>Ga0164290_1000791_pt1 | contig 79036 bp, 64 predicted proteins | sample Micstemetagenome_FD_108782 | JGI IMG/M metagenome (GOLD analysis project Ga0164290, IMG submission 108782) | Contaminated culture microbial community from soil near Moab, Utah, USA - Microcoleus steenstrupii SON62 (Illumina Assembly) | ecosystem: Environmental > Terrestrial > Soil > Soil crust... | reverse complement strand
TTGTATAGAACAGTCTCTTTCGCTTAAATGGCATACTGTCCCAAAACGGTCACCCGCAATTTGTATTTCTATATGGCGAGGTTCTTCAACGAACTTCTCCATATAAATGCCATCGTTTTTAAAGGCGGCCCCTGCTTCGGCTTTAGCAGTATTGTAAGCCCTCTCCATCTCGCTTTCTTCCCACACAATACGCATACCCTTACCGCCACCACCTGCAGTTGCTTTTAGGATAACAGGATAACCCATATCCTTAGCCAATCCTTTTGCTTCTTCCAGGCTACTCAACAAACCTTCGCTTCCAGGAATAACCGGAACACCTGCTGCAATCATAGTTTCTTTTGCAGTGATCTTATCTCCCATTTTATTGATCATTTCCGGAGTAGGTCCAATGAACTTTATCCCGTGATCAGCACATATCTGAGAGAACTTTGCATTTTCGGCAAGGAAACCATACCCCGGGTGAATGGCATCAGCATTGGTAATTTCACAAGCTGCCATAAGGTGCGGTATATTCAGATAAGAATCGGCACTTTGCGGCTTACCAATACATACCGCTTCGTCTGCAAATTTCACGTGAAGACTGTCTCTATCAGCAGTTGAATAAACTGCTACCGTTTTAATACCCATTTCACGGGCTGTGCGAATGACACGTAAGGCAATTTCGCCACGATTGGCAATCAATATTTTTTTAAACACGGTGTAATAATTAAGAATGAAAAATTAAAATGTAGAATGATATTCATTTTACATTTTGCATTTTGCATTAGGCAGGTTCAACCAGGAATAATGGCTGATCATATTCAACAGGTGATGCATCCTCTACAAGTATTTTAACAATACGGCCTTTTACTTCACTCTCAATTTCATTAAAGAGTTTCATTGCCTCAATAACACAAACTACCTTACCCTGAGTTACCTCGTCACCCACCTCAACAAAGTTGGGTTTGCCGGGGGCAGGTTTGCGATAGAATGTACCAATCATTGGACTTTTGATGGTAATTGTATTTGAAGGTGTTGTAGGTTGCGGTTTGTCGGAGTTACTTTGCGCAGGTGCAGAAGCTTGCGGTAAAGCCTGCTGAGGCATCTGCTGCGGCATTTGCATGGCAGGACCTGAAGGAAAAGAAGTTGCCACCATTTGTGTGATATGCTCTTCCTTTTGCTTAATTGTAATCTTAAAATCTTTCTGTTCTATCGATACCTCTCCCAGATTCGATTCGTTGACCAATCTGATCAACTCCTGAATTTGTTTAAAATCCATTTGTTTCAATTTAAAAAGGTTTTGGTTTAAACGGGCGGCTAAGATAGGAAGAAATAAGTTTTGAGTTTTACGTTCTAAGTTTTAGGCAAATGAGGTGTTTAAATAAAAAAGCGTCAATAAATGACGCTTATAACTTACTATTTATAACTTATTACTCCTTCACTCTCTCAACATACTCACCTGTCTTCGTATTCACACGAATCGCTTCACCTTCGTTCACAAACAGCGGAACCATTACAGTTGCACCTGTTTCAACTGTGGCAGGCTTAAGTGTTCTTGTAGCCGTATCGCCTTTCATGCCTGGTTCACTATACGTTACTTTTACAACAATCTTTTCCGGCAATTCAACCGTCATCGGCATTTCGGTTTCCATATTAAACAATACAGATACGTTTTGACCATCCTTCAAGAACTGGGGAGCATCTACCATCTCTTCGCCAACAGCCACCTGCTCAAAGGTCTCACTGTCCATAAAATTGTATCCGGTATCGTCTTTATAAAGAAACTGGTATTCTTTTCTTTCTACACGAACAGGGTGAATATTATCACCACTGTTCCAGGTTTTTTCAATAGTGCGGTTGTTATCGACACCCGTAAGTTTAGCCCACACTTTGGCTGCCGCACGGGCAGTTTTATTTTCGCCAAACTCTACCACTTTGTATAAGCTGCCATCAAGTTTAATGATTAAACCGCGGCTGATATCTGATGTAGTTGCCATGTAAAATCTTTTAGAGGCGGCAAATGTAAAGGAAAAGCTCTACAGGGCAAAAGAGTTGTGGGGCATTGACACTAATAAAAAAGTGCAGTTTTTAGGGCTGCACTTTTTTAGAATTAATTATTTCTGCCATCGGATATAGAATGGATCGGTTGGATCCCAATTATCAACCATGATGAAATTGTTGTTGGCCACCTTTATCACATCATATTCCCAGGCTTCTACTACCGGAATACCCATATCATCAAACTCAAATATTAAAGTGATTTTATTGGTTGATGAGTTGAAGCTCCATGCCCCTGTAATAACATCAGTAGTGTTATCAATAGGAAAGAATACAAAGTTGGTGCAATTTGAGTTTTGGGCGTCGAGGATTCGGTATGATTGATCCTCTTCATATTTCTGACCACCGTTAACTCCAAATACAAGGTCTTGCTTACGATAGAATACCGAATCACCCACTATGACCGGAACGTTATTCCAAGTAGAAGCTAAATATGAAGTGCCCGTTATGGTATCAAAGTAACAGCCATATTGCATATCATACAGACTCCATTTGTTGTAAAGCACAGTATCATGTCCCCAGGATGGACCCCAGGTTGCTGTCAGCTTCCAGTTACCCACCAGCCATCCGCCGTTGGCATCTGTACCCAGACTATTTACAATAATGCAAGTAGTAACGGGGTTACTAATGTTGCCGATACTATCGTATGCCCAATAGGTAACGCAAAATGTATCGGGTACCTGGATGCTTGCCGGTAATACCACCACTATAGAACTATCTACGTTACCGTTACGCTGCTGCCTTGAAGCATTTGCAGTTTGGAAAGGCTTAGAGCGATGACGTATAGAGGCGGCCTGGCGGCCAGGGATATCACGAGGCTTTGTATAATCCACTTTAAAATATTCATTAGCTCCATTCAATGCCACATAATAGCCTTGTACATCGCCGGTTACAATTTCTGGTTGAATAATTGCATAACGGCCAGCAAAAGCTTTTACAGGCTCGCCTGTTCCATTGTCAAGTTGCAAAGCACTACCATTTGGTGCAGGCGGAGCTCCTTGCGTTCTCACACCATGCCATACTTTAATGGCTTTTGATAAAGCCACAGGATCTTTAGAAGAAAATTTGGGTTCTTCTATCCCGGGATTAAATTCTTTTTGACAGGAAAGCAAAGTCACAAGACTTGAAACAGCAAGCAATGCAATAAGCTGAAAGCTGCGAAGACGCATATTGGGTTGGTTTAGAAGTGATAAATGTATAACACAATCATATCCTTGAGAAGCCTTTCATCAAAAACGTTGCTTCAGAGATAAAGTTTTTACTCAATTGCGAAGGCTTAAACCGTCCACAGTTTGCGTCTCTGCTTGCTTATATCTTTTTGCAGGAAATAAGTTATTCCACAGGGAACTGCGTAGAGTTGTAGAGAACCTCTGAGGTCCTCTGTTTTACTCCGTGGCTCTCTGTGGGCTTATTTATTGAATAGGATTACCGAACGTACAAGTGAGTGACACAAGGGATGATGATAGTATATCCAAAGCCTGTTACATAAAAATTTGCTTCGTTCTTTTCGGGACAAACTTTCTTATACTTTTGCGCTGCAAATAAATTACTCACACATAAATCACTCTAAATGAAAATTACTGTTGTAGGTGCTGGCGCAGTTGGAGCTACCACTGCCGATAATATTGCCCGTAAAGAACTGTGTGAAGAACTGGTGTTGCTGGATATTAAAGAAGGCCTGGCAGAAGGTAAGGCCATGGATATGATGCAAACTGCAACTTTGCTTGGCTTTGACACAAAGATTGTTGGAAGCACAAATGATTATGCAAAAACAAAAGGATCGGATGTTGTGGTGATCACCTCCGGATTGCCTCGCAAGCCCGGTATGACAAGAGAAGAACTGATTGGTACCAACGCCAATATTGTAAAAGGCGTTACACAAAATATTTTACAACATTCGCCTGACGCTATAATCATTGTGGTAAGTAACCGAATGGATACAATGACTTATTTAACCATGACAACAAGTGGTGTGGCTAAAAATAAGATCATTGGTATGGGTGGAATTCTGGATAGTTCCCGTTTCAAATATTATTTAAGCCAGGCGTTGAATTGTTCTCCAAACGATTTAAATGCTGTGGTGATTGGTGGACATGGGGATACTACTATGATCCCATTGATTAGATACGCTACATGGAATTCTGTTCCTGTATCACAATTCCTTAGCGAGGATCAGCAAAAACAAATTGTTGCCGATACGATGGTTGGTGGAGCTACGCTGACTAAGTTAATTGGCACTTCTGCATGGTATGCACCTGGTGCTGCTTCGGCTGCATTAGTAGAAAGCATTGTAAGAGACGAAAAGCATTTGTTTGCTTGTTCGGTTGCATTAAATGGTGAATACGGACAGAATGATATTTGCTTAGGTGTGCCTGTTGTTATTGGCAAAAATGGCTGGGAGCAAATTGTGGATTATAAATTGAACAGCGATGAGCAAGGCTTGTTCAGCAAAGCTGCTGATGCTGTAAGAAGCATGAATGATGTGTTGAAGACTTTGTAATTACAGGCAATTAAAATAAACAAGGCGTCCCGTTAATGCGGGACGCTTTTGTTTTAGTACACTACTAGCTTTTCCGAATAAAAATTGTTTGCAGTTCCCTTACTCCTAATAAAATATACACCTTTTGATAAGCGAAGAGGCTCAATGGAATGTGAGGTATTGTCCATTTTGGTTTGATAAACTATTCTTCCTAACGCATCATATATAGATACTGAGTACTCGAACTGATCGGCTGCAATAATGCGTATAGGCTCATTTTGCCTGGCCGGGTTAGGAAACACTATAACCGGAGATGCAAGAAAATAATATATGCTTTCGGGGTTGCTGAACAACTGTTGTCCGTTAGAAAGTACAATTTGTACCCTGTAAGTATTTACTCCCGTAGTGAGGCTTATATCAAAGTGGACAATGTTGGTTGTAACAGGGGTCATTTCTTTGATAGTAACATATCCGTTTGCGGTTAACTTTTGAAACCTGATTTTTGAAATGTTGTACAGTGTTCCAATTTCTGTATTAAGTTCTCCGGTATTATTCCGCAACTGAACTAGGAAATTTTTAAAATAACATTGTACTCCCTGAAACTGATAATTAATAGTGAAGCTTCGTAATCCTTCTTTATTATCTATAACAGGAGCAACGCTATAATATAAAGACTGATGCTGAGACTTACTGATCACAATAGTTGTATCATTACTATTAGCAAAAGGCTCCAGGTACTTATCTCCTAACTTGTACACCTTATAGGCAGCAGCGGTGCGGTTCCAGTAAAGTAAAACTGAGTCAGCACAGTTGAAACCGACATTTATATTTGGCTGTTGTGAAATAACGAATGTATCTGATGTATAGATAGCATTACCTTGAGTTACTATCCTTATCTGCGCTTTGGTATTTACCGAAGGGGCGTTCCATTTAAAATATTTTTTTCCTAAATCAACATTAGAAGAAATAGTTTGCCATGTGCCGTTGTCAACCCGATATTCTAATGTGCCTGTGCCGGATACATTTGTTTCCCACCGTACAACACTTTGCTGACCTGCTGGCAAAGGGTCAATGGATGAAGGAAAACGCCATTCAAAAAAGCCCAGGGTGTCAATCTGGTAGGAAAAAGCAAAAGGCTGATTTAGTGTAGCTATACTTGTGCCTCTGACTTCGATAATATAATTACCAGCAACAGGAAAGTCTACTGTTATTTGCTCCACATTATTTAATGTATCCAGTTTACGTACAGCCGGCAAAGCCAATGAATCTTTATGAGGAAATTTATTTAATACCCAAGGCAACCATGCTTCTCCCGTACTTGAATTACGGAGTAAAAGATCTATATTATTAACCAAAGCCTTTGAAGTATTTACAGGAGCTTCAAGGTCGGTCCATGCTATTGTTATTTTTAATTGAGAAGTATTTGCAGGTATGGTTACTGGATAGGTTTTAACCTGTGTGTTACTAATGTTGTCCGAAACGAAACGATTCTCCTTTATTGTTTTCAATGCCTCAAAGGTGTTCAAACTTCCATAACCCGTTGAGTAGTCTACATGCCTGTTTCCTATATCTGTTGCGCTATTTAATAAAACAGCTTTTACTAAAGCTGCACTGGGTAAATTGTTAGAGTTATTCTGCTTATATACTTGTTGCAATAAAGCTACTGTGCCCGAAACCAAAGCAGCAGCACCAGAACTTCCCCCTTCGCCGTAAGCTACTAATTCGGGTTTTACTCTTCCATCAAAAGCAGGCCCTTTAGAGCTGGCTGCCATTACGTTTAGAAATGAATCTATGGCGCCTACCGTAATAATGTTCTTGGCCAATTTAAAATTACCGGTAAGATTAGCATAACCCTGAACGCCTGTGTAAGGACCGCTAGCTGTTGTTGTAGTGCCGGCATTGCCCGATGAAAATACATGAACGAGTGAAGGATTATTCACAACGCTTTTATCGTAAGCTACTGCTTGCGACCCATAATAATTTTCAATATCTGTACCATACGAATGATTCTGCAATGAAATATTGAAACGCTGATAGACAGAATCGTGATCGGGGAATAAGATTGCGAACGACGACGAGGTAACGTTGGCTGCCGGTGCCACTCCTTGTGCATACGGCGAAGAATTTCCTGCACCTGCTAATAAAGTAGCCATGATAGAGGCATGAGAAGAACTTGTAGTTGCCGCCATATTGCTATTAATCCAGCGGCCTTTTATATCTATATCCGTTGTATCAAACCGCTGCTCCTTTATCGAAGCCACAATAGATTGGCCTTTTATGGCTGGAAATTTATAATGTGCAAACAATATATGGTTTGCTGTAGGATCATTAGCACCGGTGGTAATTTCTTCTTTTGGCCTTTTAACTACATCTGCAAACACTATATCTTTTAATGACAATACAACATTTAAATTTTTGCCTGGTACACGACAAACAACGACATGAGCATTAGGATAAGAATACAAAATACGCAGATAGCCTTCATTAGTTATGTTGAAGTCCTTTTCATTTGTTACCGTACATACTAAATCTAAACTGTCGGAGGATGAAGTGACTTCTTTATATAGCAGTGTCTTTAAAGATGGTGATATCTTACTTTCTGTCGGTGATTTCTCTTGTGCCTGGGTTAAGGAGGAAAAGAGTAACAGGAATAATTGGAAATAACACAGCCGTATCATAAAACAATTTAGTAAGAAAGAGCAACAATACTATAAAGTAAAAGTTCTGGGGAAATCTACCAGAAAATTTTTTCTTTTAAACTTGAATGCAACAGAGTTGTAAAATTTCTTAGAAAGAAATGTTAAAAGCCTCCGTAACTTAAAGCCGACAATCTTCTTACTCACAAAAAAATCATCACACACATGAAAAAAACTCTTAACTATCTACTGATAGCGTCAGTAGCTGTATTCTCCTTCACTGCCTGTACTAAAGATGTAAAGGAACCAGAAGAAGAAATCTCCCCCGAAACTCTTGCTCAAATCGCTAAACTTGGTTTTAGCAAAAACAATGTTCAGAAGGTTGATGAAGGTTATTTAGTAGAAGGTGACATCATTATAACACCTGATAAATTAAACCAGGTTTCTACATCGCCTAATTTGATTATTGCCAGAGAAGAACAGTACCGAACTTTTAACCTGGTAAGCGTTAGTGGCACTTCCCGTACTATTACAGTTAGTGTTCAGGGGAGTGTACCTACTGCTTTCTCTGATGCTGTAAATGCTGCAATTAATAGGTATAATGCAGAGAACCTGACACTAAAGTTCTCAAGAGTATCCAGCGGTGGCAATATTAATATCAGAATAGTAAATACAGGCCAGTACATTGCTTCTGCAGGTTTCCCTGACTCTCAAGGTAACCCATACCCTGAAATTAAATACGCAAACAGATACACAACCTACAGTTCGGGTTTCATGACTACAGTAGTAGCTCATGAAATAGGTCATTGCATTGGCTTCCGTCATACAGATTATATGAATCGCAGCTATAGCTGCGGCAGTGGTGGAAATGAAGGTCAGGAAACAAGTGGTGTTGGTGCTGTACATATACCAGGCACACCAACAGGCCCTGATCCTAACTCATGGATGTTAGCTTGCTTAAGCAGCTCTACAAACCGTCCATTTAACAGTAATGATAAAGTAGCTTTAAGTTACTTGTATTAAAACAAAACTTTCCAATAAAAAAGCCGCTGCAGCTGCAGCGGTTTTTTTTGTCATCTAATGTAAATAGCTGTTTTTCTCTCATGACCCTTCTAACTACTAACTTTACAAAATCATCCAAAACCATAGCACTATGTTTCGTCTTTCTGTTATAGCCTTAATGTCCATTGGCCTTCTTTCATCAACCTGCGGTACGCAAACAGCTAATAACGGCAATACATCCTCCTCTTCCGACACAAGCAATGCCCCTTTAGAAACAAGGCCGGCAAATACAAATTATAAACCGGCTTTTGCTGGCCAAACAAGAGTTGGGGGAGTAAAAACAAGAACGCCTTTTGAAGGCAGGGTACTTACCAGCAACTTAAACAGACCCTGGGGCATTACTGTTTTACCCGATGGCCGTTTTTTAGTTACTGAAAAAGGCGGAACCATGCGAATAGTAGACGGCAATGGCTCAGTTAGTGCAGCAATCGGTGGTATCCCAGCAGTAAATTCAGCAGGTCAGGGCGGATTGCTTGGTGTGACAATTGACCCGCAGTTTGCAACAAACAGAACGGTTTATTGGGTTTTTTCGGAGCCGGTTTCTGAGGGAAGTGTTACGTCTGTTGCTAAAGGAACTTTATCTACAGATGAGAAAACCATGCAAAATGCAACTGTAATTTACAGGGCCACGCCTGCTCATAGAGGTAACCTGCATTTTGGCGGCCGTGTGTTAGTTGATAAAACAGGAAACCTGGTAGTAAGCACAGGCGACCGTTTTGATATGCGTACCAGGCCACTTGCACAAGACCTGAACGCTGCCTTGGGTAAGGTTGTTCGTATTACTAAAGATGGAAAGCCAGCACCAGGCAACCCTTTTTTAGGACGTGAAGGAGCAAGAGGTGAAATCTACTCTTATGGACATCGCAACGTTCAAGGAGTAGCGTTTCATCCGCAAACCAGTGATCTATGGGAGAATGAATTTGGACCTAGAGGCGGCGATGAACTGAACAGGATACAGCCGGGTAAAAATTATGGCTGGCCTGTAATAGGTTATGGCTTAGAATATGGTGGCGAAAAAATTGGAGGCGGCATTACACAAAAGGAAGGAATGGAACAACCGGTTTATTATTGGGATCCGGTATTGTCACCCAGTGGAATGACATTTTATAGTGCCGATGCCATTCCTGAATGGAAGAATAATTTGTTTTTAGCAGGATTGAACAGCAATCATATTGCACGACTAGTTATTCAGAACAACAGGGTTGTTGGTGAAGAGCGGCTATTATCAGGAGAAGGCCAACGGTTTAGAGATATAACACAAGGAAGGGACGGTGCCTTATATGCAATAAAAGATGAAGGAAGATTATACCGGATTGGGAAGAAGTAACCGTTATTCCAAAAAATTATATCCAAGCACTAGTAGTAAAATTACAATGCCCAATGCCATCATGTAATTTCCCAACTCTCTTGTTTTTTCATCATACACATAATAATCACCGTCGCCAATGTATTTGTGTTTAGAACGGCTATAAACATAACCTGCATATATGCCCAGCAAGCCACCCAGCATAGCTGAAATAAATCCTATGGTAATATATGTGGGGTTGCCTGGTCTGCCAGATTCATACTTATTTCTATAAAAATCTTCCCTGTGTCTCTTCTTCAGTTGATAACTGCTAAGATCAACATTCCTGTTATTAAGTTCCTGAATTACGAGATCAACAAAATGCGCCTGATAATTTTCAGGCTTAAGGTAGATCTCAATTAACTCTTCATTTGTTTTAGAAGAGATTAAAACAGAAAATCCTTGATACAACATTTTAGCAGGTTTCATTTGAAGTTATTGAGAAATTTGAAAACAATACCGCTTCAATTTACCTGAAAAATCAAAAGGTGTGGTGGCCTTTGTTATGTCTTTAATATTTGAGCTGTTTATTCTCTCTTTATTTAATTCAAACCTGGTAAAATTAGTGCTGAACATAAGTGTGCCTTCAGGATTTAATAAACGTAGCGCATCGTTAATTAATTCAACATGATCTCTTTGGATGTCCAGAATTCCTTCCATTCTTTTACTGTTACTGAACGTAGGCGGATCCATCACAATGATATCAAATTTATCAGTTTCGGTTTTCAAATACTGTATTGCGTCAGCATGAATGACCTTATGATTGGAAGATGGAAAATTCAGAACAACATTTCGCTGGGCCCAATCTAAGTAAGTCTTGGAAAGATCTACTGATCTCACTTCTGATGCTCTTCCGGCCAATGCATAAACAGAAAAAGAACCTGTATAACAGAACAAATTGAGCACCTTCTTTCTATCAGCCATGTCTTTTACCATGCCTCTCGTGATGCGATGGTCAAGGAACAAACCTGTATCCAGGTAATCACTTAAATTGACAATTAATTTGAGATTACTTTCTTCTACAATAAACTCATTCTTCCTTTCATCTACTTTCTGATATTGATCGGTACGGTTCTGTTTCCTTTTCCGAAGCTTTATGAAAATATCTTCATGCTCTATACTTAATACCTGGCTCATAATAGAAGTTGATTCCTTTAACCATCCTTCATGTTCGTCATCTGACAGGGTATGCTTCCTTTGATATTCCGCAACATAAAGTTTGCCACCATATACTTCAATAATAAAAGGGAATTCCGGGAGGTCATGGTCATAAATTCTATAGCAACTAATGCCTGCTTTACGGGCTTGCTTGCTCAAGTGCTTAAATACTTTTTCCAGCCTGTTTTGAAACATTAAAAATTTGCCAATCCGTTGCTGCATTACTAATTTTTTTAGAACTTCGATGCCCTTGCAAAGTAAGCTTAAACTTCCCTGACAATGTATGCAATTGTTGATATAGAGACGACTGGTGGATACGCTGCGGCTAACGGCATTATTGAGATCTCTATACAAATTTTTGATGGTGAAAAACTAATTGAGCAATTTGAAACACTGATCAATCCGAATCAATCCATTCCCAAATATATCAGGGCTTTTACCGGTATTACCGATGAAATGGTACAGGATGCGCCGCAGTTTGAAGACGTAGCCGAAAAAGTCTTTACATTATTGCAAGGAAACATTTTTGTGGCTCACAATGTCAATTTTGATTACTCATTTGTAAAAAGCCACCTGGAGCATTATGGCTACACCCTGAATGCTAAAAAGCTTTGTACGGTGCGGCTTTCACGTCAAATATTTCCTGGCCTTCCCTCGTATAGCCTGGGTAACTTATGCTCTTCATTAAACATTGAGCTGATCAATCGTCACCGTGCAGGCGGCGATGCTGCGGCTACAGTTACCTTATTTAAAAAGCTTTTAGAAAGCGATACTAAGGACATCATTCAATCATCTTTACATCGAAACTCAAAAGAGCAGGCTTTACCACCAAATGTTCCTCAAAGAGATTTTAATGCATTGCCTAAGACACCTGGCGTTTATTATTTTCACGATCAAAAAGGGAAAGTTATCTATGTAGGAAAAGCAAAGAATATTCGCTCACGGGTTAATAGCCATTTCAGTAATAACTCTGACAGTAAACAAAAACAAAACTTTATTCGTAATACTTATTCCATTTCATTTCAGTCAACAGCTACAGAGTTAATGGCTGCTATATTGGAGTCAACAGAGATCAAACGGTTGTGGCCCATCTACAATACTTCGCAAAAGCGTTTAGAAGATGTTTATGGCATTTTCATGTACGAAGATCAGAACGGCTACATGCGTTTGGCAATTGAAAAAAGAAGAAAAAACTCAAATCCTATTTACACATTTCATTACAAGGTAGATGGACATGGTGTGATGAGAAAGCTGATGAAGTAATTTAACCTGTGTCCTAAATTATGCTTCATGCAAACCGATGGCGATAAATGTATAGGCATTGCCGATGATCATTGCCACGGTGCTTGCGAAAAGAAAGAAGCAGCACCAGACTACAATGAAAGAGTATTACAAGCTATTGCTTCGCTTACCAAAAAGCCAACCTACCTGGTGCTGGATAAAGGCTTAACAGAGGACGAGATCTCTTGCATTATGGTAGTGAACGGAAGCTTTTTTGGAATGGGTTACTTGCCTAAGAATTTTGATAACATCACAACGGCATCTGTAAGAGAATATATTAAGCCTTATAAAGAGAACAGCTTTATCAGAACGCTACTAAACAATTTTGTAAACAGCTTTCCTGACAGGGTAAGACATTTGCACGATTAACTAAGCCATTCAAAATTCTCCCCTCTCGGCATTTTATTAAATACATCATGTACAATCTCAGGCGGTGAAGCCAGCTTTCTTTCAACAACATTCAACCAGGCGCCATCAACGGTTAAAACAGCAGCCAACGTACCATCATTCTTTAATATCTGGTGTTGTATTGTCCAACGTGAAAAATCTTTTCTCGATTTTAATACCTGCAAATTCATGATAATAGAATCCGTAGATCGAATTTCTTTCCTGAATACGGCTTCCTCTCTGAATAATATCGGGCCAAACCGAAGCTTCATCATAACATCTGCGGTTAATCCATATTCATTTAAAAATTCGACACGGCAGAAAGCTCCCCAATCATAATAAACAGAGTGTCTTACATGGAAATTAGGATCCAGATCTGACCAGCGAATTTGAATTACCCGGCTAAACTCATTCATTTGATAAAATTGATTTTTTCAAAAAAACAAAACCCAATACTGCCAGCGAACATACAGTAAAGTTGAATATCCATAACCAGTAGAAGCCTGCATGATAGGCAATAGCAGCCGAAACCGTTGGTGCCAATACATGAGCAGCAGCAAAAGCCATAGTATAAACCGCTGCGTACTGTCCACGGTTTTGATCATTGCTTCGCTTAACCCAAAAATTATTTATAAAAGGAAACAATAGCATTTCACCAAAAGTGATGATCAACATGCTGACAATCGCAATAGATAACAGCGGAGCAATATTAAGAGTCATAAACGCTGTGCCAATCAGAAAGCTTCCTGCAATGATGTAATAGAACGCATTAAACCGGCCATCTAATTTGTACACCAGTACCATCTCAATCAGGAAAATAACCAATCCATTCATGGCTAATAAACATCCAATAGCAACCTTGCTAAGGTGCAACTCCTGTTCGTAATAAACCGATACCACATTGAACAACTGGAAGAAACAGACAGCTACCAGAAATACATAAAACATTCCTATCAGAAACTGTCTGTCTTTATAGGCTGAGTGATCTGTAATTAAATGTTCTTTCTTCTTGATAAGCCTTTGCGGTTCTGTTTGGGTAACAAACAAAATCAGTGCGTCAATAATGCAAGTAGTGCCGTCAACCCAAAACAACCAGGTAAAACTGATCTGTGATAATAAGCCTCCTACAGCAGGCCCAATAGCCCAACCAAGGTTAATCGCCAGGCGGTTTAATGAATAACATCTTATTCGGTTGGTTTCATTGCTATGATATGCGATGGCAGCTGCGTTTGCAGGACGAAACGATTCTCCCAACGTGCTTAAAATAAAAATGCAAACGATTATTTGAGAAAGTGTTTGCATTTGAGCGAGAACGAAGAACATGGCTCCGTTTAAAAAAAGACTTATGAACTGTACATAATAAAAGCCAAACCTATCATTTAGTCTGCCACCCAAATATCCTCCTGCAATGGCGCCAACACCGAAAGCTGCCATAGCATATCCGGCCTGCGTTAATGTAAACCCAATACCAGTAAGATATAAAGTCAGAAAAGGGATCACCATGGTGCCTGCCCGGTTCACCAGCATCACAGCCGATAACCACCAGATCTTTGCAGGCAGTCCCTGGTAAGCATTTTTATATAATCTGATGGAAGACTGAAGCATCCGGCGAAATTAATTTATCATACACAACCCCTCTTTGAACAAACCCTATTTTTGCTGCTCAATTTTTGTTATGAAGAAACTTCTTGTTATTGCCTCTATCCTATTTGTGACCTCTGCGCAAGCTCAGAAAAACACTTCGAAACCTGTAGTGAAAAAGCCGGTTGCAACAACACCGGTATTAAAAAATTTGAACGACTCTGCCAGCTATGCTATGGGGATTGCCATGGCAAGCTTTTACTCGCAGCAAGGTATCAAAAACATTAACTCTGCTTTGGTAGCACAAGCTATCAAGGATGTAACGGCGAGCAAAAAAACAGCAATCACCGAAGCAACCTGCAACGATATCATCATGCAATTAATGAATAAAGCACAAGCAACTAAAGTTGGCCCTGCTGTTAAAGCTGGTGAAGATTTTTTGGCTAAGAACAAAAAAAGACCAGAAGTAAAAACAACCGCTTCGGGTTTACAGTATGAAGTCATTACAGCAGGCAATGGTCAAAAGCCAGTTGCTACAGATACAGTAGTGGTGCACTACAAAGGAACACTGCTTGATGGAAGCGAATTTGATAACTCTTATACAAGAGGCGAACCAGCGACATTTCCTTTAAACAGGGTCATTCCGGGTTGGACAGAAGGTGTGTCTTTAATGACAGCAGGTTCTAAATACAAGTTATACATACCTCATAATTTAGCTTATGGTGTAAATGATAACGGCCCTATTCCCGGTGGTTCTCTATTGGTTTTTGAAGTAGAATTGATTGAAGTAAAGGGCAAAAAATAATTAAGTAGCCTTTATAAATAATTAGGGATGATCTGGAAAGATCATCCCTTTTTTTGAGCTAACCGACCTTAAACTATCGCTTCTTAAATATTCCAAAACCGGCCGGTTGAGTTAAGGACATTGCAAAAAGGCTATTTATTAATGATCAATTTCTCCGAGCTAACTGCACCAGTTGAAAGATTTCTTACTCTCAAAAGATACTGGCCCGCTTTCAAATCAGAAACTTGCAAGTTGTTCGATACCTCATTCCAGTTTTTTACAACACGTCCCATTGCATCCAGCAATTGAACGTTGTAACGATCAGATGAATTATCGAACGATACATTGAACTTACCGTTAGATGAAGGATTTGGATAAATCAGCAACTTAGGCGCAGACCCCTCTCCTTGTACCGTTCTGATATCAGAATACTTTTCTTTTCCATCAAGGTCTGCCTGCTTAATGCGATACTGGCTCACCCCTTTTGTTGTATTAACATCTGTTGCCTGGTAGCTCAAGACAGATGAACTGTTTCCATTTAACGCCTTTGAAGCAACAGTTGTTACATCTTCCCAACCTGCTGTTGATTTACGCTGTATAGTAAAGCCTGCATTATTTTGTTCAGATGCGGTTTCCCATTGCAATAACACATTTTGCTTATTGCGTTTTGCAATAAATGATTTGAAAGAGACAGGCAACATTGAACAGGTGTTGTCTATCAACAGAATGTTATCATACGTGTTTGAGCCGGCCTTTGCTACTACCCATACACCAAATTGCGAACCTGCTGGTTGTGGTGAATACGTATAAGGACCATAAGTTGTATACTGGTTAGTTGGCTGCGCAGGATTGTTAATTGTTTTAGAAGTTGAAGTACCGCTACCATCTGTTAGTGATAATTGATTAGCAGCTTGCCTGTCTGCTGCATCAAAAATTCCAAAAGGCGCCACATCTTTATAAGCTTCAAATGCTATTGAAGTTGCAATAGAAGTGCTGAAGGATACAGTGAAAGCTCTTGGAGAAGAACAGGTCATAACGCCTCTCATTCCTGGTTCATTAATCACAAGTTGAATAGATCCGCGGCTCACACAACCTCCGCTGGTATTGTTATTATTTTGTGTAGCATATACATCCCCTTTTATTGATGTTGCTACGGCAGGATTTGAAATGGTTGCTACGAGACCTTTAAACGTGAAGGTCCTGCTTGAATTTGTTCCGCTGAATAAAAATTGTGCAGGAACTAAATAAGGAGAAGATAAACTTCCAGACAGACCAGAAGCAGCAAACGAAGGTTGATAAGTAGGGTTATTTGTTCCCGGATCTTTTACGATTAATGTTCCAATAGCTTGTGAGGTAGCAGTGGCCGATGATGGATAAGAAATAGAAGCCGGGTAGCTGCCATTATCTTCCCATAAATGCACAACAGCACTTTTATTACCTGAGTTAAAATCTGCAGTAAAGGTCAAATCAAAAGTGACTTGTCCTGTTATAGCATCAACATTTTTTACAGTAATGCTTGGGCTGGAAACGCTACACGGTTGTGCGTAAGAGGTAATTGCGATAATACAAGCAATACCAAAAGAGTAAAGCTTTTTCATTTTGAAAAGTTTAGGTGGTTAGAAAAACAGTTGCTCTATGATGATTTGTTACATCCTTTTTTGCGGGTATTCAGAGAGGATAAGGCATTTGTCTTTACAGAGGATGTTAGAGCATGGATAGTTTTAACCAGCACTTCAGAGGAATGGAATTGCAGATTGCATTTAGCAATGGCAGAAGGTTAAGTAAAAAGTGGGGAAGTTTTAAAGAGGATTGGGGTACGTGAGGGCAAAAGTATATTCAGCAGTAGAAAACTGCAAGCATTTTCCAAAAAATTTTTTGCTGACGATCATCAATAGCTGTTAATGATGATTTTCTCTGTGCTTATTTGACCATTGTCTTTATTGATCACTTTCAATACATAAGTACCGCGACTTAAACTATTTAATTGATAGTTCGTGCCTCTTATAGAACGCCATTGATCAACAATTACCCCGTTCATACTAATAAGGAAAACATCATGTAAGGCTGTTGTGCTGGCAAATGAAATGGTAACTCTTCCATCTGTACTTGGATTTGGGAAAACGTTAATCCTATTAGCCTGCTGTGCCTGATCTACTCCCCTCAATTCATTAATAGAAACATTGCCTTGCCTATCAACTTGCCTGATTGAATAATCAACTGTTGTATTATTATTATTCAATAAAGTATTGGGGGTTTCATTATACATATACTTCAGTGCAGTACTGGAAGTATTATGCGGAGATTGAACTACTACGTTAGCAGTTGACCGCCACTCCTGGTGACCATATGACCTAACTACTTGAGAAGCTCTTATGTTGCTTTCCCTGATAGTCTGCCAGGCAGATTGAGCTACAGCATTATTTTGTTGTATTTGGGTATATGGTACATTCGGAGAGGTTTGCTGAGCATGTACTGATGCTATACTGAACGCTACAATTGATAACAAGATCACCTTTTTCATAACACACATTTTTCGTTAACAAACACTGGTGGCGACTTGTATTGTTATAAAACCAAAAACGGTTCCAAACTATTTTGGGGATTTCTCAATGTGATCATGGGCCCACTTTAAAGCCCTTTGAAACTGTTGTTCTTCACTGATTTTAGTATTGTCCAGTTCGATGGCATCCTCTGCTTTACGCAAAGGGCTTACTTCTCTATGAGAATCAATATAATCTCTTAACTCCAGATTTGTTTTTACCTCTTCAATTGTTGTGTTAGGGTTCTTTTCATACATTTCTCTAAACCGGCGTTCCACCCGAACAGCATTATCAGCTGTCATAAATATTTTTAACTCTGCATCTGGAAAGACAACGGTCCCGATATCTCTTCCATCCATTACTATACCCCGCTTCTTTCCTAATTTTTTTTGTTGTTTTACAGCATAGTCTCTTACTTCTTTAATAGCTGCTACATCACTCACCTTCTCAGCTATAACCAAATCTCTTATCACGTATTCAACGTTCTCACCATTTAAATAAATTTCCGAGGATTCGCTTTTAGGATTATAATTAAAATCCAGATGGATGTTGTCCAAGGCTTCTTTTACTTGGCCGGGATCGGTCCAATCAATATGGTTACGTAAAAAATAAAGTGTGATAGCACGGTACATAGCGCCGCTATCTACATATATATATCCTAGAGCTTTTGCCAGTTGTTTTGCCAGTGTGCTTTTTCCGCATGACGACCAGCCGTCAATAGTAATGATGATCTTTTTCTTTTCCATTCTGCTTGCCACAAAATTGAACAACAAAAAGGGAACAACAAAAAAGCCTGTCAGAATTTTCTGACAGGCTTTTTAATACTAATAGATATTAGTTCTTAATATAAGACTGGCTATTTAATGTTTTGCCTTCTTCATCTTTTACGTTGATCAAATAAGATCCATTGCTTAATTTGTTTAGTTGCATTGGAATCCTTGTAGATCCGGCAGTCAAACTAACCTGCTGCCGTTGAACCAGCTGACCATATGCATTCACAACTTCCACACTTATTCTTCTACTTTCAGGTGCAGAGATAAGTATTGAAACTGTTCCATTACCCGGGTTTGGAAAGATGCTATGAAATTTCCATCCCCTCATACCTTCTTCCATAGTAATAGAAGCATCTGTACTTTGCGTTCCAATGATTGAAACAGTAGCACCTAAAGCATAAGAACCATTAGCCCTTTCATTAAAGGTTGCTGTGTAATATCCGCCCACACCGTTAAGTGGGGTAAATACAGCAGTATATTTTTTAGTATTCTGGGCTGAAGCAGCTGTGTAGCTTGCAGCATTCACCTGGTAAATCGCAAACTCGGTTCTTGATTTTCCTGTTGCCTGTTCCAGTCCTGCTAATTGTTCCTCCGTAAAGTAAAGCGTAACCGTATTTGTTGCTTTGTAGATCAATCCTGCTTCAATACGCAACACTTTGTCGGAAACTTTATGCAAACCATCTTTTGAACTCTGATAAAGATTGAATGCGCCGTTACCTGTCTTCTCAACATAAAGATTCGTGCAACCATAATCTTTCGTTGAACCATTTTTCACTTTGCCTAAAACCTGGCCATCTTGTATGCTATAGAAATAAACATCCTGACCTGCATTCAGATTCTCACGTCCATTATGATTCAGATCATTTTCAATAGTACGTGCCGAAGCATCCAATGTTAAATTATCAATGTTAACACTGAAAGGACCTCCAATCAATGGATCATTGTTCCATCTGAATCCTAAATAAAACTGTTTGTTGTTCAGGAACGAAGGCAATGTACCTGATGCCACACCGCTTGCAATTTCGGCTGCTGCAAAACGGGTAAATGGTGGTTGGGCAAATTCAAACCAATTCGATCCGTCAAATGAATAAACAATAGCCATATAATCTAAGGCAGGCCACTCAGCTGAATTCGTACCGTTTGGCTCTACTTCTCCCTGAACCTGGTAATCAAACTTCAGTTTCAGTGTGTTCAACCCCCTGGCATCAATCAACGGGGAACGAATAATAGTCTGACTTGTGCTATTATTATTATAGGTGTAGTTAGGCAATTGAGTGCCTGTAATCTCATCTCTTCCTGTAATAGCCAGTTTATTTCCAAAAATACCCCACTGGTTTTTTCCTTTGGCGGCCTGTGTACCATTTGGCTCCTCAGGCACTTCTAATATTTCCGTCCAACCTGTAGGATCCCCAAAACCATCTCCTCTTGTAAAGTTTTCGTTCAGTAAAGATTTAGTACCGGAACCAATAACAGGTGTCACATCATCTTCAACAATGTTTAAGGTATAATTTGTATTAACCGGGTTAGCCCCTGCATTGGTTATAGCGGCTGTTAGCACAACTGTTTCGTCGGTTTCAACCACACCGTCATTCTTAACATAGATAATAATAGAATCTTGTTTTGGATTGGCTGTAGTGTTTGACAACGTGGTACGAGACAATCTATAATCAGCACTGTTTGCTGTTCCGGAAACAGTAAAGTTGGCTGTTGAAGCAGGCGGTAATAATACAGGCACACTAACTGCAGTTTCTGCATTACAACCAGCACCGCTTTGGGCTTCACTGACAAAGCCACCAGGCTGGAAAATAAATCCATAGGTGATTGAATAAGGTTGAACAAACGCATCTCCTACACCAACCGCATACCAGGCATCGGTTACAGATTTCACTATATTGCTACATGGGTTGCCGCTGATTGCAGATGCCACCTGAATGGAAACTTGTCTTGCTTCTGCAAATGTTGCTGTGGAAGTCAACATTAACTCTGTCAGATAAGCAATTCGCTCCGCCATATCAAAACCAAGTCCCTGTACCGAATATGTTTTTCCCAGATCATTAATGCCATCGTCTTCGCCGGCAAATGCGGCATCCGGTCCAGAGCCACTACCTGAACCAACTGTCATCAGATAGAACCACTTGTTTAAAACGCCACTGTTGGTATGTACGCCGCATTGGTCATTTGCTAATGAAGGGGAACAATTTGGATTTTTCCAAAACTGTCCGCCGTACGTATCAGGATCGCTTTCAGCTTTTGGATTATCCATTCTTCTTAAAGGTCGGGCAGCATTGGCTGCTATTTGCTCGCCTATATAGAATGGTTTGTAAACAGATGCTAATGAAGGATCAATATGCTTAATGGCGAAGTATTCAACACATGCAGCCCAGATATCGCTATATCCTTCATTCATGGCTCCTGATTCTTTAGCATATACCAGATCAGCAGTGAACGAACAAACACCGTGACCAATTTCGTGACCACAAACGTCCAATGATGTCAAAGGCTTAAAGCCACCAGGTGCCGGAAATGAGCCATCGCCATAAGTCATTACGCTTCCATTCCAAAATGCATTATCGTAACCTACCCCTGAGTGGATATAGCTTTTGATCTTTGCATCATTTCCATCAAAACTTAAACGGTTTTGCTTTTGTTTCCAATAATCATATACTACACCTGCACCCCAATGTGCATCCCATGCAATGTCATCATTTTCAGATTCGACAGCAGTGCCTCTTTTATGTTCAGCTAACGTCCAGTTATTGTTCACATCTGTAAAAGATTTGCCCTGTGCATAAGCAGGAGCAAGAGAAATAGGCAGCCCACCTACTCCATTCAAATCATACGTTTCAATACCTTTTCCTCTTGAGTCATCAATCAATGCATAAGTTGATGATCCGGGAATATAGACTTCTGTTGGATTGCTTGCAACCATTAATAATCCTGAGTTAGGATCATTACCACTTACTTGTTTGGTTTTAATAGAACGTGAACCTGAATAACGTGTTTGAACTGTTGTATTGACAGATGTAGATGTTGGAGAAGGGTTGTCATTTGCATGCTTGATAATTTCATCGCGGAAAAGGATTCTTCCATCTTCAGCATCAATATATACCCATGCACGACTTAAAGGTTCAAACGCGTAAATGTTGTATTTATAAGCTAAACGCATCTGGGCCACACCTGACTTAGTATAGTCTTTTACAATCACCAGTTCGCCTTCTGGCTTATACTCTTCCAATTCTTTTTGCATAGCAGTTTTTAGAGCGGGGTTCTTTTCCTTTGCAATCAGCTCCTCAAGATGCTCCCATGCATACTTGCGTGCATTAGTGCTTCCTTTTGCTTTAGTAAATGCAGTGGCTTTATTGATCTTTGCAGAAGTTGGCATGCTAACAGGTACATCATACCATGCGCCATTAAAGAAAAGTACATCGTCGCCCTTTACAAATGCAGTATAGCGGGAATGCTCAACTTTTATCCCTTTAAAATATTGATGAAATTCGATGACAGATACATTGTTACTCATCTTAACTTCCCTGGCTGGCATTAATTCATCCAGGCCATAACGAACGTTCAAATGGTTTTTAAGTGCAAGTTGTGCCTGGGCCTTTGAGTAAGGCTGACCGGACGATGTTAGAGAAATAAAAGCCGGTGTTTGCCTTTCTTCATCGAATTGAACATTTGAAACTTTTGGGTCGCTTAGAATTTTTTGTTTTTGTTCCTGAATTTGTTGTGGTGATTTTTGTGCTGATGAGGTAACAGCATAGGTTAGTGCAAGTAGCAAGCAAAGGCTCTTGCAGTAGGATAGAGTTTTTCTCATGTGTGTTTTATGATTAAGGGTGAAAAAGCATTTTATGATTGCATCTCACTATCAACTACACCTGGCCAGTAATAATAAAGCCTTTCTATTTGGTTTTTGAAGGATAAGCTCACTCTCATTTCTTGTTCCCGCAAAGGCAAACACAATGCCAATCCTTAAAGAAATGTGAAAGCGAACGTAACAGCGGGTACATACGAGTGAAAAATATTTCTGGATTTAAAAAATAAAAAAAACCTCGCGAATGCGAGGTTTGTATAATTCTGAAGGTAGTCTTTAGGCTTTCGACTCCTGTTCTTTTTCTTGTTCTTTCAAAGTGAACGTAAGCTTTCCATTAGGCTCATCTAACCCGGCAATTAACGTATCTCCAGCCTTAATATTCATGTTCAGAATTTCCTCAGCCAGAGGATCTTCTAAATACTTCTGAATCGCTCTATGCAAAGGTCTCGCACCAAATTGCTGGTCATATCCTTTCTCTGCAATAAAGCTTTTTGCTTCTTCCGACAATTCCAGGCTAAAACCTAAATTGATCAAACGTTTCATCACTCCTTTCATCAGGATATCAATGATCTGGAAGATGTGCTCCTTAGTAAGTGAGTTGAAAATGATCACATCATCAATACGGTTTAAGAACTCTGGAGAGAAGGTACGCTTCAAAGCTTTCTCAATCACCGCCCTGTTGTTTTCATCTGCACTTTGCTGACGGGCTGCTGTTGCAAAACCAACACCTTCACCAAAATCTTTCAACTGACGCACACCAATATTGGATGTCATGATGATCATCGTATTCTTAAAGTCAACCTTACGACCTAAGCCATCAGTTAACTGACCATCATCCAACACTTGCAATAATATGTTGTAAATATCTGGGTGAGCTTTTTCAATCTCATCTAACAGAATCACACTATAAGGCTTACGACGAACACGTTCTGTCAATTGGCCACCTTCTTCATAACCTACATAGCCCGGAGGCGCACCAATTAAACGAGAGACAGTGAACTTCTCCATATATTCCGACATGTCAATACGGATCAATGCATCTTCGCTATCGAACATGTGACGGGCCAACGAACGGGCCAGCTCGGTTTTACCAACACCTGTAGGTCCTAAGAAAATGAATGTGCCAATTGGCTTCTTCGGATCTTTCAGACCTACACGGTTACGCTGAATGGCTTTTACTACTTTCAAAATGGCTTCATCTTGTCCGATCACCATACCCTTCATCTCTTCAGACATCTTGCGCAGCTTTTGCGTTTCAGCTTCAACCATACGCTTCACTGGTATTCCTGTCATCATGCTGATCACTTCGGCAATTGCTTCCTCACCAATTGGGTAACGCTTATGCTTGCTTTCTTCTTCCCACTGTGCTTTTGCTTTTTCTAACTCTTCACCTAATCGTTTCTCAGTATCTCTAAGAGCTGCAGCCTCTTCAAACTTCTGGCTTTTAACTACTCTATTCTTTTCAACCTTTATATCTTCTATCTTTTGTTCAAGGTCTAAGATGTTTTGAGGAACATTGATGTTTTTCAAATGCACTCTTGCGCCTACTTCATCCATTACATCAATAGCTTTATCTGGTAACAGACGATCTGTGATGTAACGATCACTCAACTTCACACAAGCATCAATTGCTTCCTGATCATAATCTACGTTATGATACTCTTCATACTTAGACTTGATGTTGTTCAATATCTGGATAGTGTCTTCAACAGAAGGCGGATCGATCATTACTTTTTGGAAACGACGATCTAATGCACCATCTTTTTCAATATACATTCTGTATTCATCCAGGGTAGAAGCACCAATACATTGTAATTCGCCCCGAGCTAATGCTGGTTTAAAGATGTTTGACGCATCTAATGAACCGCTTGCTCCACCGGCGCCAACAATGGTATGAATTTCATCAATGAATAAGATCACATCACGGTTTTTCTCCAACTCGTTCATGATCGCTTTCATTCTTTCTTCAAACTGTCCGCGGTATTTAGTACCGGCAACAAGAGCTGCAAGGTCAAGAGAAATCACTCTCTTGGCAAACAATACTCTTGATACCTTACGCTGAACAATACGAAGCGCCAGGCCTTCTACAATTGCTGTTTTACCAACACCTGGTTCCCCAATTAAGATCGGGTTGTTCTTTTTACGGCGGGAAAGAATTTGAGATACTCTCTCGATTTCTTTTTCACGGCCAACAATTGGATCTAGGGTTCCTGTTTCCGCTAACTTGGTAATATCTCTGCCAAAGTTGTCCAGTACAGGAGTTTTACTTTTTGTTGCACCACCCTGACGTCCTTGTTTTCCAGAATACTTTTTCTCTTCATCAAAATCATCGTCATTTTCTTCTTCCCTGTATTCTGCCCGTGGGTCATTCGATCTGACCATGCCTAGCTCCTGTCTAAAGATGTCGTAGTCCACGTCAAACTGATTTAAAATTTGTGTTGCAATATTTTCTTTGTTCTTCAATATCGAAAGCATTAAGTGCTCTGTTTCAACTGTTGGGCTTTTTAATGCTTTTGCTTCCAAAACAGTAACACGAATTACTTTCTCCGCCTGTTTTGTAAGAGGCAAACTGTTTATGTTAGCAATGTTTTTACCAGTTTTATCTTTTACTGCCAGTTCTATCTCCTTCCTCAATTCGTATAAGTCCACACTAAAGCTCTTCAAAATCTTTACCGCGGTATTATCCCCTTCTCTTATCAACCCCAGCAATAAATGTTCCGTACCAATAAAATCATTTCCCAACCTCAACGCTTCCTCCCTACTGAACGAAATGATCTCTTTTACTTGCGAGGAAAAATTATTATCCATTTGATTGTTTATGCTTTGTACAATAATAAAAAATATTTTTGAGCGGGGTAGACGTAAATTGTTAAGTCTTTCCTTTGTTCTATATGGAAGTCAAAACTGATACCAAAGAGAAATTTCATGTCATCGGGGTGGAAACCCCCAATTTATCTGCTAATATGGCAGCAGAATTAAGCAAAGACCTGCTGGAATATCTGCATAAAGATATACGTAATGTTGTGCTGAATGCGATTGGTATTAATGCAATGGATGAAGAGGCTGCAGAAACAATTGTAAGAACACAACAGAAGTTTTACGAAGAAGGCGCATCCTTCGTGATTTGTGAGTTAAACGAAGCCGTTGAAAACTTTCTCGACAGTAAAGACCTCCTCGAAATTATGAATGTTACTCCTACTGAAAGCGAAGCCTGGGATATTGTGCAAATGGAAGAGATTGAAAGAGAGTTATTAGGCGGAGAAGATGATTAACATCAACGCTGCTGCTTCGTTTTGGTTCAGATACAATCATCAATTTAGTATATAAGCGGCATTGCTACTATCGCCTTCTGTTGTGTCACTCACTTGTACGTTCTGTAATTCTATTGGCCATAGCACTAACCTAACTTAGTATCCTTACCAGCTCACCAATGACTGTTCAAAAGATTCTTCAAAACAAATTAAATACTTCATCAATCGAATTAAAATCGATAGGTGGTGGCAGTATCAATGAAACTTATAAAGTCATCACATCTGAAACTCAATTTTTCTGCAAGATCAATTCTGCTACAAAATTTCCACACTTATTTAAACAAGAAAAACTGGGTTTAGAAATCATAAGAAAACAAAACATCATACAAACACCGGAAGTGATGAATTGTTTTGAAGAAGGAGATAAACAATTTCTAATTCTTAACTGGATTGATAGTGGCGAAAGAACAGAAAAATTTTGGAAAATATTTGGTGAACAACTAGCAGCATTACATAAAATATCAAATGATAGTTTTGGCTTACATGAGGATAATTATATGGGCAGTGTGCCTCAGCAAAATGCAAGAGAGACGGACTGGATTTATTTCTTTGATCACTATCGGTTACAGCCATTAATTAAGCAATGCAGAGATAAACATTTACTTTCCCCAACTCATCTTCAACAATTTGAAAACGTCATCAACAAATTACCACGCATCTTTAACGATGAACCTCCTTCCCTTCTTCATGGCGATCTTTGGAGCGCAAATTTTATTTGCGATCTTACATCTAATCCGGTATTAATTGATCCTGCAGTTTACTTTGGCCATCGTTCTATGGAGCTGGCAATGACAACACTATTCGGAGGTTTTCGTCAGCCGTTTTATGAAGCTTATCACTATCATTTTCCATTCCCTGACAATTACGAAGAACAATGGAAAGTATGTAATCTCTACCCTCTTCTAATTCATTTGCTTTTATTTGGAACGAGCTACCTGCACCAAATAGAATCTACCTTAACCGATTTTCAATAACTTCATCGCTTTAAGGTAAGATGTTATCAGTAACTATTCTAGGAAATAATTCGGCAGTACCGGCATTTAACCGTCATCCAACCAGCCAGGTGGTAACGCAAGACGGCGTTAACTATTTGGTGGATTGTGGTGAGGGCACACAAATCCAAATGATCAAGTACAAGATCAGGAGAGGTAAGATCTCTCACATTTTTATATCGCATTTGCACGGTGATCATTATTTTGGTTTGGTAGGATTGCTTAATACATTTAATCTTTTGTCTCATCAGCAAGAGCTTCATGTGTATGGACCGGCTCCTCTGCAGCAGATCATCGAAATGCAATTGAAAGTTGCTGATACCGCAATGTGTTACCCTTTACATTTTCATACCCTTACAAAAAATGAGGTGCTGGTTGATAATGATAAGATCAAAATAAGTTGTTTCAGAACCAACCACCGGATTGAAACGTATGGATTTTCTTTTCATGAAAAGGATGGGAAAAGAAGATTGTTGATTGACAAGGTGCGCAAACTGCAAATACCTGTATCGTTTTATAGTAGCCTGCAGGAAGGTAAAGACTATATAACCCCCAAAGGACAGGTCATCCGGAATGATGAAATAACATCCAATCCTGAAAGAGGCAGGCGTTATGCATTTTGTGCTGATACAAAATATGACGAATCTCTTATTGAACACATTTACGGCTCAGATATGATTTATCATGAAACCACTTACCTGGATAACATGAAAGACAAGGCTGGTGACCGTTTTCATTCAACCACAAAACAGGCAGCAGAGATTGCAAGAAAAGCAATGGTAAATAAATTACTGATTGGCCACTTCAGCTCCAAATATGCTACACTGGATCAATTTTTAGCAGAAGCAAAGGAAGTATTTGCCAATACGGAATTAGCGTTGGAAGGGAACACTTATGAGTTGATTTGAAATTGATTTTCGGACCGTTAAAACCTGCCGGGATCACAAAGATTTACGTTCCATTATCCACTTATAAAATCCAGCAAACTCAGTCCGCCAGGTAGCTTCATTATGTCTTCCTTCCGACCGTACTACAACAGTCATCTTTGCTTTGGAAAGTTGGTTCATTTGATTGAATATGGCCAGCATATCAGGTACCATGCTTTCACTTTCTTTTTGACCAGCAAAGAAGTAAATTTTACGCTTGTATTTTTTCGCCTTATCCGCAACAGCCTCTTTTATTTGGGGAGCAATCCAAAAGGCAGGAGAAAACACGCCGGCGCCGCCAAACTTTTTCGGGTATTTTAAAACAGCGTAAAAAGAAATTAGCCCTCCCATAGAAGAACCCGCAATGTAATTATGCTTACCACATCTTTTAGTGCGATAGTTCTTATTGATGTATGGCCTTAATGTTTTTACGAGAAAATCAATATAAGCATCACCTTCACCTTTTCCGAAACGATCCATATCATAAGGCGAGTACTCGTTCATTCTTTTATCACCGCCATTATCTACCGCTACCACAATGCACTCTCGGATTTTTTTACCCAAGGTATCTAATGCCTCGTCAACTCCCCATTCTCCTGAGAAAGCTGTTGTGTCTTCAAAAACATTCTGACCATCGTGCATATAAAGCACAGGATATTTTTTCCTGGAAGTAGAATAGCTTTCCGGCAAGTAGATCCAAACCCTTCGTGTACGATTTAATTGCGGAATGTAAAAATCAGTAGAGATGATTTTTACATTTTTGCTAGCTGTACTTTTCTTTGGTGCCTTTGGAAAATGATCAGCCCAATGTTGAACTGAAAGTTCAATGACAGTGTCACTATTGATTTCTATTCGCCGGTTTTCGAGCGGAGAACCATTTGTGCCACTCTCTACCGTTTCCCAACTGCCTCTTGTAAGTTTATATTCATATTTACCAGCCGGTGCGGAAAGGGTTAAGGAGTAACCTCCGTTACTTTTTTCGAGTTGCGCTTCTTTTTGAGCTGGATTCCAATTATTGAAACTACCGGCAAGAAAAATCGGATCGGTTGATTTGTGATAAGAAGGTAAACTTTTTATGCGTAAAGTGACCCTATGCTGTGCGGCAGCACATTGAGTGATGATCAGAAATAAAATGACTTGTGCAATCTTAAGCATTTACTGAGTTTTGCCTTAAACTTGCCAGGTATTCTTTAACCTGCTGATGTATTGATGAACTTAATGGCGTTAGTGGTAAACGCAAATAATTCTTGATGACTCCCTGTTCACTCAAAAATGCTTTTACGCCAGCTGGGTTGTTTTCAGCAAATAAAAGATCATAGCCCTGCATTAATAAGTTGTTCCAGCTTCTTGCACCAGCAAAATCATTTTCCAGACAGGCATTTACCATGGCAGTAAACTGCCTTGGAAAACAATTAGCCGCAACGCTTATTACTCCTTTCATACCACAGGCAATTTGAGGAAGTACTAAGTTATCATCCCCACTTACCACCATAAATTCCTGTGGCTTGTCCTTTAATATTTGCATGCACTGAGCCATATTGCCGCTGGCTTCTTTTATGGCAACAATGTTTTCAAAATCATTTGGCAGGCGGACGGTTGTAGCAGCTGCAATATTGCTTCCTGTTCTTCCCGGAACGTTGTACAAAATAAATGGCTTAGTAGTAGCCTGGGCTAAGTTTTTATAGTGCTGATAAATTCCTTCTTGCGAGGGTTTATTATAATACGGGCTAGCCGATAAAATAGCAGCCGCTTTTTCTATTGGAAATGATTCCAGATCTTTCAAGAGTTCTGCCGTATTATTTCCTCCAATACCAATCACTACTGGGACCCGTGCAGCTATAGCCGTAAAGGTTGCTTGAACAATCTCTTGCTTTTCCTCTTTTGACAGAGTAGGTGTTTCGCCTGTTGTACCTAAAGTAACAACGTATTGCACACCGCCTTCAATAACAAAATCAATCAGTTTACGGAGGGTATCAAAATCAACACTTCCATCCTCTTTAAATGGAGTTACTAATGCTACACCGGTTCCTCCTAATTGATCTCTTACAGACATGTAAAGTTTATAATTTGTAGTTTAAGTTCGAGTTCTGACTACTTCAACACTCGTTATTCCTTGTTCATCGGTTCTTCATTCGGTAGCTCTTCCCAAAAGCCCATCTTGCCAAACTTTTCAATTCGTTGGGCCATTCGTTCCTCTGGAGAAATGCTTTTTAATTCCTGCAATGTTTTGGAAAGATGATTTTTCAAGATTTGCGCCGCTCCAATATAATCCCAATGTGCGCCACCTGCCGGTTCGGGAATGATTTCATCCACTAAACCAAAACCTTTCATATGCTCTGCTGTTAACTTCAATTGATCTGCGGCCACTTCTTTTTTATCCCAGCTACGCCATAAAATAGAAGAACAGCTTTCCGGAGAAATTACAGTGTACCAGGTGTTTTCCATCATATACACCCGGTCGCCAACGCCAATACCCAACGCACCGCCTGAAGCACCTTCACCAATGATCACACAAATCACCGGAACCTTTAAGCGAATCATTTCATATATATTTCTTGCGATCGCTTCACCTTGTCCTCTCTCTTCTGCTTCTAAGCCAGGATAAGCACCTGGTGTATCAATTAAAGTAATAACCGGTTTATTGAACTTTTCTGCAAGGCGCATTAAGCGCAGTGCTTTGCGATACCCTTCAGGATTAGCCATACCAAAATTGCGCATCTGCCTTGTTTTGGTATTGATACCTTTTTGCTGGCCAATCATCATTACAGTCTCACCATTCAACATAGCAAAACCTCCCACCATTGCTTTGTCATCTTTCACGTTTCGATCGCCATACAACTCCACAAAGTTTTCGGTCATGTTTTGGATATACTTCAATGTATAAGGTCGGTCCGGATGGCGGCTTAGTTGCACCCGTTGCCAGGAAGTTAGGTTTTGTGTAACTTCTTTCCTCCGTTCCAAAATCTCTCCTTCCAACTCAAGGATGCGTTTGGAATGATCGATTTTTTTACTTTCAGATACTTGTCTTAACCGCTCAATTTCATCAATGAGATCCTTGATTGGTTTCTCAAAATCCAGGAACTGTCTGTTTGCATTCGACGGCATAGGCAATTTATGATTGGCGGTAAAATTAGGGAAATATGAGTTTGAGATAAATCTTAAACGCAAAGGCACGACAAGTGTAAGAAGTTGAATGGTACAACTCTGGGAAGAAGAGTTAAGATGGCTTGTTTCTAAAAAAAGTTTGTAATAATAAGGCAAGCACTACCACACCAATTGCACCAATCGCATTCAACCATAAAAAGCCAATCTCTGATGCGCTGTTCATAAACTTGTTGACACCTTCAGGCAAGGCATCTTTAATGGCTGGTAATTTTTTCATTAACCAGGGCCAAATTGCTGAAACAATAATATACGTTTCAACAATAACGGCACTCCAGAAAGTTGCTTTAGCTTTTATATGTTTCAAATAAAATGCAATGAGAAAGATGCCAAGGATTACACCATAAAACATTGAACCCAAAATATTAACCGTTTCAATCAGGCTTTGTCCAATTTGATTAGCAAACTGTGCTACTACAATACAAAAGACACCCCAGCCTAACGTGTACCATCTGGATACAGCATATTCATTTATAGGGCTGTCTTTTCTTTTCATACGTTGATGAAAATCCACCACGGTGCTTGCAGCTAGTGAGTTTAAAGCCGCCGCAATGGAACCCCAAGCTGCTAAAAAGATAATAGCAATAAGTAACCCTTTTAATCCGGCAGGTAAATAATCTCTTACAAATGATAAGAAGATATAATTACCATCGTTTGTATCTCGTTCACTTACCTGCTTGCTGTAATCAACAAACTTTTTTCTGTAGGATTTGGTCTGCTCTTGTAAGTTGCTGAGTTCACCAGTCAATTTTTCTTCACTTTGTTTATCGTTATTATTTATGGCTGTTGCGAAGTCTGCTACTTTTTGCTGCCTAACGGTGTTAACCGAATCGAGTTGAGCCTGCAACAGCGCAACAGAATCTTTAAGCCTTGATTCTTTTACATCACTGATCAAGGCCGAATTAAATGATAAGGGAGTATTATTAAATTGATAAAACGCAAACACCAATACTCCAATAAGTAGAATGAAGAACTGCATGGGAACTTTCACCAGTCCATTCATTAAAAGTCCAAGGCGGCTTTCCCTATTGTTTTGGGCTGTCAAATATCTTCCTACCTGCGACTGATCGGTTCCGAAATAGGAAAGTGCTAAAAAGAAACCACCAATCACACCACTCCAAATGTTATATCGATCGGTCCAATCAAAACCATTTTCTTTAACACCGGTGGTGATTACATTCATCTTGCCCAACTTCCCTCCCACATGCAGCGCATCTGAAAATCCAACCCCTTCTGGCAATAGTTTGACTGCAAAGTATCCAGCCAAAAACATGGCAGCAAAAATGATGATGAGCTGCACTTGCTGCGTGTATGCAACCGCTTTTGCACCACCGCTTACTGTGTAGATGATAAGCAAGCCTCCCATAATTATGTTCATCCAAAATATATCCCATCCGAAAAGGGAAGAAAGAATGATGGAGGGGGCATAAACCGAAATACCTGTCGACAATCCTCTTTGCAGTAAAAACAAAAATGATGTAAGCGTTCTGGTTCGGTTATCAAACCGATTTTCTAGGTACTCATAAGCTGTGTAAACCTTTAAGCGGTTGAAAATGGGAACAAAAGTGATGCAGATGACCACCATAGCCAGTGGCAGCCCAAAATAGTATTGCACAAACCGCATTCCGTCTGTGTAAGCCTGTCCCGGACCAGACAAAAAAGTAATGGCACTGGCTTGTGTACCCATGATGCTTAAAAGCACCAGGTACCACGGCATGCTTCTGTTGGAAAGAAAATAGCCTTCCAAATTTTTGGTTGTACGGCTTTTGTACAAACCATAAATGATGATCCCAATAAGCAGTACAGCAATGACCAGCCAGTCAATAGAGCTCATGAAAAGTTTTTGGTAAAGACGTAAAACAAAATGATCTGTACAATCAGAAAAACAATCACGAACACATACCAATGCGTCCATAATTTGAAGAGAGGCACTTTATCGTTTTGATTTTTCATAATTTCTCGCGGCGAACGCAACGGAGCAACGGCGCGGCGTTTATAATTTATTTGCAATTCGATTAATTCCATCTTCGAAATAAGGCACATTAAAGTTCAATAATAGCCCAAGTTTGCAATCCGTCAATTTTAAATAGGTATGCAATTGCTTAAAATGAACTTCTGCAAGCTTTTCAACGGATTTGAACTCAAGAATCACTTTATTATCCAGTATAACATCAGCTCTAAATCCACATTCCAGTTTAATAGTTTCATGAATCAGAGGTACTGGATGCTGTCTTGAATGAGGTATGCCTGTTTTACTCCACTCGTAACAAAATAGTTCTTCATAAACCGATTCAAACAATCCCGGGCCATATTGTTTATGCAAACTGAAGCAAATGTCTAATGCGATTGTTGCCAGTTCATTTTCCTTCATAGAAAAAATTTGAGCAGAAAAATAATCGCTATAAAATGAGTCTGCAACATTTAAAAATCGCTGCGCCGCTGCTTCACTGCGTTCGCCGCGAGAAGCCTTATCTCCTCCTCCACAATCCCGATGATAATAATCCCAACACCAACCCGATGATCAATCCAATGTGAACCCTTTTAATGAGAAAGCCAATCACCAAGCCCAATATAATTACAAAAGCAAATGATATCATTCCCCGGGTATTATCAGGTCTCCTCTCCATTAAAATTCTTTTTTTCGATTTAGTGCAATCAAGTTAGCCATTAATCTATAAGCACCGGGAACACCTGCAGGCAACTGCCTAAAAAAAACCAACCCCGTATAAGTAAAATACCCTTTGCCATGTTTCGCAATAATTAGGCTGCCTGCATCTGCTGCTTCGTTAGGATCATTCATTGCCATGACGGTTTGAAAAGCAGTATCAAAATTGTTCGCATGATAAATGCTTCGCTCCTGGATCCAGCCTTTAAAATCATCCTGAGAGATCTTGTTTGGATAATTTAATACAGGATGCTGTGGCTTTAAAAAACTCACAGGTGCGTTTTCATCTGTAATTCTATTGCGACTGATATTAAAATTGTATGGGCCGATCTTAGCTCTTACAGGACCAATCTGATTACTGGTATTGTATTGAACTATCAGGTTGCCTCCATTCTCCACATACTTCATCAGTTTTTCATAATGCTTATTCAGCCATTCATTTGTGTTATAAGCTCTCACACCACTAATGATAGCATCAAACTGTTGCAAATTATTTCTTAACAACTCTTTATCTGTAAGCAAACTTACCTCATAGCCCATTTCTTCTAATGCTTCTGGCACCCGGTCTCCAGCACCTACTATATAACCCACTTTCTTTCCGTGAGTTTTCAGGTCTATCGGCAACACTTTCATTAAATCAGTATAGAAATAATCAATGTTAGGAACATGATCATATCGTATAGTAGCTAATGCCCGGTTATATTGCGTTAAAGAGGAGTCGAACCGCATAGAAGGATAAAACTGAACTTCCTCTTTGTAGGCTGTAGGATCTAATTGGAAAGCAAAAGATTTGGAACTGCCTTTGACTAATGTGTTTTTTGTATCCTGTAAGCCCATTTTCCGTTTATCAATAATTGCTTCAACCTGTGCTGAGCCATAACTGTTTCTTTTGTTAGATCGAACATTTATCTCAAAAGCTCTTTTCTCATTATCACCTTTTCTGGCCAGCAACAAAGGAGGTTCTATATAAACATTCACAGGCGGAAGCACCGTTAAAGGCTGATAGAGTTCACCTTTAACCGGATCTGTAAACTTATAACGGATACTACGGGTAAAAGGAAAACTCATCCCATCAATTTCGACAGAGAAGTAAGCAACAAAGGAAGGATCAATATCTGGCTGACCGATCTTCATTTGGTCTGAAACATTAAAGTATCCTTCTTCCATTCTTTTTTCCAACCAATAGGGCTGGCTTACGGGCACATTAGGACTTACAGGGAAAACTTTGTTAACGATGACATTTTGATTCCTGGCTAAAGAAGTGTTGATCGTTGTATCAAAAGCATCCGTAACAATTCGTCGCAATGTCATTGGATATCCTAAACGATTATTAACCACATACTGTATTCGTAAAGAATCGCCCTGTACAGTGTATGAATCATTTGTTGTGGCATCAATCCATAAACCACTGGCTTGTTCAATCAGAGTAGAAATTTCTTTTAGCTTTTGTTCTCTCCAATAGCCATTGGGCAAACCCAAAACCGCTTTATAAATCTGAACGAGTTGGGGTACTATTTTGTGCGGTTCCATGAAATTGAAACTAGCTATAGCACCTTGTATTAATTCTGCAATTTTCGATGATCCCGGAACGCGGCTCCAATCCGTTGTAATGTCTTCAAACAAATCTTTTGTAGGCTGACTGCCACCAGTTGATTTAAAATATTCTAAAGCTTCGCCCCTGCTCCGCGGCACACCAAAGCCCTGGCTTTTATGCTGGCTTCTGCTGTCGGCCGCAATCTCACCATAGCTTTTACCCAATACAGGATTATAGCCTCCTACATCAAACTTGAACTGATCGTCTCGTGTGGTATTGTTACCACCAAAATTGAAAGCATTCCAAAGGATACGTTTTGCCTGCCACGGTTGAACAAATTTCAGTTGATCTTGAAAACGATTAGGGTCTGCTGCTGCGGTAAATGCTTCATTAGCTAAAACAGCTGAAGCAGTGTGATGTCCATGGCCGCCTTCGCCAGTAGTAGGAAATCGTGTAATGATCACATCCGGTTGAAACTTGCGGATCACCCAAACAACATCTGCTAATATCTTTTCTTTGTCCCATTTGGTAAATGTCTCATCAGGTGTTTTGGAAAATCCAAAATCATATGCTCTTGTAAAAAACTGTTCTGCTCCATCTATTCTTCTTGCTGATAATAATTCTTGTGTACGAATCAGACCTAATGCAATTCCTTGTTCATCGCCAATAAGGTTTTGTCCCCCGTCGCCCCTCGTCAATGATAAATAACCCGTTCTGTACAAACGGTCTTTTGAAAAATAAGTAAGCAGTCTTGTGTTCTCATCATCGGGATGTGCTGCTACATATAACACACTACCCAACGTATTCAATTTCTTTAATCCTAAGTAAATATCTGCCGACGTATAGTTGTTCTGTGCAAACGACCAGTTCAACAAAATGCATGAAAGAAAAAACAGTGTTGCCTTTCTCATTGATAAAGTATTGAAAGAATAATCGTTCAAATAAAACAAAAAGGGTGAAACTTCTTTCACCCTTTGTAATAATTACAAAAATTTTATTGGCCTACCAGGAACACCGCATTGCTGAACATGAGCTTTCCATTTTCCCAAAAGCTTCTGAACATAACGTTATCTGCCAAATAGGTAATAGTTCCGTTGCCTAAATCCTGAACGCCAAACAACAATCCATCCTGCAGACGGTTTTGCAATTTGGAACCGACAAAACCTGCAACCTGTTTATCTTTCTTAATTACACCTACATTCCATCCGCCTTCTTTAATAAACTCATAGATATTATCATCCTGTTTCAACGTGTAATAGTAGGCCGGATAACCAAAGGCCAATGGATGGGTGTTATCTAATTCCACACGGAAAATAGAACCCGGAGTCATATTTGGAATAAAATCTCTTTCACGATGTTCATATTTCCTCAGTGAAACATAGGGATCTTTTGCTTCAGCATCATCAGGCTTCTTGGACTTAATACCCCAGTCCTGCCGTGCAATTTGAGCTACAGCACCTTCTAAAGCTACCACATGACCTCCCCCCTGGATCCAGGCTTTAAAGGCATCGACCTGAGCTTTATCATTTAAGAAGCGATAATTACCATCAGGCAAAATCACAACATCATAATCACTCCATCTTACTCTTCCGAAATCATTTAGATTGATAAGCGTTACCGGATAATCAATTTCTTTATCAAAGAAGTGCCATATTTCACCTGCTGCGTTCGACCCAACACCTTCACCGGTGATCAGGGCAACCTTTCTGGATTTTAACGAACGTACCTTGGAACTACCAAAGTCATAACCGCTTTCTACGAAACCGCTACTTACAGGAGTTATAGCAACATTATTTGCGTCAGCTAAATCTCTCACATCTTTCCAAAGATTAGGATAGTATTGATTGCTGGTTTTGAGAACAATGATCGCACCGCGTTCAAATTTCTTTCCACCTAATTCAAAAGGTTGTTCATTCACCCGAAGCTTAATTCCTTTTTGCATTAATTGTCCTACCAACTTAACAGAGCCCTTACCATTCCAGGGAATTACAAACCCATAGAAATTTCCAGTTGAGTTATCGGGAACTGCAGCAACGCTGGCAGTTGAATTGGTGTTTACAGCCAGGCGATCTCTTATTCCATAAGCATTTAGACCATACGCATAAGGCAATGCCCATGCAGTGATATCGTATGTATTGGAGTCAACGACAACGGTATTAGGCTCAAACAATACACTAACCAAATTACCTCTTGGTTGTGCAGTGCTGATAACGATATCTCTATCGGTTAAACTAAAACTTTCGTCTTTACCATTTGTATAGTTATAACCACGGTAGCTACCACCCTTAGCTGTACCAAATCCAATGTCATTTTTCACCAACAATTGTTGCAGTGCATTCAACCGTTGTGCATCTCTATCGTTGTATTTAACTACAAATGTTTTATAGGTTCCAATACCATTGTTAGCGGCAGTAGTAAAATACTTTTGAAATTCATATACTAATTGCGAAGCATTTTTTGATGCCACTTCTATTGTGCTCAATCCTGTTGTGTGATGATGTAAGGCACGATCGTACAGAGTTAGCGTATCACCTTCTTCGGTTAATACCGCTGCCCCACCTGCTGGACCTCCAGCCTGCTCATAAGTCATACCTATAGAACCATTATACGTTGGATAAGTATCACCATAAGAAGGATACAAAAGATCAAACACTTCTCTTGTAAAATACAGCCATCCTTTTTCATCAAAATATTTAGCATGATTACGGCCAATAGTATGCTGGAAATCTCTTTGAAACTTTGTTATCACCTCGTGATAAGGCTGTGCTGCCGGAGCGAAATAATAAGGATTATTAACCCCTTGCTCATGGAAATCGACGTGGATATGCGGCATCCACTGATTGTATAGTTTGATGCGTTGTTGTGATTCTACCTGCGTTTGCCATGCCCAGTCACGATTCAAATCAAAATTATAATGATTGGTTCTTCCACCTGGCCAGGGCTCACGGTGCTCTCTTGCTTCTAATGCCGGATTGTATTTGGATCCAGCCACTGAATTAAACCAATTCACATAACGATCACGTCCATCAGGATTCAGACAAGGATCAATGACCACAACTGTATTTTGCAACCAGCTTTTTGTTTGCTGGTTGGTTGGATCTAACAAGGCCCAAACCGTCATTAGAGCCGCTTCGGAAGAAGAAGTTTCGTTGCCATGCACATTGTAGCTTAACCAAACAACAGCTGGTTCATTGGCCGCATTACCGCCATCACTTAACCTTGCTAAACCTAAATTGTTTTTGCGGATGCTTTCGAGGTTTGAAATATTAGCTGCCGAAGAGACGAAAGCTACCATTAAAGGCCTTCCCTCGTTTGTTCTTCCATATTCCTGCAGTTTAACCATGGATGGCACAGATGCAGCAACGTGTTTGTAGTATTCCACTAACCGCCAATGCGGTGTGTACTTACTTCCAATCTTATAACCCAAAAATTGTTCTGGTGATTGGAGTTGAGAGAAAGCAGTAGCAAATGATAAACTAATAAGCAGTACAAGTAAAATCCGTGTGTGCATGGAAAAGAATTTATAACGGCAATTTAAGGAACGAAAACGGAATGAAACAAAAAGCCCCGTCTTTCGACAGGGCCTGTTGCCATCAGATGGTTTAGGTTTATCTGAAAACGACAACAATTAGTTAGAAGATGTTGGCTTTAAACCTTTCAAGCTAATGTTGTGAAGATCTAAAGCTAACGATGTATAATAGTAACCTCCGTTAAAGCCAAACTGTGTAGCGTTTCTGCTATATACAAATCGGCCTTCACCGGTATTACCAACATGGCGTAATTTATCAGGATAAACATCACCAATATTATTGGCCCCAACGGTAATATTCAGGAACTTAAATGCTCTTACAGAAACGCTGGCATCAGTAATCACTTTTGGATCGAAGCTTTCATCCAAAGCAGGATTCAAACGATCTGCTGTAGCTACCTCACCAAAACGGGTAGATCTTAAGTTCAAAGCAACTCGTCCGATACTATAATTCACATTCAAAGAAATCTTGTTCTTTGGCTGGCCTCTTTCAAACCGGGTTCTTTGCTCACGGTCGAACAGAACTTTTTCCTGTAAGGAAGGATCCGCAGACAGCTGAGATGGCAGGGCATCTACCTCAGTTACTTTGGTTTCATTAAAGTTGGCAGCTAAAGTTGTTGTCAGGTTTCCTTTATCTAATCTTGATGATTTAGCAATTACGATATCCAAACCTCTTGTACGGGTGTTAACAGCATTGGTGAAGAAAGCGGCAGAGTTCACATCGGGGTAAGCAGCGAGCAGTTGAAAAACTACCGTGCTACCGGCTTTTGTGAATGTTCCTGTAAGTACAATACGGTCTTTGATCTGGATCTGGTACGCATCTACAGTTATATTGATACCCTTTGGCAACCTCGATGTAATACCTGCACTGTAGTTCATAGATTTTTCTGCTTCCAAAGATGGCATTCCAAAGGCTCTGGCAACATCGCTGTTGTTGCGGAATGTACCATTTTGAACTGGCACCAGAGTGCTGCCATTTGAAATAAATACAGTTGCTACAGAACTGAAATAACGTTGATGCATTGATGGTGCACGGAAGCCATTGCTCACAGATGCTCTAAAACTTAAAGCATCAGCAAAACGGTAACGCATTGCAAGTTTACCTGCTACGTTAGAACCGAAATCGCTATAGCGTTCATAACGAACTGCAGCATTAGCCAGGAAGTCCTGGGTGATATCCGTTTCCAAATCAGCGTATGCGCCAATTACATTTCTTGTTTCGTCCACTGCGTTAGCAGGCTGGAAACCCGGAAATACCTGTGCACCACCGGCACGTCCGGAATTAGGATCATAATTTTTCCAGGAAGCTTCTTCTCCTTCCTCTATCTGGTAGTTATCTAAACGAAACTCAGCACCTAAACCCAGGTTGAAAGATTTCAAACCCATGTTCTTGCCGAAATCTCTTGCAAAGTTTACATTGGTTGTATGTTGATTGAAGATCAATTTACCAGCATAAAACTCTGTTGGAGCTTTATCGCCCAAAGCAAATTGCGAAGCGTTGTTAGTATTGTTGATCTGGAACTCGAAAGAGTTGCCACCGGAAGCCTGGCTTACATCCCAATTCCATGCGCCACCTTTGCCTTCTAAACCGGCAATGACAGAACGGTCATTAATTGTAGAAGCGATTTGCGGCAGAAAGCCATTTGGATATAAAGCCAGATTTACCTGCGATGTTTGTTTTGGATATCGATAAAAACCGAAGGCCTCACCGTTTCTTCTGTTTAATCCACCCGTTAGGAAGAACTGCACCTTGCTGCTCAATGGCGCACCCATGTTAACCATAACACCTTTGTTGGTTACTTGTGAGTTCCCGATGAACATATTATTCTTACGGCTAAAACCTCTTTGTGCAATTAACGCTTCATCCAAAGCAATGATGCTGTCTCTCTGATTTTGTGTAGCGTTGCCTGGAATATTGTAATAAACCGTTCCGGTAAAATCACCTGCACGATTTGTTGGTTCACGATGACGCAGATCACCAGAAATAGTCAGGAAACCTTCTTTACCCAACTTGAAACCCGTAGTTAAACCAATTTGTCTTACTTCACCATCACCAGCATATTGGCGGCCGGCATGAGAATAAACAGTTGTTCCTCTTGTATTCTTTTTCAACACGACATTGATAACACCGCCAATAGCATCAGAACCATATTGAGAAGAAGCACCATCACGCAGCACCTCAACTCTTTCAATAGCTGACGGCACTAATGAGTTCATATCTGTACCAACTGAACCACGGCCGATTGTACCATTTACATTTAATAAAGCCTGGTTGTAGCGGTGACGGCCATTAAGTAGCACCAATACCTGGTCAGGGCCTAATCCACGCAGCGTAGCTGGATCAATGTGGTCTGTACCATCAGAAATAGTTTGGCGTGAAGAGTTATAAGACGGAGCAATGAAATTCAACATCTGCGTTGGCTCTACCTGGCCGGTTGCCTGCAGTTCTCTGGAAGTAATTACATCAACAGGCGCAACAGTTTGTGTAGACGAACGTACAGCAGTAGAACGGGAACCTACAACAACAATACGGTTCAGATCTCCTGCATTTTGCAAGTTGGATGTAATATCCTTTAAACTAGCAGCAGGAACATCAATAGTTTGTCTTGTGGTTTGAAAACCAACATAACTAATCACTAACGTGTAGCTTCCGGGTGGTGCACTAATTACAAAATTACCATTGGCATCAGTAACTGTACCACGTTTGGTACCTTCCAAAACAACCGATGCTCCTGAAAGCGGCAATCCATTTGGGTCTCTAACTGTACCGCTAACAGTTGTGTTTTGTGCAAAGGAGTAAATCGAAATAAAAAAAGATAAGATAAAAAGGCTCCCACGGCGGAGCAAGTCCATAGCATAGTGGCTCATATACAATTGGTTTTAGTAATGAACTTCCGGTTCAGAAATGTTCAATGTATCTAAGATAGCCATTTGAGTTTATATCAGTAAAACAAAATCGTTTATCAGAACGCTGTAACTTTCCGCAACGATAACTATTATGAAAAAAATTCTCCTGCTTCTATCCGTCACGATTGTGTTTTCTTGTAATACTTCTAAAAGGACTGTTGATCAAAACGTCAATCCTTACAACTATTCCATTAACAAAAAAGTGGTGGCAGAAAATGGCGTTGTGGTTTCTGCTCATCCCCTTGCTAGTAAGATTGGTATAGAGATCATGAAACGTGGAGGCAATGCAGTAGATGCTGCTATTGCAACCCAGTTAGCATTAGCTGTTGTATATCCAAATGCGGGCAACTTAGGCGGGGGTGGTTTTATGGTGGCCCGGTTAGCAAATGGACAAACCGTTTCATTGGATTATAGGGAAATGGCACCTGCTTCGGCACACCGCGATATGTATTTAGATGCACAGGGCAAGGTGATACCTGACAAAAGTTTACGTGGACCATCATCGAGCGGCGTACCGGGAACGGTTGCAGGTTTGTTTCAAAGCATGCAATATGCCAAGCTGCCATTTAAAGATCTTATTCAACCGGCGATAGAATTAGCAGAAAAAGGATTTGCAATTACAGAGCGGGAGGCTAGATCTTTAAACAATCTTCAAGCAGATCTGAAAAAATATAATACGGTTAAAAATGCATTTCAAAAAACAGTTGCATGGAAGGCAGGCGATACCCTATTTCAAAAAGATCTAGCTAATACACTGAAAAGAATGCGTGATAATGGCGCAGCCGGATTTTATGAAGGCGAAACTGCCAGGCTTATTGTGGAGGAGATGAAAAGAGGTGGCGGTTATTTAACTGCTGAAGATCTAAAGGCCTATAAAGCCAAATGGAGAACACCACACAGTTTTAATTACAAAGGCTATACGGTTGTTTCTATGCCCATGCCCAGCAGCGGTGGCGCCTTATTGCATCAAATGATGAAGATGCTGGAAGATAAACCCTTGGCCACTTATGGATTCAACTCACCTCAGGCCGTGCAACTCATGGTTGAAGTGGAAAGAAGGGCTTACGCAGACCGTGCCGAGTACATGGGTGATCCGGATTTTTATAAAGTACCCATTGACGTTATAACAAGTGAGGCATATTTAAAAAACAGAATGAAAGATTATAACGCAAGCCTTGCAGGCAATAGCCAGATCATCAAACCTGGAATTGTACCGATAGAAGAAAGCGAGGAAACAACCCATCTTAGTGTAATTGATAAAGAAGGAAATGCTGTTTCAGTTACTACTACTTTAAATGATTCGTACGGCAGCAAAACGGTAGTTGGCGGAGCTGGTTTTTTGCTAAATGATGAAATGGATGATTTTAGTGTAAAGCCTGGCGTACCCAATATGTATGGTGCCGTTGGCGGTGAGGCTAATGCCATCAAACCGGGAAAAAGAATGCTAAGCTCAATGACACCAACAATTGTATTACAAAACGGCAAACCTTTCTTAGTAGTTGGTACACCTGGAGGTACTACTATACCCACATCTGTTTTTCAAACTATTTTAAATGTGATCGAATTTGGATTAAGTACTGAAGACGCTGTTTACAAACCTAAGTTTCACCACCAGTGGCTACCTGATGAGGTTTTTATTGAGGCCAGTTTTCCTGCAGAAACAAAAGCAGCATTGGAAAAAATGGGCTATAAGTTTAATAGCCGTGGCGCTATCGGAAGAACAGAAGTAATTAAGGTATTACCCAACGGAAAATTTGAAGGCGTAGCCGATAATAGAGGGGATGATGGTGCTGAAGGGTATTAGCAATTAAAAATTATAAATGAAGAATTAAAAATGAGTTTAGCCACCACTTACCTTGAAATAACAATTAAACGTTTTAAAGAGTATAAAACTTTAGGAGATAAAACATTTGAGCAATTGAATGATGCAGAAATGCACTTTCAACCGAACGAAGCCTCGAACAGTATCGCTGTTGTCATTCAGCATATGTATGGCAATATGCTAAGCCGTTGGACAAACTTCTTAACTGAAGACGGAGAAAAAGAGTGGAGGAAAAGAGATGAAGAGTTTGAGATACAAGGGTATTCAAAAGATCAGTTGATTGAATTATGGAATAAAGGTTGGAAAGTTTTTCTTGACACCTTGGAATCGCTTACAGAAAATGATCTTCTGAAAACGATCACTATCCGCTCTCAGCCTTTGATTGTTGTTGATGCTATAAACCGCCAAACAGCGCATTACAGTTACCATGTGGGACAAATTGTTTATTTAGGCAGATGGCTCAAAAATGATGAATGGAAGAACCTGTCCATACCTAAAGGTTCATCGCAACAGTTCAATCACCAAATGAAGTTTAAGCAGCAATAGTTAATTTTTCCCCCAACTCTTTAACTTAATTGAGCAATCCCTATTTTTAGTTCCTTATTAATCATTAGCACAGAAATAGTTTTGATAACCCATACTTGTAAACAATTTAAAACAGTATCCGCTTTCTGCTAAATCCGGCAGGTTAACATTACCGTTTATTCATCATGATCATAAAACTGAAGCTTACAGCTTTTTTCACCTTGCTTGCCTTTACTCTTCATGCACAGGGAAAAGCTGAATGGGTGGCTTTTGCAGGTGCTCAAACAACCTCAGCCAGATATAGAATTTCCATAACCCGTCAACCTACTCAATATAAATACGGAGCAATGGGAGGTGTGGCGTTAAAAATTCCTTTTGAAAACCGGCTTCATTTTTTCCCCTCTGTTTATTACAGCAAGAAGGGGTATAAAGTGCAGTTCAATCTTCCTTCTTATCCTCCGGATTCCAGTGCAAAAAATAATAACACGGACATTCATACTATTGAAATTGCCCCAATGTTCCAAGTTGATCTGGGCAAAAAAGAATCGTATCCCTTTGTGCGAATAGGAGTAGCAATTGATTTTGCTTTTTCAGGCAAAGAAAAGTTTGATAAAGGGTGTACATCGGTTAGCCAGCCTATGATTTTCAGCTTTGGCGAATATGGCCGTTTTACCAATTCAGCTAACCTGCATCTTGGCTACCAGTTGTCAAACGGCCTGCAGTTTTTTGCTTTTTATACGCATGGTATGGGCAACATGAATAACTCTGATGGCGGACCGAACATCGTTCATCGCATCGCCGGTTTATCGGTAGGATGGCATTTTCAAAGAAATCCATTAGTGTTTGATACGAGGGTGAAGGAGTAAAGGAAAGCCATCTTTTCACAGCCCTTGCTTATTTGATTATTTATAGTAGAAATGGAAAGCACTCTTTATTACAGTGCTTTTGTTATTAAATGAATGATTAAACAAGCTGGGTTTGTGCGACAGCGAAGCCCTCCTAGGAGGATTTGGAGATGCCGCTGTTATTCTTTATAAATCTTCACCACTGCCTTACCATCGTTTTTAATATAACCCCGGTACATACCTTCTGTATTGAATGGCATGGCTACATTGCCATTCTTATCCACTGCTATCAGTCCACCATCACCACCTAACTCCGGAACTTGCTTCATGATCAATTCATCTGTGGCTTTCTTTACACTAAAGTTTTTATACTCCATCAAATCGCTTACTGTTTTAGCTACAGAAAGACGAATAAAAAACTCACCCCAGCCGGTACAACTTACTGCACAGGTAGCATTCTTAGCATAAGTGCCTGCACCAATAATTGGAGCATCTCCCACCCTTCCAAAACGCTTATTGGTCATACCGCCTGTACTGGTAGCAGCAGCCAGGTTTCCGTGAACATCCAAAGCAACCGCACCAACAGTACCGTATTTATGGTCTTTATTGCTAGGCTGTTTGATCATTGCTTCTTCATTGTCTTTTGTTGTGCTATCGTGATCTAACTCCATCTTAGTTGAATCCTCTTTTTTCAGACGCATCAGCGAGTTCCGCCTGTCTTCGGTATAGAAATAAGCCGGGTCAACAACCTCAACTCCTTGCTGCTTAGCAAATTTTTCCGCACCGGTACCAACCATCATTACATGTTCACTTTTGTCCATCACAGCCCTTGCAGCAGTGATCGGATTTTTTATGGTGGTTACTCCGGCAACTGAACCGGCTTTCAAATTGCTACCGTCCATAATAGAAGCATCCAGTTCATTCTTGCCCTCATTTGTGAATACAGCTCCTTTACCAGCGTTAAACAACGGACTGTCTTCCATAACTTTTACAGCCGCTACCACTGCATCCATAGCTGTACCACCATTTTTTAAAATTGCATGGCCTGCCTGCAAAGCTTCATTCAGTGCTTTGTTGTAAGCTGCTTCTTTTTCCGGCGTCATATTTTTCTTTAAGATAGTTCCGGCACCACCATGTATCACCAATACAAACTTTTGCTCCATAGGTTTTTTATTAGTCGGTTTTGTTTTTTGTGCTGATGTAGTTAGTGCAATCATCCATCCAAATAAGAGAAAGAGTTTGCGCATGTATAAAGGATTTTTCCAAAGGTATTGCTCGCAGATGATTTTGCTCTACTTTAACGCCCGACACATAAACTTCTTTTGCATCAAACCGTTCTCACCTTTTCACAAATATTTGATATACGGTAGCGGTATCACGTTTGTGTAAGGCTAAGCATTAGTTACTTTTACAAATAAATCATTTTTCACCCTGAGGAAATTTGCACGCATATTCGTCCGCGTTTTCCTCTCCATTCTGTTATTGCTCATCATTATATGGGGGCTATTGCAAACCGAATGGGGCCAGAATTGGCTTGCCCGCCAGGTAACCAAAAAGCTATCCAGGGATCTGCAAAGCCGCATAGAGATCAAAAAGGTAAGGATTGGCTTCTTCAATAAAATGGACCTGGAAGGTGTATTGGTAGAAGATCAAAAAAAAGACACCTTGCTTTATGCAGGTGCAGTGAAGGTTCGCATTACCGACTGGTTCTTTTTTAAAGACAAAGCTGATCTGGAATACATTGGCCTTGAAAATGCTCAAATCAACTTCAATCGTACAGACTCTGTCTGGAATTATACCTTCCTTGAAAAATACTTTGCTTCGTCTGGAAGCACCCAGCAACAATCGGGTATTGAATTTAATCTGGAAAAGGTTGTTTTAAATAACGTAAGCTTTATTAAAAAAGATGCCTGGGTAGGAAGTGATATGACCCTGAAGGTGAAATACCTGAACATGGATGCAAACCAGATCAGCATCACCAGTCAGGTAGTGGACATCAATGATCTTACTTTAACCGATCCTTACTTTGCAACATTCAATTATGCAGGAAAGAGACCAAAAACAATTGCTGTACTTGATTCAATTAAGAAGAAAACGGAAAAAGGCTGGACGGTTGTTGTGAATAATATTTCTATACAAAACGGAACCTATAAGAATGACAGGAACACTTTAATAGCCACCACAACAGGTTTTGACGGACAGCATATTGACTTTAACCGCATCAATGGGAATATTAAGAACATACGTTTTGCCAGGGATACCCTAACAGCAAATGTTGATATTAATGCAAAAGAAAGAAGTGGGCTGATAGTAAAAACTTTAAAGGCAAAGACCACCATCCATCCGAAGGCAATGATCTTTGATGAGCTGAACCTTCAAACGAACCGTTCTGTTCTGGGCAATTACTTTGCCATGCGATACAACGAGATCGGAGACATGAGCGATTTCATTCATTCAGTTACTATGGAGGCTAATTTTATTAAGTCAACCCTATCGAGCGATGATATTGCTTTTTTTGCGCCTAAGATCAAAGATTGGAATCGTGCTATTAAAATTGATGGCCTGATAAAAGGAACGGTGGATGCATTGAATGCAGACAACCTGGAAGTATGGGCAGGAAACAATACCTACATAAATGGTGATGTAAGACTTGTAGGTTTACCCAACATAAACGAAACGCTTATCAATATTGAAGCCAATGACCTGCGCACAACCTATGCCGATGCTGTTGGTTTTGTTCCTGCTTTGCGCAAAGTAACTACCCCTAACCTTGCCCGCCTTTCTTACCTGCGTTTCAAAGGAACCTACACAGGGTTCATCAACGACTTTGTTACTTACGGCACCATTCAAACAGGATTGGGAACGTTGGTTACAGACCTGAACATGAAGTTTCCTCAAAGCGGCGAGCCTGTTTATTCCGGGAGTTTCTCTACTAATAATTTTCTGTTAGGCCAGTTCATTAACAGCCCTAAGTTGGGAGCTATTGCGTTTAGTGGCGATGTGAAAGGCAAAGGCTTTAAGTGGAGCACTTTGGATTTAGACATTGACGGCAAAGTGCAAAAGCTGCAGTATGATAACTATACTTATCAAAACATAACAGCAAAGGGCCGCCTGACCAACCGGTTGTTTAATGGCGATTTTATCATTAAAGACCCCAATGCCGATCTAAAGCTTACTGGTAAGATTGACCTCAGCGGGAAAAAACCTTTGTTTGATGTAGTTGCAGATATTGCTCATGCCAACTTAATGCAACTGCAATTAACTAAAGAAGACTTACGATTAAGCGGACAATTTAATTTGAATATTCAAGGGAGCTCTGTTTCTGATTTAATTGGCGATGCCCGGATCAGCAAGGCAACTTTATTACATAACGGCAACCGCCTTGCATTTGATTCCCTGAACATTTCATCGCATTATGAAAATGGTCTGAAAAATTTCAGAGCAGTTTCAAACGAATTTGAGGCAAATGTGGTTGGTGATTTTGATCTGGAAGCCTTACCCAATGCTTTTACACTATTTCTAAGCCGTTATTACCCATCCTATATTAAAGCTCCGCGTTTTGTAAAACCACAAACATTCACCTTTGATATACGCACAGGTATTGTTGAGGACTACATTAAGCTGATCGACAAACGTTTGACCGGCTTTAATAATAGTCACATCCGCGGTTCGCTGGACATTGCATCTAACAGCATGACGATTGACGCAGATGTACCGCACTTTACCTATAATCAATACGATTTTTCGGATGTGCAATTAAGAGGAAGCGGCGATTTTCAAAGATTAATGCTCACCGGGGAAGTGAATAATGCTACTATCGATTCCAACCTTATTTTTCCGCAAACAACTTTCACCATTGTTGCACAAAACGATGTTTCGGAATTTACACTGAATACGACGGCTAATCAAACCATCAACCAGGCCAACTTATCCGCACAGGTAAGAACTTTTAGCGATGGTGCTTCTATTTTATTTAATCCATCCTCTTTTATTATTAATGGAAAAACATGGACCATTGAACAAGGTGGCGAGCTGAATTTCAGAAAAAACACAGTGGTTCAGGGTCAGTTATTGTTGCGTGAATCAAACCAGGAAATCCTTTTAGAAACGCTTCCGTCAGAGGATGGTAATAGTTTGAATGACCTGCATGTTACATTAAGGAATCTAAACCTTGGAGACCTCTCTCCTTTCATTACGAAAAAGAACCGTATTGAAGGCCTGGCATCCGGCAAGATCATTGTTGAAGACCCGCAAAATAAATTCAACATATCTACCGAGAACCTTACAGTGAACGACTTGAGATTTGATAATGATTCGCTTGGTAATGTTGTTTTAAATGGGGCTTATAATAATAAAACCGGTTTGATCACTGCCAATGGTTATAATCTCGATCCCGATCACAAGATCAGGTTTGATATGGCAATGGATATAAATGATCCTGAAAATGCTTTTACAGATCGTATAACGGTTAACCCTGAAAATTTCCAGGTGAAAATACTGGAACGTTTTATCGGAGGGTTGTTCTCCAACCTGCAAGGCTATGTTACAGGCAACCTCAATATTTTAGGAGAAGGGGCAAACAGGGATTTTGTGGGCCGTGGCCGGTTACGTGATGCAGGGTTAAAGGTCAACTTCACACAAGTGTTTTACAGGATTGATGATACCGATATTATACTGGAAAAAGACCGCATCAATTTTGGCACCTTAAAGCTGAGAGACACATTAGGAAATACTGCCACCTTGAGAGGAAACATCCGGCACAGTGGATTTAAAAACATGGTGTTTGACCTTGAAGCCCGAACAGATAATAAACCCATGTTGCTGTTAAACACAAACTATAACAACAATCAGCAATTTTATGGACAGGCCTTTGGCACGGGTTCATTGGTTTTGGTGGGTCCGCAGAACGATATGTTCATGAGCATTAATGCAAAGGCATCGGAAACACATGCATCCAGTATTGTTCTGCCTCCATCCCAAACAAGGGAAAGTGGCTTAGCCAATTTTATGGTGGAAAGAAAATATGGTAGAGAGATGTCGAGGGATGACCTCGGAGCTTCTGTCACTAACATGAGTTATGAAATTAATCTTACCGCTAACCCAATGGTAAGTGTTGAAGTGCAACTGGATCAGGAAACCGGCGACGTGATCAGAGGTAAAGGTTCTGGAACATTAAATATTACTTCCGGTACTTCCTCGCCGCTATCGCTTCGTGGTCGTTACGATATTGATGAAGGAAATTATCTATTTACTTTTCAGACATTTTTTAAAAGGCCTTTTGAATTAAGAAAAGGCGCTAATAATTATATAGAATGGACTGGCGATCCTTATGGAGCTACTGCCCATATTGAAGCTGTGTACAAAGCCGAAAATGTAAGCTTTGCACCCCTGGCTTCCACTTTATCTATTACCGGTGGTGGAAGCAACAGTCTGACCACTGTGCGGGATGATGTTTACATTGTAACTACTCTCACAGGCAAGTTGTTTGAACCTAACTTTTCCTTTGCACTGGAGTTCCCGCAAAATAGTATCATCAACCGTGATCCGGGGCTTTCCTTTGGTATTCAGCAGTTACAGAGAAATCCGAATGAATTACAAAAGCAGGTCGCCTTCCTTATTGTATCAAATAGTTTTGCTCCTTACGGCACTAATACAACGGCTGGATTCAATCCAATTCAGGAATTTACTTATAGCACTATCTCCGGTTTATTATTTAATGAAGTGAACCGCTGGCTCAATCAATTGCTTTCCAGAATTCTGCGCAATAATAATGTTACCCTAAATCTTTCCGGATCATTGTACAATCGAAACCTGGTAGATCCGAATGCAAGAGGATTAAGCATTGCTAACCAAAGTGACGTGAATATTGCTTTCGGAAAATCCTTATTTGAAGGCCGTGTGATCTTTAATGTAGGTGGCACTTTTGATGTACCAATCCAATCCGACTTCAATCAAACAGTTAATCTTTTGCCTGATGTAACAGTGGAAGTGTTGCTGAACAAATCAGGTTCATTAAGAGCAACATTCTTCTACCGCGATAATGTTGACTTCCTTGGAGGTAATGCTGCCGGTAGCTTGACTGAAAAAAGATATGGTTCCAGCATTTCGTATAATCGTCAGTTTGAATCACTGTTTGGCTGGTTAACAGGAAAGAAAAACCGTGGCCGCGGAAAACTAAAGACAGATACAACCGAAAGCAAACCAGCTACAGATACAACTACCACAGTAAAAGGCAATGATTGAGTTGCAGCTAGTAATAGAAGTGCGAATGATAATCTTTTCAACTGTCAACTATTATAAAATATGCCCCAGCTTATCCTTCTTTGTCTGAAGGTATTTTTCATTGTGCGGGTTGGGATCTACTTTCAAAGAAACATTATCAACAATCTCTAATCCATATCCAATCAAGCCAACACGTTTTCTTGGATTATTTGTAATAATGCGAAGCTTAGTAACGCCAAGGTGTCTTAAGATTTGAGCACCAACACCATAATCTCTTTGGTCCGTTTGAAAACCCAGGTGAAGATTGGCCTCTACCGTATCCAAACCTTCTTCCTGCAAACGATAGGCTTTTAATTTATTCAACAATCCTATTCCCCTGCCTTCCTGGTTCATGTAAAGGATTACACCTTTTCCTTCGGCTTCAACCATTTGCATGGCTTTATGCAATTGTTCGCCGCAATCGCAACGAAGCGATGCTAATATGTCACCTGTAAAGCAAGATGAGTGCACTCGAACCAGCGTTGATTCGTCAGGGCTCAGCTCCCCTTTTATTAAAGCCAGGTGCTCATTGCTTGAAGCCTTTTCCTGGAAGGCCACCAGTTTAAAATGGCCATACTGCGTAGGCATATCCACCCTCACAATTTCTTCTATCAGCGAATCTCTTTTGATGCGGTACTCAATCAGATCTTTTATAGAGATGATCTTAAAATCAAACTTTTTGGCTATTTCAATCAATTGTGGCAGGCGTGCCATCGAACCATCATCATTCATAATTTCCACCAAAACCCCTGATGGCTCAAAACCAGCAAGCTTTGCCAGGTCGGCAGCTGCTTCAGTATGTCCGGCCCTTCGCAACACACCCCCTTTTTTTGCTCTTAAGGGGAAAATATGTCCGGGCTTACCTAAATCCTCAGGCATAGTAGATGGGTTAATTAATGCCTGGATAGTTTTTGAACGGTCGTGTGCTGAAATGCCGGTTGTGCAGCCGTAGCCCAAAAGGTCCACTGAAACAGTAAAAGCAGTTTCATGTAAGGCCGTATTATTATTTACCATCAACTCTAAGCCTAATTCATCGCATCTTTCTTCTAAAAGCGAAATACAGATCAGCCCGCGGCCGTGTTTGCTCATAAAATTCACTACTTCCGGGGTAACATTGCGTGATGCTGTAATAAAATCTCCCTCGTTCTCGCGGTCTTCATCATCTACCACCACTACCAGCTTGCCATTCCTTATGTCTTCGATGGCACTTTCAATTGAATCGAACATGAAAAATGATTTCTGCAAATGTAGGAAAGAACCAGCGGCTGTTTTTTTCTGAAAGCAGCATACTGCCTGCTTTCAGGGTCTTTCAATATTCCGGGATTGTTAATATTTAGCTATTTCCGGTCACAGAATAATTCCTTTCTTTGCACCTGAAAACAAAACAATTATATGCTTAAGAGAATCATTCAATTGATTGTTCTGCTGGTCATTGTTCCTGCAATGGTATTTGGCCAGGAAACAAACAGTAGTATTGGCGGCGTGGTTAGAGGAGCTAATAACCAGCCTCTTGTTGGAGCTACCATTACTGCTACACACGTACCTACCGGTACGGTGTACAGAGGTATTTCCCGTGCTGAAGGCCGTTTTGACATTAACAACATGCAACCGGGTGGGCCGTACACGATCTCCGTTTCTTATGTGGGTTTTACACCTGAAAACCGCCAGGATCTTTTTTTAACTCTTGGTGAAAGAGGCCGTTTTGACTTTGTGCTGGCAGATGCCTCGGGCAATCTTACCGAAGTTGTTGTAGCTGCCCGCCGTGCTGCAAACCAGGGCAAAACAGGTAGCGAGACCAGTATTGGCCGCGATAAAGTGCAAAATATTCCTACTGTTTCCCGTAGCTTGAATGATTATTTAAGAGTAACCCCTCAGGCAAAAATTACCGGCGATGGCGGTGTATCTATTGCAGGACAGAACAACCGCTACAACGCGTTTTACATTGATGGCGCCATTAATAACGATGTATTTGGATTGGCCGCTTCCGGTACCAACGGAGGACAGGCAAATATTAACCCTATTTCTATTGATGCTATTGACCAGTTCCAGGTGGTTGTTTCTCCGTTCGATGCATCAATCGGAGGTTTTACTGGTGGGGGTATTAACGCTACTACCCGTTCTGGTACAAACAATCTTACAGGGTCTGCATGGTATTATTTCCGTAACGAGAACCTTGCGGGTAAAACTCCAGGCAATGTGGCAAAAGAACAAAGAACCAAACTGGCCAACCTTGATAATAAAATTTATGGTTTCCGTGTAGGCGGACCAATCATTAAAAACAAGCTGTTCTTCTTTGTACTGGGTGAACTTGAAAGAAACATCAGACCTCAGCCATTTAATTTTAGTGAGTACAGAGGATTCGGTACACTGGATTCGATTAACAAACTGGTTAATTTCTTAAAAACCAATTACAATTACGATCCGGGAAGCTTTTTAGATAACCCTGAAGAAGTAAATGCCAACAGGATCACTACTAAACTGGACTGGAACTTAAATCAAAACCACAAACTTTCCCTGAGCTATCGTTTCAACCAGGGCGAAAGATTTAATACCAGTGCCAGCAGCAGCACCAGGATCAACTTCTATAATAATGGCTTTGTTTTCCCTAACAAAACCAACACAGCTACTGCAGAATTGAGAAGCACGTTTGCAAAAGGTATGAGCAATCGTTTCCTTATCACTTTCTCAGACGTTGAAGACAACCGTGATCCCATTGTTAATCCATTTCCACGGGTTACCATCAACGATAATACAGGCGGAAGTAACGGTTACATTTTTGGTACAGAAAACTTTTCTACAGGTAACTACCTGAGACAAAAGAACTGGACCTTATATAATTCTTTCCGTTTTACATTAGGTAAACACAATTTCAACGTAGGTACCGATAACTTGTACAGCGATGCATACAACGTATTCATCCGTAATCTATATGGCACCTACACTTATGCTTCATTAAACGACTTCATCACAAATGCACGTCCTACCCGTTACGAACGTTCGTTCTCTTTATTGGATGATGTAAAAGATGAAAAATCTACGAGAGCTGCCGCAGATTTCAATTATCTGAACCTTGCGTTTTTTGCAAACGATGAGGTAAGGATAAGTGACAGGTTTACGTTGAACCTGGGTATCAGGGCAGATAAAACAGAATTCTTAGATGAGCCAATCACTGATCCTTTCTTCAATGATTCTGCGCTTTCAAAAATCTCTGCTTACTATGATTTGCGTGGTGCCCGTTCGGGACAAATTGCAAATGTGCCTTGGTCTATATCTCCGCGCATAGGTTTTAATTATCGTTTACCTGAGGAGAATATTACTGTCCGTGGTGGTTTTGGCTACTTTACCGGACGTATGCCTTTAGTATGGCCTGGTGGTGTGTACAACCAGAATGGCGTGGCTATCGGTGCCATCAACCTTACCAATCCGAACATTACTTTCCGTGCAAATCCTTTTGGCCAGTATACTCCACAGGAATTAGGTTCAAACTTAGCAAATGCCAAAGGCCAGGTAGATTTGATGGCTGCTGAATTTAAATTACCAAAGTTGTTCCGCGCATCTTTAGGAATGGATAAGCGTTTCGGACAAGGCTGGACGTTTACGTTAGAGGGTATGTACTCCAGAAACATCAATGAGATCTACTATCAGAACGTAAATATTTTACCTCCGACACTTACATCTGCAGGTCCTGGCGCAAGATCGGTTTATACACCAAGCGGTACACCAAACCGCATTCCTATCCGTTCTAGTGGGGTTAACCCATACAATGATGATATCTTCTTATTGTATAACAATCCAGGTGATAAAGGCTTTTCTTACAATTTCTCGGCTGTTATAGACAAGGCTTTCCGCAAAGGTTTGGCTCTTACTTTCAGCTATACTTACGGTAATTCTGTAGTCACCAATGAAGGTACCAGCTCCCAGAACAACTCTCAGTGGAGATTTATGGAGACAGTGAATGGCCGCAACTTTGTACAGAGATCAACTTCTGATTTTGACCTAGGCCACCGCTTCGTTGGTTATGCATCTAAAAGGTTTACTTATGCTAATGGCCGTTTAGCTACTACATTGTCTTTAGTTTACAATGGTCAGCAAGGACAGCCTTTCAGCTATGTATATAGTGCCAGCATTGTTGGTGACAGAGCCAGGAATGAGACCAACGACTTGATATATGTTCCCACTGCTGCAGACATACAAAGTATGACCTTTACAACTAACACTATTAATGGTGTTGCGTACAGTGCAGCAACACAAAGGCAGTTATTAGAACAATATATCCAGGGCAACCGCTACCTGCGCAACCGTCGCGGACAGTTTGCAGAGCGTAATGGCGACCGCTTACCCTGGTCTCATATTGTTGATCTGAAATTGGCGCAGGACTTTAATGTGAAAGTTGGAAAAAGAAACTACTCATTACAGCTAACATATGATGTAGCCAACTTTACCAACCTATTGAACCGCAGATGGGGTCAAACATACTTCCTTGCAAATGACAACTACTCTTTGATCCAGTTTACTGGTTTTGCAAGCAATACAGACCTCACACCTCAATACCGCTTTAATCCACAAACAGGTAAACCATGGAACCTTAGCACCAGCACTGCTCCTGGTTTAAGTGCAAGATGGATCAGCCAGATAGGTTTAAGAGTGAACTTCTAAAAAACCAGCTACTTTAAATAAAAAATCCCGCTAATGGCGGGATTTTTTATTTCAGCAACTTTCAAACTGTTTCGAGGGTTCTGCAGTCTTCTTCCATCCCCACAACAAAAAAGCAGGGAAGGCTCTTGCCCAGGTAGCAACATCATGTTTACCATCTTCGTAGTTGATGTATTTAATATCGTTATCGGTATACCCTTTCTTTTTTAATTCTTCTATCAGTGCCAGTGTATCATCAATTTAGTCAATAATGCCGTTATTGTTTCTATCAACCGTTTCGTCTAAAGAACCTGTTGTAAAATAGAACTGTAAGCCTTCAGTAAACTTTCCATTCCTAATCAATTGATGCATGATACGATCGGTATCATCATTATATCCATCATTCAAATCTTTTGAACGCCACCAAAGTGAACCGGAGAAAACACCTGCCTTGCAAAATATTTCAGGATGATGCCAGCTAACATCTATGGCTGTTAAACCGCCCAAAGAGAATCCTACAAAAGAAGTGGTTGCAAACTTTTCTATTCCACAATGCGTATGAACAAAAGGCAGTAACTCTTTCAATACAAATTGTTCATATAAGGCTGCCTTTGCTCCCCTCCATGCATAGTCAAGCTTTGCTGCTGTGCCATATTCATTCCTTCTATCCTTACCTGCATAAACAGCAGCACATAATAATGATTGAACCTGGTTAGAACCGATCAGTCCGTTCAGCAATTTGTCAAAAGGCATCTCTGGCAGATCTTGCCCATCATTGATCAATAACAGGTGTGTTGTATCAGAAAGGCTTTTTGGTATATACAAATCAACAATCACCTGCCTTTTTAAAAACCGCGAAGCAATAGCCACTTGCTCCACCTTAATATGATCCATTTCCTCTATAAGCATAGCCTTCAAAAATAAGGTTGATTAGTGTTGGATAAAAACTTCATTTCTTCCCTGATAAAAATGTTGCGGATTGATTTAAATTGTATTTTGAATACGTGAATGGTTAATCATGATTATGAATAATAAGTTTCTTTGATAATGAGTATCATCAAAGAAATTGAATTAAAAAGATTTTTTTATTCATGTTTTGCCGAGTCACGTTTCACGTTATAAAAACCAACAGCATTTATGAAAAAGATCGGAATCTTATTTGGTAAGGAACGCAGTTTTCCTATGGCTTTTATTGAAAGGATTAACAGCAAAGGCATTGAAGGTATTGTAGCAGAACCGGTACGTATAGATAAAGCCATGCAAGGCGAACCGACAGGCTATGCAGTAATTGTTGACCGCATTTCTCAGGACGTACCTTTTTACAGAACGTGGTTAAAGAACGAAGCCCTGACAGGTACGGCTGTAATCAACAATCCTTTTTGGTGGAGTGCGGATGATAAATATTTCAACAATTGCCTGATGACCAAAGTAGGGGTGCCTGTTCCAAAAACCGTGATCCTTCCTTCCTATGAGCATCCAACCGATACATCAAATGACTCTTTTTCAAATCTTGGATATCCGCTGGATTGGGAAAACATCTTTAACTATGTTGGCTTTCCGGCTTACATGAAACCCTATGCCGGTGGTGGCTGGAAGAATGTTTACAAACTGCGCAATGCAGAAGAGTTCTTTCAAAAACATGCCGAAACCGAGCAATTAGTAATGTTACTGCAGGAGGAAATTGTGTTTGATGAATATTACCGTTGTTACTGCATTGGCGGCAAGCATGTCCGCATCATGCCCTATGAACCACGCAATCCGCACCATTTGCGATACGCCGCTGATTTTTCTCCATCAGAAGAAAGAAGAAGACTGATGGAAGATATTGTTTTGCGCATTAATCACTACCTGGGTTATGATTTTAATACGGTAGAATTAGCCTTACGTGACGGTGTTCCTTATGCTATTGATTTTGGCAATCCTGCGCCAGATGCTGAGCGTTCCGGCGTTGGTGAAGATAATTTTGAATGGGTAGTGGAAACAGCGGCCAACTATGCTATTGAAAGAGCAATGAACCAGAAAGAGGGCCAGGATAACTTAACATGGGGCGAATATGTGAAGAGAAGTTCTAGCGGAAACAGTTTGGTGTAATCTTTCTTCACCAAAATATGCTAAGCCTATTCCCGGAACGCAGAGAGTTATTAAGAACCTCTGGGGTCCTCTGTTCTTCTCAGTGGCTCCCTGTGGGCTGATTGGATGAATAGAATTACTAAACGTACAAGTGAGTGACACAACAAAAGCTTAATAGTAGCAATGAAGATGGTAACCAAAAGAGGCGATCCGGATAAAACAACTACAAACCACTAATTATAAACTACAAACTTTCTAATGGCGCATTTGAATTATAAACATTTTACACTGGGTGTTGAAGAAGAATACATGGTAATGGATCCAACTTCCAAAGAACTGAAAAGCCATGAACAAAAAATTGTGCATGAAGGCCAGAAGATGATAAAAGATAAAGTAAAGGCTGAGATGCACCAGGCTGTAGTTGAGGTAGGAACTGATATTTGCAGTGATGTAGATGAAGCCTATAAAGATGTTGCCACACTGCGCAGAACGATTTCTGAAATTGCCGGCAACCTGGGCTATGCAATGGGTGCTGCAGGCACACACCCCTTTAGCCATTGGGAAAGCCAGTTGATAACAGATCATGTACGTTATAATGAGATTGTAAATGAATTGCAGGAAGCCGCCCGCAGCAATCTGATCTTCGGCTTGCATGTACACGTTGGCATGGAAACAAGGGAAATGGCTAATCATATAGCTAACTCTACACGTTATTTTCTTCCGCACATTTATGCACTCAGTACTAACTCTCCTTTCTGGGAGGGAAGAATGACGGGTTACAAATCTTTCAGAACAAAAGTCTTTGACAAATTTCCTCGTACTGGCATACCCGAAACATTTGAGAGCATTGAAGCCTACGATAATTATGTAAAGCTGTTGATGAAAACCAATTGCATTGACAATGCAAAAAAAATCTGGTGGGATTTAAGAGTGCATCCTTTCTTTAACACTGTGGAGTTTCGTATTTGTGATGTGCCTATGACGGTGCAGGAAACCATTACCATTGCAGCATTGTTCCAGGCTATATGTGCAAAGATCTATAAGCTACGTTCTCAGAACATGAATTTCATTCAATATTCAAGGGCTCTCATCAATGAGAATAAATGGCGTGCCGGCAGATACGGAATTGATGGCTTTTTAATTGATTTTGGAAAGGAAGAAGAAGTGAACACAAGGGTGCTCATCTATGAACTGCTTGACTTTGTAGATGACGTAGTAGATCAGTTAGGATCAAGACATGCTGTAGCCAACGTACATAAAATGCTTGAGAATGGAACAGGCGCCGACAGACAGCTAAAGGTGTATGAGCAATCAAAAAACCTGGTTAGTGTGGCGGAATATATTAACTCTCAATTTTTGGCTGGAGTGTAATATGGATGGGTAACAGAAAATTTTTTTTATAAACCATTGATTTTTTGTAGCTTGAAATTTGGAATCGCTGATAGTAAGCTAAATACGCTTTAGCAGGTTCATCTGAAACCATCAACAGATAAACATGGCACGTATCTTTAATATCTACTTCAATCACAATGATGCAATGCATAATGCAGTAGTATCGGTTCGTGCAACGCCTTTCCTTACCGAATACATTCTCTCCAACCTTGATGATGACCTTTTAGAACAACTGCCAAGCAATAAAATCCTTTCAACCGGTACCGATCACTTTGTTTTTCATAATGCCAGTCAAAAACATTCTGCGGTTTTAATGAACGGGATCATTCGTGCGGTAGCAGAACACCTTCAGGTCACTCACTCCTCTTAACTTCTCATGTAACTTTCTTTTTAATTGATTTTGTGCAGGCATAGAATCCTTAATTTGCTACATCATATCTACACACATGAAAAGACTTTTTTTTGTCCTTATCACCCTTGTTAGTTTACCTGCTATCTCTCAAACAAAAACTGATACTATTGACCTGCTTCGCAAAACAGCGCAACTGTATCATCTTAATTTCACCGACCCCGAACTGGATTCGCTTCAAGGAAACATCATACTCTTTAAAAGCATTTATCAGAGAATGCACACCGAATTGCCCCAAAATGATTTGGCTTTTCCGTTTGCATTTAATCCGGCTCCGTATGGTTTTGTTGTGCCTTCCAAACAACAAAAACCGGTCTGGGATATTCCTGCAAATGTTTCGATGCCAAAGAATAAGGCTGATCTTGCTTTTTATACGGTAACACAGCTAGCCTCACTTATAAAAAATAAAAAGATCACATCGGTTGAGCTCACTACTTTCTTTTTAAACCGTTTGAAGAAATGGGGTGATACGTTGGAGTGTGTAATTACATTAACAGAAGACCTTGCATTGCAACAGGCTAAACAAGCAGATGCTGAACTAAAGAAAGGCATTTATCGTGGTCCTCTCCATGGTATTCCTTATGGATTAAAAGACCTGTTTGCTGTAAAAGGGTATAAAACCACCTGGGGTACACGTCCCTACATGAACCAGGTGATTAATGAAGACAGTTATGTTTACACGCAACTGAGAAATGCCGGTGCTATATTATGCGCCAAGCTTTCATTAGGCTCGTTAGCTTACGACAACCGCTGGTTCGGTGGCTTCACCCGCAATCCCTGGAACCTGCAACAAGGCTCAAGTGGTTCTTCGGCAGGCAGTGCGGCTGCGGTAGCTGCCGGATTGCTACCATTTGCCATTGGAACAGAAACATTGGGCTCTATCGTATCTCCTTCTACACGTTGTGGTGTTACAGGCCTGCGGCCAACATTTGGCACAGTAAGCCGCAGTGGCGGAATGGTATTGTGTTGGAGCTTAGATAAAGCAGGCCCTATGTCTCGCAGTGTAGAAGATGATGCCATCATTTATTACTACATGAAAGGCACAGACGGAAAGGATTATGGTTCGGTTGATCATGCATTCAACTACAATGCGAAACGGGATATCAAAAAACTCCGTATTGCTTACGCAAAAAACTACTTCGATCGCTTAGCAAAAGACGCAATGGAGTGGAGTGTATTGGAAACATTCAAGAACATGGGAGTGGATGTTAAGCCCGTTACCTTCCCAGATTCTGCCTACACCTTTAACATGGTAAGCTTGGTGCTGAATGCTGAATCAGCTGCTGCCTTTGATGAACTCACAAGAACCGACAGAGATAGTTTAATAGAAAGACAAGACAAAGCCTTTTGGCCTAATAGCTTTCGTGCAGCACGATATATTCCTGCAGTTGAATACATCAATGCCAATCGCTATCGCAGCAGGTTATCAAAAGTGATACAGGACTTCATGAAAGATTATGATGTGGTGATCGTTCCTACTTTCTCCGGAAGCCAGTTAGCTATTACCAATCTTACTGGAAACCCTGTTGTTTGTTTGCCGATGGGTTTCAACCAAAGAGGTTTACCGCAAAGCATTAGTTTCCTTGGAAATCTATACGATGAAGCTTCCATACTTGAAGCAGCAAAAGCGTACCAATCAAAAACAGACCATCATAAAAAACATCCTCAAAAATTCATTGATTGATTATAAACCACCTATCTCCTTCCACCATGAAAAGAATATTTAGTTTGTTAGCTATTGCACTTGTTATGGCGTCATGCAATGGCAATAGCGTTGACCTCATCATTTACAACGCAAAAATTTATACAGTTGATTCGTCTTTCTCCATTGCTGAAGCATTAGCTGTTAAAGATGGAAAGATCATAGCTGTCGGCACAACTAAAGACATCACCGATAAATACACAACCAAAGAAAAAGTAGATGCAGGCGGCAAGTTTATTTATCCTGGCTTTATCGATGCCCATGCGCACTTCCTTGGTTATGGATTATCACTTCAAAATGTTGACTTGGTTGATACCAAAAGCTGGGATGAAGTGTTGCAACGTTTGCAAGCTTTCAAACAACAAAAGAACGTTGCAGCAAATCAATGGATAACCGGTCGTGGTTGGGATCAAAACGATTGGGATGTAAAAGAATTTCCAACCAAACAAAGATTAGATTCCCTCTTCCCGGATAATCCTGTTTTGTTAACTCGTGTTGATGGTCATGCGGCAATTGCTAACTCTAAAGCATTGCAGTTGGCTAATATCAAAGGGGCACAGCAGATTACTGGCGGAGAAATAGAAGTAACGAACGGACAGCCTACAGGAATATTAATTGACAATGCTATTGATATCGTTAGCCGTGTCATTCCGGGAGCCGACAAAACTAAACTGAGTAATGGTTTGCTTGATGCACAAAAAAATTGTTTTGCTGTTGGCTTAACAACCATTGATGATTGTGGTGTATCAGGAGCTACTGTCGATTTGGTTGAAGAACTGCACAAAACCAACCAACTAAAAATGCGTTTGTACCTGATGCTGAGTGACGAAGCTCCTAACTATAATTACCTCGAAAAAAGAGGGATTATTAAAACCGATCGTTTAACGGTGCGTGGATTCAAACTATATGGTGATGGTGCATTAGGTTCTCGTGGTGCTTGTTTATTACAACCTTATAGCGATAGAGCCAATTGGTTTGGCTTCCTGTTAAGCCCTGCCACACATTTCGATTCTGCTGCAGCACGTATTTATTCTAAAGGATTTCAAATGTGCACACATGCCATTGGCGATAGCAGCAACCGTGTAATTCTAAACACCTATGCTAAATACTTAAAAGGAAAGAACGACCTGCGTTGGAGGATTGAACATGCACAAGTAGTAAACCAGGAGGACTTCAAACTCTTTGGTCAATATAGCATCATTCCTTCTGTACAACCTACTCACGCCACATCAGATATGTATTGGGCAGGTGATCGTGTAGGCAAGGAAAGAGAAAAAGGTGCTTATGCCTTCCGCCAATTGAAAGATCAAAACGGGTGGATACCATTAGGTACCGATTTTCCTGTTGAAGACATCTCTCATTTTAAAACCTTTGCTGCTGCAGTATTTAGACAAGATGCTAAAGGCTGGCCTCAGGGTGGTTATCAACCCGAGAATGCCTTAAGTCCACAAGATGCTTTACGTGGCATGACCATCTGGGCTGCAAAAAGCAATTTCGAAGAAAAAGAAAAAGGTTCGCTTGAAGTAGGTAAGTTTGCCGACTTCACCATACTTGACCGCGATCTCTTAACCACAGACCTTACCTCAACCTTACAAACCAGTGTACTCGCCACCTATGTAGGCGGCGAAAAAGTGTATAGTAAGAAATAATTAATGAAGTCTGTATCGCTTATACTTATTGCATTGCTCTCGCTTAACTTCTCTATGCAAACAAAAAAGAAGATCATTTTCTTTGGCGATTCTATTACAGAGTTAGGTGTTAAGCCCGGCGGCTATATCCTTCGTCTCGATTCCATCTTCAATCAAAATGGACCAAGCAACAACTATCAATTGATAGGCTCTGGCATTAGTGCCAACAAAGTCTATGACCTTTACTTACGACTAGAGAATGATGTGCTTTCACAAAACCCGGATGCTGTAGTAATATGGATTGGCGTCAACGATGTATGGCATAAGAAGTTGTTAGGCACCGGCACCGACGCGGATAAGTTTGAAAGTTTTTACAATGCCCTCATCAAAAAGCTTAAAGAAAAAAAGATAGAAGTGTTCTTATGCACCCCTGCAGTAATTGGCGAAAAATGGGATTGCACTAACGAACTGGATGGCGACTTGAATAAATACGCAGAAGCCATTCGACAAATAGCTAAAAAGAACAATTGCACTTTAATTGATTTCAGGAAAGAATTCCTGGATCACTTAAAACTGAATAACAAAGACAATGCTGCAAAAGGAATACTCACTTACGATGGCGTGCACTTAAGCGCTGCCGGAAACAAGTTGGTGACAGAAAGAATGTATGCTGCATTAACCAGTCATTATAGTAAAAAAGATAAGTAAAACCCTTATCGGCAAAGAGTTTGCAAACCCTTTACTGGTAAATAAAATTAAGTTTGTTGTAGAGTTATGATAAGAGTAGCCATTTTAGATTTATACGAAGGACAGGCCAACCAAGGCATGCGTTGTATCCGCGAAATTCTAAATCAGTGGAGTGAATTCAACGGTATTGAGCTTTCATGGGATGAGTTTGATGTAAGAGTGCAGAACCAGTTACCTGATCTGTCTTACGACATATACATTTCCAGTGGTGGTCCGGGTTCGCCATTAGAAAGCGAAGGCGACGATTGGGACAATGCGTATTTCGAATGGCTGGCCTCGGTGCAAGAGTGGAATAATGGCAACAATCCCAACAAAAAGTTCGTCTTCTTTATTTGTCATTCCTTCCAATTGGTTTGCCGCCATTGGGGTGTTGGCAATATTTCCAAAAGGAAGAAAACAGCCTTCGGCGTTTTCCCTGTGCATGTTTTAGCCGAAGGTCAGCAGGATGTGGTATTAAAAGGATTAAGAGATCCTTTCTATGTAGTAGACAGCCGCGATTGGCAGGTAACCGAACCTCCCATCGAAGATCTCAAAGCAAGAGGCATCAACATATTGTGCATTGAAAAATATCGTCCGCATGTGCCCTATCCGCAAGCACTCATGTGCGTCCGATTCAACGACTACATGATCGGCACACAATTCCATCCCGAAGCCGATGCCATTGGTATTAGCATGTATCTGCAGACAGAAGAAAAAAAGCAGATCGTCATCGAAACACACGGCGAAGAAAAATGGAGCAGCATGATCGAGCAACTCAACGACCCCGACAAGATCATGTGGACTTATTCTCACATTCTTCCCAATTTTTTAAACGAAGCATCCAGGCAGTTAGCGGCAGAATTGGTGTAAAGAAAATATCCTGTGGTCGTACTTTTAAGAAAGACAATTTGTTTCTTATGCGAAAGATCATTGCAGGATTTGCCTCAAGCATTGATGGCTACATTGCCGGACCGAACGGCGAATATGATTGGATCCTGATTGACCCCGAAATTGATTTTGCGTCAGAGGCAAAAAAATATGATACTTATCTCTATGGCAGAAAATCATATGAAGATATCCTTGCGATGAAAATGCCAATAGATAAAGCATCAGCTCATTTTGTGTTTTCAACTTCTTTAAAGCAAGTGGCAGATGGTTTTACATTAGTCAGCGAGGATGCAAAAACCAAACTCTTATCGTTAAAAGCTCAACCGGGAAAAGATATTGCTGTCTTTGGTGGCGCCGGGCTTCTTTCTTCCTTATTAAATCTTCAGTTAGTAGATGAGATTCATGTTTCCATCATACCTGTTTTATTGGGTGCAGGTAAGCCAATGGTAAACAATGCCATTAGAAAATTGCCTTTGTCACTACACAGCACTAAAACGTTCTCAAACGGTACGGTGCAGCTGATCTACCATATATCAAGTGAACGTTAATGCTGGTAAGTATCTTTGCAACATGACCAAATTATCTGTCAACATCAATAAACTTGCTACGCTGCGCAATAGCCGTGGCGGTAATAATCCCGATGTGATCAAAGCAGCAATGGATGCACAACGTTTTGGCGCAGATGGCATCACCGTTCATCCTCGGCCTGATGAAAGACACATTCGCTATTCAGATGTCCGGCAAATAAAACCGATCATCACAACTGAGTTTAATATTGAAGGCAACAGCAGGGAACAAAAGTTTGTTGATTTAGTACTGGAAGTTCAGCCGCACCAGGTAACACTTGTACCTGATGAACTGGGCCAATTAACATCTGACCATGGCTGGGATACAAAAAAACACAAAGACTATTTAAGAGAAATCATTCCTGTGTTTCAAAAAAAAGGCATTCGTGTATCCATTTTTGTTGATCCTGTTATTGAAATGATTGAAGGGGCAGCCGAAACAGGGACAGATAGAATTGAAATGTACACAGAAGCCTATGCTAAGGCATTTGCCGAGGGAAAAAGAGATGAAGCCGTTGCTCCTTATGTTGTTGCTGCCGACAAAGCAAAACAATTAGGATTAGAAATTAATGCAGGGCATGATCTTGATCTCAATAACTTAAAATTCTTCAAGCAAAATATTCCCTGGCTGGATGAAGTAAGCATCGGCCATGCGTTGATCTGTGATTCTATTTACCTAGGATTTGAAAACGTTATTCAACTTTACAAAAGACAACTGCAATAAAAAACCTCAACGCCATGCATTGAGGTTCATACCAATCACACCTTTACTAAAACTTATAAAGCCGGTATCAACGGAATAGTAGGTAATGCAGGCGATGCAGCCGCCGTTGCACCTAAGGCACCTAATGCACCCGTTTTTAAAGTACCACTTAAATAACCTAATGCCCTTTTTGGCACAAAGCCTTTTACAGTTTTTGAGTGTTTTGTAATTATATAACCAACTGCAAACAACGCTGCTGCAACTGCCAATTTCTTCCACATTGTTCCCTTTGGCTTTGGAATATGTGTTGGCACACCATGCTCATCAAACTCTGCTATTTCAGATACATATCTTCCTGCTGCAGGCATACCCCATTTCCAAAACTCTCTGGAAAGCTTATGCAATTCCTTTCTTGCTTCATCACCATACATACTTTGTCCATGGCCTGTTGCAAGAACATTCGGTTCCAATGCTGCCAACTCTTTTACTGAACGTGCAGCCATACCATAATCAGGCGTAAAATATTTTGGCGGACCGCAAACAAATTTCTTCTGTGTTGCCACTGCAAGCAGTGATTCCTGCATAGTAGTAACTACTGCATCTCCTGCTATCAACACACCATCTTTTTCTCTAAACAAACTGATGTGCCCTGGCGTATGTCCCGGTGTATGTATCCATTTCCAATCTTCCAACTCAGGAATACTTCCATCTTCCGGTAACACACGCAAATGATCTTCTACATTGATTGGCCCCTTTGGATAAGCGAACGACATCAAAGCCATTACACCACCACCCACCGATGGATCGGCAGGCGGATAAGACGATTGCCCGGTTAAATACGGACGTTCTTTATGATGGCAATAAATAGGCACACCCCACTCATCTGCTAACTGCATTAAAGAACCTCTATGATCAAAATGACCATGCGTCATCACAATAGCTTTAGGCGTACTGCCACGGCCAAATAACTCTGCAACTAAACCTCTTAATCTTGCAGCCGTACTTTTCAACCCGGTGTCTACCAATACCCACTCAGTAGCTTCACGGTTTTGTATAATATAAACATTCACAAAAATGTCCTTCAATCGCCACACTCCCGGTGCCACTACCCAACTGGCATTTCCGATCTTTCTTTCTTCTGTAGCCGAAACCTCTCTTTTTTCAACAAGTGTCTTATTCATACTATTGAATTTGTTGACTATGAATGGGCAAATTATATACCATCGAAAAGATAAAATGGATGGGGTCGGCTCATTGCTACTATCATTGTCCGTTGTGTCACTCACTTCATCGTGCTGTAATTCTATTGAGCCTATTCAAAGCTCACTATACCAAACCACCTATCCTTTTATGTAACCTTTCTTTTGTTCCTGCTCAGCTTCAATAAAAAATTATCGGCAAGCACTTCATCCAACAGTAGATTTAAACAACAAATCAACTTCAGTTATGAGAAAGTATCTACTGCTATTAAGCACAGCCCTTTTAAGTTGTGTTGCTTTTTCACAAATCACCTTAACCAACTTACCAAGCGGCGGCAATAAAAAGGCATGGGTTGGTGAACGTGTTGGTCTTACAGACATTACCATCCGCTACGACAGGCCGGGTGTAAAAGGAAGGGAAGGAAAGATCTGGGGTGAGTTAGTTCATGCAGGTTTTATTGACCAGGGATTTGGAAACTCGAAAGCAGCACCCTGGCGTGCAGGAGCCAATGAAAATACAGTGATCGAATTTTCAAATGATGTGAAGATCGAAGGACAACCTTTGAAAGCAGGTAAGTATGGATTCTTTATTGCTTACGATGCTAACGAAAGCACACTTATTTTCTCTAACAACTCAACATCATGGGGAAGTTATTATTACAACGAAAAAGAAGATGCATTACGTGTAAAAGTGAAACCCGTTACACAAACCAACAGTACTGAATGGTTGAAGTATGAATTCAGTAACCAAACGGAGAACAGTGCAACTATTTCATTGGTTTGGGAAAAGCTTGCTATTCCATTTAAAGTAGAAAAAGACTACATTAAAGATCAACTAGCATCCTTCAGAAGAGAGTTACGTACTGAGAGAGGATTTTATTGGCTTGCATGGGATAATGCAGCACAATGGGCTTTACAACGCAACACCAATCTGGAAGAAGCTTTGCTATGGTCGGATAGTGCATCAGGGCCTTCTTTTGGTGGAGCTACCTTGTTTCAACCAAAAGCTACTAAAGCACAAATTCTAACTAAGCTTGGCCGCATCGCAGAAGCCGATGCTATCATGAAGGAAGCCCTACCTCTTGCCAATATGCAGGAGATGCATCAATATGCTCGTTCCTTGCTTAATCAAAAGAAAACAAAAGAGGCTGTAGTAGTCTTTCAAATGAATCACAAAAAGCATCCTAACAGCTTTACTACGCTAGTTGGATTAGCCAGAGGTTATTCAGCCAATGGTGATTATAAGAATGCATTGAAATATGCGAAGCAGGCCTTGCCTCTTGCACCTAACGGACCTAATAAAACCTTTGTTGAGGAAGCTATTAAAAAACTGGAAGAGGGGAAGGATATTAATTAAAGTATTTGTATACACCTTCTATAAAACAAAAGCACTCTGAATTAGAGTGCTTTTGTTTTATTAGAGTCTTCGGTAAGCTGGATTGTGTTTAGCACTTCTTCTCCTTTAGGAGAAGGTAGAGATGAGGTTTTTAATTACATCCCAGTAACTCACACAATTTCTTTTGAAGGTCTTCACCTCTCAAGTCTTTCGCAACAATTTTACCATCAGGACCGATCAAATAATTTTGAGGGATGGACTGAACACGATATAATTGAGCTGCAGCATTGTTCCAGAATTGTAAATCACTAACGTGTGTCCACGCAAGTTTATCTTTCTCGATGGCTTTCAGCCACGCATTTTTCTCCTGATCCAATGACACCCCTAAAACAGTAAAATTTTTATTTTTGAATTTGTTGTAAGCTTCTACAACATTCGGGTTTTCCAGGCGACACGGCTTACACCAGCTTGCCCAAAAATCAACCAACACATATTTGCCTTTGTAAGACGATAAAGAGACGGGGTTGCCCGCTGTATCATTCTGAATGAAGTCCACCGCTTCGGTCCCCACTGCACCAAACTTATTATAAGCAATATACTCGCTAAGGCTCTTACCAATTTGCGAATTGCGTATGCTTTCATCAAGCATATTATAACGCTTTTCCACCGTGAAAATATCATTATCAAGCTGAGCTGTAACAAAAAGCAGGAAAGGCGAAACGTAAGATGATTTTCTTTTTGTAATAAACTTCTCAATTTCACTGCTTGTCTTTTTGCTAACAGAATCATACTGTTGCATTAGTTTATCTCGCTTCGCTCCACCTTCGGACTTTTGCAATTGCGCAGCAAAAGCATTTAGTTCTCCAAATAATGGATTAAATGTGTTTCGGAATTCAACAAAGTCTTTGTGCGCAGATGATCCTTCTATTTTAATGTTCTTCAGATCTTTTTTTGTGCCCGAGATTTTGATAGATTTATTCTCTAAAAATATATGCTGTGCCTGTTCGCCACCCAATACAAGCCAGTATAAACCAGGCTCAGGTACAGAGCCCTTGATAGCTACAGTACCTGCCTTAATAGTGCCAGTAGCTAAAACTGATTGATCCATTGTAGAAGTGATTTTTACATCACCATCTTTAACGCCATCAACTTTACCGGTAATAACAAAACCATTTTGTGCAAATACAAGGGAAGGGATAAGGGTTAGTAAAAAGAACAACTTTTTCATACTTACTTTTTAATGGGGATCGGAACTAACTCAGGTTTTGATGGAAGTAAAATGTCTCTGAGTATATTCCAGAACATTGATATTGGATTCATGTTGTGTTTCAAGTTTAAGGTTAGAATTTATTTACGTTGATGCCGCTGTTTCAGTACCTCAATCACATCATTCAACGAGCAATCTTTCACTTGCAATAATAATAAATAATGGAACAACAAATCAGCCGCTTCTCCTAGGAATAACTCCCTGTTAACATCCTTCGATTCGATCACTAATTCTACCGCTTCCTCCCCCACTTTTTGGGCTATTTTATTGATCCCTTTGTCGAATAAACTTTTCACATACGAAGTAGAGTCTTCGCTGGTCCGCCTAAGGCGGATAATGTCCTCCAAATAGTATAAAAAGTCTTCTTTATGGTTCCTTTCGCTCCAGCAGGTGTCCGCACCGGTATGGCAAACAGGGCCTGTTGGTTCAGCTTTTATCAATAAAGTATCCTTATCGCAATCCAATAAGATTTGTCGCAGTTGCATGTGATTGCCGCTTTCTTCACCCTTGGTCCATAAGCGTTTTTTTGATCGGCTGTAGAAAGTAACAAGCCCTGTTTCCTCTGTCTTAGTCAATGCTTCTTCATTCATAAAACCAAGCATCAACACTTTTTGTGTTTTATAATCCTGCACCACCGCAGGCACCAATCCATCATTATATTTTGAGAATTCAATTGTTTGCAAAGGACTTAACATAGTATGAAGTTAACCACAGATTAATTTGATTTTGTAAGGATGAATGAGATTTGTTATGCAGCCATCTGCATTGCTACTATGAACTTCTGTTGTGTCACTCACTTGTACGTTCTGTAATTCTATTGAACTGATTGAAGTATCGCAAAGGATCGCTAAGTTTTCTTTGCGCCTCTTTGCAAAAATCTCTGCGTCTTTGCTATACTAAAAATCAACTCATTCTCACAGGAACATTTCGCTCATTCAAAAACCTCTTCAACTCCTGGATCTTAATCTCTTTAAAATGAAACACACTTGCAGCCAAGGCTGCATCCGCACTTGCCAACTCAAACACATCAGCAAAATGTTGCATCGTCCCGCCCCCACCAGAAGCAATAACAGGCACAGACAAGTTCTCTGAAAGCAACTTCGTTATCTCTAGAGCAAAACCTGCTTTTGTACCATCATGATTCATAGATGTCAGCAATATTTCACCAGCACCTAAATCAACAGCCCTCTTTGCCCAATCAAAACATTTCGTGTCTGTTTTTGTTCTCCCACCATTCAGATACACATACCATTCACCATCCTCTTCTCTCTTGGTATCAATAGCTAACACTACACATTGATTTCCCGCTGTATTAGCAATGTCCGATATAATTTGAGGATTATTAAAGGCTGCCGTGTTGATTGAAATTTTATCAGCACCCGATTGCAACAGCACACTTACATCTTCAACAGTCTTAATCCCTCCGCCTACAGTAAACGGAATATTGATTGTATGTGCAATACGTTTTACTAGCTCAGCAAGTGTTTTCCTTTTTTCAACCGTAGCAGTAATATCCAAAAACACCAATTCATCAGCTCCTTGCTTTGCGTAGTTGGCCGCAAGTTCCACAGGGTCGCCTGCATCACGCAGGTCAACGAAGTTGGTGCCCTTTACGGTTCTTCCTTCTTTAATATCAAGGCATGGTATGATTCGTTTTGCCAGCATCAGTTATTCCATCTTTTTAATTCTCCTTATTGTATTCTTCCTTCATAAATTGCTTTACCTATAATCGCTCCTTTACATCCAGCTTCTTCCAGCTTAAACACATCATCCATAGAACTGACGCCACCACTTGCAATGAAGTGCATTTCCGGAAACTTTTGGACGATGTTCTTATATAGCTCAGTGGAAGGGCCTTCTAAAGCACCATCTTTGGATACATCTGTACAAAAGAGCTGTTGGATTCCTTTTTCAATATACTTCTGAATAAAATCATATACCCAAATTTCCGTTTGCTCTGTCCACCCGCTGATAGTGATCTTTTCATTTTTTACATCTGCACCTAATAAAAACTTTTCGGCACCAAACATTGAAAGCCATTTGGTAAATAACTCTTCATCTTTCACTGCTATACTTCCAATAGTAGCCAACGCGGCTCCAGAATCAAAAACAATTTGCACATCCTTTTCAGTTTTGATGCCTCCGCCAAAATCTATGATCAAAGAGGTTTTCCCAGCTATGGTTTCCAGTACTTTCCAATTCTTTACTGCACCTGCTTTGGCGCCGTCCAAATCAACCAAATGCAATCTCTTTATCCCCGCATCTTCAAACTCTTTAGCCACTTCCAGAGGATGTTCGTTGTAGATGGTTTTTTGAGAATAATCACCATGCGTTAATCGGACGCATTTCCCATCTATGATATCTATAGCAGGTATAATTTCCATTATAACTCTAAAAAGTTTTTGATGATATGATCTCCTATGGCTGCACTCTTTTCTGTATGAAACTGCACACCGTAAAAATTATCCTTTTGTACGGCTGCAGCATACTCAATTCCGTAGCTGCATTTTGCAATAGTATGTTTGTCCACTTCTGCATAATAACTATGCACATTGTAGATGTAGGTATTTTCTGGAATATTTTTAAGTAATGGAGACCGAAGCCCATAGATGGTATTCCATCCCATTTGAGGGACCTTAAATTTCAACTGACCGGCGTTAAATCTCTTAACGTTCACTGGAATAATCCCCAAACAGTCAATATTGTTTTCCTCGGAATGTTGACATAATAATTGCATGCCGACACAAATTCCAAATACAGGTTGCTTTAAATCTCTGATAACCTGGTCTAGGTTATTCTGCCGCAAACTTTTCATGGCACTACTAGCTTCGCCTACTCCTGGAAAAATAACTTTATCAGAGGATTGAATTATTTCCGGGTTATCAGTCACTTCTCCTTTTACACCTAGTCGTTCTAAGGCATTTAAAACTGATTGAATATTTCCAGCATTGTATTTAATAATTGCCAATCTCATTTTAGCATTCCGTCAATGAAGTTTTTTGTTGTTTGTTCAATACTACTATTTCCTTCCAATGCCTTTATGTAAGCACTACCTATAATTGCACCATTTGCATATTTACAAGCAAGGTCAAATGTTTGTTTATCCTTTATTCCAAATCCAACAAGAATTGGGTTCTTTAGGTTCATTCCTTTCAATCGATCGAGATAGGTTTCAACAGGGGAAAAATCTTTGTCAGAGCCAGTGATAGATGAAGAAGATACGGCATAAATAAAACCACTACTTAAGCTATCAATTTTTCGGATACGTTCCTCAGATGTTTCCGGTGTAATGAGAAAAATAAAATCGAGTCCATATTTTTCTATAATAAACTTGTATTCATTTTCATACTCATAAACGGGTATATCAGGAATGATCAAACCATCTACACCAACTTCTGAGGCTTTCGAGCAAAATTGTTCGAAACCATATTGTAATAATGGATTTAAATAGCCCATCAAAATAACAGGCACACTCACTCCCTTTCTGAAATTCTCCAGTTGATCAAACAGTTTTGAAATGGTCATACCATTTTGCAATGCTTTCATACTGCTGGCTTGTATCACCGGACCATCGGCTAATGGATCGCTGTAAGGCATGCCTAATTCAATCAGGTCAGCACCTGCGTTTTGCAAGGCGTTCATGACTTCAAGAGTACTATCTAAAGAAGGATATCCTGCGGTGCAGTAAACATTTAAGATTCTGTGCTTCCTCGTGTCAAACAATTTTGAAATCCTTGACATGCCTGAGTTTATATTTATTAAAATCAATTTTATTTAGCGGCAAAAAATCTGAACCCACCTCCTCCTCTTCTGCTATACTGAATGTATTTATTTCACGTCCCGTTTGCTTGCCAATGTAATCTGCAAATACAAGCCAGTTGTCTTCTAATTCACCTATTGCCAGTTTCTTTGCATGAATCCATACTTCTATATGCCACAGGCTATTCTCAACCTTTACAACGATGTCCTCCAACTTTAATGCATGAATTCCAAACCGAATCTGCTTTCTGTCAACAAAATAATCAGGCACATTGCTTCGTGAAGACAAGACATAGTTCGAAACTTTCCAGGGATGTTCAGACCAATAATCAATGGCAGTAGCAACCAGTTTTTTAAATGAAGGAACCTTAGCAGAAGAATCTGTTACTCTCACGGAACTTCTCTCAAAATGAGTTCGTGTAAAAGGCATATTTCCAACCAAGGTGAAATCATTCTTTGCTTTTTCGGCTGCTGCTTTACTCAATTTGAAAGTAAACACTACTGGCGGGTTGGCCATCTCGGTAGTAGCGATATTGGAAATAAAATTTACCATGCCCTCATTCAGGATTAAGGAGGCATTATAAAAATCATCTAAAGTGGGTAAAGTTTCTTTTGCAATATCTACAAAAGTAAAATGATTACTGCCATCATCAACATTTCTTCCATCGTCTAACACAACAAGGCCATAATATTTGCCACGGTATAAGATGGTGAGGCAATCTCCAAGTACAAAGGAAGATAATTTTACATCGGGTAATTGTCTTGATTTGGGCTTGCTATTCGAGGTAAGTAGTTTTTGATAAAAAGCTTGTGTAGCAGTAAGACGTTGCTTCAACGTTTTTTCATCAGCTTCTAAATCCCTCCAGGCATTGTAATCGATTCTTTCATCTATGATGTGCTTGACAACTGATAACAGTTTTGGATTTAGCTCATTTATTTCCCAAAGAGCAAGGGCTAAAGCAAAAAAGAAATCGGATTTGGTTGATGGCGATTCTTCTATCATATCATAATAATATGTGTACAGAGAATCTAAGATTTCTTCAACACTCCATTTATATTCGTTCCCCTCCTGGTATTTATACATCCGCGTGAAGTATTCGTATACTTCACTCGACGAATCGTTACCAAGAATTGATGTGCTCCATGCTCCCATAATGATAATAGAAAATAAAACTTAAATTTTATTGATTACTATAACAATTCATAAAAACCTGAAACACTTTCCCATTCCCTATCTTCTTCAATTTCAAAACTGCTTTCTCTTTCAATGGTGGAAAGAAAATAATCCAGAAATCCTTCTACCTTCTTTGGTTCTTTTGTATAAAAAATGATTTCTCTTTTGCGATATAATGTTGTGTGACCAACATGCACTGTCTCCGTATGATTCTCCAGGTACTCAAGCATTTTCTTTTCTACTTCCAGCAGATAATCATATTCTGCCTCTTCTGGATGGCCAAACTCATTGTAGGTATCTGGTATGATCTCCACAAAAACCGAATTAAAATACTCGGTTCGATTTTCTAATTTCTTCAAATCTGCATTGATAATTGCTAACGCAGGAAAGCCTTCATCCTCAAACTGAAAACCTGTGTATGTTGCATTATTACTTTTCATTTTTTAAACGCTGATTTTTTAAGATTATTAAGATCAGCGCAGATCATAACCCATCTTAATAATCTGCGTTCCCTTCTTCCATTACTTTCATGTATGTTGCCAAGTCTTTATCACCCCTTCCACTCAAACAAACCACTACTTTATCACTTGCTTTCAATTCTAATTTCTTGAGTGCTGCAAATGCATGCCCTGTTTCTAATGCCGGTATAATGCCTTCCAGCTTTGCCACTTCAAATGATGCCTGCAGGGCTTCATCATCCGTTGCACATAAAAATGTTCCTCTGCCGCTATCATACAAATGTGCATGCAACGGACCAATACCCGGATAATCTAACCCGGCGGAAATACTGTGCGGTTCTGCCACCTGCCCATCTTCTGTTTGCATCAACAAACTTCTACTTCCATGCAATATGCCGTCTCTTCCTAACTGCGTTGTAGCTGCACTCCTTCCCGTATCAACTCCTTCACCTGCCGCTTCCACAGCCACTAACTGAACAGACAACTCATCTAAAAAATGATAAAATGCGCCAGCAGCATTGGAACCGCCACCCACACAGGCAATTACATGCGTGGGTAATTCAGTGCCTGTTTTTGTCTTTAACTGTTGTCTTACTTCTTTGCTAATCACACTTTGAAAACGTGCCACCATATCCGGATAAGGATGCGGTCCCACTACACTGCCTATGATATAATGCGTATCATGTGAATCATTGATCCAGCCTCGTATTGCTTCGTTTGTTGCGTCTTTTAATGTTTTACTGCCACTTGTTGCAGGAATCACTTTCGCTCCCAGCATCTTCATACGAGCAACATTCGGCGCCTGCCGCTCAATATCTTTTTCACCCATATATACAATACACTCAATTCCTTTCAAAGCACACCCCGTTGCTGTAGCTACACCGTGTTGCCCTGCACCCGTTTCGGCAATAATGCGCTTTTTACCGAGGCGTTGTGCCAATAAAATTTGCCCAACCGTATTGTTTACTTTATGTGCACCGGTATGACAAAGGTCTTCTCTCTTTAAATAAATCTGAGTATTGAATTGCTTGCTTAACCGTTCAGCAAAATAGAGCGGCGTTGGACTGCCTACATAATCTTCTAATAGTTGCTGATATTCTTTTTGAAAGCCTGCTTCATTAATAATCTCTAAATATCGTGTACGCAATTCTTCCACATTGCGGTACAACATTTCCGGAATGTAAGCACCACCAAACTTACCGTAGTAGCCTTGCTCATTTGGCGATGTATATGTTTGTGTTGTCAGCATTTGAATTTCTATTAAGCTTCTGTTGCGTCGCACACTTGTACTGCAACAATTCTATTCAACTAAATCGTTTCTAATTCAGTTTTCGTTTTTTGATCAACAACATTTCCGGTATTAAGTGTGGTTGCCGGTTCAAACAACATTACCCACACTTCTTTTGCGGCAACAGGTTTGTGTTCAACTCCTCTAGGAACAATCAAAAACTCACCTTCGTTCAAAGTCACGACCTTATCTCTGAAATGCATTTCAAACCTGCCTTTCACAACAAAGAATAGCTCATCCTCATTATCGTGATGATGCCACACAAATTCACCTTCGAATTTGACCAGTTTCACTTGTTGGCCGTTCAATTCACCAGCAATCTTTGGACTCCAGTGCTCAGAGAACAGAGAGAATTTTTCTAGAAGGTTTACTTTATCCATGATGGATCGCTTTTATAAATGACTCTACTTTGTTCATATCCTTTATCCCGGCCTCCAATTCAAAACGACTGTTGACATCAATATCATAAAAGAAAGGATGATTAAACGCCTTCACCTTTTCAACATCTTCTATTCCTATTCCACCGCTTAAGAAAAAAGGTTTGTTGATTTCGGCGTTTTCTAAAATATTCCACTCAAACTGTTTACCGCTCCCACCAAAACTTGCCGTGTCCGTATCAAACAAAAAATAATGACACACATTTTGAAACGGAGCAACCAATTCATCAATGTTGTTCTGATCCGCAATTCTAAAAACTTTGATTACCTCAACTTTGTCCATCAGCTCCAAACAAAATTCGTCCGTTTCATCTCCATGTAACTGTACTGCACTCAAGCCATAATCACCAATTGCTTTAATCACCGTATCAAAGTCTGCATTTACAAAAACGCCAACCTTATTAATTCCAATATTTTTAATTTCTAATTTTTCATTTTTCATTTCCTCCACGTATCTCTTCGAACCTTCGTAGAAGATCATGCCAGCATAATCAGCATCCAGTTGCTTCAACTGTTGCATCTGTTCAATAGATGTTATGCCACACACTTTGATCTTCATAACTCGTAAGTAAAATTTTTGAACGCTTCCATTGGATTCTTCTGCTTCATAAAATATTCACCAATTAAAAACCCCTGAAAACCATGCTGCTTCAGGTAGTGAATATTCTTTACATCGTTAATTCCACTCTCTGCAACTTTAATAAAACCATCGCCAATTTTTTCCGATAATCTTACCGACTGTTCCAGGTTTACATCAAAAGTTTTCAGGTTCCTGTTGTTCACACCTACCAAATCAAACTCATCATTTATATGCATTAATTCTTTTTCGTCATGAAGTTCTAATAAAACCTCAACATCCAAATTTTTAGCAACGCTAGTTAAACCTTTAACTTCTTCAGGTGATAAGCAGGCTGCTATCAAAAGAATAGCGTCTGCACCATAAGCTTTTGCTTCTATTATCTGAAACTCATCTATTATAAACTCTTTGCGTAACAACGGTACATGATTGTCCCGTGCACTGATCAAATCATCTAAAGAACCACCAAAAAACTTAAGATCTGTTAGAATGGATATTCCTGAAGCACCAAATCCGGCATAAGCTTTTGTAACTGCTTCAACGCTATCCTTATTATTTATAATCCCTTTCGATGGCGACTTTCTTTTATACTCTGCAATGATGCCAGTTTTTCCCGCTGCAAGGATGGATTGCTTTAAAGAAAAAACAGGCTTAGTAAAAAATCTACTTCTTTCAAGTTCAGCAATAGAGACCTCTTTTTTTCTTTCTTCTACTTCTTTCCTTTTATACGCTATAATTTCATCGAGAATATTCATTCTATTGTAACGCTATAAGTTTTTGAAATGACTGATTAGCCTGACCGCTTTCCAAACTTTCTACTGCTGCATAGTAAGCTTCATCATAAATTTTAAAATCGCCTGTACAGTTTAGTGCCATAGCAGCATTCGCCAGCACCACTGCATTTTGTGCCCATGTGCCTTCGCCTTTCAAAATGCGGGTAAATATTTTGGCTGCTTCTTCAACTGTTGTTCCTCCGTAAATATCAATTGGCGAAACAATTCTTTTACCAATCTCTACCGCCGACAAAACTTTTTCACCTCTATTGGTGATCACTTTGGTATCGTTTGTCAGGGATATCTCATCGTAACCGTCAAGGCTATGTATGATAGTGAACGGCTTGCCGGATTGTTGCAACAGGTAGTTATAAATTCTTGCCATCTCCAAACTATATACGCCAACCAATTGGTATTGCGGATTGGCAGGATTCACCATCGGTCCGAGCATGTTGAAAAATGTTCTAAAGCCAAGATTCTTCCTGATTTGTGCAACAGCTTTTAGTGCAGGATGAAATTGTGGTGCATGCAGAAAAGTAAAATTGGTTTCTTCAATCTCCTTTTTTAATTGGTCTTGATTGTTCTTGAATTTGTAACCCAATGTTTCCATTACGTTTGATGCACCACTGATAGATGATGCTCCGTAATTGCCATGCTTCGCTACTTTTTTACCAGCACCTGCCACGATAAAACAGGACAGTGTTGAAATATTGAACGTATTCTTTCCATCTCCGCCGGTTCCAACAATATCCATCACCTCGTGTCCATTCAAATCAACCGGTACAGCTAGTTCCAACAAACCATCACGAAAGCCCTGCAACTCATCAATGGTAATGCTGCGCATCAGGTAGACAGTGATGAACGAAGCCAATTCTGTTTCGTTATAGACTCCTTTCGCAATGTTGAGCATAATATCTTTTGACTCTTCTTTAGAAAGCGTTTTATGCTCAAACAGCCGCTGTAATATTTTCTTCATGCTCATTAATTCTTTAACCAATTACGTAAGATTGTTTCACCATCCGGTGTCAACACACTCTCCGGATGAAACTGTACTCCCTGAACATCATACTTTTTGTGTTGCAATGCCATGATATAACCATTGTCATCTTTGGCTGTGACTTCTAACACATCAGGAAATCCTTCTTCACTCACTACCCAGCTGTGATAACGACCAACAGAAATATCCTCTTTTAAACCCTTAAGTATTTGAGATTTTCTATTCAGTATTTTCATCGGCATCGCTACTCCATGATAAACAGTAGAAAGATTAATTAGTTTGCCGCCAAATGCTTCACCAATTGCCTAGTGGCCTAAACACACACCTAATATGGATTTTGAAGATGCATATTCTTTGATCAATGGCAACAACATTCCAGCCTCGGAAGGAACACCAGGCCCGGGGGATAAAATGATCTTGTCATAATCCGCCACTTTCTCCAATGGAATTTCATCATTGCGATAGACATCGACTTTATCAGTCACCACCTTTTGCACCAGGTGCACAAGATTGTAGCTAAAAGAATCATAGTTATCAAACACCAATATTTTCATACTACTTGATAGTTGCTGCCATTGTTATGGCATTTTTTAATGCATTGAGTTTATTATTCACTTCCTGCAATTCACTCTCGGGATTGCTTGCCGCCACAACTCCGGCCCCTGCCTGGTAAATCAAAGTATTTTCCTTGCTTAACAGAGT
>Ga0164290_1000790_pt1 | contig 79059 bp, 78 predicted proteins | sample Micstemetagenome_FD_108782 | JGI IMG/M metagenome (GOLD analysis project Ga0164290, IMG submission 108782) | Contaminated culture microbial community from soil near Moab, Utah, USA - Microcoleus steenstrupii SON62 (Illumina Assembly) | ecosystem: Environmental > Terrestrial > Soil > Soil crust... | reverse complement strand
TGCGGGTCGCTGAGCCAGAACAGGTTGCTTCTCATCGTCCCTCCGACTCGATACGAGAGAGGGATTCAAAGAATCATCAACCGATTCACGCCTCAACACTTTTATTGGGTTCTGACCCTAGCCTTTCAGGCAGCCGCGCAGGAAGTCGGAGCGCTGGGTCGCCGCCTGCATCAGCAGGTTGGTGTCGCCGCCGGCCAGCACCATGCGCATGCCCATGCCGATATAGCGCTTCATCAGCTCCTCGGCCGCCACCCCGCCCATGCCGGCGTGCTTGCCGTGCTTCCTGCAGGCGGCGATGACCTTCTCGTAAGCGGCCACGATACGCGGGTTGCCGACATCGCCGGGGATGCCCATGGCCATGGCGAGGTCGTTGGTGCCGATGAGCAGCACGTCGACACCGGGCACCGAAGCGATGGCGTCGGCGTTCTCCACGGCCTGCGGCGTCTCGATCATCACCGTGATCAGGGTGGCGGCGTTGAGCTGCGCCGTGACCTCGCCCGTCTTTACCGGCTTGAAACCGGCGGCAGGAAACGGTGTCGCCACCGAGCGGTGGCCAGCAGGCGGGTAGCGGAAGCGGTTCACGCACTCGCGCGCCTCGGCATGCGTGTCGACATGCGGCATGACCACGCCGAGCGCGCCGCCGTCGAGCAGGCGCGTCGCCATGCCGTACTGGCCTTCGGGCACGCGCACCAGTGGCGCAATCCCGGCGTCGAGCGCCGCGATCGAGATCTGCGCCGCAGTGTCGATCCCCATGGTGTTGTGCTCGAGATCGATGAACAGCCAGTCGTAGCCGCAGTCGCGGGCCAGGCGCGCAATATCGACGCTGCGCGCCAGGCGCAGGCCGATGCCCAGCGCCAGCTCGCCCTTGTCGAGCCGCTCACGCGTCACGTTGCGGATGGTCATGTCGTGTTCCTCCCTGTCGGCCGACCTTAGCGGGCCCTCGTGACCCCGGCCATCTTTTCGAGCACGGCGCAGACCGCGGCCGTGTCGTGATCGCCGTGGCCCTGCTTCAGCGCCGCGCTGTAAATTGGCAGCGTCGCCTCCATGATCGGGATCGGGCAGCCGACCGATTTCGCGTACTCGCCGATGATCTTGAGATCCTTCTGCCAGGTCGAGACGCGCATCGTCGGCTCGGCCCAGCCTGCCCTCGCCATCACCGGTCCGCGCACTTCGAGCATGCGCGAGCCGCCGGCCCCCGGCGGAACGACCTTGAGGATCGCCTGGGGATCGAGACCGGCCTTCATGCCCAACACCAAGGCTTCTGCCGCCGCGACGTTGTGGATGGCGACCAGCAGGTTGGCGACGTACTTCATCTTGCTGCCGTTGCCGAAGGCGCCGAGATCGTGCGCCTCGCGGGCGAAGCCAAGGAAAACTGGCATCAGGACGGCGATGGAAGCACTGTCGCCGCTGGCGTAGACGGAGAGGTCCTTCACCTTCGCCTGGGCGCCCGTGCCGCTGAGCGGGCAGTCGAGCAGCACATGCCCGGCGGCTCGCAGCGCCTTCTCGGCGCGTTCCTTCCCCTCGAGCGTGAAGGTGCTGAGCTCGGCGACGATGCGCTTGGGCAGTTTTGCCGCTGCGAGGGCCGCGACCGTCTCGTCGAGCGCTTTCTCACTTGGCAGGCTGGTGAGCAGGATCTCGGCGTCCTTCGCCACGGCCACCGCATCGGGGCGCAGTTCCGCTCCCGCTGCCCCAGCCTCGCGCTTTCGATCCGCATCGATGTCGTGGCCGATTACCCGAAAGCCGGCCTTCACCAGATTGGCGGCGATGGCCCCGCCCATGATGCCGAGGCCAATGATGCCGATGGTCTTGTTCATCTGTGTCCGCCTTTGCCCGTCGTCACGGCCATGATAGTAATCGCGGGATAAACAGGAGCACAGGGGAACGAGGGTCCATGTCCAGCGTCACGCTTGCCCAGGCTACCTCCATCGTCGACGCGGCCCTGAAGAAGGGTCGCGACACGGGATGCGCCCCGCTCACCGTCGCCGTGCTCGACCCCGGCGGCCACCTCGTCTGCTTCAAGCGCGAGGACAAGTCGGGAATCCTGCGTTTCGACATCGCCTACGGCAAGGCGTGGGGAGCGCTGGGCTTCGGCTTCGGCAGCCGCGAGCTCGGCAACCGCGCCGCCAAACAGCAGATGTTCTACACCGCCATCGCCGCCGCCTCGGCCGGGCGCGTGGTGCCCGCACCGGGTGGCGTGCTGATCCGCAACGCCACCGGCGAGGTCATCGGCTGCGTCGGTATCTCCGGCGACACCTCCGACAAGGACGAGGTCTGCGCCGTGGCCGGCATCGAGGCCGCGGGACTCAAGGCCGATCCCGGAGCCCCGGCGGCATGACGACAGCCCCGCAGCGGGCGCCACGCCGCGCGGCCAAGTCCCGTCCGCAGGGCAACGCCCGGGCCCGCGCTGCGGCCAAAAACCCGACGCGCCAGCGCCTGAAGCCCGCGGACCGCGAGAAAATGATCGTCGCTGGCGCGGTGCATTTCTTCGCTGAAGTCGGCTTCGAGGGACAGACGCGCGAGCTCGCGCGGCGGCTGGGCATCACCCAGCCCCTGCTCTATCGCTATTTCCCCTCGAAGCAGGCACTGATCGAGCGGGTCTACAGCGAGTTCTTCGTCAACCGGCTCGACGCGCGCGACGAGGCGGCGCTGGTCGATCATTCCGTGCCCCTGCGCGAGCGCCTGACCCGCTTCTACCTCGCCTACGCCCGGCGCACCGTGACCTACGAGTGGGTGCGCATCTACATGTTCTCCGGCCTCAAGGGTGTCGGCCTCAACGCGCGTTACCAGAAGCTGCTGCGTCAGCGCGTGTTCACCCCGGTGATCCGCGAGATCCGCCACGATCGCGGCCTGCCCATGCCACCTGCGGCACCGCTGACCGAGGCCGAGTTCGAGCATGTCTGGGACCTGCACGCGAGCATCTTCTATCTCGGCGTGCGGCGCTGGATCTACGGCATGGAATGGCCGGAGGAGTTGGAGAGCGCGGTCAGCCGCCGCATCGCCGCCTTCCTCGACGGCGTGCCGCATGTCATCGAGACCCTGCTGCTCAGCGACAGGAAGGGCCCTGCCGCGACCTGATTCGTGGGACGGCTTGTTCTTGACCTCCCCGGCCGTGCGGGCAATGATCGGCCGATAAATTACTTATCGGCCCTCCTAATTTGCAAGACTGGGGACACGCCTGAATGCTCAACGCCGCAATCGTTGGCCTCGGCTGGTGGGGCAAGGAGATCGTCCGCTCGGTGCAGGGCAAGTCGAAGCGCCTGCGCTTCGCCCGCGGCATCTCCAAGGAACCCGACACCGTCAAGGGCTTCGCCTCCGAGCACGGCTTCGTGCTCTCGACCGAATACGAAGACGCGATCCGCGATCCGCAGATCGATGCGGTCGTCCTCGCCACCCCCCATTCACTTCATCTGCCGCAGATCCAGGCCGCGGCCGCGGCGGGCAGGCAGGTGTTCTGCGAGAAGCCGCTGGCCCTGTCCAAGGCCAACGCCGAGCGCGCCGTCGAGGCCTGCGCCAAGGCGAAGAAGGTGCTCGGTGTGGGCCACAACCGCCGCTTCTGGCAGCCGATGGTCGAGATCAAGCGCCTGCTCGACAGCGGCGCGCTGGGCACCGTCATGCAGGTCGAGGGCAATTACAGCACCGACTGGCTCAAGGACGTGCGCCCCGGCGATTCCTGGCGCGCCTCACCCGATGAGGCGCCGGCCGGCGGCATGACCGGCATGGGCATCCACATCATCGATTCCTACATCAACATGTTCGGGCCGGTCGCCGAGGTGCACGCGGCGGTGGCCAAGCGCCTGCTGCCCAACCCGACCGGCGACACGGTCAGCGTGCTGCTGAAGTTCAGGAGCGGCCTGATCGGCACGCTGGCCACCACCATGGTGACGCCCTATCTCTGGCGCTATCACGTGCTGGGCAGCCATGGCTGGGCGGAGGCGCGCAGCGAGTTCCATCTGGTGACGCGCAAGCGCGGCATGGAGACGCAGCACACCGAGTATCCGCCGCTCGACTCGGTGCTCGCCGAATTCGAGGCGTGGCTCGACGCGATCGAGGGCAAGACGCCCTACATGTTCACCGGCGAGCAGATCGTGCAGACGGCCGCGACGCTCGAGGCGATCTTCAGATCGGCCGAGAGCGGCAAGGCCGTCACCGTCGGCTGAGGGCTATTCCGCCGCCTTCTCGCCGCCCAGCGCGGCGTTGACCGCGGGCATCACCTTCTCCGCCATCAGCTCCATCGAGCGTTTGGCCAGGCGCGGATCCACCCAGTCATGCCCCGGGTAGAGCAGCGTGCCGAAATCGCCGACCGTGTCGCGGAACTTGAGGATCTGATCGACCACCGAGTTCACCGTGCCGCACAGCACCAGTGAATCGGTGACGTAGTCGAGGGTCACCGCCGAATCCGGCATGGCGCGATCCTGCTTGAACAGCTCGGGCCTGCCGTTGGTGATAAGCTTGGTCATCAGCTGCTTGTAGTAGAAGCGATAGGGCGACTTCTCGCCCTTGCCGTACTCCTTGGCCGTCTTGTCGTCGTCGGCCACGAAGATCGAGCGGGCGACGCGCCAGTCGCTCGACTTCGCCGACTGGCCGACATTCTCGCGACCCTTCTTGTACATCGGCCAGTGCGAGGCGACCCAGGGCGGCTGCAGGAAGTTGGCGGAGATCGGCAGCCAGCCGCGCTCGGCGGCCGCGACGACACCCTTGGAGAACGGCGCCACCACGGTGACGAAGATCGGCGGATGCGGCTTCTGGAACGGCTTGACGATCGAGCCCTGGCCGATCGCCTTCATCGTCGTCTTCTCGGTCGAGAAGTTCCAGAACTTGCCCGTGCGGTTGTAAGGCGCCTCGCCCGCCCAGATGGCCAGGATGTGGTCGATCGATTCGACGAACATCGCCGTGCGGTCGTTACCGAGATTACCGAAGATCTCCGCGTCCGACAGCAGGCCGCCGGGCGAGATGCCGAAATAGAACCGGCCCTCGAGCATGTTGTCGACCATGGCGACGTGGGCGGCCACGGCGGCGGGATGGTTGTTGGGCAGGTTGACCGTGCCGGTACCCAGCTTGATCTGCTTGGTGTCGTGGATCAGCGAGGCGATGAAGGTCAGGCAGGAGGTGATGGTCTCGGCGAGATCGGTGACGTGCTCGCCGATAAAGGCCTCGGAGTAGCCGAGCCTGTCGGCCAGGAGGATCGCCTCGCGGTCCTCCTTCAGCGTCTCGACATAGTTCCGCGACGGCGGGTGCAGCGGCATGGTGAAATAGCCGAGCTTCATCGCGAGCCTCCCCGAAGCTTATTGTTCAGACGATAAATAATACCCCGGGCGCACGTTCCCGGCAACCCGGCGTGGGCTATTTCGCGGCCTTTTTGGCCGCCTTGTACCAGTCGAGGATCTGCTCGCCGGTCCACAGGACGGCGCCCTCCTGCCCCTTCACGTAGTCGAGCAACTGCTCGAAGTACTTGATGCGATGGGGCACGCCGGTGAGATAGGGGTGGACGCTGATCGCCATCACCCGAGTGATTGTCTCGCCCTCCTGGTTCAGGCGATCGAAATGGTCGATGCCCCGCTTCAACATGGCATCCGAGGGGTGGTGCTGCAGTGCCATGATCGGGATGTCGTTGGTCTCGACGGTGTACGGCACCGAGACGACTGGCCCCGCCGTGGTGGCGATCTCGACCGGCTGGTCATCGAGCACCCAGTCGGCGACGTATTCGACCCCCTCTTCCGCGAGGATATCGATCGTCTCGTAGGTCTCGGTCAGGCCCGGGCTTTCCCAGCCGCGTGCCTTCTTGCCGGTGAACTTCCTGATGGCGTCGAGTGTCTGCCGTATGGCCGCGCGCTGGTCCTCGACCTTGTGCATCGGCCCCTGGACGTAGCCATGACCCATGAACTCCCAACCGGAATCAAGCGCCGCCTTGGCAACGCGCGGATAGGTCTCGCAGACGATGCCGTTGATGGCCAGCGTCGGCACAATGCCTCGTTTGGTCAGCGCCTCGTGGATGCGCCAGAAGCCGACGCGCATGCCGTACTCATGCCAGGCCCAGTTGGGCAGGTCGGGCATCAGCGGCTGGCCCATCGGTGGTGAGAGCACCGTGCGCGGCATAGGCCGCTCGATGCCCCAATCCTCGACGTTGACGATCACCCAGACGGCCACCCGGCCCTTGCCGGGCAGCTTGAGCGGCGGCCGATCGACGATCGCCGAATAAGGAACGCGCTCGCGCGGAAGCTTCATGCGCCTATCTTGAGCAGGCGCGCCGCGGTTTGTCCAAGGATTTGCCCGCGCTCGACCGGGGTCAGCGCCGTCAGCCGGTCGACCACGTCGACCGGGCGCTCATGGCCCATGTCGTAGCAGTAGTCGCTGCCCAGCATCACGCGGTCGGCACCGACCATGCGCACCAGGTTCATCATGATCTGGTCGTTGTGGCCGATCGTGTCATAGGTGAAGCGCTTCAGGTAGGCGCTCGGCGGCTGCTTCATGTGCTTGAGCTCCGGCCGCACTTTGGTGCCGTGGTCGAGCCGGCCGATCAGGCCCGGGAACGTACCGCCGGCATGCGGCAGCAGGATCTCCAGCTTCGGGAACGCGTCGAGCACGCCACCGAAGACCAGATGCGCCGCGGCGACGCCGGTGTCGTAGGGATTGCCCAGCAGGTTGCGCAGGTAGAAGCGCTTGGTACGGTCGGAACCGATCGTGTCGACCGGATGCAGGAAAACCGGCCAGCCGAGCTGCTCGCATTTGGCGTAGATCGGCCAGAACGCCTTGTCGTCGAGCTCCGTTCCGTTGACGTTGGTCGCCACGTAGATGCCGCGCATGCCGGGCAGCCTGGACGCCCGCTCCAGTTCCTTGAGCGCCAGATCGGGCGCCTGCATCGGCAGCATGGCCATGCCGACGAAGCGGCCGGGATGCTTCTGATGCGCCGCCGCGGCGCCGTCGTTGTAGGCCTGCGACATGGCCAGGCCGAAGGACGGCGGCGCCCAGTAGACCATCGGCGAGGTGAGCGATAGCGCATGCACATCGACGCCGGCCTTGTCCATGGCGGCGAGCCGGATGTCGAGCTCCATCATCGGCGGATTGAAGACCTGCCGCATCTTGTCGGTGACGAAGACCGTGTAGCCGTCGGGGCTGCGCTCCAGCTTGGCGCCGTTGGCGGCGCCGTCCTTCTCGATCAACCGCACATAGTCGGCGGGGAACCAGTGGGCATGGGTGTCGATCACCGGACTCTTGGCCATCACAAACTCGCAGTGTTGGAAGTGAAGGGGCTCAGCTCTGCTCCTGGAAGGCCCGCTCGCGCGTCGAGCGCAACCGGGGTGCCGCCAGGAACACGATAAGGATCGCCGTCAGGATAAGGAAGGTCAGACTGATCGGCCGCACCAGGAAAGTCTCGAAGTTGCCCTTCGAGATGAGCAGGGCGCGCCGCATGTTCTCCTCGATCAGCGGCCCGAGGATCAGGCCGAGCAGCAGCGGAGCCGGCTCGCATTCGAGCTTGTGGAAGATATAGCCTACCAGTCCGAAGAGGCAGGCCAGCATGACGTCGAGCGCGCTGCTGTTGATGCTGTAAACGCCGATGCAGCAAATCAGGATAATGCCGGGATAGAGGAGACGGTAGGGCACGGTCAGAAACTTGGCCCAGATGCCGACCAGCGGCAGGTTCAGGATCACCAGCATCAGGTTGCCCAGCCACATGCTGGCGATCAGGCCCCAGAAGAGGTCGGGCTTGTTGTTCATCAGCTGCGGGCCAGCGTGCAAGCCCTGCATCATCAGGGCGCCGATCATCAGGGCCATCACGGCGTTTGACGGCAGGCCGAGCGTCAGCATGGGAATGAACGAAGTCTGTGCCGCCGCGTTGTTGGCGGATTCAGGACCGGCAACACCCTCGATGGCGCCGTGACCGAAGCGGCTCGGGTCCTTGGCCACTTTCTTCTCGATCGAGTAGGCCGAGAACGCCGCCAGGATCGGGCCGCCACCCGGAAGGATGTCCAGCGCCGAGCCCAGCGTCATGCCACGGATCGAGGGCGGGATGATGGCCCGGAGATCGCTGAGCTTGGGCCACAGGCCGGAGAAATCCTTGACCGAAGTGCGCGCGGCCTCGCCCCGGCCGAGATTGGCGATCGTCTCGCCGATGCCGAACAGGCCCATGGCGACCACCGCGAATTCGATGCCGTCACCGAATTGCGGAATGCCGAAGGTGAACCGCGGCACGCTGCTGTTGACGTCGATGCCGATCGTGCCCAGCAGGATGCCGATCAGGATCATGCCGATCGCCTTGACTACCGAGCCACGCGCCAGGATGACCGCACCGACGAGGCCAAAGACCATGAGCGAGAAATAATCCGCCGGGCCGAACTCCAGCGCCACCTCCGCGAGCTGCGGCGCCGCTGCCGCGATGACCAGCGTGGCGAACGTTCCCGCCATGAACGAGGCCAGCGCCGCCGTGGCCAGGGCCAGCCCGGCCTGGCCCTTGCGGGCCATCTGGTAGCCGTCGATGCAGGTGACAACCGACGAAGACTCGCCGGGCAGGTTGACCAGGATCGCCGTGGTCGAGCCGCCGTACTGCGCTCCGTAATAGATGCCGGCGAGCATGATCATCGCCTGCTGCGGCTCGAGCGCGAAGGTGATCGGCAGCAGGATCGAGATCGTGGCCACCGGGCCAAGCCCGGGGAGGACGCCAATCACCGTGCCCAACAGGGTCCCGACAAAGCCGTAAAGAAGGTTCATCGGCGCCAGAGCGACCGAAAACCCAAAAGCGATGCGTTCGAAAAGCTCCATGTCAGCCGCTCACCAGATCACCAGGCGCAGCGGCATGCCCAGCGCGTACCAGAAGATCGCCGTTGTGAAGGCGGTCAAGCCGACAGCCAGAGCTGCTGTCTCAACGAGCCGGATGTCCCGCTCGGCAAGTCGCGTCAGAACCACGAGGGCGATGCTGGCCGCGAGGAAGCCCAGACGCTCGATCAGCAGCCCGAACGCCAGGGTGCCGAACAGGATGAGCAGCATGGGGCGAAGATTGATGCCGGTGACGTCGGCACTCGTCTCCCGGATCAGGGATCGGGCCACCAGGATGACGCCCAGCAGGGCGAGCCCGGAGCTGGCGACCAGAGGGAAATAGCCCGGCCCCATCCGCGCCGTGGTACCGAGCGGATAGCGCGAGCCGTAGATGACGACGAAGACGCCGAACGCCAGGAACAGCAGGCCGGTGAGCAGATCCGTCGTCAGCCGAACCTTCATTCCCATCCCCTGCCCTGCCGTTCGCCCGTCATGGTTAAGTGGATTGACCTGTTATGCGAAGGGCGCCGCGATGGTCAAACCACCACGGCGCCCCGCTGCGGTCAATGCAACTTCGTGTCAGTCCGGCGTTGCGCCGACCTCCTTGATGACCCGCGACCACTTCGCGGCGTCCGCCTGGAGGTAAGCTTTGAACTCCTCCGGCGTCTTGCTGGTCACGGGAAGAGTGCCGGAATCGAGGAAGCGCTTGCGCACGGTTTCATCCGACATCGCCTTGACTGCCGCAGCGTGGATCTTGTCCACAATCGGCCGCGGCGTTCCTGTCGGCACCAGAATCCCCTGCCACGACGCACTGACAGAATCAGGGAAACCCTGCTCCACCAGGGTCGGCGTGTCGGGAAGCGCCTGGACACGCTCCTTGGTCGTGACTCCGAGCGCCGTCAACCGGCCACCCTTCACGTGGTTGATCGCCGATGAGATCGTCGTGAACATGACCTCGACATGGCCGCCGATGATATCGGCCACGGCTGGACCCGCGCCGCCCTTATAGGGGATATGCGTCATGTCCATGCCGTTGGCCTTGCGGAACAACTCCATCTCCAGCCGGTTCAGGCTGCCGCTGCCCGGCGAGGCGAAATTCACCTTGCCCGGATTCGCTTTGGCGTAGGCCACGAATTCCTTGGCGTTCTTCGGCGGGAATTTCGGATTGCCGATCAGGATACCCGGCGTGTCTGCGATAATGGTCACGGGAACGAAGTCGCGCTCCGGCTTCACGGTGAGATCGGGATAGAGTGACGGATTGATCGACACCGTGCCGACATTGCCGAGGTAGAGCGTATATCCGTCCGGAGCGCCCCGCGCCGCCACATCCATGCCGACATTGCCGGCCGCACCGGCGCGGTTCTCGATGACGATCTGCTTGCCCAGTGCCTCGCTCATGCCCGGCTGGATCAGCCGCGCGGCGAAATCCGAAGCACCGCCCGGGGCGAAGGGCACGACCATGCGGATGGTCTGCGACGGATAGGCGGACGGATCTTCGCGGACCTGGGCGACCGCGTCGGCGGCGCCCAGCGTGCCGAGCGCCGCACCGCCCAGCAGTATTGCGAGTAGGCTTCTCCGGTTCATGCTCTCCTCCCTCGGTTAAGGCCCGCCGTGCGCTTCGCGCGTCTTGTGGCGTGGCCGGTCTTTCGATGGCTCAGGCGGCCGCCCGCTCCTCCTCCGGATCGAGCGGCAGGCGGACGACCTGTTTGCGCTTGGCAGACAGATCGAGTGCCTTGGTCAGCATCAGGCGGTTATGCGCTTCAGCGGCGGTCGCGTGCTGGGTCTTGAGGCCCAGCGCCACGCGGTTCAGCCACTGTTCCGTCTCCTCGCGCATCGGGCCGCGCAGCTCGCCAAGCGCCATGTCACCCGGCGGGTAGCTGCCCATGAAGTCGACCAGACGGGTCTTGTCGGGGGCGTAGCCCTCGGCCTGCGGGGCCGAGACCGCCATGACGATGTCGCGATGCGTGTCGTCGATGGTCAGCACGCCTTCGGTGCCGACGATGCCGACCTCGAGGCTGTAGACCGCCGCGGGCCAGGTCACCGGCAAGGCCCAGGACATGTTGAGGTGATAGACGGAGCCGTCGGAGAACATGATCATGCCCGCCGTGGCGTCGATGCCCTTGTAGAGCGGGCCCAGCACCTTGTCGATCGAGCGGGCGTAAACCTCGACCGGCGTCTTGGCCTCCATGTACCACATGACGATATCGAGCGCGTGCGTGCCCGAGATCACCATCGGCGAGATGCTGCTCGGGTCGTCGGTACGCTTGTAGTTGTCGATGGCGACCAGCCGGTTCATGAAGGCGCGCGAGGTAACCAGCGTCACATCGCCCAGTGCGTTGGTGCGCACCTTCTCCTTGGCGGCCAGCCAGCGGCGGCGGAAGCGCTGGGTGTAGCCGACCACGGCGTCCACACCGGAACGCTGGATCTCGCGCAAGACCCGCGCCGAATCCGGCAGCGTCGTGGCCAGCGGCTTCTCGATCATCATCGGCAGGCCGCGCTCGACCGCCGCCAGCACCGGATCGACATGCAGATGCTCGTCGGTGGCGACGATCACCGCCGTGACCTCGGGCCGCTTGAGCAGCTCGCGATAATCGGTGGTGACGAAGTCTGCCCCGATCTTCTGGCCGACCTCCTTGCCGCGCTCCGGCTTGGTTTCGGCGATGCCGATCCACTGGACCGCCGGATGGCGCGCCGCGACACCGCCGCGGAACAAGCCGACACGGCCGGCACCGATGATGGCGAGTCCGATGGGCTTTGCCTTGGGGCGGGTCATGCGCGCGCTCCCGCCGCGGCAAGGGCCACCGAGGCTTCGTTGCTGAGAGGCAGGTCGACCGGCTCGTTGCGCTCCGCCGAGAGGTCGGCCGCCATGTAGAGCTCCATCACCGTGCGCGCGGATTCCGGCGTCACCATGACCGGGCGATCGCAGGCCACGGCCTCGACGAAATGGATGGTCTCGGGCGCCATCGAGCCGGCGTAGACATGCCCCACGGATTCGCCGGGCATGGTCGACATCGGCAGCATCATGCCCTTGCCCATGGTGTTGAGCATGACGTCGCGATGCGTGTCGTCGACCATCACGGCCCCTTCGGTGCCCACGATCTCGATCCAGGTCGAGGAGAAATTGGGATACCCGGGCGGCAGGATCCAGCCGGCGCCGATGGTGAAGACCACGCCGTTGTCCATGGTCACCACGATCCACTGGCAGTCCGGCACGTTCGGGTTGGTCTTGGCCATCGCCTTGTAGACGGTCTGCGAATAGACGCGCACCGGCTTGGCCGGCTCCAGGCACCAGAGCACGAAATCGAGGTCGTGCGTTGCCTCCATGGCCGCCGGCGAAAGCTTGGTACGGCCGCTGATCTTCTTGCCCAGGCCGCGGGTGATGTGGCGGCTGACCAGGGCGCTGACCGGCTCACCCAGCGTGCCGTCGGCAATCACCTTCTTGCAGTAGGCGTATTTCGAGTTGAAGCGCTGGGAGTAGCCGATGGTGAATTTGAGTTTCGAGCGCTTGGCCAGCGCCACCAGTTCATCGGCCTCCTCGAGCGCGATGGCGATCGGCTTCTCCAGGAAGACGTGCTTGCCGGCCAGCAGGGCCTCCCTGGCCATCGGATAGTGGGTCGTCTCGGGCGTGGCACAGACGAACACGGCTTCGACGTTGTCGTTCTTGAGCAGCTGGCGGTAGTCGGAGCTGGCCGTCTTGGCGCCCGTCTTCGCCTGCATCTCGGCGAGACGCTCGGGCCGGTTCTCGACGATGTGCAGCGCCTTGACCAGCGGATTGGCGGCACAGGCCTCGGCGCGAATACCGCCGCACCAGCCGGTGCCAATGATGCCGACTTCGATCTGCTTCACAAATTCCTCCCTCACGACCCGATGGTGGCCGGCCAGCCCCGCCGGAAGTCGGGATTGCCCCAAGTAAGCGACCGAACACCCCCGCCGGACAAATACTCTTTCGCCATCCCGCCATGCCATACCGGCATGGATAAGGTTCCAGCCCCGGTTCTACGCCATTAATTTCGCTCCAAAAACCCCACAATCCATGCTTGATTGCTATCGGAGGGGGCCACGGCATGGAGCTTCGCAGCATCGAGTTCTTCGTCCGGGTGGCGGATCTGGGCAGCATCTCGCAGGCATCGCGGGAGCTCGGCATCGTCCAGCCGGCGCTGAGCCGCCAGATCCAGCGCATCGAGGATGAGATCGGCACACCGCTGCTGCTGCGCCTGCCGCGCGGCGTGCAGCTCACCGGCGCCGGGCGGCAGTTCCTCGAGCATTGCCGCCGCATCCTGCGCGAGGTGGCCACGGCCAAGGACGAGCTCTCGGCCAGCCGCGGCATGCCGGGCGGACGGGTGGTCTTCGGCGTCACCCCCTCTCTCGCCTCCTGGCTGGTCGGCGGCATCGTCGAACGCGCGCGCAGCCAGTCACCGCAGATCGTGCTCAAGATCGTCGAGGGCTTCAGCCCGCAGCTCTATGACGGGCTGCTCACCGGCCAGGTCGACGCGGCGCTGATGACCAACCCGCCGCCCTCGCGCGCCCTGCGTCTCTTCCCGCTCGCCTCCGAGCCTATCGTCGTGCTGTCGCCGCCGCAGATGCGCGGCACGCGGCGCTTCTACACCCTCACCGAGCTTTCCAAAACGCCGATCATCGTTTCCTCGGGCATCCGCTCGCTGGTCGACGAGCAACTCGCCTCCTACGGCAAGCGGTTGAACGTCGAGCTCGAGGTCGACTCGCTCAAGGCCATCCGTCACCTGATCCGGGAGGGCGGCGGCCTGACCGTGATGCCGCTCTCGACCTTCCGCGAGGATATCGAGGCGGGCCAGATCGCCGCCTTCCCCATCGCTGACGCCAATGTCCATCGGCTACTGGTACTCGCTCAGTCGGCTAACGAGCACCCCTCGGCAGCCGTGCAGGCCATCGCCCAGATCGTGCGCGCCGAGGTCGGCGGCTTCTCCGACCGCGGCTTCTTCACCACCATTCCCGCCAGCGGCGGCAAAACCAGCAGGAAACACGGATGACGCAGAACAACGAGGCAGCGCGAGTTCCGGCCGACCGGCTGCGTCCCTTCATCACCCGCACACTCGAGGCGGTCGGCCTGCCACCGGGCGATGCCGCCGGCGTCGCCGAGCTCATGACCCTGGCCGACCTCAACGGCGCCGACGGTCATGGCGTCTTCCGCCTGCCGCAATACACGCGGCGCATCCGCAACAAGGGCATCAACGTGCGCCCCGACATACGGGTGGTCAGCGAGCGCGCCGCCATGGCGCTGGTCGACGGCGACAACGGCATGGGTCATCTGGTGATGCGCTTCGCCGCCGAGACGGCGATCCGGAAGGCCAGGACCGCCGGCGTCGCCTGGGTCGGCGTGCGCCAGAGCAACCACGCCGGGCCGGCCTCGCTCTACGCCGCGATGCCGCTGACGCACGATATGGTCGGGCTCTATTTCGCGGTGGGCAATGCCAACCACCTGCCGCCCTGGGGCGGCATCGACATGCTGCTCTCGACCAACCCGCTTGCCGTCGCGGTCCCGACAAAGGACGAGCCGCCGATCGTGCTCGACATGGCGACCACCGTCGCCGCCTACGGCAAGGTCAAGACCAAGGCGCAGCGCGGCGAGAGCATGCCCGAAGGCTGGATGATGGACCGCCAGGGCAAGCCGCTGACCGATCCCAAGCGCGCCGACGACGGATTCCTCGTGCCGATCGGCGGCTACAAGGGCTACGGCCTGGCCCTGGTCATCGGTCTGCTGGCCGGCACCCTCAACGGCGCCGCGATGGCGCGCGAGACGGTGGACTTCAACAAGGACGAGGTCACGGTGACCAACACCGGGCAGGCGATCATGGCCATCGACATCTCAGCGTTCGGGCCGGTGGCGGAGTTCAAGGCGCGGGTCGATGACGTGGCGCGGCAGATGCGCGGCTCGGCCCGCCTGCCGGGCGTCGAACGCATCTGGCTGCCCGGCGAGCAGAGCCAGGCCAAGCGGGCCGAACGGACGGCCAAGGGCATCCCCCTGCCGGCGCCCTTGCGGGCGCAACTCGACAAACTCGCGGCCGAGCTGGGCATTTCACCGCTCGCCTGAGGCCATTGAGGGGCTTCGCGCGTCCGCAGCACGTCCTGCCTGCCGCCAGAACCCCCGTTTTTCGCACGAAGGCCCGTGTTTCCTCGCTCAAATGCCGCGGTAGCACACCGACTTTTCCTCCACAGCCCAACCCCGTATGCGGCCACGAAAAAAGCGGCTGCGAGTAGCCAAACGTCTATAGACAGTTTGAAGGGGTCCGGAGCAGGTCGGCCCCGAATTCCTTCGTCCGATCAACGGCTTGAAAAATCGCCGTTAACGAATTGGCGGTCGCGATTTTTCGCAGTTTTCCGCGCTTTATAAAATGCATTCCTTCTTTCCCCGGCGGCTCGCCACCGCCGGGGTTTCTATCCTCTGCTTCACCATGTCAAAGAACCAACCTTGGGAGATAGTGGACGAATTGGATAATTCAAGCGCGTTCGCGGCAAAAGAAAACGCCGCCCGGGTTGCCCCGGGCGGCGCTGGATTGCCAATCCCGCGCTAGCGGGTGGAGATCAACGGGGGTAGATCGCCTTGCCGGTGGCATACTTCGCCGGCGTGACGATGACCGTCTTCTTCATGTCGGTGAACTCGGTGATCGCATTGCCCTGGATGCCCTGATACTGCACCTGGATCATGCGTTCCTCAGCCCACTCGCCGTTCTTGCCGAACTTCACGTCGCCGACCAGCGTCTTGAACGTGTTCTTGGCGAGATAGTCGGCGACCTTCTCCTGGTCGACCGACTTCGAGCCCTCGATCGCCTGGCCGAGCACCTCGAGCTGGGCGTAGGCCCAGGTCGGGATGTAGTAGCCGAGCACATCGACGCCCGCGGCCGGTGCCTTCTCCTGGTAGCGCTTGAGGAACTCCAGTGCGCCGGGGAACTGCATCGTCGAGGCCGGAATCCAGAAGTCGTAATTGACGATACCATTCAGCAGCGGCCCGAGCTGCGCCTTGATCGGCGTCGCCTGGAGACCGACCATCGCACCACCGAACATCTTCGGCTTGAGGCCGACTTCGTTGGCGGCGCGCACCATGCCCACCGAGTCAGGCGGATAGGAGCAGACCACGACGAGATCCGGGTTCGTCGCCTGGATCGCACGGGCAATCGGCGTGAAGTCCGGGGTCGAAGGCGGATAGGAACGGTCGTAGACGATGCGCAGGCCCGCCTTCTTGGCATTCTCGCGCGCGCCATCCGACGCGTTCTTCGAGAACTCCAGATCGTTGGCGACGATCGCCACCGTCTGCGGCTTCGGGTTCTGCTGCATGGCGATCTCGAAGAAGCCCTTGGTGAAGGCCGGCTTCGGATCCGGCCCCGGAGGGGCCATCGAGAAGTACTTCGGGTACTTGAACTCCTCGTTCACCGCGAGGCCGAAGAGCCCGACGAACACCTTGTTGTGCTGCATGACCACCGGCATGGCGGCGGCGAGCGGCACGGTGGCGTAGCCGCCGATGACGAAGTCGACCTTGTCGACGCTGATCAGCTTCTGGTAGAGCGCCGGCACCGTCGAGGGATTGCTCTGGTCGTCGTAGTAGACCAGCTCGACCTTGCGGCCGAGCAATCCGCCCTTGGCGTTGACGTCATCTCTCCAGGCTTCGTGGGCGATGATCGCGGCCTTGCCGTTGACGGCAAGACCGCCAGTCAGCGACATGCCGTAGCCGATCCGGATCGGCGGCTGCTGGGCATCGGCCGTGCCGCCAATTCCGAGCAGCGCGACGGCGGCCGCGGCGGTCTTCAGGCCGGCGCGCCGGGTGAACGATTTGTCGAGCATGAGTCCTCCCTGGATGATTGGTTTGGTTGTCGTTGTTCGGACGCCGACTTGCGTTATCGGTCGATCAATATTAGCGGCTCTCCTCCTGCGACGCTAGGTTGCGGCCCGTGGTCAGGCCGGCTCAACGCTCGACGTCGAAGTTCTGCACGAAATCCTCGGGCACATTGGGACCCCACAGATAGAGGGAGTCCTCCAGCGGCCAGTCCTTCGCCTGCCACGCGGCATCGTCGGCGATGTAGTCGATGTCGTAGAAATACTCGGCCAGCGAACCCCACGGATCGCGGATGTAGTAGAAGAAATTCGAGCCGATGACGTGCCGGCCGAATCCCCAGCCGCTGCGATAACCCTTGCCGATCAGCGAGGCGGCCCCGAAGCCGACATGGTCGATCCCGCCGACCTCGAAGCTGGCGTGGTGGAAGCCGGGCCGATCGGACTTGGCGAAGGCGATGACGTGGTGGTCCGAGCCGCCGGGCACGCGCAGGAAGGCGATAATCGGACCCGAACGGTCGGACAGCTTCATGCCGAGCATGCCGGTGTAGAAGTCGATCTGCTTGTCGACATCCGGAGTGAACAGCAGCACGTGGCCGAGGCGCCAGGGCTTCACCACCATGTCGCGCGGCGGGCAGCCGCGGCTACCGCCGGCGCGGGTGTATTTGGCGGCTTCGGTAGCAATCACCGTCTTGCGCCGGTCGAGCACGCTGGTACGCGTGCCCTCACGGAAGACGATCAGATTGTTGTCGGGATCACGCACGGCGAAGGCAGCGCCCGGCTCGTTCGCCGGTGGATCGAGCAGCTTGCCGCCCCGGCTTTCGATATTCGCCTTAAGCGCCTTCAGGCCCTCGGCCGAGGCGGCGAAATTCAGGTGATGGAGGCGACGCCCCTTGCCGGTCTCGAGTGTCACCGTGTCGCGCGTATCGTCGCCGCAGCGCAGGCCGAGCGCATTGCCGCGTGCCGTGCCGGACAGGCCGAAATTCTCGTAAAAACGCTTGCCCGGCTCGATGTCGGGGACGGTCAGGGCATAGCCAAGCAGTGAATGGACGCTCATTGTTTCGCTCCCGGTATTCCGGCCATTTGACCCCTTCTCCCACCCACGGCGCAAGCCCGCTCCTGCGATGGGACCGGCCCCAACGGGTCAGGCCGGGGGGCGCAGCAGGTCGAGATGCCGCAGCAGGGCGACGAAGCGCGCCAGCCGCTCGCGCTGGTAGGCGTCACGATCCATGCTCGCAAAGTCGTAGAAGCCCTGGCCGCTGCCCAGGCCCAGTTTGCCGTCCTTCATATTGCGATCGATGACGGCGGGTGCGGCGTAGCGCTCGCTGCCCGTCGCCTGGGTCAGATAGCGGCTGGCGTAGTAGAGAATGTCGCCGCCGCCCCAGTCGATGAACTCGAGCACGCCGAGCACGGCGAAGCGGAAGCCAAGGCCGTAGCGCGTCGCCTTGTCGATATCCTCGACGCTGGCCACCCCCTCCTCGACCATCCGCGCCGCCTCGTTCATGGCCAGGGTCTGGATCCGCGGCACGATGAAACCCGGCGACGGCTTGCAGACGACGGGCACCTTGCCGATGCCTTCGAGCAGCGCCTTCATCCGGGCCACCGTCTCGGGCGACGTGACATCGGCCGGCGAGAGCTCGACCAGCGGGATGATGAAGGCCGGGTTGAGCCAGTGGGCGTTGAGGAAGCGTTCCGGCCGAGTGACGAACGGCGCCAGATCGTTCGACAGGATGGTCGAGGTGGTGGACGCAAGAATGGCATCCGGCCGCGCATGCTCGCTCGCAAAGGCAAAAGCCTCGCGTTTGGCATCCAGACGCTCGGGCACGCCTTCGAAGACCACATCGGCCGATGCCAGCGCCGCAGGGGCGGCCTCCCGCCCGGCAAAGTCGATACGTGCGAGGATCGCTCGCCGCTGGGACACATTGAGCACCCCGGCGGCCTCCAACGCCTGAATATTGGCCTCGACCGCCGCGAGAGCCTCGTTGCGCAACCGATCCAGCGCTGCAGGCTCACGCGGCTTGGTGTCGATCAGCAGACAACGATGTCCCGCGTAGGCAAAGACCAGCGCGATGCCGCGCCCCATACGCCCCGCACCCAGGGCTGCGATCACCGGCTTGTCGCTCACGGCAGCCCGTCGCGCAGCAGCGCCGCCAGCTCGTCGCCCGAGTGCATGGAAAGCCCCAGATTTTCCAGGGTGCGGCCGGTCGCCCGGAAATCCTCGCCGCATACGGCCGAGCACAGCTCCAGCAGGCCGCGCGCCACGGGAGCCGCAACACCTACCCGATCGGCAACCGAGACCAGGAAAGCCAGACCGAGGCGCACATCCTCCAGCATGTAGCGATGGCGGCTCAGTTCGATCTTCTCGCGCCAGTCGCCGCTATCCGTCAGCTTTTCATGCGCGAGATTGCCGTACATCCACTCGTCGCCATCCTTGTTGTAGTGGTCGGCAAGCGGGAAATGCGGCTTGCCATAACCCAGCGCCTCGCGCACAGCGACCCGCTCGGCATCCAGCGCATCGGTGACCCGGCGGATGGAGGGCTGCGTCCCTTCCTTGTGGATATCCCATTTCGCGAAATGCTCGAGCGGGCCGGCGTTCATCAGGATCAGTGGCGGGTGGATGATCGGTCCGGCGTTCATCAAGGCGGCGCTGAGCGCGTCCTCGACCGGCTCGATCGCCGGAAAGGCGGCCCGGATGGTTCCCATCCCGCGTTCCGCCAGCCGCGTCGGGAAGATGCCCGTGGGCAGGCGCGTCGCCCGGGTGGTGATGGCCGCAGTGTAGGGCCCATGCTTGCGGGTAAGCCAGGGTAGCGTCCCGGTCTCTCCGATGGCGACATCGGCCCGGCATCCCCTCTCCCGCAGAACGCTGGTCATCAGGTAACTGCCGAACGTACCGGGCGGCAGGAACAGCACCTGGCCGTCGACCAGATGCGGCGCCAGAGCGCTCGCGATATCCGCCTGGGCGAAAGCCGGCGCCGGGATGACGATCAAGGCGGCACCACGCACGGCAGCGCCGATGTCGTCCGCTATGAGTGCTAACGGCACCGCGCGCGTGCCGCGAAAGTCCTTGAGGGTGATCGAGCCCTCGCCCTGCAGCCCACGCAACGCTTCGCGGTCCCGCCGCCAGAAGCGCACGCGGTACCCCTGATCTGCCAGATCGGCCGCTGCGGCATGGCTGCCGTTGCCGCCCCCAAGAACCGCAATCTCCAAGTCGCCCCCGTCGGACTAGGCCGCGTCCTACCGTTTGCAAGCCACCCGAACGCGGTAATAGCGGAACTGCCGCTGGAACACCACGTTCCTATGACATTACCGCTGGCGCTGCCGTACGGGCTGCGCGAGCGCGCCGGTTTGACGAAAGGACACGCCGCATGAGCACCAAGTCCGTCGACCTCGACACCATCCGTGACGATATCGATCAGCTCCGCGCCGACCTGACGAAGCTCGTGACCGCGCTCGGCCATGATCTCGCCGGCGGTGCCGGCAAGCGGGCCAGCCGCCTGGTCAACGATCTCGAATCGCGGGCATCCGACACCTATGACCGCCTGGCCAAGGAGACGCAGCGCTACGCCTCCACGGTCGAGAAATCGATCACCCAGCATCCGGTGGGCACGGCGGCCATAGCGCTGGCCGTTGGCGTCATCATCAGCCGGCTGCTGGACCGCCCTCGCTGAGCCGAGGCCTCATGGACGGGCTCCGCCTGCTTTCGGCGGCCGGTCTCGGCACCAGCACATCGCCCGTACGGCAATGGGGATCGGACCTGATCCTCACGGCCGTCGTGGGCGTTGTTGCCTTCATCTGCGCCCTGGTCGCGGCAGGCTGGAGTGCGATCGCGCTCCACCTGGCGCTGCAGCCCCATGTCAGCGATGTCGCCGCAGCCGGTCTGACCGCCGCCACATTTCTGATTATCATTGGCCTTCTAGTCGGCTTCCTACGCTGGCATTTCGGGCGCAACGATCAGCCTCGGCCCCAAGCGGAGCAGCACCCAGGTGAACTGGATCTCGGTAGCCTGGGCAATCTCTCCAGCCTGATGCCGCCCCCCGGTCAGCCGATGAAGGGCTGGGATCTCGCGACCATGGTCGCGATCGGCGTCATCACCGGTCTCTCCAGGAACAACGGGCGCTAGCTGCGCGGGCTCAGCGCTCGCGCAGCAGGCGCTGGACGAATTGCTGCGGGCCGACCTTGCGGAAGAATTGGCCGGCGTGCCACACCCGCCGCCGTAGCTCACCCTCGACCAGCGGATACATCGCACGCAGCCGATGTTCGGCAAACGCGGCGCGCAGATTGGACCAGGGTGCGAGCGCCGTATAGAGAAATGGCCAGCGAAGCTGCGCCAGGCAGCGCTGGGCATGCACCCGTGCCGCCAGGGTCGGAAACTGCGGCAGCGGCCAGGGCAGCGCCAGCAGATACTCCGCGACGAGAGCGTAGGACTGCAGGGCCGTTTCCAGGCCCTGGCTGGCAAAGCGCCGGGTGACCTCGTCCCAGTCGATCGCCGATCCGAAATGACGGACCAGGGTGGCAAACTCCAGCAGCTGGCGAAGCTCTATGGCGCCCCAGAAATAGCCGCCGCGGTAGTGAACTTGCGCATGAATCAGGTGATGCAGGAAGGCATCCGTTGGCGACGGCATTCGGAATGAAACGCCCTCGACCTCGGCGACCTCAGCTCGCGGCCAGACGTCCCGCGCGGAAAAGAGATGAGGGACATCGACGATCTCGAGATGGAGGTCGACCGCACTGGGAGACCCCTCCCGTACGTACTCCGCATAGGCATGCTGCTCGGGCAGATACTGCGTCAGCACGGTGTATCCCAGCCGTTCCACGGCAGCGGCGGCCGGCTGCAGCGCCTCGCGATGCACCAGAATGTCGATGTCGCGCACCATACGGGCGCCCGGATCCGCGTAGAGACCGCGCAGCAGCGAATGCACCCCCTTGAGAACCATGGTCTCGACGCCGGCGGCCTGCAGCGTCGACAGAAGCTCCAGAGCCTGCCCGCGCACCACCTGATTGCGGTCTTCGTTGTGCTGGCGGAGAAAGGCCAGATACTCCTGCACGTCGTCTGGCAGCTCGCTTATGCGGTCGGCGGCCACGAGCGAGGTGTAGAGTGCCGGGCCAACCAGGTTCTCGTTGGCGAAGATCAGCGGCACGGTCCAGTCCGTGACGCTCCGGCGCCGTGCTCCGGCAAGATTGCCGCCGCCATCCGGCTGCAGGGTCTCGGTCACCAGGCGCAACGCCTCTCCGCGGGAGATCATGAGCAGAGCTCCTTCATCAATGCGGTGCCTTCGTCGAGAGTGTCGTAGCGCAGCTCAAGGCAGCGACGCCCGCTGACCCATTGCACGAGTTGTTCAACCCTTGCGGCATCGAGGCCACCGCTCAACGGGTAGAAGTCCTGAAGGAAACGAGGAAAGGCCACGACCGGATCGAGCGGCACGATGCCGGGCGTCTGCCCCGTCCCTCGGGCCAGCAGCACGATCCCATCGACCGGCGTCTGGAATGACGGCTTCGCCCAGTCATGGCCCTGGCCGGGCGCCAGGTAGCGGACGATCTTGCCGTCCCCGCGAAGATGGACGGGTCGCTCCACCAATGCCGGAAAGCGCGAGGCCAGGAGCGGCCAGGACCCTTCCTTCAGACAGATACTGAAGGGGATGGCGCGCGCTTCGAGAGTTTCACGCGCCAGCACGATGGTGTCATCGCCGAGCAGGCGGAAGCCCGCAGCCGCCAGAGCAGCGGAGAGCGTGCTCTTCCCCTGGCCAGATTCGCCGGGAATCAGGAAGCACAGGCCATTGCGGGCGAGAGCCGCCGCGTGTATCGCAGCGAAATCGTCGCTCCGATCAAGGGCGAAAAGCACGAGAGCGGCCTTGAGCATCGGCACGATGCCGTCCCACCCGCTGCAATCGTCGATCGCCTGCCCCGCATGACAAAGAGCGATCCTCCCCGGCGTGGCGACCAGTTCCAGTTCCTCCTCGCTGGCGCTCGGAACGTTAGCCAGCGGCGCCAGCACGGGCGCTACCTCGGCCAGCAGTTCTTGCGAGGAGAACGACAGGCGAAACGGCGTATCAAGAAGCCGGTAGCTCTGCACGGCCACCGGTGAATGACGGATAGGGGGCACTTCCATGGTACTGGGCTGACGGCGTGCGCGGGCGACACGCCCGGCGGGCTCAAGCGCAGCCCCAGGCTGCGGCGGACCCAGAAGGCCGACATCACGCCACTGTCCGAGACTTATTCCAACAAGGGTCGCTGCTTCAGTGGCCGGAACGGCAAACACCTCCTCCACGCGCCTCGCAATGGCCGCCGGGCTCAGGCCTTCCTCCAGATGACACCAGATGAACGTCGCCATGGTGTTGGCGCCGTATAGCCGTTGCGAGGGGCCGTCGAAAAGAACACCGCCATCCCCCAGAATGTGCAGCGATACCCCGGCACGCACCCCGGAAACCGGTTCAAGCTCCACAGCCAATCCGGCATACATCGATCAGACCTCTGCTCGAGAGCCGTCAAGCCTTGACGTATTCCCGGGAATCACGCGAGCGGCAATGTTATGACGATGCGCAAACCACCCGATGCGCGGTTCTCCGCCCATACCTTGCCGCTCAACGACTCCACGTTGCGCCGCACGACCCACAGGCCGACACCGAAGCGCCCGGGCTGCCCGTCGGTCTCATCGTCGGCCGCAGGGGCCGCCGGCCGGTATGATGTGTAGGGCTCGAAAGCCCTGTCGATGGCTTCGACAGCCAGCCCGGGACCATCGTCCTCGATACAGAACACTGCCTCGTGCTCACGCGCTCGCGCACTGATGCGGATTGCTCCCGCCGAAGGAGAAGCATGGACCGCGTTGTCGATCAGATGATCGATGATCGTCTCCAGAATGTCGTCGTTGCCGAAGACGTGGATCCCGCTGTCGACATCGATCTCGATCCGTGGCGCCGGATCGTCGAGCAGGATCTGTTTGGAGGCGACCCCATCCCGGATGAAGGCTCCCAGATCCAGGCGCCACCGCGGCGGATGCAGTACACGGCACCGCGCCTGCTCCATACGCCGGGCGGCAACCACGAGCGCATCCAGGCGCATTGCCGTCTGCTCGATCAACTCGATCGAACGCTGCGCCCGGGTGTTGTCCGGCGCAACAGCGGCCCGCAGCGGCATCAAGGCGTGCGTGATCGTTGCGATGGGTGTCTTGAAGGCATGTGCCGTTTCATCGGCCGTCGATCTCGTCTCCTCCGCCACGCTGCGCAAGCTGTTGACCATGCGGTCAAACTCACCGGCAATCGCCGACAGCTCCGGCACCTGGTTGAGGCTGGCGAAAGACGGGCCGGCCGGCACACCGATGCGAACCGCCCTCGCCGTTGATTCCAGCCGCCACAGGCTGCGCACCAGTCCGAACACAATGCCGAAGGCGACAACCGCGAGAATGACGTAGGCGACCGCCACGAGCTGCAGCTCCGGCGCGGCCCATAGAACCTGCGCCGTATGAAGTTGGCGATAGGCGATCGCCGGAACCGAAGCGAATGCAAGAGCGAGAAGCGCGACTTTCGCCGCAGTCGACCGCCAGGGCGACGGCCGGGCCGTCTCAGGCTTCGCTTTCGATGACCCCGTCGTCGACAGCCCAGCGGTAACCAAACCCGGAATACGTGGCGATTCGGTCAAACTTGTCATCGACCTCTCCGAATTTCTGTCGGATGCGCTTGATGAAAGTGCGCACGTTCGCCCGATACCCGTTCTCGCCGTCACCTGCCACGAAACCCGGGCCGCGGACGATGTCGTAAATCTCGCGATGCGACACGTCGCGGTCAGTCTGCGAAGCCAGGAGGTGGACGATCTTGAATTCGGCCAGGGTCAGATTCACCCGCTTCTTCATCCAGAAGGCGCGGTTGGAATTCAGACAGAGCTCAAGGTCGCCGCGCCGCATGACCGCGCGCGGCGTCCCCGGCAGAACCGGCGAATGGGGAGCCTTGTGGCCGGAAAGGACGGAGCCGATGCGATTGAGCAGAATGGAGAAGCTGCGCGACTTGTCGACGAAGTCGACCGCGCCGTTCATCAGCGCCGTCTCTTCGTAGAACTGCCCACCCAGCGACGTGAGGAAAATGACCGGTAGTTCAACGTTCCGCTCCTTCAGCCGCTGAAGCAGCTCGATCCCGGTCATCTCCGGCATCTTCCAGTCGAGCAGCGCCAGCTCGGCTCCGCCGCCTTCCTCGAAGTAACGCAGCGCTGCCGCGCCGCTTTCGAAGTCGTGCACGGCGAAGCCCGCTTCTTCCAGATTGCGCGCCAGCGATTCGCGAAACAGCTCGTCATCATCGACGAACAGGACGCGGGCTCCGATGGCCGCTGTGTGCTCAACCTTGGGGGAAGCGGCCGCCGGAACCTCGGCCTCGGCCACAGCAGGAATCGTCGTCATGAGCCAACTCTCCTTCTCTGCCCGGCGCACCGCCGAATACGTCTGATCCAAGGCCGCGTCACGGCCTTGCCTCACGACCTAACTCTTCTGTGACGACCCTCCCCCTGCATCAGCCAATCTGGGTCACGGCGGCGTGAGCAATCGGCACATAAGGTTGTCGTACGAATGAATCAACCCGCTCTTTAGGAGTTCCCGTTTGTGTCAGACGAGCGTTGCCGTGCGCCCACGGTCAAGCTCGGAGCCGCCTGGAAAGCGGGGCGCAACGCGCACTACCCCAAACGGAGGGGTGGCAGCGCTTCCTTGGTATTGACGGGGCTTTGTCCCGCAACAAATACGCTAACAGCTTGGCTCTCAATCCGTTCGAGGAGACTCTTTATGACGCGGACTCTTTCGTCACTACGACTTCGCGGCTTCTGGCGTCTCGCCGGGATCGTGCCGGCGCTGGCCCTGGTGATCGGCCTTGCCGCTTGCGGACCGGATGCCCCACCGCTTCCCACGAGCTCGGCGCCGCAGGTCTACAAGATCGGCTCCGGAGACCGCATCGGCATCACAGTGTTCGGCCAACCCGACATGTCCGGCGAGTTCGACGTGGACGAAACCGGCAATGTCGCCCTGCCCCTGGTCGGAGCGGTTTCGGTGAAGAACAAGACGCCTCGTGAACTTGAGCGCGGGATCGAGACGCATCTCGGCCGCAACAAGCTCGTCATCGACCCCAAAGTCAGCGTGGCCGTAATCCGCTACCGGCCGGTCTATATCCTCGGCGAGGTCGCCCGTCCTGGGGCCTACCCATACTACCCCGGCATCACGACGCGCACGGCCGTCGCCCTGGCTGGTGGCTATACTTATCGGGCGAACCAGAAGAAGGTCGAAGTCGTCCGCGACGAATTCAATCGCGAACCGAAGACGGCGACCCAGGATGCCTATATCGAACCGGGTGACGTCGTGATCATTCCGGAGCGCTTCTTCTAACAGTCGACTGCTGTTCGACGATGGCGGCGGCGCGGCTAAAGCCTCGCTGCCGCACATCGTCCGCCCTCTGTCAGACATGCATTCGTAAGATAAAGAGGTCGCTATGTGGCGAAAGGCCTATGCCATCCCCGGCGGCCGTAACGCGATGCACACCGCTGCCGCAGCTGCTCCCTATTACCCGGTCGCCGACCGTGTCACGACATTCGGCATCACGGCGCTGCTATTCTCCTGCATATTTCTGCAGCGCCTTGCCATTCCGGCGAGCGACACGCAGCAGATCGCCGTCGCCTTCGTCATTGGCTACCTGGTCTTCGGGTACATGCTGCTGCGGGGCCGGCTGATCATCAGCTCGGGCCTGCTGGTTGCCTACTGCGCGGCCATGGCGCTGATCACGCTCTCCTTCGTGCTCTCGGACATGATGTCCTCCCTCATGTCCTACATCTACCTTCTGAGTATCTATTTTCTCTACGCCTTCAAGCTCCGCTACCGCGAAGGGGCGTTCGAGCACGCGGTCGACACCTATCAGAACCTGATGCTGGTGGCGGCGGTGTTTGGCATCGTCCAGTTCGCCGGGCAGTTCGTTCTTGGCCCCGAACTGATGTTCCCCATCGATGCGTTCCTCCCCGAGCAGATGCTGTTCGTCGAGACGTTCAACGTCATCATTCCGCTGACGTACGAATCGGAGATCATGAAGAGCAACGGCGTCTTCTTCCTCGAGCCGTCCTTCTTCTCGCAATTCCTGGCAATTGCCATCGTCGCCGAGCTGACCCTGCAGCAGCGTGTGCGCCGCCTCCTTATCTACGGTACGGCGCTGCTGGTTTCCTATTCCGGCACGGGCCTCGGGCTCTTCGCGGTGCTGCTGCCCTGGATCCTCTACCGGCGCGGGAACATCATGCTGCTGGTCTGGGGCTTCATCGGGGCTGGCGTCCTGTTCGTTGCAAGCGATGCGCTCAACCTCGATACGGTCACGCAGCGACTGGGCGAGTTCGAGGCCCGTGAATCGAGCGGTTTCGCCCGTTTCATCTCACCTGTGCTGCTGATACGCGATTTTCTCCTCGATTCCGCCAAGAGCTTCTTCTTCGGCCTTGGCGCCGGCTCGATCGAGGACGTGATGATCGCGTCCCGCTTCAACGATTACCTGGCGCATGATCCGACGTGGATCAAGCTGCTGATCGAATACGGGTTCCTGGCCGCGACCACGCTGTTGGCCTATGTCGCCCTGGCGCTGGGGCATGGCAACCGGCATCCCGTCATCTTCACCGCCGTGCTTCTCACCTTCCTGTTCCTGGGTGGCTATCTGCTGAACGGCACCATGCACGTTCTCTTCGTGACGCTCATGGCCTGGCACAGCGATCCAACCCGGGGCGTGGTTCCGGTCGACCAGCCTCGTGGCGCGCGGATCCGGGGCGGCGTGGTTCGCATCCACAACTAGCCAGTGACGCCAGGGAGCGCCGGACCTCCGACGCTTCCAGCCGAAGCAGCGCAGGCAGGCGCGCGGCTCAGGCGCCTGCGCGGATCGGCTCTCCAGTGAGAGCCCGCCAACGACGGCCAGCCTGCCCGTAGGCAGCGACCGTCTGCTCCGCAATGCTCGACCAGCTGGGGATAGCGGCCTTTAGCGCAACTGCACCGAGCGCCAGGCGGGCTCGCAGTTGAGCATCATCGACAAAGCGTTGGAGGGCGGCAGCCAGAGCGGCAGCGTCGCCCGGCGGCACGAGGAGAGCTTCGCGGCCATCTTCAAGCAGCTCGGCAAACGAGCCGAGGCGTGAGGCTATCACGGGTCGTTCGTGCGCCAGGGTCGCCATGAGCGCGCCGCTTGCCTCGATTTCCCGATAGGGGAAAAGCACGGCATTCGCTTCTCTGAAGAGCTCCTCCAGATCATGGTCCGGAACGAAGCCCAGGCGAAACTCCACACTTTCCCCGACGCCCAGCCGCGCCGCCAGCGCATGCAAGGGATCCATGTCCATATGCGGTTTACCGGCGATGCAAACCCGCAGACGGCTGCGGCTCTGCTCCGGCAGCCGGGCCAGCGCCTCGAGCAGCACGTCCACGCCCTTGTAGGGCTTGATCTGGCCGAACATGAGGAGTGTCATGCGGCCATCGCGCTCTGACGGCCCCCCGATTTCCGCCCCCGGCGATCCCGCATGCAATAGACCATGGGGAATGCGGGACAGACCGCCGGCCACGAGAGACGCCATGCGCTGGCGGCCCTGGTCCGTATGCACGATGAGATGATCAAATTGGCGAAAGGCCCCAAAGGCCCCCGCAGCCTGGACGACAGAGCGAGGCGATCCGTTGAACGGCAGGGTGTCATGCACCGTCAGAACGAGCGGCGCGATGCGCCGCAGCAGCGGCAGAAACAGGCCATCGACGAGCGGCAGCGGCAACCACTGGAAATGAATGACGTCGGGTGACCAGGCAGCAAGCTCGCGCCGCAGACGGGCCATGGAGCTCCAGTGGCTCAGGCCCTTGGCCACACGTTTCAGGCTCGTGGGCCAGGCATCGGCCGACGCCAGGTGCCGATAGAACAGCGGGCACAGGAGCGGGTCACGTGACCGCGGGTCGCTGGCGGGAAGCGCCTTGCCAAACAGGCGAACATCGTGTCCGTGCTGCTGCAGGGCTTTCACCAGTTCATGATCGTAGGGCCACGTGAACATCGAGGGGTCGATGACCGCAATCTTCATGATGGATCTCGTGCGAGCACAAAAGGGGACGCTCCGCCGAAATTCATCCGGCGGAGCGTTGCGGAAGAAACCATTGATGTGGGGGGCAGGTCCGCGTCCGGCGCCCACCCCGAAGGGGGTAGCGCGCTAGTACGCCCCCGAACGCTTCAGGACGACGCCCACGGTGCGGAACAGAATGATGACGTCCTGGCGGAAAGACCAGCTGCGGGCGTAGCGCGTGTCGAGTTCGACCCGCTTGTCATAGTTGACGTCGTTGCGGCCGCTGGTCTGCCACAGGCCGGTGATACCGGGGCGGCAACGCAGATATTCCTGGATGGCCGTGCCGTAGCGCGAGACCTCGGCGCGCACGATCGGGCGCGGCCCCACCAGGCTCATCTGCCCGAACAGCACGTTGAGGAGCTGCGGCAGCTCGTCCAGGCTGCTCTGCCGCAGGAAACGGCCGACCGCCGTGATCCGCGGATCGTTACGCAGCTTATGGTCGCGCTCCCACTCGGCACGCGCCTCGGGATCGCGGGCCAGGATATCCTGGAGCCGCTTCTCGGCGTCGATGCACATGCTGCGGAATTTCAGACACCCGAATGTCTTACCGTTGGCGCCAATGCGTGTGTGCGCGAAAAGGGCTGGTCCGCCATCCATCCGCACGAGGAGAGCCAGCACGAGCATGACCGGCGCCAGCGCCAGGAGGAAGATCAGCGAGCCCAGGATATCGACACCGCGCTTGACGATGGACCCTGCTGGCCCCGCATGAATGACACGCAGCGGCGAACGGCTAACGGGGCGGGTTTCAACGCGCTGGCGGGAGATATCCGGCCATCCGTCACGATCATGGATGGTGGCGTCACGCAAATTAAGCTCCAGCATTCAACGTCCCTTTCCTCGTCAGCATCACCGGCTCTAACCCGATCCCCTTTCGTCGTTCCCCGGCCGAGCTGCGATTCCTCCCGTCATCCGTCTTGTGCGCCCAAACCACGCAGCGCGCGAAGCTGAGCGGCAGCGGTCATTGCCCTCTGCCCCACAAGTCAAATCCATTTAAAGATGCTTGGCACGTGAGTGGTTTATGATAATTTTAGACGTCATGGGCCGCCATTTCGGCTCGATAAATCAAACGGTTCGCCACAAAAATGTCCGGCCGGAGAACACATGTCCGAGCCTAAACGCGCCCTGCATCCGGTAGCCAGCGCGGTGCCTGAGCCCGCTACGGCCCCTCTCCGCGAGACTGGGGATCGCGCGCCTACGGTTATTGCGTTCGGTCTGGTTGCCATCGTTTCCATGCTGTTCGGCTTCGTCATTGGGCTGTTTTTCTGAAGTTTCCGCATAGCCGTTTTCCCCGGCTCCGATCGCCTCGCGGCGTCTTGTAATTTCAGTCCGTTACCACATGTGAAGAAGAACGAGCCCGGCTGGAAAACGTCCCGCCGGCGTCAGCGCGTTGGCTAGCGTCGAGCGGGATCTACAGCATGGTGACGTCGCATAAGGCCGCCCAATCGGCGATCTGGGCCCTGTTCGAGAGCGGCGGCGTCTCGATCCTGTCCCTCGCCAGCCTCTTTCTCATGGCGCGGCTGGTCGGACCTGCCGATTTCGGCTTGGCCGCCCTTGCCCTGGGCATCGTTCAGCTCCTGACCATCGTGGTGGAGATGCTGCTTCACGATGCGCTTGTTCAACGTGCTGAGCTGCGCGACGGGCAGATCAATACCGCGTTCTGGACCTGTCTCGGCCTGGGCACCCTGCTCTCCGGCCTTTGCCTGCTGATCGGCGAGCCCTTCGCAGACCTTTTTGATCAGCCGCTCCTGGGCCCCGTGATCGCAATTGCCGGCATCGGCCTTCTGTTCAGCGGCTTCGGCTGCGTGCCGATGGCGCTCCTGCGTCGCGATCTCAAGCTCAAACCCCTGGCCGTGCGCTCCCTTTACGGGAAGCTCGCCGGCGGCATCATTGGCGTAGTCATGGCTCTTTTCGGCTGGGGCGTCTGGGCGCTGATCGCCCAGCAGGTCGTCCAGGTTGCGGTGAACGCTCTTCTCGTCTGGCCGGCGTGCCCGTGGCGACCCCGTCTGCAGTTCTCCATGGCCGATCTGAAGGAACTGCTGGGCTTTGGAGCTCTGGCGCTGAGCGCGCGGGTGATCTGGATTGCCACGACCAGGCTGTTTACCGTGCTAATCGGCTACTACCTCGATATGACGGCGGTCGGCTTCTGGAACATCGCGCTGCGCATCGTCGATACGCTCTACGACCTGCTCGGCGGTGCTGCCCACAATCTGGCGCTACCGATCTTCTCGCGCCGCCAGAACGACCGGGCGACGCTGGCCAGCGCCTATCGCTCGGCAACCAATTTCACCGCCCTGACCGCCCTGCCCGTCTTCATCGGCCTCGCCTATTGCGCTCCCATGGCGATCGAACTGATGCTGGGTGAGATGTGGATGGGGGCCGCTTCGTCCGTCCGCATCCTGGCGACCGTCGCCGCCGTCAATCTGACGCTCCTCTACGGCAACGTCGCGATCATGGCCGTGGGCCAGCCCGGCCTGATCGTGGGGCTCAGTTGCGTCAGCTTCGTCTGCGCCATAGGCGGACTTGTGCTGATCCGGCCGAGCACTCTCACGGGTGTGGCGCTGGTCTGGATCAGCCGTACGGTCTTCACGGCGCCGGTCCTGATTTATCTAGTGAACCGCCTGTTTGGTGTATCGCCTTGGGCGGTGCTCCGGGAAGTCGCCGTTCCGTCAGCCGCGGTCGCTATCATGGTCCTCGTCCTCGTGTGGCTGGCGGATGCTCTGCTGGTCGGTCAGCCCCTCTGGCTCGCCTTGCTGGTCTCCATAGGGGCAGGCTCCATCACCTATGTCACCGTTGTCACTCTCGCCGACCGCGCGGCCGTCCGCCGCTTCTCCGAACTGGCGTTGGTCGGCGTCCGCGGGCTGCGCACCTCGTAGCGGCTCTCCCGCCGCGGCTACTCCCGTTGTACAGCCTCTAGAGGGCCATCAGTCACCCGCCAACGCGCCACCATTGGCCCGCTCCCGGGTGCGGCATTGGGCGCACGCGCTGAGCACCGGGAGCACCCCAGTCAGTCCCCTTGCCTCGCGTCGACCCGGGCGCAACCATGAACCTGCCTGGCCCTCTCCCACGGTCACGTGCAGAGCCAGCGGGACGGACCTGGATCTCTTGTACATCTCCCGCGGGTGATGTCGCCAATAGAGGCCCGTAAAAACGCTACAGCCGCCGGGCTGGCGTACCAACCGCGGCGGCTATAAGGCTTGAGAGCGGCGAGACGGAGAGCGGGCTCTGAGCCCGCTCTCCGGCACGGTCAGGTGGCGTAACCGCTGTAGTACTGCAGCACCGGCACGCGGCCTGCGACCTTCGAAAGCACCGTTCCCAGGATGGGACGGCCCGTCGCGGCAAAACGACGAAGCGCCTCTTGGACGGTCTGCCGACGGGTGGTCTTGGCGCCCACCACGAAGATCACGGTATCGGCATAGTCCGCGAGGGTCAGCGCGTCCGCTACCTGCATGATCGGCGGGGAGTCGAGGATCACCAGGTCGTAGATACGGCGCGCCTGGCGCAGGAACTCGTGCCAGTGACCCGAACCCAGCAGCGCGACGGGGCTGTCCGTACGGTCGTAAGCCGTCAGGTAGTCGGCGCCCGAATCCTCGTCCGTACGCACAGCCTGGATCCAGGCTTGGTTGCCTCGCAGGACGTCCTGGAGACCGCCCGCCGCTGACGGGGAGCCACGGAACAGCCGGTGGATGCGCGGCCGGCGCAGATCCGAGTCCACAATGAGAACACGCATACCGTCACGGGCGGAGAGGAAGCCAAGGGCACTGACCAGCGAGGTCTTGCCTTCACCCGGCTCCGACGACGTGACGAGAACGACCTGCGAGGTGGCTTTCCGTGCCCGGGAGCGCAGTGCCACCCGGAGACCGCGGATCGTTTCGGACACGGCCGAGTTGGGCCGGCTTACAATCTCCCGCTGCAGCGCCGAACCCTTGGCCGTGCGCTTCAGAAGCGGTACGGCGCCGAGCACCGGCAGTCCGGTCGCATCCTCCAGCTCGCCAAGCGTCTCGAAGCCGCGATCCAGTTCGGCCATTAGCAGGACCACCGCTGCCGCAATCAGCAGGCCGATGAACATGCCGGAGGCCAGGAACCACTTCTTGCGCGGGCTGAAGGGGTTGGTCGGCGGGACCGCGCTCGAGGCGATACGAGCGTTCGCCTGATTGATGCGCGACGGTTCCGCCGTCTGCTGGGCGGTCGCCAGGAACGTCTGATAGACGTTGCGCTTGGTTTCCGCTTCCTTCTCCAGAGACCGCAGCTCGACTTCAGCTTCGGACGTCTTCACCGCGCGGCTGTTGGAGGCGCGCAGCTGCTGGTCCAGTGCCCCTTCGCGTGACTGGGCTACGGCCAACTGACTCTGCAACGAACGCAGGATCTTGTTGATTTCCTTGTCAATGTGCGACTGCAGGTTGGTGACCTCGTGCCTCAGAGCCCGGCGGTGCGGGTGCTCTTCCCCAAGCCGCATCGACATCTCGGCCTCACGGGAAATCAGCTCCGCCTCGCGCTCACGCAGCTTCTGGATGAGCGGTGACGCCAGGACCTCGCTCGCCGCGTCCGGCGTGCCGCGGTTGCCAGGTCGCCCGGCCTCGTCACGGGCCCGTGCATAGCGTGCCTCAGCTTGCGCTCGCTCTGCCCGGGCCATCATCAGCGCCGTATTCATCTCGCTGAGCTGCTGGGCGTTCACCGTGCCCATGCGGGTTTCGACAAGAGCGTGCTTACTGCGATAGGCCTGCACCTTCTGGTCGGCCTCATCGACGTCGCGCTTCAGCTCGGTGGCCCGCTCCTTCACCCAGGCATTGGCCTCGACCATGGACTTGGTCGAGGATTCAACCTGTCGGGTGATGAACATCTCCATCAGTGTATTGACGACCGCGGCCGAGATCTGGGGGCTTTCGCTTTCGAACTCGACGTAGATGACGTAGCTACGGCCGTCCGTACGAATGCTCAGATTCTTGGCGACATTGTCCACGACCGCGGACCAAACGAGATCGCTTTCATCCCCATCGCTTCCGGACGTATGCGGGGCCAGCCCGAGGAAGCGCACTGTTGTATCCACTCCGGAGCGGATCGTTCGGTTGATCTCATCCCAGAGCGTCGCTTCACGGATATATGGGTTCAGGTCGGGATCCTGGTCGAGCTTCAGGCGCCGCGACACGATCTCGATAAGTTCCCGAGAGCGGAGAATCTGGGCCTCGCTTCGCGCCATCGCGACATCGGCCGGCGTCGGAGGAACGACGGTACCCAGCTGCGGCATGTAAAGCGGGCGCGTCTCGATGGCGATCACGCCCTGCGACAGGAACCGGGGTGAAAGCTGCAGCGAGATGAGATAGCCGACAATACCGACGAAGAAGGCTGACGCCAGGATCAGGAACTTGCGCCGCCACAGCAGACCAAAGATCTGCCCGAGCGTCCTCTCGGCTGGATAGGGAATGCCGTCCCCTCCGCGTATCGGCGTAAGCAGTGCCGCATCGGAGGCCTCGTGCTCAACCAGACCATTGCGTGCCGACGACGGCCGATGCTCGATCGCACCTGGCCGACGACGACCCGGGAAAGACGCAGGTTGTTGATAGCTCATTGGTCATTCGCCCATTTGTTGGGAAGCCAAGGGTGTTCCCTGCGGAACACCCGGAAAGCGCAGGTCCGCGCTCGGGAACAAATAGGGCGCACCAACGTCTTTTAAAGCAACGCCGTCCGAGGTCATTCGTGGTCCGGGACGAACACGAAATTGCCACGGCTACGGTTGCGCGCGTTCCGAAAGAATTCGTGCGGCGCAGACCCGGCCTTACCACCTTTCCGTTGCGCGAGCCCTTTAGGAGACCGTCAACGTGGACGTAGTTGGCCTGCTTCTTTTCGCAGCGGCAGGAGCGTTCCTGCTACTGGCGCTTCATCCTTTCGGCACATACCCGATCTCTCTACGGGGTATCCGGCTTCTGCGCCGCATGCCTGTCCGAAAGAATCCGGCCAGCCAGGAGAAGACGCCGCCGACCTATGCGATCTGCCTGTGCGCGTATAACGAAGCCGGGGTGATCCGCACGAAGATCGAAAACACGCTGGAGCTCCGCCGGCGTCTGGGGCAGCTCCAGATTCTGGTCTACGTCGACGGCGCTACCGACGGCACCGCGGAGATTCTGGAGCCTTATGCCAACAGGATCGATCTCGTCGTCTCGCCGCAGCGCCGCGGCAAGACCTACGGCCTGAACCGGCTCATGGCGCTGGCCACCGCTGACATCGTGGTGCTCACCGACGCCAACGTCCATATCGAGCCCAACGCCCTCGTCAATATGGCGCGCTACTTCCAGGACCCGGATGTGGGATGCGTCTGCGGTAGCCTTACCTATATCAATTCCGAAACTGCAACGGCCGCTGCCGGCTCGGCGTACTGGCGGCTGGAAGAGCATATCAAGCAGCTGGAAAGCGACACGGGCTCGGTGATGGGCGCCGACGGCTCGCTCTATGGCATCCGGCGACACCTCTACCGGCCGATCCCCCGCGGCGTCGCCGACGACATGCATCTCTCTCTGCGCATTCTGTGCGAAGGCTTTCGGATCGTGCGGGCACCCGACGTCCGCGCCTTCGAACGCTCCGTGCCAAACGCCGCTGAAGAATATCGCCGCAAGGTCCGGATTGGCTGCCAGGCCTTCACCTCGCACCAGATGCTCTGGCCGCGGCTGCGCCAGCTCGGGGGATTGAGCGTCTATAAATACATTTCACACAAGCTCATGCGCTGGTTCACCATCGTCTTTCTGGTGCTGTCGGCAGCCTTTGCCTCAATCGGTATTGCCGTCGTGGCCGGTGTGCCGATGGCTGTCGGCCTTGCGGCTCTTGGCATCCTGGCTATCGGCGCAGAGCCCTATCTCCGGCTCCGGCCACTGACCTTCACGGTCGAAGCGCTCCGCTCGTTCTCTGCCACCGCCATCGGCGTCTGGCGCGCCCTCCGTGGCGAAAAGCTGCGTATCTGGACGCCCGCCGCCTCAATCCGCAATACGGAAACGCCGCAGACCTAGTCCGACGGCATCCGTTACCTCCACCACGAGCTCACAGGATTCCCTCATGCCGCACCTGCCATCGGTCGACGTCGTCGTATTGTCGTGGAACCGGATTGACGAGACGATTGACGCCATTGAGAGTGCCCTTACCCAAACCGGAGTCAACCGGCACGTCTATGTTCTCGATCAGGGAAGCACGCCGGAGAATCTCACGCGGATGCGCAGTTTCGTCGCGGAGCGGGCCGATGTGACGCTCCGCGAGCTGGGGCGCAATGTCGGTGTCGCCATGGGCCGCAATATTGCAACGCACATGGGCGACGCCCCCTACGTCGTCGCGCTCGATAACGATGCCATTTTCGCGGATGAAGAGGTCTTGTTACGGGTCGTGCGCCGCTTCGAGGCCGATGGCCGGTTGGGCGCCATCGCGTTTCGTATCCTCAACTACTTTACCGGGCACGATGACGACGTTTCCTGGGACTATCCATCGGCACTGCGGCCGCAATCCGACCAGGAATTCTTCGTCACCCGTTTCGTCGGCGCCGGCTACGCGGTGCGCCGCAGCGCCTTCGATGCCACCGGTGGGTATGACGCCAGCCTGTTCTTCGGAGGCGAAGAACGAGACCTCAGCTACCGCATCCTCAACCTGGGCTACTACATAAAATACCTGCCGGAACTGACGGTACGGCATCGGGTGGATCCCGAGGCGCGCATCCAGTGGAGCCGCGGTCGCTACTACTACGCCGTCCGCAACACGCTTTACATCGAATACAAGTACGGCACGTCGTGGCTCCGGCTCGTCCGTGCCGCCGCAGCCCTGTCCGTGAAGGGGATTTATAACGGCCTGGCGCAGCAGACGCTGCGCGCTCTCGCCGACGCCGCCCTCATGGCGGCCCGATCGTCGATCGGGCGGGCCTCCGGCCTCTATCGGCTGACCGATGACGTCAAGAGCTACATCGAACGCTGCGAACGCGTAGTACCAGAGACGTTCTGGGTCCGCGCACGGCGCCAGTTCAGCAAGCTGCCGGGGAATACCTGATGATCACGCTGGTCGTTCCGACACGCAACCGTGCCCACACTCTTCGGCTCGTCGGCGAGACATTCTATCGCCAGGACGGGGTATCGGAGATCATCTTTGTCGACGATGCCGGTTCCGACGATACGCCTGCCGTGCTCGCGGACCTTGCACGACGCTTTCCGGAGATGCCGACGCGCATCCTGCGCAACAGCGGCCGCCGGGGAGCTGCCTACAGCCGGACCGCTGGCTTCGAGAGCGCTGCCAACGAGTACGTGATGTTCTGCGACGACGATGTCTTTCTCGAGCCCGGCTATGCGCGCACCTGCCTGAACAAGCTTCAGGCGAGCGGCGCCGCCATCGTCTCGGGCCGCCTCGTCCACAAGCGACCGCACCAATCCGCGGAAGCCGCCATCCAGTCGTTCGGCTATGGCTCGTCGCGGCAGGCTCCGTTCCGCCCGCTGTTCATCGAGTTTCGCGTGGAGGCGACGTTCAGCCGTGACATCACGCTGCCGCTCACCCACTCGGTCATACTGACCCGCCGCACCCTGCTCAAGCAGTTCGGCTACGATCCCTTCTACTCGAAGGGCAATGGTTACCGCGAAGAATCGGACTTCCAGATGAACGCCTTCATCAACGGCCACACCATCCTGGTCACTAACGACACACACTGCGTCGAGCTCAGCCGTCAGGAGAACCCCAGCGGCGGCCAGCGGGTCAGCCGGCTCTCCCGCCTGTTTTGGAACGTCTACTACACCAACTATTTCTACCGGAAATACTATGACCGCTACGCGAAGCGCGTCGGCCTCCGCGTGCCGCGGCAGGTCGCCATCGCGGCCTTCGCCTTCTATCAGCTCTACGTGCTGTTCGTACGACCTGCCGGCAAGATCGGCGAGCGCCTCGCTGACCGGCTCAATGCCTCACGCCGTCAGTCAGCCCCGGCCCCTCAGTGAGCGAACCGGGCGGCGGACAGGTCCCTGAACCAGGTCGCGTAATACTCGGATAGCTTGCGGTTTGAGTTGTCCATCATGACGACCTCGCGGCTCATAAGCAGCGCGAGGATTGCGGCGTGCAGGCGGTTGGTGATCACGACGTCATAACCATCGATCAGTCGCCGTCCCTTGACGATCAGGCGATTGCGGATCAAGCGCCAGGCGGGGTGCAGCGAACGCTGCCCGCCGAAGGCGCAATGCTTGTAATGCAGCTTGCGCAAAGCGCGGAAAACAAGGGTCTCGTAGGGCGCGATGACGTTCTGCCAATCGGTGGGCGCACTCGTTCCCGACGGCAGCCCATCCATAGGCCGGCCTTCCTTGTCCGTGCGCGTGAAGAGCAGCGTCCGCCGCTGGCCGCTGTCCAATGTCGGCGTGGAGGGCATTTCGCCCCACAGGCAATGCGCCATGTCTGGCATCAGGTGAACCGGGTTCTGGAAATGGTGCCGGAAAAATTCGAGGGACGCGTAGTCCCGGACACAGACCGTCAGGTTGTCGTGCCGTGAAAACACCTCAGCGGCCCGGCGCAGGCGCTCGGAGGACTGGAAATGGATGGTCTGGGGCAGCATGACGATCCGGTGCCGCGGGAACGCCTCGATGATCCGTTCACGGAACGGCTGATGCAGATCGTAGAGATCCCCGAAATTGCCGCCGCCATGCAGGACGATGGTGGCATCGGGCGGAAGGCTGGCGCTGACGCAGTCGCAGAAGTCATGGGCCGAACGCCGCTCGACGACATTGTATTCGCCTTGCTCGAAGAACCGTTCGGTCCCCCACTCGATCAGAAGATCCCCTATATTGGTGTGCACCGGATAGTCGAGATAGACGACGGGATGCTCGCGTGGAATGAGTCGCGCGATTGTACCGACGCGGTCACGAAGCGATTGCATCACGGTCGAAGGGGATACGACGTTACGGACGACAGCGAGAGCGCACATTGAATGATTCAGGTGCAGTGGTACCGTTATCGTACCCACCACGCTGCGGTGCGGCACGCATCATTCATATGACCTTGGCTGTACCGCCCGCCAAGCCGGGAACGTCACCTCGATGGGGCTACCTCGACCGCGCCGGCTTTAACGATGAAGGCCGCAATCTCCGCCACGCCGCGGTCTTCCTTTAGGTTACTGAAGAGGAAGGGCCGGGTGCCGCGCATGCGCCGCGCGTCCTGGTCCATGACCTCGAGGCTGGCTCCCACCATCGGCGCGAGATCGATCTTGTTGATTACCAGCAGATCGGAGCGGGTGATCCCGGGTCCGCCCTTGCGCGGGATCTTGTCCCCGGCGGCGACGTCGATGACATAGATCGTCAGATCCGCCAGCTCGGGGCTGAACGTCGCCGCCAGGTTGTCGCCACCCGATTCGACGAAGACAATGTCGAGGTCAGGGAAACGCCGGCACATGTCCGCGACCGCGGCCAGATTGGCCGAGGCATCCTCGCGGATCGCCGTGTGCGGGCACCCGCCGGTCTCAACACCCACGATGCGCTCCGGCATCAGCGCACCCGAGCGAGTCAGGAACTGCGCATCCTCCTTCGTATAGATGTCGTTGGTAACGACAGCGAGGCGGTAGCGGTCGCGCATGTGTTTGCACAGGCGATCGACCAGCGCGGTCTTGCCGGAACCGACCGGACCGCCGACACCGACACGCAAGGGACCGTGGGGAGAGCTCATGAGCGAAATAACCGTGTGTATTGGGTTTCGTGTTTCATCGAGCACCAGTCGAGCAGCGGTGCAGCAGTGCCGAGATCGTCGAGGTCTGCCGCCAAGGCCGCCTCGACGGCGCGCGCCACCACCGATTCCAGCGCGGCGGTTGCCCGCTGCCCGTCGGTCTGGCCCAGCGGCACCAGCCGCACTCCGGCCGAGACCAGATTGGCGGCAAAAGCCTGCAGATAGGCGGTGAGCACCGGCGCCAATGGCATGGCATGGATCGCCGCCGCCGCACCTACGGCGAGCGACAAGGCCATCTGGTTCCCCGCAGAAGCGGCCAGCGCCTCCAGACGGGGATGCGGCCAGGCGGCCCGGGTGATGGTGAGGAAGGCCGCCCCCTGAGCCGCGCTTTCCAGCGCTGTTTCGGCGGTCCCGCGCCACGCCATGCCCAGGTCGACCAGTTCCGCCATCTGGCGGTCGTCCGACTCAGTCGCCGCCCGCCAGGCTGCGGCCAACAGGGCCGCATCGATGCGCCCCGCCCCGTGCTCCACCGCCGCACCCACCCACCCGGTCAGTCCAGCCGCATTCCGCACACGGCCGTCCTCCACCGCGTACTCCAGCCCATGGCTATAGCTGAAGGCACCCAGCGGATAGGCCGGCGACAGCCAGGTCATCAGCCGGTAGAGGGCCGCGTCAGTGGTGGTCATGATCGTGCCCGTGGTCGTGTCCGCCGGCGGCGTGCGTGTAGGCCCCGCCTTCCGGGTTGAACGGCACCTTCACCCGGCGCACATGACCGCCCAGCCCCTCCACCATGTCGACCATCACGTGATCGTCGCGGATGAGGATGCGGTCGGCCAGGATCTGGGCCGGGAAGTGCCGGTTGCCGATATGCCAGGCAAGGCGCAGCAGCAGATCTGGCTTGGGCGTGGTGATCTCCACGACATCCTCTTCCGCCGCCTTCACGGCAACGAAATCCCCGGCCTCGAGCATCAACCCGTCGCCATCTGCCAGTACGACCGCCTGCGGCAGGTCGAGGACCAGCGCCTGCCCCTCATCCGTTGTCAGCTGCATCCGCCGGCGATGCCGGTCGTCATAGGCCAGCGTGATCGTGCCGCGGCACTGCGCCCGCGGCCAGTGCCCGGCCGGAACACGGCGATGGGCCCGCCACATCATCAGAACAGGAAGTAACGCTGCGCCATCGGCAGCACCTTGGCCGGTTCGCAGGTCAGCAGCTCACCGTCCGCCCGCACCTCGTAGGTCTCGGAATCGACCTCCATCTTCGGCATCGCCGCATTGTGAACCATGCTCTTCTTGGAGATGCCGCCGCGCGTGTTTTCGACCGCCAGCATCGGCCGGGTGATGCCGAACTTCTTGGCAAGCCCCCCTTCCACACCGGCCTTGCTGACAAACAGGACCGAGCTTTCCACGAGGTTGCGCCCGAATCCGGCAAACATCGGGCGATAGTGTACCGGCTGCGGCGTGGGGATCGAGGCGTTGGGGTCACCCATGGGTGCCGCGGCAATCGAGCCGCACTTGAGCACCATGTCCGGCTTCACTCCAAAGAACGCCGGCGACCAGATCACTAGATCGGCCAGTTTCCCCGTCTCGACCGATCCGACATGCTTCGAAATGCCCTGCGCGATCGCCGGGTTGATCGTGTACTTGGCGACATAACGCTTGGCGCGGAAATTGTCGTTGTCGCCCTTCTCCTCTTTGAGGAAACCGCGCTGACGCTTCATCTTGTCGGCCGTCTGCCAGGTGCGGATGATCACCTCGCCCAGGCGCCCCATGGCCTGGCTGTCCGACGACATCATCGAGAACGCGCCGAGATCGTGCAGGATGTCCTCGGCGGCAATGGTCTCGCGCCGGATTCGGCTGTCGGCGAAGGCCACGTCCTCCGGGATGTTGGCGTCGAGGTGATGGCAGACCATGAGCATGTCGAGATGCTCATCGAGCGTGTTGACCGTGTAGGGCCGCGTCGGGTTGGTCGAGGACGGCAGGACGTTGGGCAGGCCGCAGACCTTGATGATGTCCGGCGCGTGGCCGCCACCCGCCCCCTCGGTATGGAAGGCGTGGATGGTGCGGCCCTTGAACGCCGCGACGGTGTTCTCGACGAAACCGGACTCGTTCAGAGTGTCGGTGTGGATGGCGACCTGGATGTCGTAGCGCTCGGCCACGGACAGACAGTTGTCTATGGCCGCCGGCGTCGTGCCCCAATCCTCGTGCAGCTTGAGACCGCAGGCACCCGCCTCGATCTGCTCGTTCAGGCCCGCCGGCAGTGAGGCATTGCCCTTGCCGAAGAAACCGAGATTCATCGGGAAGGCCTCGGCCGCCTGCATCATGCGCATCAGATGCCAGGGGCCCGGCGTGCAGGTCGTGGCGCTAGTGCCCGCCGCGGGACCGGTGCCGCCGCCCATCATGGTGGTGACACCCGAATAGAGCGCCTCGTCGACCTGTTGCGGGCAGATGAAGTGAATATGGCTGTCGATGCCGCCCGCCGTGACGATCTTGCCCTCGCCGGCGATGGCCTCGGTCCCCGGGCCGATGACGATGTCGACGCCCGGCTGAATATCGGGATTGCCCGCCTTGCCGATGGCGGCGATACGGCCATCCTTGATGCCGATATCCGCCTTGACGATCCCCCAATGGTCGAGGATCAGCGCGTTGGTGATCACCGTGTCGACGGCGCCTTCGGCCCGGCTGCGCTGGCTCTGGCCCATGCCGTCACGGATGACCTTGCCGCCGCCGAACTTGACCTCCTCACCGTAGACCGTGCGGTCCTGCTCGACCTCGATGAAGAGCTCGGTGTCGGCCAGGCGGACCTTGTCGCCGACGGTGGGGCCGAACATGTCGGCATAGGCGGAGCGGCTGATACGTGTGGCCATGGCTCAGCCCCCCAGTTTGCCGGTGATCTTGGCCTGGAAGCCGTAGACGGCGCGATCGCCGCCATAGGCCACCAGATTGACCGAGCGCGTCTGGCCCGGCTCGAAACGCACCGCCGTGCCGGCCGCGATATCGAGGCGGTAGCCGCGCGCCTTGGCGCGATCGAATTTCAGCGCCTCGTTGGTCTCGAAGAAATGATAGTGCGAGCCAACCTGGATCGGCCGATCACCGGTATTGGAAACATCGAGGCTCACAGTCGGCCGACCGGCATTGAGCTCGATCTCGCCCGACTTCGGGATGATCTCTCCGGGAATCATGGCGCCCTCTCAGCGAATTGGTTCATGGACGGTGACCAGCTTGGTCCCGTCGGGAAACGTGGCCTCGACCTGGATGTCGGCGATCATCTCGGCGACGCCGTCCATCACCTGGGCGCGCTTGAGCACCGTGGCGCCGTCGCGCATCAGCTCGGCGACGCTGCGGCCGTCGCGCGCCCCCTCGACAACGTAGTCGGTGATCAGCGCCACCGCCTCGGGATGATTGAGCTTCACGCCGCGCTCGAGGCGGCGGCGGGCCACCACGGCCGCCATGGCGACCAGCAGCTTGTCCTTTTCGCGTGGAGTCAGATTCACCGTCTTCCCCTCTTCGTCCCTAGTGATACCAGACGCGCGGCAGCTGCCGGGCGAGGCCGGCGGCGCGATGACGCAGACCGGCGAGATAAATGCCAAGATCGCGGCGCACGGCGCCGGGATCGGCACCCAGGAACCGCGCCAGAAGAATGCCATTCACCACCGTCACCGCGGCGTGGCTGGATGCTTCAGTCATAAGCTCGCGGACCGCCTCGAGATGAGACGCTGCGTCGTCGGCAACGTAGAGGGCGCTGGCCATGGCCCGCGCGCCGCCAAACGTCGAGGCGCCGGCGAGCAGCGACGCGATGTCGCCGCCGAGCTTCAGAGCGTCCGTCCAGATCAACCGCTTGCCCTGCCGGACAGACCAGGCATCCCGGAGAAACCCACGCCGGAATTCCTCGCCGCGGGCGACCCTGCCAAAGACCACCATCTCGCAGGCCAGCAGTTTTCCGCCCGGCTCGACATGCAGCTCCGTGGAGCGGCGCAGGCGGCCACCGTCGAACAGAATGGTCTCGTGGGGGAGGAATTCGAGCCAGGCGCCCGGCTCGGCCATCAGGGTCACGTCGACCCGGCAATCCTCACCCAGCGACCGGTAGACTTTCTCGGCCGCCTGCGTGGTCACCGTCGCCCTTGCGTCCTTCCGAGCCGCGACGTTGATCCGCACCCGATCGCCGCCCGCCAGGCCGCCGCAGGTCGTCAGCAGCACGGCGTTGGGCGGCTCCCCGGCCTCAACGTTGGGAAACAGCACGCGGCAGGGCGAACGCTGGTAGAGATGCGAAAGGGCCGGTGAAAATACCAGCTCGGCAGCGCCATCGCCGCGTTGCAGGGCCGCCGGAGGGCGGGCATGGGAAGTATCGTACGGCACGTCAGACGGTAAGGTAGCGCCGGACGGCCGATTCCTCCATGTCTGCCTTGCGGCCGGCCAGGACGACCTCGCCCCGCTCCATCACCGCATAGGCATCGGCCAGATCGCGGGCGAAGTCGAAATACTGCTCGACCAGGACGATCGCCATGTCGCCGCGCTTGGCCAGGAGCCGGATCACCCGCTCGATATCCTTGATGATCGAGGGCTGGATGCCTTCGGTCGGCTCGTCGAGAATCAGCAGGCGCGGCTGGGTCACCAAGGCGCGAGCGATGGCCAGCTGCTGCTGCTGCCCGCCCGAGAGATCGCCCCCGCGGCGCCGCAGCATGTCGCGCAGCACCGGGAACAGGGCGAAAATCTCGTCGGAGATGGAGCGTTTCTCGCGCGGCAGCGGCGCAAAGCCGGTCTGTAGGTTCTCGAGCACGGTCAGGCGCGGGAAGATGTCGCGGCCCTGCGGCACCAGTGCCAGGCCATGGCGAGCCCGGGCGTGCGGCGCCAGGCCGGTGATGTCCTTGTCTTCCCAGTTGACGCTGCCGCCGCTCACCGGCTGCAGGCCGAAGATGGCGCGCAGCAGGCTGGTCTTGCCCACGCCGTTGCGGCCGAGGATGCAGGTCACCTCGCCCTTCCTGGCGGAAAGACTGACCCGGCGCAGCGTGTGGCTGGCGCCGTAGTGGAGATCGATATCCCGGACATTCAGCATGTCAGCGGCCCAGATAGACTTCGATGACGCGCGGATGGCTCTGCACGTGGTCGATCGAGCCCTCCGCCAGCACCGAGCCCTCGTGCAGGACAGTGACGCGCGCCCCCAGGCTGCGCACGAACTCCATGTCGTGCTCAACCACGACGACCGTGCGCGAGCCGGCGAGGCCGAGGATCAGCTCCGCGGTCTGCTTCGTCTCGTGATCGGTCATGCCGGCGACCGGCTCGTCGAGCAGAAGCAGCTGCTGGTCCTGGATGAGCAGCATGCCGATCTCCAGCCACTGCTTCTGACCATGGCTGAGCGCGCCTGAAATCTCCTTCGGCCGCGCCGACAGGCCGATGGTCTTGAGAACGGCGGCTATTCGGTCGTGCCCCTCGCCGTTCAGCACTGCCCGCAAGGTACGCCACATGCCGCGCTCACCCTTGAGCGCCAGCTCCAGGTTCTCGAAGACGGTCAGATTCTCGAACACGGTCGGCTTCTGGAATTTGCGGCCGATGCCGAGATTGGCTATGGCGGTCTCATCCAGCCTGGTCAGGTCGACATTGCTGCCGAAGACCACGCGACCGCTGTCCGGCCTGGTCTTGCCGGTGATGACGTCCATCATGGTCGTCTTGCCGGCGCCATTGGGCCCGATGATCGTGCGCAGCTCGCCGCGGTCAATGACCAGCGACAGGCTGTTGAGCGCCTTGAACCCATCGAAGCTCACGGTGACACCATCAAGGTAGAGCAGCGTGTCGGCCGAGGCGGCGAGAGCGCGCGAGGCCGGACGGGCCTCCTCGGCGGGCTGCCGCTTCAGGGCGAGATTCATGACATTCATTCCGCCGCCACGGCCACGGGGCCCCTCTTCCTCAGGCGCTCGCGCAGCTGCCGCGCGAGGCCGACCACGCCAGCCGGCATGGCAAGCGTGACCAGGATGAAGAGAGCGCCGAGGAAGAACAGCCAGATCTCCGGTGCCGCCCCGGTCAGCCAGGTCTTGAACCAGTTGACGATGCCGGCTCCGAGGATCGCGCCGACCAGCGTGCCCCGGCCACCCACCGCCACCCAGATGGCGATCTCGATCGAGTTGGCCGGCGAGAACTCGCTCGGATTGATGATGCCGACCTGCGGCACGTAGAGCGCGCCGGCGAGGCCGGCCAGCACCGCGGAGACCGTGAAGGCGAAGAGCTTGGCGTTGGTCACCGAGTAGCCGAGGAAGCGGACCCGGCTTTCGGCGTCACGCAGCGCCAGCAGGATGCGGCCGAGCCGCGAAGCCACGATGAAGCGGCAGGCCAGGAAGCTCAGCCCCAGCGCCAGGATCGAAGCGACATAGAGGCCGCGCCGGGTGGCCGGCGCCTGCATCTCGAAACCAAGGATGTCCTTGAAGTCGGTGAGGCCGTTATTGCCGCCGAAGCCCATATCGTTACGGAAGAAGGCGAGCATCAGGGCGAAGGTCAGCGCCTGGGTGATGATCGAGAGATAGACGCCGGTGACGCGGCTGCGGAAGGCGAACCAGCCGAAGACAAAAGCGAGCAGTGCAGGCACGGCAAGCGCCATGACAGCGGCGAAGACGAACCAGTCGAAGCCGTGCCAGTACCAGGGCAACTCCTTCCAGTTGAGAAAGACCATGAAATCCGGCAGCACCGCGTTGCCATAGACGCCGCGCGTGCCGATCTGACGCATGAGGTACATGCCCATGCAATAGCCGCCGAGCGCGAAGAAGGCGCCGTGGCCGAGGCTGAGGATGCCGGCGTAACCCCACACCAGATCCATGGCGAGCGCCAGGATGGCGTAGCAGGCGTATTTGCCGAGCAGCGGCACCAGATAGTTCGGGATATGGAAGGGCGAGGACGCCGGCAGCAGATTGAGCAGCGGCACGCCGACCAGCAGGATCACGCCGATCCCGAGAAAGGCAGCCCAGCCGCGGGGGCCCAGGAGCGAAGAGAACGGGCCCATCTCAGGTCTCCGCCGCCCGCCCGCGCAGGGCGAACAGGCCACGCGGCCGCTTCTGGATGAACAGGATGATGAACACCAGGACCGCGATCTTGCCCAGCACGGCCCCGGCAAACGGCTCGAGAAACTTGTTGACGATACCCAGCGTCATGGCACCAACCAGCGTGCCGAGCAGGTTGCCGACACCACCGAAGACCACAACCATGAAGCTGTCGACGATGTAGAAGGTGCCGAGGTTGGGGCTGACATTGCCGATCTGGCTGAGCGCCACGCCGGCCATCCCGGCGATGCCGGAACCCAGCCCGAAGGTCAGCGCGTCGACACGGGCCGTGCGGATGCCCATGGCCGAAGCCATGTCACGGTTCTGGGTGACGGCGCGCATGTGCAGGCCAAACGCCGTGCGTTGCAGGATCAGCGCAATAACGCCGAGCACGGCGAAGCAGAAGATGATGATGTAGAGCCGGTTCCAGGTGACGCTGAATCCGCCTACCACGTCGAAGCCGCCGGTCATCCAGGACGGGTTCGCCACTTCGCGGTTCGGCGAGCCGAAGATCGAGCGAACCATCTGCTGCAGGATCAGACTGATACCCCAGGTCGCCAGCAGCGTCTCCAGCGGGCGGCCGTAGAGGAAGCGGATGACCCCGCGCTCCAATGCGATGCCGAAGACCGCCGCGACGATGAAGCCGACCGGGATCGAGACCAGCAGGTAGAGGTCGATCATGGCGGGCGGCAGAAAGGCGCGGAACAACTCCTGCACCACGAAAGCCGAATAGGCGCCGAGCATGATCATCTCGCCATGGGCCATATTGATCACGCCCATGACGCCAAAGGTGATGGCGAGGCCGATGGCCGCCAGCAGCAGGACACTGCCCAGGCTGATGCCCTGGAAGATATTGGCCGCCCAGCCGATCAGCATCAGCTTGTGCTGCACACTGTTGAAGGCCGTGGTCACGGCGGCCCGCACCTCTGGGTCGGATTCAGCCGCCGAGCGGTTCTGCAGCAACGAGCGCACGCGCAGATCGGTCGAGCCCTTGAGGATCTCGACGGCGGCCAGACGCTGGGCCTTGTCGCCCTCGACGATCTCCGCCGCGGCAAGGGCCAGTGACATCGCCGCCTTGACGCTTGGCTCGCGTTCCTTGGCCACTGCTTCACGGAGCAGGCCCGTCGACTGGGCGCTGCCTGCACCAATCAGCGCATCGGCAGCGCGCCGACGCTGGGCACTATCGTTGCTCAGCAGGCCAAGGCGGCCCACGGATTCGCGAATGCTGTTGCGCAGATTGTTGTTGATGACGACCGGATCGAGCGTTGAGAGGGTTGTAGTGCCTGCCGGCTCAAGGGTGGTAGCGAGGGTGAGGCGAACCTCATTGCCGGCGCGATCACCGATCACGGTAGCGCCGTCGGAGCGGCGGATGAACAGGCGCCCATCGGACAACGCCTGCAGAACCTGAACGGCGCGGCCGTCGGCCAGCGCCGTGAGGCGCTCGATAGCCTTGCCCTTCTCGGCGAAATTCTCAGCGTTGAGCGCCTTGACGGCGCCGGCGAAGTCGAGGGGAACCTCTTCCTTGGCGGCGTCGCCGGCCCCTGCACTGGCCAGCAGCGCCTTGGCGGCATCGTCCGCTTCGATGAGCTCGAGCTCCTCGGGCTTCGCCATGTCTTCGATGTCGCCCGTGATCGCGTTGGTGACGACGTACATCTCGCCGTCCTTCTCGCCGATGATCACGGCACTGTCGGACAGGCGGCGGAACAGGTGGCCGGCGGACAGCGCCTGCAGCGCCGCCTTGGCCTTGGGATCGTCGTTGCTGGCCAGCGCCTCGATGGCGGGCTTGGGATCCGGCTCGCCCAGGCCGGCGATCAGGTCCTTGAGCTCCTGTGCCTGGCCGATGGCCGGCAGCAGCAGAGACATCAGGACGACGAGGATCTTGAAAAGGCGGATCGGCATTCTGCGGAACGTGCCGTTGGGTGAGAAAAAGGGCCGCCCGCCGAGGCGGACGGCCCTCGCGTCAGACTAGATCAGAGGCCCCGGTACTTGGGAGCCGGGCAGTTGCCGCACACCCAGGGGAAGCTCCAGTCCGCGGTGAGCTTGGCGCTCTCCGGGATGAACTTCGACCAGGCGTCGGCCTTGATGGGCCCGCGGGTCTTCCAGACGGTGTTGAACTGGCCGTCCGGACGGATCTCGCCGATGTAGACCGGCTTCGACAGGTGGTGATTGGTGTTCATCACCGAGACGAAGCCCGACGGCGCCGTTACCTTCTGGCCGTACATCGCCTGGCGGACGGCGTCGACATTGGTCGTGCCAGCCTGCGCGACGGCCTGGGCCCACATCTTGAAGCCGATATAGGTGGCTTCCATGGGGTCGTTGGTCACGCGCTTCGGGTTCTTGATGTACGCCTGCCACTGCTTGATGAAGGCGTCGTTGGTCGGGTTCTTGACCGACTGGAAGTAGTTCCAGGCGGCGAGGTGGCCGACGAGGTTCGACGTGTCGATGCCCGCGAGCTCTTCCTCGCCGACCGAGAAGGCAACGACGGGGATGTCGGACGCCTTGATGCCGGCGTTCGACAGCTCCTTGTAGAAGGGCACGTTGGCGTCGCCGTTGATCGTCGAGACGACGGCGGTCTTCTTGCCGGCCGAGGCAAACTTCTTGATGTCGGCCACGATCGTCTGCCAGTCGGAATGCCCGAACGGCGTGTAGTTGATCATGATGTCGTCCTGCGCGACGCCCTTCGACTTCAGGAACGCCTCGAGGATCTTGTTGGTGGTGCGCGGGTAGACGTAGTCGGTGCCGGCCAGCACCCAGCGCTTCACCTCACCGCCTTCCTTGCTCATCAGGTATTCCACGGCGGGAATGGCCTGCTGGTTCGGTGCGGCGCCGGTGTAGAAGACGTTGCGCGAGCTCTCCTCGCCCTCGTACTGCACCGGGTAGAAGAGCATGCTGTTGAGCTCCTCGAATACCGGCAGCACGGACTTGCGGGACACCGAGGTCCAGCAGCCGAACACGACGTCGACCTTCTCCTTCGAGATCAGTTCGCGCGCCTTCTCGGCGAAGAGCGGCCAGTTGGAGGCCGGATCGACCACCACCGCCTCGACCTTGCGGCCGAGCAGCCCGCCCTTCTTGTTGATGTCGTCCACCATCATCAGGACGGTGTCCTTGAGGGTGGTTTCGCTGATCGCCATCGTTCCCGACAGCGAGTGCAGGACGCCGACCTTGATCGGCGGCTGCTGAGCGAGGGCCGGCAGGCTGACGGCGATACCCGCCGCTACCGTCGCCGCACCCAAAATCCGCGACAGATTGAGTTTTGACACGAGCATTTCTCCTTGAGCTTCCCCGGGATACGGGCCCGTCCCCGAAAAGCAGGGCCCGTCAGGCTCTAAAGCGAGAGTCATGCCAAGTGGTTGCGCTGCACAAAGCCGGGCTTTGCCAAGCTTTGAATCAGGCCGCCGCGAAATTGGGCAGGGTTTCGGGCAGAGCCCTGCCCAATTATTGGGCTTTCTCGGGCTCTCTGGCGCGCATTTGGGCGGCCGCCTCGGCCAGCCGGCCTTTCAGGACCTTTCCGGTGGCACTGGCCGGAAGTACATCCATGACGACGATCTCCACCGGCCGCTTGTAGGGAGCGAGCCGCTGGGCCGCGAAATCGCCCAGATCGCTTGAAGAAGGAGCACGGCCGGGGACCGGCTGGACGAAGGCGACGACCTCTTCATTGCCCTCCACGACCCGCCCCACCACGGCGGACTGCGTCACGTCCGGGTGGGAGTTAAGGACGGCTTCGACCTCCGCCGGATAGACATTGAAGCCGGAGCGGATGATCAACTCCTTGCAGCGCCCGACGATGAACAGATGCTCGCCCTCGAAGCGGGCCAGGTCACCGGTACGCAGCCAGCCTTCGCCGTCGAACGTGGCGGCGGTGGCCTCGGGCGCCCGGTAATAACCAAGCATCACCCCCGGCCCTTTCACACAGAGTTCGCCCACACCGTCACTGCCGGCCCCTGCCAGTTTCGCGGTGATCCCCGGCAGAAGAACGCCGACGGAGCTGTCCTGCCGCGGAGTGTCGAGCAGGGTCTGAGAGATGGTCGGCGCACACTCGGTCAATCCATAGCCGTTGTAGAGCGGCTGGCCGAACAGACCCTCGATGCCCCGCTTCAGCGCCAGATCGAGCGCGGATCCGCCGGAGGAGAGGAACCGCAAGGCAGGATGCGGGACGTCCGTGATCCTCTCGGCTTTCAGATAGCCGAGCAGCCGCGCATACATCGCAGGCACACCCTGAATGACCGTCAGGCGATCGTGCTCCAGAGCCCTCTTGACAGCCGCCGGATCGAAGCGCGGCACCAGATACAGCGACGCCCCGTGATAGAGCGAGCCGAGGAAGACGGAGGCCAGCCCGAACACATGCGCCAGTGGCAGAACACCGTAGCAGCGGTCGTCCGATGACAGGCGGCGCAGGCCAGCCGACACCGCGGCGATATAGAGCAGGCTGCGATGGCTGAGCATCACGGCCTTGGGTTCACCGGTCGTGCCCGACGTGTAGAGAAGAACGGCGCACTGGCGCTCCCCCTCGGGATACACCGGTTCCGGCATCGAATCATTGCTCACCGAGGTTACCCATACGGGACCGAGCGAGCCGAAATCGAGCGCCGACGCGCGGCGGCGCTCGGCATGGGCTCTCGCTTCAGGCGACGAGAGAGCGAAGCAGATTATACGCGGCTTCGCATGGGCCGCGATGGCGTCCACCTCACGGGCTGACAGGCGGGCGTTGATGATCACCGCCCACGCGTCGAGCTCGGCCGCCGCCAGAATAAGGGTGGCGACGACGAGACCGTTCTCGCCGACCGACATCACCCGGTCGCCCGGCCGAACGCCGAGCCGGCGCAGTCTATCGGCCGCCTCACGCACGTTGCGCGCAAGCTCGCCGTAGCTCCAGCGCTGGCCGCCTTCGACCAGCGCCAGCCGGTCCGGCGTGCGTTCCGCCCAGGGCCGAACGATATGCGAGAGGCGCGGCGGCAGCGACGCCAGCAAAGCGTCGAGGTTTGCCGCCGAGACGGTCATGCGCGCTGCGCCTCGCGCAGCATGTGGCGGGCGATGACCAGCTGCTGGATCTGGCTCGTGCCCTCGTAGAGACGGAACAGGCGCACATCGCGGTAGAAACGCTCGACACCGTAATCGGCGATGTAGCCGGCCCCGCCGTAGATCTGCACCGCCCGGTCGGCGACACGCCCGACCATCTCGCTCGCGTAGTACTTGCAGCACGAGGCTTCCATGCTGACGTTCTGGCCGGCGTCGCGTTTCATTGCCGCGTCCACGACCATGGATCGCGCGGCGTAGCATTCGGTGCGGCTGTCGGCAAGCATGGCCTGGATGAGCTGGAAATCGGCGATCGGCTTGCCGAACTGCTTGCGTTCCGTCGCGTAGGTGACGCTGTCGCGAATCAGCCGTTCGGCCACGCCGACACAGACCGAGGCGATGCTGAGTCGTCCACGGTCGAGTACCTTCATCGCCGTCTTGAAGCCCAGGCCTTCCTTGCCGCCGAGCAGGGCGTTACCGGGCACGCGACAATCCTCGAAGATCACGTCGGCCGTGTGGGCACCCTTCTGGCCCATCTTCTTGTCGATCTTGCCGATGGTGAGGCCCTTGGTGCCGGCATCGACCAGGAACGCCGAGATGCCGTCCGCGCCGAGCTTCGAGGGATCGGTGCGCGCCATGACGGTGAAGACACCCGCATGCGGCGCGTTGGTAATGAACCGCTTCGTACCATTGAGCACATAGCCGTTGCCGTCACGCCGGGCGCTGGTTTTGAGGCTGGCCGCATCCGATCCGGCTTCAGGCTCGGTCAGGGCGAACGAGCCGATCATCTCCCCTGAAGCGAGCCTGGGCAGATACTTGTTCTTCTGTTCGTCCGTGCCGTCCAGCACGATGCCCTGGGAGCCAATGCCGTTGTTGGTGCCCATGATCGAACGGATGGCCGGCGAGGTCTGGCCCAGCACGAAGAAAAGCTGGACCTCCTCGGTCGTGGTCAATCCGACACCGCCGTACTCGGGCGGCACGGTGAGGCCGAACAGGCCGAGCTCGCGCATACCCTGGCGGATCTCGTCAGGAACCCGGTCCTCGTCGGCGATGCGGGCTTCGGCCGGCACGAGCTTCTCGCGAACGAAGCGCTCGACCGTGTCGAGCAGCTGTTTGAAGATTTCCGCGTCCATCGCCATCGTCGTTCCTCCCGCTCGCGGGGTTCCCCGCTTTCTGTGTCGACCGCCTGCTATTGCCGCCCGATCGCCGCCTCGACGTTACGCACCAGATTGACCAGCCGCGGCCCGAGGTCGTTCACCAGCCGCTTGCGGTCATAGAGAAAAGCCGGGCCGCCGCAGTTGAGCGCCAGGATGGGCGATCCGTCCGGCGGCTTGAGGGCCACGCCGACGGCGTGCACGTCGGTCTGCCAGTCGCCGGCCGAGAGGGTGAAGCCGCGCGTCCGATAGTCCTCGACCGCCTGCTCGATGCCGGCGCGTATGCGTGGCCACTGCTTCGCGTCAGCCTGGGCGATGTGCTCCATCAGATAGACGCGCTCGTCCCCAGGCAGCGCCGCCAGCAGCGCCCTTCCCATCGCCGTCGTGGCGAGAGGAATACGGGAGCCAAGATCGAGCCTCAACGTAATCGGCGTATCCGGCCGGCAATGCTCGATATAGAGCATGTTCAGCCGGTCGCGGCTGCCCAGAGACACCGAGGCGCCGGCGTAATCAGCCAGTTCCTGCATGAAAGGGCGGGCAATCATGCGGATGCCAAGATTGGCCAGCACCGCGTAGCCCAGCGACAGCACCGCCGTGCCCAGCTGATACTTCTCCAGCCGATCGAGATAGTTGAGATAGCCGAGACGCGTCAGGGTGTGGGTGAGACGCGAGACGGTCGGCTTGGGCAGGCCGGTGCGCTGGGCGATCTCCTGATTGCCGAGCGGCCCGTCGTTGGGGACGAAGGCACGCAGGATCTCGAGGCCGCGGGCCAGCGCCGTAACGAACTGCCGGTCCTTGGTCTTGCCGCGCGAAAGCTCGCGCGCCGTGTCGACGTCGAGCGACGACGGACGGGCACTGGCGCGGCGGCGGTTCTGCGGGATGGCAGTCATGGGATGAGGCGTTTACAAAAACCTAGGGCCGGCCTAACCTGACGGTCAACAAATTGCGGAATTAAGTTTCGCATAGCGAAACTGGGCTCGCAAGCCAAGAACAGAACAGGCAGACGGGGAGACACCGCCCGATCATGGCATCCGCCGCGGATCCGCATCCGGCGCAGGGACCAACTCCCGACCAGCAGATGGTCGAGGAGTTGCCGTATCGTGAGCTTCGCGGAGCATTGCTCTGGGTATTCGTCGCGTTGACGCTGATCGTCAACGTCCTAGTCCTCAATCAGCTATTCAATCTGGGCTTCTTTGTCCGGATCACGCTGATCGAGAACCGCTATCTCTATCTGCTGACGGCACTGACGCTGCCGCTAGCCTATCTCGCCTATTCGATAAACGGTCGCGCCCAAGCCTCCACGCCCTGGTACGACGGCGCGGCGGCGGTGCTGTGCCTGGCTGTCGGGGGTTACTTCGCCTGGAACGGCGACCGTATCCTCGCGCAAGGCTGGGAGTACAGCGCGCCCACGATCGCCATCGTGATGAGCGGGCTTCTTTGGCTGCTGGTCATCGAGGCGGTCCGCCGCACCGGCGGGCTGCCGATCGCCATCATCATTCTCATCGTCTCTCTTTACCCGGTCTTCGCCGACAAGATGCCGGGCCCGATATCGGGCCTCTCGCAGACGCTGCCTGACGCCATCGCCTATCACGTGCTGAGCGCCGAAAGCGCCTTCGGCATCCCAATGCGCGCCTTTGGTGAGCTGGTCGTCGGCTTCATCGTCTTCGGCGTGGCGCTCAACCACACCGGCGGCGGCAAGTTCTTCAATGACATCGCCTTCGCCCTGGTCGGCCATATCCGCGGTGGGGCTGCCCAGGTCGGTGTTGTCTCAAGCGCGCTGCAGGGCTCGATCAGCGGCAGCGTCATCTCCAACGTCATCTCCAGCGGCGTGGTGACCATCCCGGCGATGAAACGCACTGGCTTCACGCCGAAATACGCCGGCGCCGTGGAAGCAGTCGCGTCGACGGGCGCGGTGCTGATGCCACCGGTGATGGGCTCGACGGCCTTCGTCATGGCCTCGTTCCTTGGCATCTCTTACGGCGAGATTGCTCTGGCCGCTGCCATTCCCGCTCTCCTCTTCTACTTCGGCCTGATGGTGCAGATCGACGCCTACGCGGCGCGGCGCGGTCTGCGCGGCATGGCCCGCGCCGAGCTGCCCCGGCTCGGCACGACCCTGCGCGAAGGCTGGGTCTACATCGTCGTCTTCGTGGTGCTGGTCTACTTCATGATCAGTGAGAGCCTGGAAGCCCTGGCGCCCTACTACGCCACCGGGTTGCTGCTGGTGATCAACCAGTGCATCCCGCGCCACCGCATGAACCTCACCCGCTTCCTCGACTATCTGGCGGCGACCGGTCGCGGCCTGGCGGAGATCGTCGCCATCCTCGCCGGTGTGGGCTTCATCATCGGCGCCTTCTCGATGACCGGACTGGCCGGCACGCTGGCCAACGACCTCGTCTATCTGGCCGGCAACGCGCCACTCATCCTGTTGATCATGGGCGCCATCACCAGCTTCATCTTCGGCATGGGGATGACGGTCACCGCCTGCTACATCTTCCTCGCCATCGTGCTGGCTCCGCCGCTGGTCAAGGCGGGCATGGACCCGCTCGCCGTACATCTCTTCATCATGTACTGGGGCATGGTGTCGTTCATCACCCCGCCGGTGGCGCTCGTCTCCTTCGCAGCCGCGCCGATTGCGCGCTGCAGCCCCTTCGCCGTCGGTTTCGAAGCCATGCGCATGGGCAGCGTCATGTACTTCGTACCCTTCTTCTTCGTGCTCAACCCGGCATTGATCCTGCGCGGGCCGGTCGAGGAGATCGTCGTGGTCACGGCCACGGCGGTGATCGGCATCCTGTTCATCGGCGCTGCCATACAGGGCTATCTCGTCGGCGTTGGACCGGCCGAGAATTCGCCACGCGGCATCCTCGCCCGCATCCTGCTTTTCGCTTCAGGGCTGCTCTTCGCCGTGCCCGGCGGCACCGGCGTCGGCCTGAGCCATATCGAGCTGGCCGCGCTGGCCATCGCCGTCGGCGCCCCGGCAATCCTGCTTCTGCGTCAGCGCCGCGCGGTACCCGCGCTCGCCGACAGCCCACCTGTTGCCTGATACAATCCACTACAACTGGAGCAAGGGAGGAACAGCATGAAATCCAGGATCGAAAAACTCGCTCTGCCACTCGTTCTTTGCGGCGCCGTGCTTCTCGGTGCACCCGCCTCTGCGCAGCAGACCGTCAGGCTGCCGGACACGCTGGCCTGGACAGCCTACGACGTTGGCTCGGGCGGTTACAACCAGGCGGTGGCCATCGGCAACGCGCTCAAGAGCAAGGCCAACGTCAACCTGCGCGTTCTGCCCGGCAAAAACGACGTCTCGCGCAACCTGCCCTTGCGCGAGGACAAGGTGCATTTCTCGGCCAATGGTGTCGGCGGCTCCTACCTCGCCCAGGAAGGGCTCGACGATTTCGGCGCAAAGGAGTGGGGCCCGCAGCGTCTGCGCATGCTGCTGCTCAACAACTCCGATCAGCTGCTGACCATCACCACGGCCAAGGATGCCGGCATCAAGACCATGGCCGATCTCAAGGGCAAGCGGGTCGCCTGGGTGGTCGGCGCGCCGTCGCTCAACCAGAACATCACGGCCCTGCTCGCCTTCGCCAACCTGACCTGGAACGACGTGCAGAAGGTTGAGTTCGGCGGGTTCGGCGCGGCCATGACCGGCATGATCAACAACCAGGTCGATGCGGCGTTCGCCTCGTCGATCTCGGGGCCGCTCTACCAGCTCGCCTCCTCGCCGCGCGGCATCCAGTATCCGACCATGGACCACAAGGACAAAGCCGGCTGGGACCGCGTCAAGAAGATCGCGCCGTTCTTCGTGCCCTTCATGGGCACCGAGGGGGCGGCGATGTCGAAGGAGAACCCGGTCGAGGCCGCGACCTACCCCTACCCGATCCTCATCGCCTACGAGAAGCAGAACGCCGACCTCGTCTACAACATGACCAAGGCGATGTTCGCCTACTACGACGACTATAAGGCCGCAGCCCCCGGCAATGTCGGCTGGGAGCTCAAGCGCCAGGTCTTCGACTGGGTCGTGCCCTTCCACGAAGGCGCCATCCGCTACTACAAGGAGATCAATGTCTGGAAGCCCGAGTACCAGGCGCATAACGATCGCCTGATCAAGCGGCAGGACACGCTGGGCCAGGCCTGGACAGCGGCGCAGCGCGGCGCGCCCTCGGACGAGGCGGCCTTCGCCAAGCACTGGCAGACGGCCCGGCTGGCCGGACTCAAGGCCGCGGGCCTGGACGCCGGCGGCGGCGAGTAAGCAAGAGAGGTCGACGCGAGCGGCGGCCGGATTCCTCCGGCCGCCGTTTTCGCTTCAGACGCCGAGATGCCGGGCAGTGACGTCCGGCTGAGACGCCAGATCGGCGGTCGTGCCTTCGAAGACCACACGCCCCTTGGCGAGGATGACGCTGCGGTCGCTGACCGCGCTCAGCGCCTTGATATCCTTGTCGACGATGATCGTGGCAATGCCGGTGGCCTTGATCCGCTGGATGACGAGCCAGATTTCCTTGCGCACCAGCGGCGCCAGCCCCTCGGTCGCCTCGTCGAGCATCAGCAGATCGGGATTGGTCATCAGCGCCCGGCCGATGGTCAGCATCTGCTGCTCGCCGCCGGAAAGCTGGTTACCGTAATTGTTGGCACGTTCCGCCAGACGCGGAAAGAGCTCCAGCACGCGCGTCAGGTCCCAGTCCCGGCGCCCGTCGGTGCCGGGGCGGGCCGCCATCACCAACTGCTCACGCACGGTAAGATTGGGAAATATGCCGCGGCCTTCCGGCACCAGCGCCACTCCCAGCCTCGCCACCTCGTGCGGCGGATGACCGGTGACGTCACGGCCGCGCAGGGCGACCCGACCCCGCCTTGGCGCCGTCAGGCCGACAAGGCTGCGCAGGGTCGTGGTCTTGCCCATACCGTTGCGGCCCATGAGGCTGACCGCCTCACCGCGCCGCACCCGGAAGCTCACCCCGCGCAGGATATGGCTCGGCCCGTAGTAGGTGTGCAGGTCGTCGGCTTCGAGCAACGTCTCGGCCATGGCTTCTCCTAGCCTCCCGCCGCGCGCAGAAAATCAAAATCGCAGCCCTTGTCGGCCTGGAGCACATGCTTCTGGTAGAGCTGCGCGTAGCCGCGCTTGGGCTGCGGGCGCTGCTTCGCCTGCTGCTCCCAGGCGGCGCGGCGCTTCTTGAGCTCCGCTTCGTCGACCAGCAGGTCGAGCTTGCGCTCCTTGATGCTCAGACGGATACGGTCACCGGTGTGCACCAGGGCTAACGGCCCGCCCGCGGCGGATTCCGGCGTCACGTGCAGGACGATCGAGCCGAACGCCGTGCCGCTCATGCGCGCATCGGAGATACGCACCATGTCCTTGACCCCGGCGCGCGCCAGCTTGCCGGGGATCGGCAGGTAGCCAGCCTCCGGCATGCCCGTGCCGCTGATCGGCCCGGCATTCTGCAGCACCAGGATATCGTTGGCGTTGACGTCGAGATTGGGGTCGTCGATGCGCGCGGCAAGGTCGTCAAGCGAGGAGAAGACCACAGCGCGGCCCTCAGTCTCGAACAACGCCTTGTCGGCGGCCGAGCGCTTGAAGATGGCGCCCTGCGGCGCAAGCGAGCCGAACAGGGCGACGAGGCCCCCGACCGGTTCGATCGGGTCCTTGGCCGGGCGGATCACGGCGGGATCGATATAGGCATCGGCGTCGGCCGCCATACGCTCGCCCAACGTCTCGCCCGTGACGGTCAGGCAGTCGAGGTGCAGGAGTGGCTTCAACTCCTGCAGCACGCCACTCATGGCGCCGGCGGCGTAGAAATCTTCCATATAGTTTGTGCCGGTCGGTTTGAGATTGACCAGCACCGGCGTGGTGTCGCTGAGCTCGTTGAGCCAGGTCAACGGAATCTCGATTCCCGCCCGCCCGGCGATCGCGGTCAGGTGGATCACCGCGTTGGTCGAGCCGCCCAGCGCCATCAGCACGCGGATGGCGTTCTCGACCGATTTCTTCGTGATGACGCGATCCGGCGTAATCCGCGTCTGGGCCAGGCGCACGGCGGCAATGCCTGTCGCTTCCGCGGCGCGCAGCCGGTCGGCGTGAACCGCCGGGATAGCCGCGGTGCCCGGCAGCATCATGCCGAGAGTCTCGGTGATGCAGGCCATGGTGCTGGCCGTGCCCATGACGGCGCAGGTGCCAGCGGTTGTCGCGAGGCGTCCTTCGACCTGGTGGATCTCGGCGTCACTGACCTTGCCGGCACGGTAGCTCGCCCAGAAGCGACGGCAATCCGTGCACGCCCCCAGGCGCTCGCCCTTGTGGCGTCCGGTCATCATCGGCCCGCCGACCAGGTAGATCGCCGGTACGTTGGCGGAGATGGCACCCATGAGCTGGGCCGGCACCGTCTTGTCGCAGCCGCCCATCAGCACGACCGAATCCATCGGCTGGGCGCGGACCATCTCCTCGACGTCCATAGCCATCAGGTTGCGGAACATCAGGCTGGTCGGGTTGAGGAAGGCTTCGCCCAGCGAGACGGTCGGAAAATCGATCGGCAGTCCGCCGGCCTGCAGCACGCCACGCTTCACCGCCTCCAGAAGCTCCGGGAAATGGCGGTGGCAGTTGTTGAAGCCGCTGGCTGAATTGGCGATGCCGACGACCGGTTTCGACAGCGTCTCGGGCAGATAACCCATCGAGCTGGCGAAGGACCGCCGCATATAGAGTGAAAAGGCCTTGTCGCCGTAGCTGACGAGCTGGCGTGAGAGACCAATAGGCGGCTTGTTCCTGGAATCGGTCATAGAGGCGGCACTTCTCCCTTAAGCGCAACACCCTACCCTCTCCACCAGGAGGGATAAAGCCTGCCGGGTGTCGGCTCTGCCGGCTATAGTGCCGGCATGATCGACTTATCGACTCTGAAACCCGGTCTCGTCGGCACGGCCGATCTGCTGGTTGCCGCCGAACACACCGCCCCGCGGGTGGGCAGCGGCATGGTAGCGGTCCTGGCGACACCGGTGATGATCAACGTCATCGAAGCCGCGGCGCTGGCCACGGTCGAGCACCTGCTGCCGACGGGGCACCAGAGTCTCGGCATCCATCTCGACGTGCGCCATTTCGCCGCAACGCCGGTCGGCATGCGGGTGCAGGCGACGGCCGAGCTCATCGGTGTCGACGGCCGCACCCTCAGCTTCAGGGTCGCGGTGCGGGACGAGCGCGAACCGATCGGCGACGGTACCCACCAGCGTGTCGTGGTCAACGTGGCGCGCTTCGATGGCCGCGTTCAGCGCAAGCTCGTCCCCGGAAGCACAAACTAGGGGTCAGGCCGTCGGCCGCTTGGCGACCCGGCCGTTGAGGGCGTCGAACACGTCTTCCGCCTTGGGCAGGCCCTTCTCCCAGCGGTGGCCGGCCAGCGTCCTGGCGCACCAGCCGATGCGGTTCGCCGTCGCCTCGGCCATCATCGGCTCGAAGCCGACGTCGCGCAGCATGCGCGCCGCCTCGCGCATCTCGGCCTCGCGGCGCACCCCGTGCACCGCCGTGCGGCCGACGAGATAGTCCGCGACCTTCGGCCAGTCCATCTCGGGATAGGTCTGCTTCATCGAGGCCAGGACCCGGTCGGCGACGCCGAGATTGGAGGCGACGTAGAGCGATTCCAGCATCAGGGATTCGAGGCCCTTGATCAGGACGCTGCGTAGCAGCTTGATCGACGAGGCCTCGCCGACCTTGTCGCCCACCGCCTCGACCCGCATGCCAAAGGGCTTGAGCGTCTCGGCCAGCGTTGACGCCGCCGCCCCTGCCAGCAGCATCGGCACCTTGTGGCCATGCGGCGGCACCGATTCCATGACCGCCGCCTCAACGAATTTCGCGCCCGCACCTTCAACGGCCGCCGCCGCCAGCTTCTTCACGGCGGGCGAGCACGAGTTGATGTCCATATAAGTCTGGCCGGCGGCGAGCGCCGACGCTGCCATCGTCGCGGCTTTCTCGGCCGACGATGCCGTCACGGCGGCGATGACCACCGCGCTGCCCTTCATCGCCTCGGCACTGCTGGTGCAGGCGGTGACGCCGATCTCTGACGCGCGTGCCCGGATGCGCTCAGCCCCCTCGCCGCCTTTGTCGAACAGGATGTCGTAACAGCGGATCGGCCCGGCACCCACACCCTTGAGGCCGCGAGCGATGTGCTGTCCCGCCTCGCCGAAACCGATGAAGGTGAAGCTGGTGCTCATCGCCACCTCGTCAGGAAAAATAGAGCCGCGCCGGGTTGTCGACGAGCACACGCCGCCGCAAGGACTCGTCGTCGGTGATCTCGGCAAAGAGGTCCACGAGGTCCCCGTCGTCGGGCATCACCGCAACGTTGGGGTGCGGGAAATCCGTGCCCCAGAGACAGCGGTCGGGGACCGCCTCGAGCAGGGTGCGAGCGAACGGCAGCGCGTCGCGGAACGGCGGACCCGATGACGAACAACGCTCCAGGCCACAGATCTTCACCCAGGCATTGGGATTCTTCATCAGCTCCATCAGGGTGCGGAAGGGCTTCTGATCAAGACCGTTCTTGGCCTGCACACGGCCCATATGGTCGATGATGAAGGGCACCTTGATGCGATTGATGCGTGCCGCGTGCTCGGGCACGTCCTGCGCGTCCAGATGCAGGACCACGTGCCAGCCGAGCGGCTGAATACGCTCGAGCAGCGTATCGAAGACCTCGAGGTCCGGCGTGCCGCCGAGGTGGGCGACGAAGTTGAAGCGGATGCCGCAGATACCGCCCCTGTCGAGCCGCTCCAGCTCCTTGTCGGTAATGCTGCCGTCGACCACCGCGATCCCCTTGTAGAGGCCGCCGCTGGTGGCGATCGCATCAAGCGTCACCGCCATGTCGGTGCCGTGGCAGTTGGGATGGACAATTACCCCCCGCTCGAGGCCTAGGTGATCGTGCAGAGCACGCAGGCGCTCCTTGCCGACATCGACAGGCGTGTAGCTGCGACCAGGCGCGTAGGGAAATTTGTCGGCGGGGCCGAAGACGTGACAATGCGCGTCGCAGGCCCCGGCCGGCGGACGGTATTTCGGCTTGTGCGGATTGGCGACGGGCGGCGGACAGTACTTCACTGCTTCTCGATCCCCGCCTTCTCGATCACCTGCCCCCACTTCTTCGACTCAGCGACGAAGTAGTCCCGCAGCCATTCGGGCGTGCTGCCGCGGGCTTCCACGCCGAGTTCGAGCAGCCGCGCCTTGACGTCCGGCATGTCGACGATCTTCACCAGCTCCCGGTTGAGACGCTGGATCACCGCGGCGGGTGTCTTCGACGGCGCGGCCACGCCGTTCCACGAGGTCGCCTCGTAGCCGGCAATACCGCTCTCGCTGACCGTCGGGACCTCGGGCAGCATGGGAGAGCGCTTGCTGTTCGTCGCGCCCAGCGCCCGCACCGCGTTGGACTTGATCTGCCCGGCGAGCGGCGCCAGGAATTCGACCGCCACCTGCACTTCACCCCCCTTGAGCGCCAGCATCACCGCCGGCGTGGCGCGATAGTTGACGATCACCACGTTGATCCCCGCAAGGCTGCGGAACAGCTCACCCGAGAGATGCTGCGTGCTGCCGATCCCGATGGTGCCGAGATTGATCGCGCCCGGCCTGTCCTTGGCCGCCTGTATCAGGTCCTTGAGCGAGGTGATCGGCGACGTCGGGTCGACCACGATGGCGAGGTCGAAGAAGCCGAGGCTCGAGACCATGGCGAAGTCGTTGATCGGGTCGTAGCTCAGCGACTTGTAGAGCGAGGAGCTGACGGCGTTGCCGCCGCTGATCAGCAGCAGCGTGTGGCCGTCGGGCTCCGCCTTGGCCACGGCCTCGGCCGCGACGATGCCGCCGGCACTCGGCCGGTTGTCGACGATCACCTGCTGGCCGAGCGCCTCGGTCAGCTTCGGCGCCACGGTGCGCGCGACGATGTCGGCGACCCCGCCGGCCGCAAAGCCCAGCACCAGGCGCACCGGGCGCTGCGGATAGGTCTGCGCCTCGGCCGGGACGGCAAAGGCGATAAGAAGCAGCGCGAGCAGCCAACGCATCACTTTGTCTCCATGGCGGCGAAGACTTCCTCCGCCTGGTGGAACGCCGAATTCGCCGCCGGCACGCCGGCGTAGATGGCGCATTGCAGGATGACCTCTTTGATGTCGTCCCGCGTCAGCCCGTTGTTGAAGGCCGCGCGCACGTGCATCTTGAACTCGTCCCCGCGGTTGAGCGCGATCATCAGGGCGAGCACGATCAGACTGCGTTCGCGTCGCGGGATATTGTCCCGCGTCCAGATCTCGCCCCAGGCGTAGCGGGTGATGAGATCCTGAAACTCCTCGTTGAACTTGGTGCGGCGCTGCAGCGAGCGGTCGACATGGGCGTCGCCGAGCACCGCCCGACGCACCTTCATGCCGGCATCGTAGCGCTCCCGGTCATCCATCACTTGCCTCCCGTGAGGAAGTCCAGGACGACCTTCGTGTAGCGGTCGCCGAGCTCGACATTCGCCAGATGCGCCGCTGGAAGCTCGACGTATTTGCAGCCCTTGATACGGTCAGCCACCGCCTTGCCCGCCGTCGGCGGGGTTGCGGGATCGCTCGCCCCGGCGATGACCATCGTCGGATTGGTGATCTTGCCCAGGCTGTCGTGCTGGTTCATGGCGCGGATCGCCTCACAGCAGGCTATATAGCCGTCGGCGTCCGTAGCGGCGGCAAGGCCGCAGATGCGCTCCACCGCCTTGGGGTTCGACTTGCGGAAGCCTTCGGTGAACCAGCGATCCGGCAAATTCGCGGAGAAGGCCGGCATGCCGACCTTGCGCACCGTCTCGATACGCTGGGCCCAAGCCTCGGGCGCCGTCGTATGGCCTGAGGTGTTGGACAGGATCATCTTGTCGAAGCGCTTGCCGGCGCTGTAGCCGAGCCACATGCCGGTCATGCCGCCCATCGACAGGCCAAGGAAGTTGGCTTTCTCGATCTTCAGCCCGTCGAGCATGTTGACCACGTCCTTGCCCAGGCGCTCGATCGAGTACGGACCCGGCGTCACGTCGGAGCCGCCATGGCCGCGCTGGTCGTATCGCAGCACGCGGAAATGCTGGGTGAAGGCCGGAATCTGGTCGTCCCACATCGTGTAGTTGGTGCCGAGCGAATTCGACAGCACCAAGACGGGCTTCTTCTCATCGCCGTCGAACCGGTAGTTGATCCTGGCTCCATCGGACTGGACGTGCGGCACGGTATTCCTCCCTCATTTCTTTCTGGCAGCTAGAACACGGTCGACCATGGCAGCGGCCTGGCCGAGATAATGCTTGGGATCGAGCAGGCGCTCAATCTCCGCCGGCTTCAGGTGCCGGGTGACCTCCTTGTCGGCGGCCAGGATCTCGCCCAGCTTCCTGCCCTCGGCCACCGACCGACGGCTGGCCTTTTCGATCAGACCATGGGCGACGGAGCGGCCTATTTTGGAACCAAGGGCCATCTGCACGGCCTCGGCCAGGATCAGGCCCCGGGTGCGTCCGAGGTTCTCGGCCATGCGGCCGGTGTCGCTCTCCAGTCCGGCCATGGTCTCGGCCATGGTGCGCGCCGCACCGCCGGCGAGAGTCGCCAGCTCGGGCAGCGCCACCCACTCTGCCTGCCAGCCACCGAGGCCGCGCTCGTGCTCCGGCGCCATGGCGCCGAGCATGGTCGCGACCAGCCCCGGCGCACGCGACGCCGCCGCCAGCACAGCGGCGCAGGCCACGGGGTTGCGCTTGTGCGGCATGGTCGAGGAGCCACCGCGCCCTTCGCCCGCCGGCTCCAGCGCCTCGCCGATTTCGGTCTGCATGAGCAGCGAGACGTCGCGCGCCATCTTGCCCAGGGAGCCGACGATCAGGCCGAAAACCGTCGCCGCTTCGGCAAAGCGATCGCGCTGTCCGTGCCAGGGCATCTCCGGCAGACCGAGCTTCAACTCCTTGGCGAGCGCCTCGGCCACCTTGAGCCCCTTCGGCCCGAGCGCCGCCAGCGTGCCGGCGGCTCCGCCGAACTGCAGGACAAGTAATCGCGGCTTTATCTCGCGTAGCCGGGCACGGTGGCGCTCGATCCCGTCGAGCCAACCCGCCGCCTTGAGACCGAAGGTGACCGGCAGTGCCTGCTGCAGCCATGTGCGGCCGACCTGCGGCGTGTTCCGGTGCTTCTTCGCCAGCGCCGCCAGCGCGTCGCTCAGCCGCTTGAGATCGGCTTCGATCAGCGGCAGCACGGCACGGAGTTGAAGCACCATCCCGGTGTCGATGACATCCTGGCTGGTCGCGCCCCAATGGACGAAACGCGCCGCCTCTGCGTTCTGCTTGCCGACCAGCGCCGTGAGCTGCTTGACCAGCGGGATAGCGAGGTTGCCGCCGTTGGGCGCCGCCCTGGCCAGAGCCTCGGCGTCGATGCGCTCGGCCTTGCAGCAGGCGGCGATCACCGTGGCGGCCTTGCGGGGAATCACCCCGACGCGTGCCTCGGCCCGCGCCAGCGCCGCTTCGAAATCCAGCATGCCCTGGAGGCAGGCCCGATCCGAGAACGCCGCCCGCACCTCGTCCGGTGCGAAGAGTGGCCCAAGCAATGTCATGGGGATCGAGGCTCTCCCTCAGACCCGTACGGGCGCTAGCAGTCGAAGAACACCGTTTCGTTCTTGCCCTGCAGGATCACGTCCCAGCGGTAGCTTCCCTCGCCATCCTTCCGGGCGACCAGCGTATCGCGCCGCGCCTTGTCGTCGATCAGCCCGAGGATCGGATCGTCGGCGTTGGCTTCGTCGGCGAAGTACATGCGGGTGAACAGATGCTTGAGCTGGCCGCGCATGAAGATGGTGATGGCGAGATGCGGCGCCTGCAGCGTGTTGCCCGGCCCGGGCACGGCGCCGGGCTTCAGCGTGGTGAACTCGAACATGCCATCCTTGTCGGTGGGGCAACGGCCCCAGCCCTTGAAGGCCGCGTCAACCGGCTTGTCCTGCGTGTCGTCGGGATGGGCATACTTGCCCTGCGGATTGGCCTGCCAGACCTCGACGATGGCGTCAGGCACCACCTTGCCGTCGCCGTCGACGACCTTGCCACTGACGCGGATGCGCTTTCCACCGGCGGCGCCGGCAATGTCCTGGGTGGTCAGCCAGGTAAGACCGACATGGAGATACGGACCGACGGTGCTGGAGCCGGTGGGAACGAGCTTGGCCATGGTCAGTCGTCCACCATCGGGGTCGCCGCGCGGCCGCGCAGCACGACGTCGAATTTGTAGCCCAGCGCCGTCTGCGGGATCGTCGTCTCGATGTCGAAGCTGCAGATCAGGCGATTGCGTGCCGCCTCGTCGGGGACGCTGTTGAAGATCGGGTCGAGCGGCAGCAGCGGGTCGCCGGGGAAATACATCTGGGTCACAAGGCGGGTGAGGAAGCTCGGCCCGAAAAGTGACAAATGGATGTGGGCCGGGCGCCAGCCATTGTAATGGTTGCCCCACGGGTATTCGCCGGGGCGGATGGTGACGAAGCGATACTCGCCCTTGTCGTCAGTCACGGTGCGGCCGGCGCCGGTGAAATTGGGGTCGATGGGCGCGTCGTGGGTGTCGACCGGATGGTGGTACCGGCCGGCCGAGTTGCACTGCCAGAGCTCGACCAGCGTATGCGGGACGGGCTTGCCGTCCTCGTCCATCACCTTGCCGGAGAGGATCATGCGCTCGCCGATCGGCGCTCCCGCGCACTGCTTGGTCAGGTCGGCGTCATTCGGGCCAATGCGGTCATGGCCGAAAAGCGGGCCCGTCACCTCGGTCAGTGTGTGCGGGATCTTGATCAGCGACTGGCTGGGCGCGCGCTTTACCGTGGAGGCGTAGGGCGGGAACAGATGCGCGGGCTGCGTGCCCGGTGCCTCGCGTCGATAGCCGACGACATCAACCATTCGAACAACTCCTTGGAGACAAGTCTGAAACGGTTCTATTGCGCCGGATCATAGCCTCCGCGCCACCAATGGCCAGCGGAATTACGGCCGCTGGGCTCCGTTCACGGCGAGGTAGATCGAATAGAGCCCGGAGAGCGCGGTGATGAACAACCGGTTGCGCCGCGGGCCGCCGAAACAGACATTGGACACCAGCTCGCCGATGTCGATCTTGCCCAGGAGCGCACCCGACGGCGCGTAGCAGTTCACACCCTTGAAGGCGCTGGTCCACAGCCGCCCGTCGGTGTCGAGGCGGAACCCGTCGAAGAACCCTTCCTTGAGCTCGGCGAACACCCGGCTGTTGGCCAGGCGCTTGCCGTCCACCACATCGAAGCGGCGGATGTGGTGATTGCCCTTCGGGTCGTGCGAGAAGGAGGTGTCGGCGACGTAGAGGATTTTCTCGTCGGGCGAGAAGGCGATGCCGTTCGGCTTGCCAAAATCCTCGGCGACCACGTCGAGCGTCCCTGACGCCGGATCGAGGCGGTAGACATAGCAGCCCGCCTGCTCTTGCGGGGCCAGATAGCCTTCGTAGTCGTTGATGATCCCGTAGGACGGGTCGGTGAACCAGATCGTTCCGTCGGACTTGACCACGACGTCGTTGGGCGAGTTGAGCCGCTTGCCCTTGTAGCTGTCGGCCAGCACCGTGATGCTGCCGTCGAACTCCGTGCGCGTCAGGCGCCGGGTGCCGTGCTCGCAGGTCAGCAGGCGGCCTTCGCGGTCACGGGTATTGCCGTTGCTGAAATTCGAGGGCTGGCGGAACGCCGAAACGTGACCGTCCGGCGTCCAGCGCAGCATGCGGTTGTTGGGAATATCGCTCCAGATCAGCTGGTCGGTGTCGCGGAAGTAGACCGGCCCTTCCGACCAGCGCGTGCCGGTGTAGAGCTTCTCCACCGGCGCGTTGCCCATCACGCAAAGGCCGAACTCGGGCGAGAGGATCTGGATCTCGTGGGTCATGATCGTTGCCTGGCCAGCGCCACAAAAGCGAGCGGCCCGGGCGGTGAGCCCGGGCCGCCGACTCAAACGTCAGTTCAGCTCGATCTTCGCCGTCTTGACGATCTCGGCCATGGCGGCGATCTCGGCCTTGATGGAGGCGTCGAACTCCTCGGGCTTCATCGGCCAGGCGGCCATGCCCATGGACTTGAAGCGCTCGGTCAGTTCCGGCCCGCGCAGCGCCTTGACCGTCTCCTCGTTGAGCTTGTTGACGATGTCACGCGGTGTCTTGGCAGGCGCCAGCATGCCAACCCAGAAATTGTAGGCCGAATCCTTGACGCCAGCCTCTTCCGTGGTCGGGACGTTGGGCAGGATCGCCGTGCGCTGCGAGGAGCCCACCGCCAGGGTGACGAACTTGCCCGCCTGGATGTTGGCCAGCGCGGCGTTCACCGGCGCGAAGAACACGTCGACACGGCCTTCCATGACGTCCGTCATGGCCTCGGGCGTGCCCTTATAGGGAATGTGCGTGTGCCGGATTCCGGCACGGGCGCTGAACTTCTCCGCGTTCATGTGCGTGGCGCTGCCCACACCGGCCGAGGCGAAGTTGAGCTCACCCGGCTTCGACTTGGCGTAGGCAACCAGGTCCGCCACCGTCTTGATGTTCTTCGACGGGGCGATGATCAGCACGTTCGGCAGGTTGGCCAGCGGCGTGATGCCGGCGAAATCAGTCGCAGTGTTGAACGGCATGTCCTTGTAGAGAGCCGGGTTCGCGGTGTGCGCCGAGGAGTTCACCAGCAGCGTGTGACCATCCGGCGCCGCCTTGGCGACGATCTCGCCGCCGATCTTGCCGCCGGCCCCCGGACGGTTCTCGACGACCACTGGCTGGCCGAGAGCGGCCGACAGGCGCTCACCCACAGCACGGGCCGTGATGTCGGTCGAGCTGCCGGGCGTGAACGGCACCACCAGCCGGATCGGCCGGTTCGGGAAATTCTGCGCCGATGCCGGCGCCGCCATCACCACGAGGGCGATTGCCGCGGTGAGTGTGGTGAGAAGCTTCATGACGTGTTCCTCCATGTAGAGAATTGGGGGTTTCTTTATTGAGTCGGGCGGCCGGTCAATTGGCCTGGATGCCGGCCTTCTTGATGAGCTCGATGTTGTCGGCGATCTCCTTCTTCAGCTGGGCGCCGAACTGCTCGGGCGTCGCCAGCATCGGATCGGCGCCCAGTTTGGCGAGGCGTTCCTTCATGTCCGGCGACTGCACGGCCTTGGCGACCTCTGCATTCAGCCGGGTGACGATGTCGCGCGGCGTCTTGGCCGGGACGAACATGCCCGCCCAGAGCATGTAGTCGGCGTCCTTCACACCGGCCTCGCCCGTCGTCGGTACGTTCGGCAGCAGCCCCGAGCGCTGCGGAGCACCGACCGAGAGCGCCACCAGCTTGTCGCCCTGGATCAGCGGTATGCCCGAGGCCATGGTGGTGAACATGAAGTCGATGTTGCCACCCATGATGTCGGTCATCGCTTCCGGGGTGCCCTTGTACGCCACGTGCACGGCGTCGAAGCCGGCCGCGACGCGGAACTTCTCGTCGCTCATATGCGTGGCGCTGCCGCTGCCCGCCGAGGCGTAGTTGAGCTTGCCGGGATTTTTCTTCCCGTAGGCAATGAGATCGGCAACGGTCTTGATGCCCTTGGAATTGTTCGGCGCTACGACCAGGACATTGGGCAGCACGCCAATCGGCGTCACGGCAATGAAATCAGTGAGCGGATCGTAGTTCAGGGTCTTGTAGAGACCGGGCGCTGCGGCGATACCGGAAGAGGTGATCAGCACCGTGTAGCCATCCGGCGCCGATTGGGCGACAGCGACCGCGCCGATATTGCCACCCGCACCGGGCCGGTTTTCGACCAGGACCGGCTGGCCCAGCGGCCCCGTGAGCTTCTCGGCGACGACGCGGGCGACGAGGTCGATGGCGCTGCCCGGCGGGAATGGCGAGACGATCTTTATCGGGCGCGACGGGTAGTTCTGCGCCGCCGCCGGTGCGGCAACACCCAGAACGGCCACTGCGGCCGCGGCGATCAAAGTCCTGATCATCGTCATGACGTTTTCTCCTCCACTGTCTTTTTGTCCGCTGGGCGCCGGCCCGATCACTCGGCCTTGATGCCAGCCGCCGCGGCGAGCTTGATGTTATCCTCGACCTCTTTCTTGATATGGGCCTGGAACTGCTCCGACGTCGCAATCCAGGGGGTCGCCCCCACCGCCGACAGCCGAGCCTTCATCTCCGGCGACTGCACGGCTTTGTTCACCTCGGTATAAAGACGCTGCACGATCTCCTTCGGCATGTTCTTCGGCGCGAGCAGGCCATACCAGAGCACGAAATCCGAGTTCGGCACCCCGGCCTCGATCGTGGTCGGCACATCCGGCAGCACGGGCGAGCGCTCGGTCGAGCTCACAGCGAGCGCCAGAAGACTGCCGGCCCGGATCAGCTGCAGCGCCGCCGAGATCGGCGAGAAGAAATAGTCGGTGCGTCCGGTCATGATGTCCGGGAACGCCTCGGTGCTGCCACGATAGGGCACGTGCACAGCATCATAGCCACCGGCGGCGGCGCGGAATTTCTCGGCATTGAGATGCGTACCGCTGCCGATACCCGCCGAGCCGAAGGTCAGCTTGCCCGGGTTGGCCTTGCCGTAGGCCACCAGCTCCTGGACCGTCTTGAGGCCACGCGACGGGGCGATGATCAGCACGTTCGGCTGGAAGGCCAGCGGCGCGATCGCGACAAAATCCTCGACCGTATCGAACGGCAGGCTCTTGTAGATCGCCGGATTGGCGGCGTGGCCGGCAGAGGTGGCCAGCAGCGTATAGCCGTCGGCCGGCGCCTTGGCGACGGCATTGGCGCCGATGCTGCCGCCCGCCCCGCCCCGGTTCTCGACGATCATCGGCTGGCCCATGGCCGGCTGGATGGCATCGACCAGGGCACGCCCCATCGTGTCCGTACCGGTACCCGGCACGAAGGGCACGATCACCTTGATCGGGCGGTTGGGATAGCTCTGGGCGGCGGCAGTCGAGGCCAGCAGGAGCGCCGCACCGGCGGCCAGCAGAATCCGTCGAAGCATCGCCATCCCTGCCTCCGTTTTAGGCGCTGTCCTCAGGACAGGCCGTCGCTCACCTGTATGTTCTCCGGCTTTACTTCGAAGCCGGAATTCTTGGCCTGAAGCAATAGCAGGGTCGCGAAGTCGATGTCGAGATACCCGTGTCCCATCAGGCTCTGGATGATGTTCCGGGTCTCCGAAGCCAGCGGCATGGGGATTTCCAGCGACCGGGCCGCTGACAGGCCAAGTTCCACGTCCTTGCGCAGAAGATAGGGTGTGAAGGTCGTGGTGAAGTCGAGATTGACCAGCGCCGGGCTCTTGTACCGGGTGAAGGTCGAGCCCATCACGCTCTTGTTGATGAAGTCGAGGAAGGCGTGGCGCGGCACGCCGGACTTCTCCGCCAACACTGTGATCTCGCACAGCGACTGGATGACCACCGCCAGGAAGACGTTGTGGCAGATCTTGACGATGCGAGCGACGTCACCCTCCCCGACATAGCTGACACCCGTGCCCAGGAGCTCGAGATACGGCTTCGCCGTATCGAAGGCGGCCTTCGGGCCGGAAACGACAAGGCTCAACTTGCCGGCCTTCACCACCTTGCCGTTGCCGCTGACCGGTGCCGCGAGCAGCTGGGTCCCGAGCTTCTCTGCCGCTGCCCGCAACTCCCTGGAGGCCTCTTCAGACACCGTCGACGAATCGACCAGGATCTTCGGCACCTTGCCCTTGCGCGACAGGACGCCGTTCGGCCCGAGCGTCACTTCCAGCAGATCCTCGGAGGTCGAGACCATGGTGAAGACGATGTCACGGTCGGCGAGATCGGCGGGTGTGGCCACCGTGGTGGCGCCGTACTGCGACAGGGGCTCGGCCTTGGACCGCGTGCGGTTATAGGCAGAGACCTTGCCACCTGCCTTGGCGAGACGCGCCGCCATCGGGAAGCCCATGCGGCCGGTGCCGATCCAGCCGAGCGTGTGGGTGGTCACTGATGCGTCCATGGGCGTGCTCCTGCGTTTCCCCGAGGTCAAATTCATTGCCGTGCCGTCGACCATGCAATCGATTGCAGAGCCCACGTGTAGAGCATTTGATATCATGAGGCAACCGTCCGCCGGAGGTGTCTTGCCTCGCAGCGAACCCTCCTCTATCACCGGCTCATGGCCCGCTCGAAACCGACAATTCATGATGTGGCGCAAGCCGTTGGCGTGCACCCATCGACCGTCTCGCGGGTCCTGAATGCCGCCACCCGGCACATGGTGACGGCCGAGATCGCCCGGAAGGTGACCGAGGCGGCGCACGCGCTGGGCTATCACCGCAACGCCTTGGCCCACAGCCTGCGCACCAGGCGCTCAAGCACCATCGGAGTGATCATCCCCGACATCACCAACCCGGTCTTTCCGCCCATCCTGCGCGGTATCGAGGACGCGCTCGCCGGCGCCGGCTACACCGCCATCATCGCCAACACCGACAGCGCCCAGGGGCGCGAGACCGTGGTGCTGGAGCACATGCTGGCACGGCGGATCGACGGACTGATCCTGGCGACCGCGCAGCGCAAGGACCCGATGATCGAGCGTTGCGTGGCCGAGGACATCCCGCTGGTCCTGATCAACCGCACGACCGGCCGTAACGGCGCGGTGCCGTCCGTGGTCAACGACGACGTCACCGGCATCGGCCTCACTGTTTCCCACCTTGCCGGCCTCGGCCATCGGCGCATCGCCCACATCGCCGGGCCGCAATCGCTGTCCACCGGCTTCGAGCGCCATCGCGGCTTTCTGGCGGCGATGAAGGCGGCCGGGCTGAAGGCTGATGACAGCCTGATCGTCGTCGCCGAGGCCTACAGCGAGCGCGAGGGCCAGCGTGCGATGACGGCGCTGCTGGAGCAGAAAAAGAAAGCCACCGCCGTCGTCGCCGCCAACGATCTGCTGGCGCTCGGCTGCTACGACGCGCTGGCCACGCGCGGCCTCAACTGCCCACGCGACATGTCGATCACCGGCTTCAACGACATGCCGTTCGTCGACAAGCTGAATCCGCCCCTGACCACGGTGCGCATCCAGCACTACGAGATGGGGCTGCAGGCCGCGAAACTCCTGCTCGAGCGCATCAACGCGCCCGACACGCGCCGGGTCGACCGGAAGCTGGAGCCCTCGCTGGTGATACGCGGCTCGACGGCGCGGCCAAGCTAGCCCTTCGGCGCCGGAACGCCGTCTTGCAACACGGCGTTCTTCACGGGCTATGCCGCGTGTTCAATCGTCCGCTCTGGCATGGGTCGAGTACCGCAGGCCGGCGGGTATCCTCGATGTCGGCTTCACGACCGGCCGCAACTATTCGTACTACGGCGTGCCGGAACGCGAATATCGGGGCCTGATGCGAGCCTCGTCGAAGGGAGCCTACTACAACGCCCGTATCCGTGACCGCTACCCGTACTGGCGCCGGCCGGAGCCCGGTTAAACAGGCTCCGGCCGGCCGCTCCCTTACAGGCAGGTGTAGTAGGCCGAGCCGCCCGTGACGCCGTTGAACTGGGCTGCCTTGCCCTGCGTCCGGCAATAGTTCGCAGCGCTGACATTGGCCGACGAGATGTCGTTGTTGGGAGCCGGGTAGGACACCGTCGGCGATCCGGCGGGCACCGTCGCCACCGGGGCAACCATCACCGGCGCCGGAGCCACGACCGTGCCCGGAGCTGGCGCGACGACGGTCGCCGGGGCTGGAGCCACGACCGTGGCCGGAGTGGCGGCGGTCGTGCCGATGCATTCGTACTGCGCCTGGGTGCTGGTGGCGCTGCGCACGCGGGCGGTGCCGCCGTAGCGCTGACAGTAAGCCGCCGCCTGGCGGTTGGCCTCGGTGAGATCGCCGCCGGTCACCTGGTAGGAGACGGTCGGCGGGTTGTAGGACACGGTCGGCGGGGTCGAAGAGACCTGCTGGGTGCCGGTGCAGGCCGCAAGCGAGCCTGCCGCGAGAACGCAAAGCGCGAGATGACGCATGATGGCTTCCTTCCTGACATGGCGGTGACCCACGGCCGTTTCGGAACCGGCAGCAGGCCCTCACCCATGAATCTGGTAAGGAGGTAGCGCCGCCAGAAGAGGCGGGCGCGCGCGCTAAGGGAGTATGGCTACCTAGTAAGGATTAGCGATCGGCAGCTCTTGCGCGGGGAACAGCGTGATCACCTGGCAGCCCTTGTCGGTGACCACGATCTCCTCCTCGATGCGCGCAGCGGAGATGCCATCCTTGGCCGGGCAGTAGGTCTCCAGCGCGAAGACCATGCCGGCCTTGATCTCCATCGGGTCGTCCATCGAGTTGAGCCGGCTGATGATTGGCCGCTCGTGCAGGCCGAGGCCGAGGCCGTGGCCGAACTCCAGGCCGAAGGCTTCCATCTCGCTGCTGAAGCCGATCTTCTCGGCGGTCGGCCAGCAATCCGCCACCTGGTCGGAACGCACACCCGGCCGGATCATGGCGATGGCCGCGTCGATCCATTCGCGTGCCCGCTTGTAGGCGTCCTTCTGCACCTCGGTCGCCTTGCCGACGTTGAAGGTGCGGTAGTAGCAGGTGCGATAGCCCATGTAGGACTGGATGATGTCGAAGAAGGCCTGGTCGCCCGGCCGCAGGAGGCGGTCGGTGAAGTTGTGCGGATGCGGCGAGCAGCGCTCGCCCGAGATGGCGTTGATCGCCTCGACGCAGTCCGAGCCCTTCTCGTAGAGATCGTGATTGGCCAGCGCCACGATCTGGCTCTCCTTCACGCCGGGTTTCAGCGCCTCGTACATCTTGTGATAGGTGCCGTCGACCATCGCCGCCGACATGTTGAGCAGGGTCAGCTCGTCGCGGCTCTTGATCTCGCGCGCATCGAGCATGACCTGCTGGCCGTCGCGGATCTCCAGCCCGAGCTTCTGCAGTTCGAAGAGCATCGGCAGCTCGACCATGTCGATGCCGATCGGCATGTCGGCCACCCCTTCCTCGACCAGGATGGCCTTGATCTCCTCGGCCGCCCGCTTGAACAGGCCCATCTTGGGATTGATGGCGCCGCGCAGGCCCAGCAGGCCCGCCTTGCAGTGGTCCTCCTTCAGCCATGGCGCGTAGAGCCGGTGATGCTTGGCGGCGGAACCGAAATCCCAGACATAAGGATCGCCGTTACCGGTCATCAGGCAGTAACGCGTCAGCTTGTCGCGCGCCCATTCGCCGATCACCGTGGACGAGATGTAGCGGATGTTGTGCTGGTCGAAGGTCAGCAGGGCGCCGAGCCCGGACTTGGCCAGCGCCTGGCGCGTGCGCCCGAGCCGATAATTGTGCAGGCGCCGGTAGTCGACCCGCTCCTCGAAATCGACATTCATGAAGCCGAAATTCATCAGCGGCCGCTTCCAGTCGTGGCGCGGGTCGACGTCTTCGGGCTTTACGATCACCGGCTCGAGGTGCTTCTTCGCCATCGTCTGCTGAGCTCCTGCTGTCGTCTCGTTATTCGGCGGCGCTGCGGCCGGTGCCTTGCTTCTTCTTTGCCCAGTAGTCGGGCGACGCCTTGCTCTTCTCCAGCGCCTCGGCGCTCTCGAAGCCCGGCGCCATCGAGGCCGTGGTGCCGGCCAGGATCTTGTGATGCTCGATGTTCAGGGTGCGCAGCCAGCGCTGCTGGCCCATGGTCAGCGCCACGAAGTAGCCGAGCTCGACCAGCTCCGGCTCGCTGAAATGGCTGTGCAGGCGCTGCCACAACGCGTCTTCCGAGGGCAGGTCCCAGACGATGGTCTCCGTATAGGCCAACGCCGCCTTCTGCCGGTCGTTGAAGCGCGTCGACTTCTCGAAATTCAGCAGGTCCTTGTAGTCCTCTTCGATCAGCCCGGCGTTCTTCGACTTCTCCGAACGCTGGTTGCCGCAATACTCGCACTTGACCGATTGCGAGACGTAGACGCGGCACAACTCCTTGATGCTGTGGTCGCACACACCCTTGTGGAAGACGTCGCGCCAGGAATTGGCGAAGGACCAGAAGACCGCCGGCACGTGCGCGCGCACCGCCTGGCTCTCAGGCCGCGGCGTGCCCTCGCGCCGGCAACGATCGAGCTCGGCAAGCATCGCTGGATCGCTGATGGTCGCCGGGTCGACGTAGCTGATGCGCTGCCTGGCCATGGCGTCCTCCCGAATCCCGTTTCACATGCAAACGATTGCAGCGATTGTGCCCGAGCCCCGCCGGCCGATCAACCGCTGGCGCCTACTGCGCTTCCTGGAGCAGCGCGACGTAATCCGGGACCTGGAGCGACCGCGGGTTGGTGCCGTGGCAATGGTCGAGCATCGCCTGCTGCGCCACGCCTTCGTATTCCGACGGCTTGACGCCGAGCTCGCCCAGGCCACCCGGGATGCCGAGCTTGCGGTTGAACGCCGCGAACCACGCCGGCACGTCGGCATTCTCGGCCAGGCCCAGCGCGCGGCGCAGGCGCGCCATCTTCTTCGGACCGATCGTCGCCTCGTTGGCGCGCATCACCGCCGGCATCAGGATGGCGTTGAGCGTGCCGTGATGCAGGGTGCGTCCCGGCAAAGCGCCGAGCGCGTGCGAGAGCGAATGCACGGCGCCAAGTCCCTTCTGGAAGGCCATGGCGCCCTCCATGGCCGCTGTCATCATCTGCCAGCGCCCCTCGCGGTCATGGCCGTTCTCCACGACCCGCGGCAGATGCTCGACGATGCGCTCCACACCGTCGAGAGCAATGGCCTCGGCCGGCGGGTTGACCAGCGGCGAGCAGAAGGTTTCGACACAATGCGCCAGGGCATCCAGACCGGTCGCGGCGGTGAGGCCGCGCGGCAGATCGAGTGTAAGTTCGGGATCGCAGATCGCGACCTTGGGAAAGAGATGCGGGCTGACCACACCCAGTTTGCGGCCGTCCTTCATGATGATGACGGCGCCGCGCCCGACCTCGCTGCCGGTTCCCGCCGTCGTCGGGATGGCCACCACCGGCGCCACGCTGGGCTCGATGCGATCGCCGCCCTTGTTGGACGCGGCGTACTGCCCCAGTGGCGCCGGATGGGTGGCCAGGATCGCGGCCCCCTTGGCCAGATCCATCGACGAGCCGCCACCGAAGCCGATGACCCCGTCGCAACCCTGCGCCTCGAACAGCCGCGCCGCGTCCTCGCAGGCCGCCTCGGTCGGATTGGCCGGCGTGCCGTCGAACAGCGGCACGCCGTCGCCGCGCGCCAAAACAGCCTGCAGCTTGCCGACCAGACCGCTGGCCACCAGGCCGCGATCGGTAACGATCAGCGGCTTGCGGATACCCAGGCGCTTCAGCTCGTCGGGCAGCAGCGCCAGGGCGCCGAAGCCGAGCTTCACCGTCGTCAGGTAGGAGATGGTCGAGATCATGGGCCGCGCGCTCCGCTCATACCCGGCCGGTATAGCCCGCCAACCCCGGCGACGATAGAGTCCATCGTATGAGCGACGAGGCCGCCCTCTCCGTCCCGCGCGTACGCGAGCTGCTGGACCGGCATGGCGATGCGCTGCTGGCGCTGGCGGGGCGCAGCATCCGCCACACGCTGGCCACCGGCAAGGCGCTGGCCGTCGATCCTGCCGCACAGGCGCCCGAGCTCGCCGAGCCCGGAGCGAGTTTCGTCACCCTGCGCCTCAAGGCTGGCGAGCTGCGTGGCTGCATCGGCTCGTCGCGCGCCTGGCGGCCGCTGATGGTCGATATCGCCAGCAACGCCGCCGGTGCTGCCTTCGAGGACCCGCGCTTTGCGCCGCTCCGGCCGGAGGAGCTCGACGGGCTCTGGCTGTCGATTTCGGTGCTGACCGCGCCCGAGCCGCTGCCGGCAGCGTCGGAGGCCGAGCTGCTGGCGAAAATCCGTCCCGGGCAGGACGGCCTCGTCCTCTCCACCGGCGAGCGCGCCGGTGTGCTGCTGCCGCAGGTCTGGGAGATGCTGCCGGCGCCGCGCGACTTCCTCGCCGCGCTCAAGGAGAAGGCCGGCCTCGCCCGCGATCACTGGTCGCCGAGCCTGTTCGTGCTGCGCTTCGAATCCGTCACCGTCGAGCATCCGAACCTGTTCTCATCCTGAGGAAGGAGGCTGTCATGCCGCTCCAGTTCCCCGATGCCAAGCGCGACTGGGACGCCACGCAGAAGGCCGTCAGCTTCACCGGCAGCGACAACGGCAAGCCGGTGCGCTGCCTCGTCACCCTCGACGCGCTGGTCACCCATTTCGGCGCGCCGCGCAACGCCGACGGCGATCAGGCGATCCGCGCCTTCGACCGCTGCCGCCCGGTGATCGAGGAGCAGGCGCTGGTCAAGCACGCCCGCCGCCGGCTCGGCCCCAACGGCGAGGTGACGCTCGGTCCCCGTGATTTCTGAGCAACCATCCACAGGGGATATAATAGACATCCTGGACATATCAAGACATAACGTCTCAATAAATATCCCAGCCGAATCAACGGGCCCGGCGGCGCTGTCCGGAACGCCACCGGGAAGACACACTTCTTAAGATCAGGGACTTAGCCGGCCGGCAGGGCGCGTGTCGTGTCGTCGAACAGCTCGTCGACCGAGTAGCGCCGCTCGATCAGCCCCTGCTGCAGGCAGTAGCCGATCACCGCTTCCAGCGCCTGGCGCATGGACTCGACCCCGTAAGGCAGGTCCCGGTTGTCGCCGGCCTCGCGCTTGCCCTCGCGCAGCACGCGATAGATCTCGCGCACGACGTCGGGGCGCTCCCTGGAGAGTGAGCTCCGCACCACCATCAGGTGATTGACCGGCGCCGAGCCGTGCTTTTTCTCCCAGGCCGCCGCCGCCGCGACCGGATCGGGGAAGAGCGGCTTGATCCGCGGGTCATCCGGCGTCGCCGCCATGATCGCCGCGTCGATCTCGCCCGCCTGCAGCATGCCCAGCAGGGTCTTGTCCTTCCCCATGAGCTCGAGGCGCGTCGGATTCCTGATCGGCGGCAGATGCGGGTCCTCGAACGTCACCCAGGTGCAGCTATCGGTGTCGACCCCATAGTCGTTGCGCAACGAGCCGCGGACATAGGTGCCCGTGGTCACGGTGTAGGAGCGCACCCCAATGCGCTTGCCCGGCAGGTCCTGCGGCCGCAGCAGGCCGCGCTCGGCGTTGTAGACGATCATGCCGTGCTGCGGGCGCGCAAAGACCGTTGCGGGGGCGAGGACGTAGGACTTGCCGGCCGCCTTGGCCTGCAGAAAGGTGACGATGGCGAGCTCGCCCCAATCGAACTCCTCGTTGCGCACCATCGCCTTGAAGCCTTCGAACGCCATCTTGTAGGGGGCGTAGTCGAAGCTCACCAGCGGCGAGGAAATCTTGCCGCTCTTGATGGCAGCGGTCTGCGGGTAGTCGCCGAGCAGGGTGGAGAGGCGAAGCGGAGAGGCGTTCATGTCCCTAAGTCCTGGAAATCCTGTTCAACACCGCCTGATCCATATCAAAGACCATTAGCCGCGTCCCCGCCTATTCCGCTCTATCTGCTGGCAAGATTTGCGCGATACCCGGCGCCCCTGTCGGCCTCGATCCTTTCCACTCGACTGCCTTCCGGAAGGGCCCTTAGGCTGGACGGGCATATTGGGATAGGATCGGGCGGGCTCGAGTCGCCCCCCGACACCGAGGCAATCCATGCGTGTCCGCGAAGATTACCGAACGCTGACCGGTGCCGAGAAGGCCGCCGTCCTCATGCTCTCGGTGGGCGAGGAGTACGCCTCCAAGCTCTTCGCGCTGATGGACGACGAAGAGATCAAGGAACTGTCGCAGACCATGTCCAATCTGGGCACGGTCCACTCCTCGATCATCGAACGCCTGTTCATCGAGTTCGCCGACCAGATCT
>Ga0164290_1000789_pt1 | contig 79212 bp, 79 predicted proteins | sample Micstemetagenome_FD_108782 | JGI IMG/M metagenome (GOLD analysis project Ga0164290, IMG submission 108782) | Contaminated culture microbial community from soil near Moab, Utah, USA - Microcoleus steenstrupii SON62 (Illumina Assembly) | ecosystem: Environmental > Terrestrial > Soil > Soil crust... | reverse complement strand
GGTCTATCGCGCGCTCGATCCCTTCATCCAGATCCTGAAGCCGGTGTCGCCGCTCGCCTGGATGCCGCTCGCGCTCTACACCATCAAGGACAGCGCCATCTCCTCGATCTTCGTGATCTTCATCTGCTCGGTGTGGCCGATGCTGATCAACACCGCCTTCGGCGTGGCGAGCGTGCGCAGGGAATGGCTGAACGTGGCGCGCACCCTCGAGGTCGGGCCGTTCCGCACCGCCTTCAAGGTGATCCTGCCGGCGGCGGCGCCCACCATCATGACCGGCATGAGGATCTCCATCGGCATCGCCTGGCTGGTGATCGTGGCGGCCGAGATGCTCGTGGGCGGCACCGGCATCGGCTACTTCGTGTGGAACGAGTGGAACAACCTCTCGATCGCCAACATCGTCACAGCGATTCTGCTGATCGGCGTGGTCGGGCTGCTGCTCGACCAGGGGCTGGCGTGGCTCACCAAGCTCGTGACCTATCCGGAATAGAACGAATGGAACGCCCCCTGATCAGTGTCGAAGGTTTGGCGCGCCGCTTCGGCGACAGCAACCAGCCCGCGGTGTTCGAGAACATCTGGTTCGGCATCGATCGCGGCGAGTTCGTTTGCCTGATCGGCCATTCGGGCTGCGGCAAGACCACGATCCTGAACGTGCTGGCCGGGCTCGACCAGCCGAGCGACGGCGCCGTCATCGTCGACAACCGCGAGATCGACGGCCCCAGCCTCGACCGCGCCGTGATCTTCCAGGGCCATGCCCTGCTGCCGTGGCTGACGGTCATGGGCAACATCGCCTTCGCCGTCTCCTCGCGCTGGCCCAAGTGGGACCGCGCCAAGGTCGCCGAGCATGCCGGCAAGTTCATCGAGCTGGTCGGCCTCAAGGGCGCAGAGAACAAGCGGCCGGTGCAGCTCTCGGGCGGCATGAAGCAGCGCGTCGGCATCGCCCGCGCGCTCTCGATCCAGCCCAAGATGCTGCTGATGGACGAGCCGTTCAGCGCGCTCGATGCGCTGACCCGCGGCATGCTGCAGGACGAGGTGTTGCGCATCTGCGCCGACACGCGGCAGACAGTTTTCATGATCACCCACGACGTCGACGAGGCGATCCTGCTCGCAGACAAGATCGTGCTGATGACCAACGGGCCGGGGGCGAAGATCGCTGAGATCGTGGTCAACACCATGCCGCGCAACGAACGGCACCGGAACGACCTGCATCGCCATCCGCAGTACTACGCCATCCGCAATCATCTCGTGGAATTCCTGGTCAACCGCTCCAGGGCGTTCGACCAGGAGATCACCGACGGCAGCTACGATCCGCGCCGTCTGAAGCTGGTGAAGCCGGGTCTGGCCGCGGTCAATCCGCCGGCCGAGGTCGTGCCGCTCAGGCACTCGCATTGAGTCCATACGCATTGAACAAGCAAGACGAGGAGAGACGACAAATGAAACGGGCAGAAGTCACGGAGAAGATCCTCACCGCCAAGCGCCTGAAGGAGCTCACCTGGGAGGAGATCGCCAAGAAGATCGGCGGCGCCTCCAAGATCGTGGTCACCGCGGCCTGCCTGGGCCAGATGAAGATGACCAAGGAGCAGGCGACCAAGGCCGCCAAGCTGTTCGGGCTGGGCAAGGAAGAGACCTTGCTGCTGCAGGAGGTGCCCTATCGCGGCTCGCTGCCCCAGGTGCCGCCGACCGATCCGCTGATCTACCGCTTCTACGAATTGGTGCAGGTCTACGGCACGACGTGGAAGGAGCTGATCCAGGAGGAGTTCGGCGACGGCATCATGTCGGCCATCGACTTCGACATGACCATGGAGCGCCAGCCCGACCAGAAGGGCGATCGGGTGAAGATCGGCATGTCGGGCAAGTTCCTGGGCTACAAGACGTACTGAAGCGTGCGTCCGTCCGTCGACAATGGCAGATGAACGGGATGCGTGGATAATCCAGACGTGTGAGCCGGGCGATCGCGTATTTGGTATCACCCGGCCGGGAAGACCTGAGCGGCGCGCGTCGACTGACCGAGGTGGTGCCTTCGCGGCTCAATCGAGTGAACCCAGCCGGAGCCGCCAAGGCACGATGCGGCCGATCCGCAAGATGTCGGTCCTGGACCAGCAATCACCGGATAGCCGCCTTCTGACTTCGTCCTCGGTGGCGGCTCGAATGACAAGCAGGATCTCGGACGTCCCTTCCAGTGGGCCGCCCAGCATGACGACCCGGTCCTTGTGCAGTCCGTTCATGAAATCGGCGTGCTCCCGCCAATCGTCCTGCTGATCCATTGCGAGGTCGGAATTCCAATTCGCGCCGCGGGTGCGGGTGACGGCGAATACGTTGGGCATGGCGGTCATCGCCCCGAGTTCGGTGGCGGGAAGTGAAGTCCCTTCGAGCCGTCGAAGCCCACGAAGCCGCCGGACACAGTGGTGATGGATGCTTCGAATTTTGCGAGCATTGGCATCGCGATGGCTTCGAGTTCGCCTTTCCATGCCGGGCCTTCGTAGAATGCGCTTCTCAGTCGATCACGTTCTTCCGGAGAGGCAAAGAGACGGAGCCAATGAAAAACATCGGGCTTCTCCTGATCGAGGAGAGGGCCGAATATCGCCATGCCCGTGGCCCGCATCGCGGGCACGGCGCGGTTCTCGAAAAACTCGATAAAGGCGCTCCTCTTTCCTGGCTTCACGGTATAAGTACGCACTTCGACGATCATGCACGGCTCCTACCAGAATGGTTGCCCGCTCAAGCTAAACGCAGAGGCGAGGGGCCGACCAGAATGCACCTCGAGGTAACTATGACCGCCCGTGGCAAGCCGAATGCAATCGAAGGTTGCCCGTTGACTGCCGCAATGGCGGCTGTGGGCGGCAAGTGGAAGCTTGTTATCGTCTATTGGCTTTCGCAGTCGCCTTTGCACTTCGCGGCATTGCAGCGCCGTGTGGACGGCATCTCGCAGAAGGTGCTGACGCAGCAATTGCGGGAGCTCGTCGCGGATGGAATCGTCAAGCGGCAAGAGACGGGGCCCATTCCGTCCCCTGTCATCTATTCCCTGACAGAGTACGGATATTCGCTGAAGCCGATGCTCGCCCAACTCCTGATCTGGGGTAAGGAGCATCTCGGGCGGCTGTCTGTCAGCCTTGCCAGCGTCTAGCACCGAGCTCTCGTCCCCCCAGGACCACGACTGCTACAAGCGCGGTGGCAAACCAGCGTCGACTGCACGGGCCCGAGCGGCAGACGGACCTATGCGGCACTCCTGATGTGCGTCGGCAGCCGCTCGAAGCGGGGACGTACCTCGCGCGCAGACCGCCGCATTTCGGCTTCGAAAGGGCTGGAACTGCCGCCTAACGCACCTACTCAGCCGCGAGCTTCCGCGCCGTCCGCGGATCGCGCGTGAGCAGGCCGTCGGCCAGATCGCGCTCGATCAGCGAGTCCGGGCGCTCGGAGATGCGGCCGAAGCCGCCGCCGCCGCCCACGAACATCTCGACGATCTCGCCCTTGGCGAGATCGACGGCGGCCTTGCTCCTGAGCTCCTCGACCGTGCCGTTGGCGCGGTGCACCCGGCAGTAGCCGCGCTGGCCGGGCTCGCCGCCTTGCAGGCCCTCGGGGGCGAGTCGGAAGCGGTCGGAGTAGATCGCGAGCTGCACGTCGTCCTTCAGGATCTCGCAGCGCCGGAAGAAGCCCGCGCCGCCGCGCCGTGCGCCGAGGCCGAACGAATCGGGGGCAAGCTCGTAGCCGACGATGCGGAAGAAGTCGTAGTCGATGTCGAGCGATTCGACCGGGGCGTTGGAGCAGTTGCTGAGCGGCGAATCGACGGCGTCGCAGCCGTCGGCGTCCTTGGAGGCGCCGTAGCCGCCGCCGAAGATCTCCAGGTAGACGCTGTAGCCTTTCTCGCCGAGATGGCTGAGGCAGAAGGCCGTCGTGCAGTCGAAGCCGGTGGCGATCACCTTGTCGGGTAACGCCTGGGCCATCGCCTTCATCACCGCGTTGAACACGCGATAGGCCGGAATCATGCGGGCCCGGACCGGCGCCGGCGGCCGCGGGTTCAGCAACGAGCCGTACGGCACCTTGATCCTGATCGGCCGCGCCATGCCTTCGTTGTAGGGAATGTCGGGGCTGGTCAGCACCGACTTCACGCAGCTGAGCGCCGCCGACAGCGTGCTGGAGTAAGGGCAGTTGAGGTTACGCTTGACCTGCGCGCAGGTGCCCTCGAAGTCGATCTCGACCGAATCCTCCGCGATGGTGACCTTGGCCTTCACCACCAGCGGATCGTCGCTGAGGCCATCGTCGTCGACGGCATCCTCGCCGTAGAACGTGCCCTTGGGCGCCTGGGCGATGGCCGCGCGAACGCGGCGTTCGGAGTAGTCCTGCATCTCCTTCATCGCCGCTTCGACCTTGTCGGCGCCATAGCGCTTGCAGAGCTGCTTCACCCGCAGCACGCCGATGGCGTTGGCGGCGAACTGGGCGTTGAAGTCGCCGATGGTGAGGTCGGGCACGCGCACGTTGGCCGTCACCAGCCGCTCGAACGAGCCGCCGTTCCAATCGCGCTGGAAGTCGTACTTGCTGGGCGGAAAGCGCAGGCCCTCCTGGTAGACGTCCGATGCATGGATGTTGAGGCCGGGCGCGCCGCCGCCGAGATCGAGGTGATGCGCCACCGAGGCGCCGAAGCCCACGACGCGGCCGCCCACGAAGATCGGCGTGAAGATGAAGACGTCGGGGATGTGCTGGCCGCCCTCGAACGGGTCGTTGTTGATCAGGAAGTCGCCCTCCTTGAGGGTCTCGACGGGATGGCGCTTCAGGCAGGCGCGCAACGTCTCGCCGATCGGGCCGAGCTGCATGGGAATGAGCTCGGCCTGCGCCACCGTGTTGCCGTGGCGATCCATCAAGCCGGCCGAACCGTCGCGCGCTTCGCGCAGGATGGTCGAGTAGGCCGAGCGGATCAGTTTGACCCCCATCTCGCGGGCGGCGGCGATCAACGCCTGGCTGATCACGGCATAGTCGATCGCACTCAACTCGCTCATCACGATCTCCGCAGGATGAGATTGTCCGCCGGGTCGAGCTCGGCCGTCCAGCCGGGCGGCACCCAGGTCGTGGCGGTGTAGCCTTCGATCACGGCGGGCCCCTCGATCCGCTGGCCGGCGGTCAGCGCCTCGGCGGTGTGTCGGGCGCAGTCGATCCAGCCCTCGCCATGGAAGATCTTGGTCTTCTCCGGTTGGCGCGCGGCGAGCGTCTCGCGGTCGAGGCGCGGCGCGGTGCCGATGGGCAGCGTCGCGCCCACGCGCAGGGTCACGATCTCGACCGGCCGGTCGAGCGTTGCGCCATGCATGAAGGTGCGGTGATGGGCATCGGCGAACAGCTCGGCGAGATAGTCGGCGCTGAGCGAGCCGAGGCGATTGGCCGGGATCTCGACCCCGACCTCGAAGGCCTGGCCGACGAAGCGCATGTCGAGCGTGTGCGTATAGACGAGGTCGCCCGGCAGCTTCATGTCGGCGAACTGCGCGGCAAGCCTGGCGCGCATCTCGCCGAAGATGCGGCCGGTTTCCTGGGCCGCCGCATCGTCGAGCTTCATCTTGCGCGTGACGGCATCGAACTTGGTGTAGTCGGAGGCGACCAGCCCGTAGGCCGAGATCACGCCGGCATTGGGCGGCACGACGATGGTGGCGATGCCGAGCTCCTCGGCGATGCGGGCGGCGTGCAGCGGACCCGCGCCACCGAACGGCACCAGAGCATAGTCGCGCGGATCGCGGCCGCGCTCGGTCGAGACCAGCTGGATGGCCCGCACGATGTTGGCGTCGGCGAGCTGCAGCGCCGACGAGGCGGCCTGCTCGACGCTGAGGCCGAAGCGCTGGGCCAACGGCTCGAAGGCGCGCTTGGCCGCTTCGCCGTCGAGCTTCATGCGACCGCCCAAAAAGGCGCCGGGCCGGATGGTGCCGATGACGATGTGGGCGTCGGTGATGGCGGGCTCGCTGCCGCCTTTGCCGTAGCAGGCCGGGCCGGGATCCGCGCCGGCGCTCTGCGGGCCGACGCGCAGCATGCCGCCGTCGTCGACCCAGGCGATCGACCCGCCGCCGGCGCCGACCGACACGATGTCGAGCACCGGCGTGCGGATGGGCAGGCCATCGATCTCACTTTCCGATGCGAGCGAGGGCCGGCCGTCCTGCACCAGGCAGACATCGGTCGAGGTGCCGCCCATGTCGAAGGTGATGAGATCGTTGAAGCCCGAGCGTGCGGCCTGCCGCGTCGCGCCGACCACGCCGGCGGCCGGACCGGAATAGAGCGCCGTGATGGCGCTTTCGCGCATCGCCTCGGCCGGCAGGCGCCCGCCGTTGGACTGCATTACCGTGAAGCGACCCTTGAAGCCCGATTCGGCGAGCTTGCCTTCGAAACGATGCAGGTAGCCGTCGATCACCGGCTGGACGTAGGCCGAGAGCAGCGTCGTCGAGGCGCGCTCGAATTCGCGGAACTCGCGCGCCACCTGATGGCTCGCCGTCACCAGCACCTCGGGCAGCGCCTCGCCGAGCAGGGCCGCCAGCCGCCTCTCATGCACGGGATTGGCATAGGCGTTGAGCAGGCAGATCGCGACCGCGCGATAGCCGCCGGCCTTGATCGCCGGGATCAGCTCACTGCGGACCCTGGCTTCATCGAGCGGAGTCTCGACCGAACCATCGGCACGCAGACGTTCCGGCGCCTCGAAGCAGTCCTTGCGACGCACCGGTGGCGCCGGCTTGGCGTAGAAGAGATCGTAGATGTTGCGCCGGTCGTGGCGCTGCATGAACAGCAGGTCGCGAAAGCCCGCCGTGGCGATGAAGGCGACCGACGCGCCCTTGCGCTCGAGCACGGCATTGGTCGCCACCGTCGAGCCATGACCGAGATCTTCGATCGTCGATAGATCGATGCCCGAAGCGGTGAGAGCCGCGAAGGCGCCGATGTCGGGGCTCCTGGGCGTGCTCGGCACCTTGGTGACGACGACCTTGCCGCCTTCGACGGCGACCAGGTCGGTGAAGGTGCCGCCGACCTCGACGCCGACGCGCATCAGACGTGGGTCTCGCCGGGCGTGGTCTCGCCGGGCGTGGTCCCGCCGAGCTTGGCTTTGAGCTCGGCGATCTCCTTCTTCAGTTCCTCGTTCTCCTCGCGCGCCTTGGCGGCCATGGCCTTCACCGCGTCGAACTCGTCGCGGCGCGGGATGTCCATGCCGTCAAGGATGCGGGCGATCTGGTCGCGGATGCGGGCCTCGACCTCGTCCTTCACGCCGGTCAGCGCGCCCATGGCGCCGTTGGCCATCTTGGTGAGGTCGTCAATGAACGGATTGCGGGTCTGCATGGTTGTGACTCCTGATGCAGCAAGTATGGGCGGCTGGTAGCATCCCATCAAGAACGCCCGGAGACGCAGCTGGAGGAACCCGTGGGTCTGGTCAAAGTCGAATCGAGCGAGGGCATCACCACCATCACCATGACGCGTGCCGATAAGCGCAACGCGTTGAACCAGCAGCTGTGCGACGAGCTCTGCGACGCCTACACCGCCTTCGAGGTGGGCGACGACCGGGTCGCCGTTCTGCAGGCCGATGGCCCGGCTTTCTGCGTCGGCGCCGACCTCAAGGACCCGCCAGCCGCCATGTGGAAGGCGGTGCCCCATGTCAGCCACAAGCTCAGCAAGCCGGTGATCGGCGTCACCCAGGGCTGGGTGATCGGCGGCGCCATCTGCATGGTCATGACCTGCGATCTCATGGTGTCGGCCGACACCACCAAGTTCATGTATCCCGAGGCCAAGGTCGGCGTGTTCGGCGGCCTGATGCCCGGCATCGTGTCGCGCATGCCGCACAAGGTCGCGATGGAGCTCCTCCTGCTGGGCGAGGAGATCTCGGTGAAGCGCGCCTATGAGGTGGGCTTCGTCAACAAGGTCGTGCCGCTCGGCGAGGAACGCAAGGAAGCGCGGCGCATGGCGAAGGTGATCGCCGATTCCGCGCCGCTGGTCATCCGCACCCTGCGCGACTTCGCCAATCAGACGCTGCCGCGCGGTCCGGCCGAGAACTTCGTGCCCGAGCGCTACAAGCTCGAGCGCATCGCCGCCAGCGAGGACCGCAAGGAAGGCGCGGCCGCCTTCCGCGAGAAACGCGCGGCACGCTTCAAGGGAAGGTAAGGACCACCATGGGCGATCTTCTCCTGGTCGGTTGCGGCAAGATGGGCGGCGCCATGCTTGACGGATGGCTGGCGCGCGGCCTCAGCCCCGCCGACGTCATCGTCGCCGAGCCTGTCGATGCGCTCAGGCCGCATAAGCCCGGCCTGCGTGCGGTCGCCTCGACCAGCGACGTTGCCAAGACGCCCGAGATCGTCGTGCTGGCGGTGAAGCCGCAATCGATGGACGGCGTGCTGCCCGACCTCAAGCGCTTCGCCGACGAAGGCGCGGTGTTCCTGTCGATCGCCGCCGGCAAGACGCTGAAGTACTTCGCAAGCCATCTCGGCGCGACGGCGAAGGTCGTGCGCTCGATGCCCAACACGCCGGCGGCGGTGCGTCAGGGCATCACGGTGGCGACACCGTCCAAGGGCGTGTCGGCGGCCGAACAGAAGCGTTGCCACGAGCTGCTGGAAGCCGTCGGTCAGGTCCTGTGGGTCGACGACGAGGCCCTGCTGGACCCGGTGACGGCGCTGTCGGGCAGCGGGCCGGCCTATGTCTTCCTGCTGGTCGAGGCGATGGCCGCGGCCGGCGCCAAGCTCGGGCTCGCGCCCGATATGGCAATGCAGCTCGCCCGCGCGACGGTCGCGGGCAGCGGCGAGCTCCTGAAGCAGTCGAGCGAACCCGCATCGCAGTTGCGCGCTAACGTCACCAGCCCGGGCGGCACCACGGCCGAGGCGTTGAAGGTGCTGATGGCGACGGACGGAATCCAGCCGGTGTTCGACAAGGCGTTGGCGGCGGCGTCGCGACGATCAAAGGAGCTTGCGGGATGACGTCGGCCCAGGACAGCGCAGCCCAGGACAGTGCCAGGGACACCGCGCTCGACGCCTTCATTCGCCTGATCGCCGACAAGGGCTTCGCCGAGGTGGCGTTGCGCGATGTCGCCGAGGCGTCGGGGCTCGGTCTTGCCGATCTTTACCGGCTCTATCCGGACAAGGTGGCGCTGGCGGCGGCCTTCATGGCGCGGATCGACGACGCGGTGCTGGCCGGCACGCCGACGCGCAGCGATCCCGAGGAGACGGCGCGTGATCGATTGTTCGACGTCATGATGCGCCGTTACGACACGCTGCGTCCTTATCGCGAGGCCCTGCGCGCACTACGCCGCGCCGCCACGCGCGATCCCATGCTGGCGCTGGCGATCGGGCCGGCGCTGCGCCGCTCGATGGCGGCCATGCTGGAGGCGGCCGCGGTGCCGAGCGACGGACTGAGTGGTGCGTTGCGACAGAACGGATTGCTCGCCATCCATTACGCGGTTTCCAGGGTTTACGACAAGGACGACACGGCTGACCTGTCGAAGACGATGGCCGCCTTGGACAGCAGGCTGAAGATGGCCGAAAGATGGGCACAACTATTTGATAAATATGTAAAATCAGGCGGAAAGCCGGGCCCGGCACCGGAGGTAAATCCGCCCGCTGCGTGACGTTTTTGTGCAGTGCACAAAAACTTCCCTTGACATGGTGCGGCGCAAGCATAGATTTAGGTTCGTTGTGCACCGCAGCATTTGCGGTCCGACCCCGTCATTTCACTGCCCTCTCGCCCCGTCAGGAGATTTCCATGTACGCCAACGGCACCTTCAAGAACCCCTTCACCGACTTCGACTTCACCAAGATCGCCGGCGAGTTCAAGCTGCCGACGGTCAATGTCGAAACCGTCGTCGAGACCGCGCGCAAGAACTTCGCTGTCCTGACCTCGGCCAACACCGCCGCTGTCGAGACCGCCAAGACCATCGCCCAGCGCCAGGGCGACATGGTGCGCGCCGCGATGGAAGACTTCTCCAAGCACGGCAGCGAAGTTCTCGCCGCCGCCACGGTCGAGGAGAAGGTCATCAAGCAGATCGACTTCGCCAAGAAGAGCTACGAGACGGCGATCGCCAACGCCAAGGAGCTCACCGACCTGGTCGGCAAGAGCCAGGCCGAGGCTTTCGAGGCGCTGAGCGCCCGCATCGCGGAGCTGACCGAAGAGGTCAAGGCCGCGATCGCCAAGAAGTAATCTCGGTCAGCCCGACCACGACCTTGCCTTCCCCTTTCAAGCAGGGGAAGGCAAGGTTGCCGGCATGACCACGATCACCTACGACGACTTCGCGCGGGTCGACATCCGCGTCGGTACAATCATTGAAGCCGCACCCCTCGAAGGGGCGCGCAAGCCGGCCTACCGGTTGACGATCGATTTCGGGCCCGAGATCGGCCAGCGCAAATCATCGGCGCAGATCACCGTCCACTACAAACCGGAAGAGCTGATCGGCCGCCAGGTCGCCGCCGTCGTCAACTTCCCGCCGCGCCAGATCGGCAAGTTCATGTCGCAAGTGCTGACGCTCGGCTTTCCCGCCGGGGACGGCAGCGTCGTGCTGATCGCGCCGACCCAGAAGGTGCCCGACGGCGGGAAGCTGTTTTAAGGCGCCCCGTTAGAACACCTTGTGCAGCCAGCCGTGCGTGTCGGCGGCCTTGCCGCGCTGGATGCCGACCAGGGCTGATTTCAGCTCCTCGGTCCTGGTGCCGGGCCCGCCGTTGCCGATCTTGAACTCGCCATCGCGGCTGCGCACCGTGCCGATCGGCGTCACCACCGCGGCGGTGCCGCAGGCGAAAGCCTCGCGCAGGCGGCCGCTGGCGGCATCGTTGCGCCACTGGTCGAAGGAATAGCGGTCCTCGCGGACCTTGATGCCCTTGTCCCTGGCGAGCGTCAGCAGCGAGGCGCGTGTGATGCCGGGCAGGATCGTGCCGCCGAGCGGTGGCGTCACCATCGAGCCGTCGTCGAACACGAAGAAGATGTTCATGCCGCCCAGCTCCTCGACCCATTTCTGCTCGGCGGCGTCGAGGAACACGACCTGGTCGCAGCCGTGCTTCGTCGCCTCGGCCTGGGCGATCAGGCTCGCGGCGTAGTTGCCGCCGCACTTCGCGGCGCCCGTCCCGCCCGGTGCGGCGCGGGTGTATTCGCGCGATACCCACACCGAGACCGCCGGCGCGTCGCCCTTGAAGTAGGCGCCGACCGACGAGGCGATGACCATGTACAGGTAGTCCGACGAGGGCTTCACGCCGAGGAAGACCTCATTGGCGAACATGAAGGGCCGCAGATAGAGGCTGCCGTCGCCGTCGGGGATCCAGGCGCGGTCGATGTCGACCAGCTTGTCGCAGGATTCAAGGAACAGGTTCTCCGGCAGCTGCGGCATGGCCAGCCGCTCGGCCGACTGCTGAAAACGCCGGGCATTTTCTTCCGGCCGGAACATGGTGGCGCCGCCGTCGGCCGTGCGATAGGCCTTGAGGCCTTCGAAGATCTCCTGCGCGTAGTGCAGCACCGCCGACGCGGGATCCATCTGGATCGGCGCCCGGGGTTCGATCCTGGCGTCGTACCAGCCCTTCGTTTCGTGATAGCGGATGGTCACCATGTGATCGGAGAACACCCGGCCGAAGCCCGGGTTCTTCAGCAACTCGGCGCGCTTGGCGGCGGGCACTGGCGAGGGATGCGGCTGGTGGACGAACGGAAGCGACTGGGTCTTGGACATATTTCTCTCGGTTTTTCTTTATCTGACTGTAGCACAGGCTTTCAGATCGGAATGCGCACGATGACGCGCAGTCCGCCCAGCGGTGAGGCGGCCAGCGCCACGTCGCCGCCATGGCTGCGCGCCACGTCGCGGGCGATGGTGAGGCCAAGGCCCACGCCGCCGGTGTCGACGTTGCGCGATTCGTCGAGCCGGAAGAACGGGCGGAACACGTCCTCGTATTTGTCGGGCGGGATGCCGGGACCGTTGTCGTCGATGGTGATCTCGACCGAGGTGCGGCCGCGCACCGCCTGGATCTGCACCATCGTGCCGTAGCGCAGCGCGTTCGACACCAGGTTGGTGAGGCAGCGCTTCATGGCGAGCGCCCGCAGCTCGACATTCATGTCGCCCTGCCAGGTCACCTCGACATTGGCGTTGTCGCGGCGGGCGCCGGCCGCCACGTCCTCCAGGATCTCCGACAGGTCGGCGGGCGCCGGATCCTCGTCGCCCTCGCCGCGGGCGAAGGCGAGATAGCCCTCGATCATGCGCTCCATGTCGGCGACGTCGTCGGCGAGCTCCTTGCTCTCCGGCGACTCGGGCAGCAGCGCCAGCGAGAGCTTCATGCGGGTGAGCGGCGTGCGCAGGTCGTGGCTGACGCCGGCCAGCATCTCGGTGCGCTGCTGGATGGACCGGCGCAGGCGGATGCGCATGGTGTGGAAGGCGGTCGCGGCATTGCGCACCTCGCGGGTGCCGCCGGAGAAGGCGAAGTCGGGCACGTCGCGCCCCTTGCCCAGCGCGTCGGCGGCGACGCCGAGATGGGCGATCGGTACCAGCTCACGATGCATGAACCAGATGGCCAGACCGAACAGCACCAGGGCGAGGCCGAGCTGGGCGATGACATAGGCGAAGCTCGAGCCGAAGGTCAGGCGGACATGCGGCACCAGCACGTCCATGACTTCGTCGCCGTTCAGCTGCACCTCGATCAGCATCTGGCCGCCGCCGATATTGTTGTCGATGAAGAAGTTGCGCTTGAGGTCGGCCTCGAGCGCGCCCTGCACCTCGCGGGCGGCGATGTCGAAATATTCGGGATCCTTGAACGGCCGCACGATACCCTTGCGGAAGCTGACATAGAGCAGCAGGTCCTGGGCCGAGCGGCTGATGATCCAGGCGCGGTGCGCGTCGTCGGGAAACTCCGCGCGCAAGGCGATCAGCATGCGCAGGTCGCGCACCAGCAGGATGGCCAGCCGATTGGTCACGTTGTCGCCGCGCTGGCTGTAGAACCACCAGGCCGACAGCGCCTGCAGCAGCAGCATGGGCACGACGATGATGATCAGCGCCCGGGCGAACAGCGTCTGCGGCGAGTGTCGATCGGCGAAGCGGGCGATGCGTTCGAAGAGCTCGCGGGCGGCGCCCATCATATCTCGACCCGAAAGCTCATGTCTCGACCTGAAAGCTCATGCGTCGACCAAGCGGTAACCCTGACCACGGACGGTGCGTAGATAGCGCGGGAAGGACGGGTCGGGCTCGATCTTGCGGCGCAGGCGCGTCACCTGCACGTCGATGGCGCGCTCGTTGACGGCGACGCCCAGGCTCTTGCACAGCGTCTCGCGGCTCAGCACCTCGCCCAGGCGGGCCGACAGGATGCGCAGCAATGCCGTCTCCGCGTCGGTCAGCGGCACGCGCTTGCCCTTGGTGGTGAGCTCGCCCAATTCGTGGTCGAACTGGAAGGGACCGAACACGACGAGGCGCTGTGGCTCGCCGGTCGGCGCCGTCACGGTGCGGTTGCGTTTCAGGACGTTCTGGATGCGCAGCAGCAATTCGCGCGGCTCGAAGGGCTTGCCGAGATAGTCGTCGACGCCCGTCTCGAGGCCGGCGATGCGATCCTTGGTCTCGCCCATCGCCGTCAGCATCAGGATGGGCACATCGTCGTTGCGCCTGATCTCGCTGGCGAAGTCGAGGCCGGTCTGGCCCGGCATCATGACGTCGAGCACGATCAGGTCGAAATCGAGCACGCCCAGCCGCTCGCGCGCTTCGGCGGCCTGGCTGGCGACGGTGACGCGAAAGCCGTTCTTCGACAGGAAGGTGCGCAGCAGCTCGCGCAGGCGGGTGTCGTCATCGACCACCAGGATGTGCGGCTTGTCCGCCGAGGCGTCCATGAGGCTCACCGGGGGCCGCGCACCCGTTTGTCGACGATGACGCGCTCGGCGGGATCGAGCAGGCCCAGCAGGACCTTGCGGAACCCTTCAACGGAATCGGCGCCGGTTTCGCGATAGGCGCGGGCGAAGCGCTGGCTCTGGCGATCGGTCAGCTCGCGCTCGAGTTTCACGCCCTTCTCGGTGAGCCACAGCAGCCGCTCGCGGCGGTCGCGCGCGCCGCTCTTCTGCTCGACATAGCCCTGTTCCAGCAGGTCCTTCAGCACGCGCGAGATCGACTGCTTGGTGACCTTCAGGATCGACAACAGATGGCCCACGGTCTGGCCGGGGTGGCGGCCGATGAAATAGAGCGCGCGGTGATGGGCGCGGCCGAGCTGGTACCTCTTGAGCTGCTGGTCGGATTCGAACGTGAAATCGCGGTAGGCGTAGAACATCAGCTCTATGCCCTGGCGCAGCTCCTCGTCACGCAGGAACAGCGGGTTAGCGGGAGGTCTGGAATCCACCATGTCATCAACAAAAGTCGGTCTACGCCGAATTGGGTTCGTTATCCGAGTATATAGGCCGCAGTATGGCCTTTACAGGCCTCGGTGCCCCTCGGCGTCACGCAGCGCCTGATCCTCGATCTGGATGGTCGTGTGCGTGAGGTTGAACCTGCCCTTCATGGTTTCGTTGACCGCAAGCAGCGTCTCACGCGCCCTGGTCATGTCGGCGATGACGACGTGGCAGCTCATCGAATCGAGGCCCGAGGTGATGGTCCAGACGTGCAGGTCGTGGATCGACACCACACCGGGGATCTCCTTGATCGCCTTCTCGAGCAGCACGAGATCGATCTCGGGCGGCGTCCCCTCCATCAGGATGTGGACCGCCTGCTTCAGGAGCGACCAGGTGCGCGGGATGATGAACAGGCCGATGCCGGCGCCGACAATCGGATCGGCCAGGCGCCAGCCGGTGAACATCACGATCAGGGCGGCGATGATGACGCCGAGCGATCCCAGCATGTCGCTCATGACCTCGAAGTAGGCGCCCTTGACGTTGAGGCTTTCCGAAGAGCCGGCCGCGAGCAGCTTCATGCTGGCGAGGTTGACCGCAAGGCCGACAACCGCCACCGCCAGCATCGGTCCCGCCATGATCGGCGGCGGATTGAGGAAGCGATCGACGGCCTCGTAGAGGATGAAGATCGTGAGCAGCAGCAGCACGACCGCGTTGAGCAAGGCCGACAGGATTTCCAGGCGCACATAGCCGTAGGTCTTCTGCGGCGTCGCCGGCCGCTCGGCGAAGCGGATGGCGATCAGCGCCAGCGCGAGGCCGCCGGCGTCGGTCAGCATGTGCGCGGAGTCGGCCAGCAGCGCCAGGCTTCCCGTCACCAGGCCGCCGATCGCCTGGACCACCATGTAGCTCGCGGTCAGCGCCAGCGCGGCCTTGAGGCGGCCCTTGTGCTGCCCGGCCGCCGTGCCGCTACCGTGAGTATGCCCCGCGTGAGAATGCGCCATGAGGTGATTGTACCCCCTCTTGATGAAAGTCTTTCAGTGCTCTTGACAATGTCAGTAATACTGACCTATCTACTTATAAAGTGGCATTTAGAGACTCCGTAACGACCGATTTGGCAAATATTTCAAGGAGGATACGCAATGTCCTTAAGCATGGCTGACCGGGATGGCTTCATCTGGCTCGACGGCAAGCTGGTCCCGTGGCGCGAGAGCCGCCTGCATGTGCTGACCCACGCCCTTCATTACGGCTCGGCGGTCTTCGAAGGCGAGCGCATCTATGAGGGGCGGGTCTTCCGGCTCGCTGCCCACAGCGCGCGGCTGATCAACTCCGCCCGCCTGCTCGACTACGAGATTCCCTGGACGCGGGCCGAGATCGAGGAGGCCACGCGCGCCGTGGTCAAGGCCAACGGCCTGCAGGCGGGCTACATCCGCCCGATCGCCTGGCGCGGCTCGGAGGTGATGGGCGTGTCGGCGATCGGCACCTCGGTCCATCTCGCCATCGCGCCCTGGGCGCAGGAAGGGCGGCTGTCGATCCAGGCGCGCGATGCCGGCATCAACGTCACCATGGCCAAGTATCGCCGGCCTTCGGGCGATTTCGCGCCCGGCCTCGCCAAGGTGGCCGGCCTCTACGTCATCTGCGGCATCGAGAAGGACCGCGCGCTGAAGGCGGGCTTCGACGACGCCCTGATGCTCGACTGGAACGGCAATCTCGCCGAATCGACCGGCGCCAACATCTTCCTGGTGATCGACGGCAAGCTGGTGACGCCGACGCCGGAGAACTTCCTCGACGGCATCACGCGCCGCGCCGTCATGGGCATGGCGCGGAAGCGCGGCTGGGCGGTCGAGGAGCGCCCGGTGAAGCCGCAGGAACTGGCCCGGGCCAGTGAGGTGTTCCTGTGCGGTACCGCCGCCGAGATCGTGCCGGTGGGCTCGATCGACGGACATCACTACCAGGCCGGCCCTGTGGCCCGCACCCTGATGGCGGACTACCAGAAGCTGGTGCGTGCGCCCGACTGCGAAGGCTTCGGGGAATCCACGCACCTCATGCAACAGGTCGATCGCGCGGCGTAAACGACACAACCTCACCCTGAGGAGCCGCGCAAAGCGCGGCGTCTCGAAGGGTGGAAACGGTCATGATGTGGCCACCCTTCGAGACGCGCCTGGAGTCCCGAGGTACTCGAGGGGGCGCTCCTCAGGGTGAGGCGATGCCCTTGACAGAATAGGGCTCCGGCACTTTCTTTAGGGACGTCCGAGGGGTGTCCGGTCTCCGCGAGGAGCTTGGGCTGAGACAGCCAGTGGGGCTGAACCCTTTGAACCTGATCCGGGTCATGCCGGCGAAGGAACGGGAGTCCGCCATTGGCCAAGCCAACCACCATCGTCATCGGAGCCGGCGTCGCCGGTCTTTCCTGCGCCCTCGCGCTCGCCGAACGCGGTATCGCCGTCGAGGTCGTCGAGCGCGGCCGCGCACTGGGCGAGGGCGCCTGCTCGTGGATGGCGGGCGGCATGCTGGCGCCGTGGTGCGAGCGGGCGACGACCGAGCCCGAAGTCGCCACCCGGGGCGCACCATCGATCGCCTGGTGGGCCGAGCGCTTTCCTGAGACCGTGCGCAAAGGCAGCCTTGTTGTGGCGCAGGCGCGCGATGGCGGCGATCTCGCGCGCTTTGCCGCACGTACTGAACGCTTCGAATGGCGTGATGCCGACGGTATCGCCACGTTGGAACCGGATCTTGCCGGCCGCTTCCGGCGTGCCCTGTTCTTTCCTGACGAGGCTCATCTCGATCCACGCCGCGCCTTGGCGGCGTTGGCTGAGCGCCTGCAGGCGCGCAGCGTGACGATCCGATTTGGCGTCGAGCTGTCACCAGGCGATGCCCTGGCCGATAGCGTCGTCGATTGCCGCGGCCTTGCCGCGCGCGAGTCGTTGCCCGACCTGCGCGGCGTGCGCGGCGAGATGATCGTCGTGCGCACCGCCGACGTCTCGTTGCAGCGGCCGGTGCGCATGCTGCATCCGCGGATCCCGCTCTACATCGTGCCGCGCGGCAACGGTCTGTTCATGATCGGCGCCACCATGATCGAAAGCGAGCGGCGCGGGCCGGTCAGCGTGCGCTCCGCCGTCGAGCTTCTGAACGCGGCCTATGCCCTGCATCCGGCGTTCGGCGAGGCCGAGATCGTCGAGCTCGGCGCCGATCTGCGCCCCGCCTTTCCCGACAACCTGCCGCAGGTCAGGCAAAGCGGCCGCGTGCTGCATGCCAACGGCCTGTTCCGGCACGGCTTCCTGCTGGCGCCCGCGCTCGCCGAGCGCACTGCCGATGCCGTGCAGTCGATGCTTCAACTGGAGACCAGCCATGCGGATCTTCCTCAACGACGACGCGCATGAGGTCGACGCGGCCACCCTGGCCGCGGCCCTCGATGCGCTGGGCTTTGCCGGGCGCAAGATCGCGACAGCGGTGAACGGTCGCTTCGTCGCCGCGCCGGCGCGGCCATCGACCAAGCTCGCCGACGGCGATCGCATTGAGGTCGTGGCGCCCATGCAGGGAGGATAGCCATGTTCTACGGCATAGAACTTTCCTCGCGCCTGCTGTTGGGCACGGCGCGCTATCCGTCGCCCGCCGTGCTCGAGCGCGCCATAAAGACTTCGGGCGCGGAGGTGGTGACCGTGTCGCTGCGCCGCGAGGGCGGCGCTGGCCGCGCGGGTCAGAGCTTCTGGTCGTTCATCCAGTCGCTGGGGCTTCGTGTGCTGCCCAACACGGCCGGTTGCCATTCGGTAAAGGAGGCCGTGATGACCGCCCACATGGCGCGCGAGCTGTTCGACACGCCGTGGATCAAGCTCGAGGTGATCGGCGATGCCGATACGCTGCAGCCCGACGTGTTCGGCCTGGTCGAGGCCGCCCGCATCCTGTCGGAGGAGGGCTTCGAGGTTTTCCCCTACACCACCGAGGACCTGGTCGTGGCCGACCGGCTGGTCGAGGCCGGCTGCCGCGTGCTGATGCCCTGGGGCGCGCCGATCGGTTCGGCGCGCGGGCTGAACAACGTCTATGGCCTGAAGTCGCTGCGCGCGCATTTCCCCGACATCCCGCTCGTGGTCGATGCCGGGCTGGGCGTGCCGAGCCATGCCGCCGCGGCGATGGAGCTGGGGTACGACGCCGTGCTGCTCAACACGGCGGTGGCCGAAGCGGGCGATCCCGTCGCGATGGCGCGCGCCTTCGCCCTCGCCGTCGAGGCCGGCCGCGCAGCGTTTCTGGCGCAGCCGCTCGAGCCGCGCGACATGGCCCAGCCCTCGACACCGGTGATCGGCAAGGCCGTGCTGGGAGGCGACTAGTGCTCGATCCCTTCTATCCCGTGGTGCCCGATTCGAGCTGGGTGGCGCGCCTGATCCCGATCGGCACGCGATTGATCCAGCTGCGCATCAAGGAGCAGCCGGTCGACGAAGTGCGCCGCCAGGTGCGCGAAGCGCGCGACCTCTGCGTCGGCCACGGCGCTCAGCTGATCGTCAACGACTATTGGCAAGTGGCGATCGACGAGGGCTGCGCATGGGTCCATCTCGGCCAGGAGGACCTTTTGGACGCCGACGTGAAGGCGCTGCGGCGCGCCGGCATCAGGATCGGTGTCAGCACCCACGACCACGCCGAGCTGGAAAAGGGCCTCGCCGTCGATCCCGACTATGTCGCGTTGGGCCCGATCTGGCCGACGGCGCTGAAGCAGATGCCATGGGCGCCACAGGGAACGGAGCGGCTCGGCGAGTGGAAACGCCTGATCGGCGACAGGCCCCTGGTCGCGATCGGCGGCCTCACGCTGGAGCGCGCCCTCCTATGCCTGAAGTCGGGCGCCGACATCGCGTCGGTCGTCGGCGACATCGTCAACCATCGCGATCCGATCGCCCAGGCCAAGGCGTGGATCGCCGCGACCCGGAGGAAACCATGAGCGAGCGCTATGCACGCCAGACCGTGCTTGCCGAGGTCGGCCCGGCCGGCCAGGCGAAGCTCAACGCCGCCTCGGTGCTGGTGGTCGGCGCCGGCGGGCTGGGCTGCCCCGTCCTGCAGTATCTTGCCGGCGCGGGCGTGGGCCACCTGATCGTCGTCGATCACGACACGGTCGAGGAGACGAACCTTCATCGCCAGCCGCTCTATTCGATGGCCGATATCGGTCGGCCCAAGGCGGAGGTCGCGGCGCGGGTGATGCGGGGTTTCAATCCGCAAGTGACCGCCGAGGCGGTGGTCGAGCGCCTGACGCCGCAGAATGCCGAGACGCTCGTGGCCAAGGTCGATCTGGTGGTCGACGCCGCCGACAGCTTCGCCGTGAGCTACATCCTGAGCGACGTCTGCCTGGCGGCGGCCAAGCCGCTGGTCAGCGCCTCGGTGATCGGCATGACGGGCTACGCCGGCGCCTTCTGCGGCGGCGGTCCCAGCTATCGCGCCGTCTTTCCCGATGTGTCCGTCGAGGGCGGCACCTGTGCCAGCGTCGGCGTGCTCGGCACCGCCGTCGCCGTGCTGGGCAGCCTGCAGGCCCATCTTGCCCTGCACCTGCTGCTGGGGCTCGAGCCCAGCGTGCTGGGACGGGTGGTGACGTTCGATGCCAAGCGGCTGGCCTTCAGCAGTTTCGGCTTCGCCGGCAGTCCCGAGCCCGAGCGCTACGTGCCCTTCATTGCACCGGCGGCGGTGACGGCTGACGATCTCGTGGTCGATCTGCGCAGCCTCGAGGAAGCACCGCAATCGCCGTTCGTCGGTGCGCGGCGTCTGCCGGTCGAGGAAATCGAAGCGGTCGTCGCGCAACCGACATCAGCGAAGCGCATTGTGCTTTGTTGCCGAAGCGGTCAGCGTGCCCTTGCCGCCGCCGACCGGCTGCGCGAGCGGGGCGTCGCCGACCTGGCGTTGGTAGCATTGGGTTAAATCGCGGAGGTCCCCATGTCACTGCACACGACCGACCAGAGCGTGCTCAGCCACATCGCCGAGCTCGTGGCCGAGGAGAAGAAGCTCTATGCCGAGCACGAAATGACGGACGCCCAGCGCCAGCGCCTGGCAACGATCAATGTCGAGCTCGATCGCTGCTGGGACCTGCTGCGCCAGCGCCGTGCGCTCCGCGAGTTCGGCCGCAATCCCGACGAGGCCGACGTGCGGCCGGCCAACGTCGTGGAGAACTACAAGGGCTGAGTTTCTTGCCGGACCGCGGACCTCCAGGTCCGCTCATGATCATGAGCGCGTCCGGAAGAGCATGAGCGGGCCTGGAGGCCCGCGGTCCGGCAAGAGATCAACCCGGCGCCGCGCCCTGCACGGCCGTGTACACCGCGTAGAGCGACTGGCTCCCCGCCATGAACAGGCGATTGCGCTTGGGGCCGCCGAAGCAGATGTTGCCGCAGACTTCCGGCAGCCGGATGCGGCCTATCAGCTTGCCGGCGGGGTTCCACACCGTGACGCCGCTGTAGCCGACATTGCGGCCGGCATTGCTCGAGGCCCAGACATTGCCGAAGACGTCGCAGCGCACGCCGTCCGGCCCGCACTTGATGTTGTCGACCATGCAGTCGCTGAACAGCTTCTTGTTGGAGAGCTTGTTGTCGGTCCCGACGGTGAAGGAATAGATCTCGCCCTTGCCGCCGGGGCCCTTGTCGCCCGGTCCCTTGCCGGTGCTGACCACGTAGAGCGTCTTGTAGTCGGGCGAGAAGCAGAGCCCGTTGGGATCGGGCACCTGGTCCTCGGTGACCACGAGGTCGAGGCGTCCGCTGGGATCGATGCGATAGCAGTTGGTCGGCAGCTCGCGCTTGGCCGTGCCGATGCCCGCCGGCTGGCCGAGCGTCGGATTGATCTTGCCGTCAGGGTTGCTCGGTCCACCCGCGGCGTCGGGCGCACCCTCATAGAGCTGGCCGCCATACGGTGGATCGGTGAACCAATAGCTGCCGTCGGGATGAGGGACGACGTCGTTGGGCGAGTTCAGCTTCTTGCCCTCGAAGGCTTCGGCCATCACCTTGACCGAGCCGTCGAGCTCGTAGCGCACAACCCGGCGGGTCAGATGCTCGCAGGAAAGCTGCCGGCCCTGGAAGTCGAAGGTATTGCCGTTGCTGTTGTTCGATGGACTGCGGAACACGCTGACGCGGCCATTATCCTCGAGCCAGCGCAGCTGCCGGTTGTTGGGAATGTCGCTCCACACGAGGTAGCGCCCCTGCGCGTTCCAGGCCGGGCCTTCCGCCCACAGCGCGCCCGTCCATAGCCGCTGGATCGGCGCATTGGGCTGCTTCAGCGCATCGAAGCTCGGATCGACCGTAAGGACATCGGGATCGGTGAAGTAGACATTGGGTTGCCCGTTCGGCCCGAAGTCGCGCGGCGGCGTGGTGATGGTGGAAGGCGGCGTGGCGGGCCCGGCGGGGGCCGCCGCTGGCGGCTGCTGGGCGAAGGCCCGGCCGGCGACCAGCGTCGCTGCGCCCGCACCGGCCACACCGACGAGCGCACGACGCGACAGCGCCGCTTTGCTCTTGTCCTCGAATCGCTTCGATGAGCTCATGAGCGTCACTCCCAACGGTTTTTCGTTGTGTGAATTTTATCAGGACGTCGAACTACGCGGACGCATATCTGGCGCGTCGCCGAGCTACTGGCTCTTTTTCTCCCAGCGCGCGGCGGCGGCATCGTCGCCTTCATGGGCGCCGACCCACTTCTCGCCGGCCGGCGTTTCCTCGAGCTTCCAGAATGGAGCCTTGGTCTTGAGCCAGTCTACCAGGAATTCACAGGCTTCGAAGGCGGCCTCGCGATGCGGCGACCCCACCGCCACCAGCACGATGCGCTCGCCCGCTTCCATCCGGCCATAGCGATGCACGATCAAGGTCGCCTCGAGCGGCCAGCGCCGGTTGGCCTCCGCCTCGATGTCCTCCAGCGCCTTCTCGGTCATGCCGGGATAATGCTCGAGGGTCAGCGCGTCGATGCGGTCGCGATGCAGGCCCTCGCGCACATGCATCTCGCGCACCAGGCCCACGAAGACCGCCAGGCCACCGATCCGCTTGTTGCCGTGGGTGAGCTTGTCGAGCTCGGCGCCGACGTCGAAATCGGCTTCCTGGACCCGCACGGTCACGTTCAGCCTCCGGTGAACGGCGGGAAGAACGCGACCTCGCGAACGCCCTCGATCGGCACGTCGAAGGTCGCCGTGCGCTTGTCGACGGCGGCGCCGAAGGCGGCGCCTTCCGCCAGCGCCTCGGCATGGCCGGGGCTGCGGCCACGCAGCCAGAAGACGAGGTCGCCCACCGTGCGGACCTCCACGGGCGGCGATACATCCTCGTCGGCCACGCCCACGGTTCGCTTCATCCAGGCGAAATAGCGCACCTTCATGTGGGCCCGCCTTCGGCCATGTGGCGCATGCCGGTGCGCAGATAGTCGTAGCCGGTGATCAAGGTGAGGACGGCCGCGACCCAGATCAGCACCAGGCCGATCTGATTGATGATCGGCGGCACCGCATCGCCCAGCAGCAGGAAAGTGATGGCCCCCATCTGGGCGCCGGTCTTCCATTTTGCGAGCTGGCTCACCGGCACGCCGACGCGTAGCTCGGCCAGGAATTCGCGCAGGCCGGAGACCAGGATCTCGCGCGCCAGGATGATCAGGGCCGCCAGCACGTGGAGGCCGCTCAGCGTGCCGTTGTCGACCAGCATCACCAGGGCCGCGGCCACCAGGAGCTTGTCGGCGATCGGGTCGAGGAAGCGGCCGAAGCGCGAGATCTGGTGATAGCGGCGCGCGAAATAGCCATCGAACCAGTCGGTGATGCAGGCGATGGCGAACAGGCCGGCCGACAGCCATTGCGCCCAGCCATGATCGAGCCAAAAGCAGGCAACGACCAGCGGGATCGCGGCAATGCGCGACAGCGTCAGCAGGTTGGGAAGATTGAGCATGTGGCCGCCCTTCTTAGCGGCCGCCCCGGAAGTGGTCATGGATTTTCTGGGCGAGTGCGTCGGAGATGCCCGCCACGGCCTTGATGTCCTCCAACGTGGCCACGGCTACTGCACGGGCGCTGCCGAAATGATGCAACAGGGCGCGTTTGCGGCCGGCGCCGATGCCCGGCACCTCGTCGAGCGCCGATTTGGTGATATCGGCGGCGCGGCGCGTGCGGTGCGTGCCGATGGCGAAGCGATGGGCCTCGTCCCGCAGGCGCTGCAGGAAATAGAGCACCGGATCACGCGGCTCGAGCGAGAAGGGCGGCTTGCCCGGCACGAAGAAGCGCTCGCGGCCGGCATCGCGGTCGGGTCCCTTGGCGATGCCGACGATGGCGATGTCCTCGAGGCCGAGCTCGGTCAGCACCTGGCGCGCCACCTCGAGCTGGCCCTGGCCGCCATCGATCAGCACCAAGTCGGGCCAGCTCTCGTCGTCGCGCTCGGGGTCCTCGCGCAGTGCGCGGCCGAAGCGGCGCGCCAGCACCTCGCGCATCATGGCGAAGTCGTCGCCCGCGGCGCCCTCGGTCTTGATGTTGAACTTGCGATAGGAGTTCTTGACGAAGCCGTCGGGCCCCGCGACCACCATGGCGCCGACCGGCGCCGCACCCTGGATGTGGCTGTTGTCGTAGATCTCAATCCGCTCCGGCGGGCTCTCGAGGTTGAAGACGCGTGCCACGCCTTCCAGCAACTGGCGCTGGGTGCCGCGCTCTGCCATGCGCCGCGCCAGGGCCTCCCTTGCATTGACCACCGCCTGGTCGAGCGCGTCCTTCTGGTCGCCGCGCTTGGGATGGCGAATCTCGACCTTGTGCCCTGCGGTGAGCGCCAGCGCGCTTTCCAGCAGCTCACTCTCGGCGACGTCGTGGCTGGTCAGGATCAGCTTGGGCGCCTGCCGCGCTTCGTAGAACTGGCCGATGAAGGCCGACAGCACGGTGGGCTCATCGAGGTCCTTGGTGTGGCTGGGGAAATAGGCGCGGTTGCCGAGATTCTGGCCGGCGCGCAGGAAGAACACTTGCACGCAGACCTGGCCGCCTTCGGCGTGGACGGCGAAGATATCGGCCTCGTCGATCGACGGCAGGGCGATCGACTGATGCGACTGGATGTGGGCGAGCGCGCGGATGCGGTCGCGCAGCACGGCAGCGCGCTCGAACTCGAGATCGACCGAGGCCTGTTCCATGCGCTGCGACAATGCCTGCTGGACCTCGCGGTTGCGCCCGCCCAGGAAGCCGCGCACCTCGTCGACGATGCCGTCGTACTCGGGCTTGTCGATGCGGCCGACGCACGGCGCCGTGCAGCGCTTGATCTGGAACTGCAGGCAGGGGCGGGTGCGCGTCGAGAACACGCCGTCGGAGCACGATCGCAGCGGGAAGGCGCGCTGCAGGGCATAGAGGGTGCGGTTCACGGCAGTTGCCGAAGCGAACGGACCGAAATACTCGTTCTTCGGGTCGCGCACGCCGCGATGCTTGGCCAGCTGCGGCCATTCGGTGTCGCGGCGGATCACGATGTAGGGGAACGACTTGTCGTCGCGCAGCAGCACGTTGAAGCGCGGCTTGAAGCGCTTGATCAGGTTGTTCTCGAGAAGGAGCGCTTCGGCCTCGCTGTCGGTGACCGCGAACTCCATGGTCTTCGTTCCCGACACCATGCGCAGCAGGCGCGTATCTAGCCGGGTCGGCTGGGTGTAGGCGGCGACACGGCTGCGCAGCGAACGCGCCTTGCCGACGTAGAGCACCTCGCCGTCGGCCGCGATCATGCGATAGACCCCGGGCTTGCGCGGCAGGGTGCGCACGAACTCGCCGATGATGCGCATGCCATCGGCCAGAGAGCCCTCGCCGGGCGGCGCCTCTTCGGCGGGTTTCAGATCGATGTCAGTTTCGTCGCTCACGAGGTCCAGCCAGATCGCGCACAATCCCTATGCCAAGCCGCTGCGCCTGACAGGAGGGCTATGTGGGGAAGTCTGTGAACAAGCCCGCTGTCAGGTCACCGTTGCGTCAGCGTCACTGTATTGACTCAATGTAGGCACAGTGGCAGCGGACCGCTACTTGGGTCCTAATGCATTGAATTACAATGCCGATCTAAGCTGGGGACGACTCGAATAAAACACTGGTCGCGGCAGACGTTCTCTTTTTGATCCAATCGTCTGCCGCGTTCCTATGTGTGGGTAAATTCGGTCGCTTTACAGCACCGACAACATGCGTCCGACCAGCGGATGTCGCACGACATCCTTGTCGGTCAGGCGCACCACGGCGACATCGTCCAACCCGTCGAGGCGCTGGGCAATAGCGCTGAGGCCAGACATTTCGGGCAGCAGGTCGGTCTGGTCGGGATCGCCGGTCATCACCATGGTCGAGTGCCAACCCAGGCGGGTCAGCAGCATCTTGAGCTGGCCATAGGTGCAGTTCTGCGCCTCGTCGATCAGCACGAAGGCGTTGTTCAGCGTGCGGCCGCGCATGAAGGCCACCGGCGCGATCTCGATCGTGCCGTCATCGAGGTTCTGGCGCAGCCGCTTGGCGCCCAGCCGGTCGTTCAGGGCATCCCACAGCGGGCGCAGGTAGGGATCGAGCTTCTCGCGCATGTCGCCCGGCAGGAAGCCGAGGTTCTCACCGGCTTCCACGGCCGGCCGCGACAGCATGATGCGAGAGACGGTGCCGGCTTCCAAGGCCTCCACGGCGGCCGAGATGGCGAGGTAGGTCTTGCCGGTTCCGGCGGGGCCGAGGGCGACGGTGAGCGGCTTGGTATCTATGGCCTCCATCAGTATTCGTTGGTTGTCGCTCCTCGGTCGTATCTTTCGGATGTAGCTCTGGTCGCGGTCGTTCGCCGGAGTGTGGTCGAAGACAAGGTTGTGAATACGGGCGCTATCGATGGCGTGCAGCTTGGCGCGGCGTGCGGCGCGTTTGGCCATATTCGTACTCCGGAGTCTTGGTCAGAGGAGCGGGACCGGGTCGCCGAAAAGCAAAACGCCCCCGCAAGCGGAGGCGTCGGCGATCGGTGGTCAGGCGGAAGGTGAGGCTGACAGGGCACGCGGTGGATGTCCCACCGGTGATCCGAACTCCGTCGGGGCACAAGGACCGCGGACGGATAAGCACCTCCTTCAGCTACCAAAGGAAGGGTACCTCGATTGGGGCAGTCCGGCCACAATATTGTGGGTCTAAACGCAAAATTCACACTACGGACGGGGGCCTGTCATAGGCCAGGCGGCCGGCGACATAGGTCGCCCGGACAGCCCGGTCGTCCCCCAGGGTCATCTGGACAAAGAGCTGGTCGGCAAAGTCGCGGGCCTGGTCCATGCGGAAGTCGATCAGTGGCGTCGAGCGCGTGTCGAGCACGACCAGGTCGGCCTCCATGCCGGGAGCGATGCTGCCGATCTTGTCGTCGAGGTACATGGCCCGCGCCGACCCGCGCGTGGCGAGGTACCAGGCGTGGCCAGCCGATAGGGCATAGGCGTTGAGCTGGGCCGCCTTGTAGGCCTCGCCCAGCGTGGCCAGGATCGAGAACGAGGTGCCGGCGCCGATGTCTGTACCGAGCCCGACCCGGACCCTGCGTTCGGGCTTCAGCGCGCGGCCGAGATCGAAGGCGCCGCTGCCCAGGAAGAAATTCGAGGTCGGGCAGTGGGCGATGGCGCCGCCGCAGGCATGCAGGCGCTGCAGCTCCGGCTCGCCGAGCCAGATGCCGTGGCCGAACACGGCGCGTTGGCCGCAGAGCCCGTGATGATCGTAGACGTCGAGGTAGCCCTGCCGTTCGGGGAACAGCTCCTTGATCCAGGCGACCTCCTGGCGGGTCTCGGCAATATGGGTCTGCATCAGGCAGTCGGCATGCTCGCGCCACAGCGCGCCGGCGGCCGTGAGTTGCTCGGGTGAACTGCTCCCCGCGAAGCGCGGCGTGACGGCATAGAGCAACCGGCCGCGGCCGTGCCATTTCGCGATCAGCGTCTTCGATTCGTCGTAGCCGGATTGCGCCGTGTCGCGCAGCCCGTCCGGCGCGTTGCGATCCATCAGCACCTTGCCGGCGGCGAGCCGCAATCCCAGCCGCTCCGCCTCCTCGAACAGCGCATCGACGGAATGCGGATGGACGGTGCAGTACACGCAGCTCGTCGTGATGCCGTTGCGCAGGTTCTCCTGCAGGAAGAGGCGCGCGACCCGGCGGGCGTATTCCTGGTCGGCGAACTTCAGCTCGGCGGGAAAGGTGTACTTGTTCAGCCAGTCGAGCAGCTGCGCGCCGTAGGACGCAATCATCGGCGTCTGCGGGAAGTGCACATGCGTGTCGATGAAGCCCGCCGAGATCAGCGCGTTCTTGCCGAAGTCGCGGATCTCGATGCCTTCGGGCAACCGCGGCAGGAGTTGTGCGGCCGGTCCGAACTCGGTGATGCGCCCGTCGGCCATGACGATAACCCCGTCCGGCTCGTGGATCATCGTCTTGTCGAGACCGTCCTGGAACGGATCGCCGGTGAAGGTGAGGACGGGTCCGCGCACGGCGGTCGAACGGGACGGCAAGGCAGGCATCTTTGATGACGTTCGCATTGAACCGGCCCGCGGAAAAGGTCTCCGAGACATGCGTGTCGCGATCGCCGAATGCCTGCTTCCATGTGCGAAAAACCACCGATCGCGAAGGTCGGTAGCGCCTACTGTCGACCCCGGCCGCGGTCGGCGGCGCCTGGGGTTGGCACGTCGGCACGCGGCGTCTGTACAGTCGCCCCCACTTTGGCATGGGCGACGAGCTGGACTTGGTGCGTCGAAATCGTGAGCGCAAAGTCGAGCGAATCGTGTTGGCTGCGCTCTATGCAGCCAGTGTGGCGGCGGCCGCCGCCATCGTTATCGGGCTGATGATCAAGCACTGAAAAGCAGAAGGCCCGACCGTCGCCGGTCGGGCCTTGCTTTCGATTGGTGGAGCCAGACGGGATCGAACCGTCGACCTCTACAATGCCATTGTAGCGCTCTCCCAGCTGAGCTATGGCCCCGAAAACAGGTCTGGGCGGCCGCGAGGTATAAGTCCTGCCTCACGGCCTTGCAACTGAGGCGTAGTGGCTAGCGGTCGCCCTCGCCCTTGTCGTCCTCGACTTCGACTTCGACCTCCAGATCCTCGGCGTCATCGCCGAGATCGTCGGCCTCTTCCAAGGCCTCGTCGCCCTCGACATCAGGCAATTCATCTCCCGCCAACGCCGCCTCGTCGGACTTCTTCTTGGCCGCTGCCTTCGCCGCCGCGGCTGCCGCAGCAGTCGCCGCCGCCGCCGCTGCTGCCGTCGCCGCACCTCGACCGCGGCGGACCTTCACGAAGTCCTCGCGATCGTGCTCACGCCCGCACTTGGGGCATTTGATCGGCCCCTTGTTCAGGTCGTAGAAGCGCGCGCCACAGCTCTGGCAGGTGCGCTTAGTACCCCAGCTCGCCTTGACCACGCACAAACTCCCGGGAATTCCGCAGAAATCGGCCAAATCGGCCGCGAGGGAGGGCGTATGTCACGCGTCTTTCACCCTGTCAAAACCAAATTCCTCCATGCTAGAGCACCTTTCCGCGCGGCCTCTGCGGGCCGCGCGGAAAGTGCGTCGGCCCGGCGTCGCATTTTCGCCGCCTTTGGGGGAGGCCAGCCTGTCTCAGCGAGGCCACACGGCCAAGCTCGTCGCCCGTTCGGTCAGCCGCCTGCAGGGCCGAGTGCGTGCGCCCGGCGACAAGTCGCTGTCGCATCGCGCCCTGATGTTCGGCGCCATGGCTCTGGGCGAGACCACCGTGCGCGGCCTCCTGGAGGGTGAGGATGTGCTGGCGACGGCGGCCGCGCTGCGTTCGCTGGGCGCCGAGGTCGCCCACGAACGCGAATTAAGCCGGTGGCGCATCCGCGGCTTCGGCGTCGGCGGCGCCCGCGAGCCCGCCGACGTCCTGGAACTCGGCAATTCCGGCACCTCGGCGCGATTGCTCGCCGGTATCCTGGCGAGCCATCCCTTCACCAGCTTCATGACCGGCGACGCCTCGCTGCGCCGTCGGCCGATGCAGCGCGTGATCGAGCCGCTCACCCGCATGGGCGCGCGCTTCGAAGGCCGCGAGGGCGGGCGCCTGCCGCTGGCCATCATCGGCACCGACGAGCTGATGCCCATCGAATACCGTCTCCCCGTGCCGTCCGCGCAGGTGAAGAGCGCCATCCTGTTGGCCGGCCTCAACACCGCAGGCGAGACCACTGTGATCGAGCCCGAGCCCACGCGCGATCACACCGAGCGCCTGCTGCGCCATTTCGGCGCCGAGGTGCGCATCGCCTCGGCGGACGGCGGCGGCAAGCGCATTACCGTTGTTGGATGGCCCGAACTCAAAGGTCGCGACATCGTCGTGCCGGGCGATCCTTCGTCGGCGGCCTTCGCCGTCGTTGCTGCCGCGATTCGGCCGGGCAGCGACATCGTCGTCGAGAATGTCGGCATCAATCCCCTGCGCGCCGGTCTTTACGACACGCTGCGCGACATGGGCGCCGATATCGCCTTCGAGAACCGTCGCGAACTCGGCGGCGAACCGGTCGCCGACCTGCATGTCAAAGGCGGGGCCCTGAAGGGCGTCGAGGTGCCGCCTGAGCGCGCGCCGACCATGATCGACGAATATCCCGTCCTCGCCGTCGCCGCAGCCTGTGCCGAGGGCACGACGCGCATGCTGGGTCTCGGTGAGCTGCGCGCCAAGGAAAGCGACCGGCTGGCGAGCGTCTCGGCCGGCCTCGCGGCCAACGGCATCAAGCACGAGATGGGAGCGGCCGAGCTCGTCGTGCATGGCACGGGCGCGCCGCCCAGAGGTGGCGGCTTGGTGCGCACTCATCTCGACCATCGCATCGCCATGTCGTTTCTGGTGCTGGGGCTCGCCTCCCGCGACCCGGTCGCCGTCGATGACGGCTCGCCGATCGACACCAGCTTCCCGGGCTTCGCGCTGCTGATGGGCGACCTCGGGGCGCGTATAGAGGCGGCGTGAAACCCCTGCTCATCGCGATCGACGGCCCGGCGGCGTCCGGCAAAGGCACCCTGGCCAAGCGGCTGGCAGCCCATTTCCGGCTGCCCCATCTCGATACCGGTCTGCTCTACCGCGCCGTCGGATGGGCGGCGGCGCATACCAGCCGCACGCCGGCCGAGGCCGCCGCCGCCTTGGTGGCCGCCGATCTCGACAATCCGGCGCTACGCACCGACGAGGCAGGCCAGCAGGGCTCGAAGGTCGCCGCGATCCCGGAAGTCCGGACCAACCTATTGAAATTCCAGAAAGAATTCGCATATCAGCCGTCCGGCGCCGTGCTCGACGGCCGCGATATCGGGACGGTGATCTGCCCCGACGCCCCGGTGAAACTGTTCATCACGGCGAGCCTGGAAGCGCGGGTCGAGCGTCGGTACCAGGAGTTGCGCGAGCGGGGGGCCGACACTATAAAGCCGCGCGTTCTTGCCGAGATGGCGGAGCGGGACCGTCGCGACAGCGAACGGGCGGCTGCACCTTTGAAAGCCGCACCCGATGCTTACCTTCTCGATACCAGCGACATGGATGCCGATGCGGCCTTCGCCGCCGCTTTGGCATTCATCTCGAGCAAGGGCTTTCGATCCGCCGGGCCGTAAGTCGCCGCCGGCGGATCGCAGACACGACAAGCGGCGACTGCGTGCGGGGGCACCCGCCGCGGTTCAAAGGCAGTGGATCCGCCGGACTTAACCGGTTGGCCGACGGGCGGCAGCGTTTCGCCCGGGATCGATGAAGGAAGAGGTATTGAATGGCAAAGGGCAGCGCCCTGCGTAAACCGTCGAACGACGCCGCCAGCGCGGAGTTCGCAGCACTTCTCGAGGAATCGCTCGGCGGTTCCGCGAGCTTCGAAGGAACGGTCGTCAAAGGCACGGTCGTTCGGATCGCCAATGATTTCGTCGTGGTCGATGTCGGGCTGAAGTCCGAAGGCCGCGTCGCCCTCCGTGAATTCTCCAACGGCGGTGCCGCCCCCGAAGTCCGGGAAGGCGACGTGGTCGACATCTTCGTCGACCGCATGGAGAACAAGGACGGCGAAGCCGTCCTGTCGCGCGACAAGGCTCGCCGCGAAGAGGCTTGGACGCTGCTCGAGAAGGCGTTCAACGATCAAGAGCGCGTCATGGGTACGATCTTCGGCCGCGTGAAGGGCGGCTTCACGGTCGACCTGTCGGGCGCCGTGGCCTTCCTGCCGGGCAGCCAGGTCGATGTTCGCCCGGTGCGCGACGTCGGCCCACTGATGGGCCAGGCCCAGCAGTTCGCCATCCTCAAGATGGACCGCCGCCGCGGCAACATCGTCGTGTCGCGCCGTGCCGTCATGGAAGAGACCCGCGCCGAGGACCGTACCCGCCTGATGGGCGCGCTGTCCGAGGGCCAGGTGCTCGATGGCGTCGTGAAGAACATCACCGATTACGGCGCCTTCGTGGATCTGGGCGGCGTCGACGGCCTGCTGCACGTCACCGACATCGCCTGGAAGCGCATCAACCATCCGTCGGAAGCTCTCACCATCGGCCAGCAGGTCAAGGTGCAGGTCATCCGCTTCAACCCCGAGACGCAGCGCATCTCGCTCGGCATGAAGCAGCTGATGAGCGATCCATGGGACGGCGCGGGCGCCAAGTATCCGGTCGGCCTCAAGCTCAAGGGCCGCGTCACCAACATCACCGACTACGGTGCCTTCGTGGAGCTGGAGCCGGGCGTCGAGGGTCTGGTGCACGTCTCCGAGATGAGCTGGACCAAGAAGAACGTCCATCCGGGCAAGATCGTGTCGACCTCGCAGGAGGTCGAAGTGATGGTGCTGGACGTCGACATGTCCAAGCGCCGCATCTCGCTCGGCCTCAAGCAGTGCATGGCCAACCCGTGGGAGAGCTTCGCCGAGAAGTACCCGGCCGGCACCGAGCTCGAGGGCGAGGTCCGCAACATCACCGAGTTCGGCCTGTTCGTCGGCCTGCCCGGCGACATCGACGGCATGGTCCATCTCAGCGATCTCAGCTGGGACAAGGCCGGCGACGAGGCGATCCGCGACTACAAGAAGGGTGACAACGTCAAGGTCAAGGTCCTCGACGTCGACATCGACAAGGAGCGCATCTCGCTCGGCATCAAGCAGCTGGCCAACGACCCGTTCGAGAAGGTCGGCACCGTCGCCAAGAAGGGCGACGTGGTCACCGTCATCGTGGCCGGCATCCAGGACAACGGCATCGACGTCACGGTGCAGGACGGCATCCCGGGCTTCATCCGCAAGTCCGAGCTCAGCCGCGACCGCTCCGAGCAGCGTCCCGACCGCTACGCCATCGGCGACAAGCTCGACGCCAAGATCACCAACATCGACCGCGCTTCGCGCCGGGTCGTGCTGTCGGTCAAGGCGCGTGAGCTCGACGAGGAGAAGAAGGCCATGGCCGACTTCGGCTCGTCCGACTCGGGCGCCAGCCTGGGCGACATTCTTGGCGCGGCGCTCAGCCGGGCCCAGAAGAAGGAAGATGAGGACAAGTAAGGTCTCCCTTCAGGGACCTTCGGAAGGGGGCCGGCTCAGCAGAGCCGGCCCCTTTTTCATGAAAAAAAAGCGCATTGCGCCTGCTTTTGCACCTCTTCCGGGCCGTTTTCCTTTTGATTCAAGGGCTTAGGCTTGAAGGGGCCGAAATTTTCCTTTAATGTCATGGGGATGACCAAGTCGGAGCTGATTGCCCGCCTGGCGGCCCGGAATCCCCATCTCTATCAAAGGGATGTCGAGCGGATCGTGGCCACGGTCTTCGACGAAATCTCCAAGGCTCTGGCAGGCGGCCATCGGGTCGAGTTGCGCGGCTTCGGCGCGTTCTCGGTGAAGAAACGCGAGCCGCGCACCGGCCGCAACCCGCGCACCGGCGAGCAGGTGGCGGTCGCCTCCAAGCGCGTGCCTTACTTCAAGACCGGCAAGGACCTGCGCGACCGGCTGAACAAGGAAGCCGTGAAGGCCGCAGGCCTGACGCCGACCGAACCGGAAGAAGAGAAGAAGTAAGGGAGCGCGGGCCTCTGGCCCGCTCATTGCCGGGAGCGCGGCACTCCAGTGCCGCTCATTCGGTGTTGAGACGAGGACATGAGGCGCCACTGAAGTGGCGCGCTCCCGGCAAGAGTCCGGTAGGACTGGAGTGGCGCGCCCCCAGCATGTCATTCTCCCGCGCCCATGAAGATCCTGTTCCGCGCCCTGTTCCTGCTCTTCATCCTGATCGGCGTGCTGATCGCAGTCAGCAATCGCCAGCCGGTGCAGCTTGCGCTGTGGCCGCTGCCGCACCTCGTGGTCTTGCCGCTCTATCTCCTGGTCATTGGCATCCTGTTGCTGGGCGTGCTGGCCGGATTGGGTCTCGGCTGGTGGGCGGGACGGCATCATCGCCGGCGCGCCCGTGAAGCGAGCGGCGAGGCCCAACGCCTTGATCGCGAGGTCCAGCGCCTGCGCCAAGCCACTGCCGCCGCCGCGCCGGCGACACCCACCAGCGGCCCGGCGCCGCGCGATCTCAGGGCGATCGAACGCCAGAGCGCGCTGGTCGCTCCCGAACTCTCGTCGTCCGGCGCGCGCGGCCCCTTCTCGTGAGGATCCTCTCGGCCGCCGAGGTCGACGCCGCTCTCGACGACCTGGCGCTGATCGACCGCCTCGAGGCGCTGTTCCGCTCCGGCTGCGAGATGCCGACGCGCCATCATCACACGGTGGCGCAGCCTACCGGCCCGGGCTCGGCTGACGCCACCCTGCTGCTGATGCCGGCCTGGACGCGGGCCCAATCTACCGAAGGAGGGGGGAGCCACATCGGCGTCAAGGTGGTGAGCGTCTTCCCCGACAACGGCAAGCGCGGCCTGCCCTCGATCTATGGCCAGTACCTTCTGCTCGATGGCACGACCGGGCAGACGATCGCCTTGCTCGACGGCACCATGCTGACCAAACGGCGCACCGCCTGCGCCTCGGGCCTCGCCTCGCGCTACCTGTCGCGCCCGGAGTCGCAGCGCCTGCTGATGATAGGCACGGGCGCGTTGGCGCCGGAACTGATCCGGGTTCATGCAAAAGTGCGCCCGATCGACGAGGTCGCAATCTGGGGCCGCAGGCCCGAGCAGGGCGAGAGGCTGGCCCGCGACCTTTCGTCGGTGCTGCCGCGTCTGCTGTCGCGGCCAGTCACGGTACGGTCCGTTACCGATCGCGCTGAGGCCGTCGCCGCGGCTGACATCATCTCGTGTGCGACGTTGTCGAGCGCCCCACTGGTCGAAGGCGATTGGCTGCGCGAGGGCCAGCACCTCGACCTGGTTGGGGCATATACGCCGCGCTTGCGTGAGAGCGACGACAAGGCGGTGGCGCGCGCCCGGGTCTACGTCGATACCCGCGCCGGTGCCCTCAAGGAGGGCGGTGACATCGTCCAACCGCTGGCCAACGGCACGATCGGCGAAGCCCACGTCATCGGCGACCTCCATGAGCTCACGAGAGGCGAACGGAAGGGGCGCGCGCCGGGCGACGTGACTTCGATCACTCTCTTCAAGTCCGTCGGTGCCGCGCTGGAAGATCTGGCGGCCGCCGAACTCGCCGTCACGGCTCGATAAGCGCTCCCTGCTGCTTCAGTGTCGCGATCTCCGCCTCGCTGACGCCGGCCTCGGAAAGAACATTGCGCGAATCCGCACCCAGCAACGGCGCCATGCGGCGGATGGCGGGCGGTGTGCGGCTCATGTGCATGGGCGGCTCGACCATCATGACCTCGCCCTCGCTGGGATGCGGGTACTTCTTGAAGAGCTGGCGCCACACAAGATGTGGGTCCTCGAACAGGTCGGCCGGTCGAGATACGGGCGCATTCGGGATCTGCGCCTTGTCCAGAAGCGTCACCCATTCCGCCGTGGTCCGGGTCGGCGCCAGCGCCTCGACCATGGAATACATGTCGTTGATGTGCAGCGAGCGGGCGTTCAGCGTCGCGTAGCGCGGGTCCTGCAGCACCTCCGAGCGGCCGACGATCTCGAAGAAATTGCGCCAGTGCTTGTCGTTGTAGGGCAGGATGGCCATCCAGCCGTCGAGGGTGCGGAAAGGCTTGCGGGTGCGGGCCAGCAGCCGCGTATAGCCGACCTCGCCCTCGTCGCTGAAGGTCCGTTCCCAGAGATGCTCGACCATCAGCCAGGCGGCCATGGTCTCGAACATCGGCACCTCGACGAACTGGCCCTCGCCGGTGCGTTGGCGATGCATCAGCGCTGAAAGCGTGGCGAAGGCGAAGGTGAGGCCGACCGTCTTGTCGGCGATGATGGTTGGCGGATAGCGCGGCACGTCGTCGCCCGCCGCGCGGCCCATCAGGTCGGCGATCCCGAAGCGGGCCTGGATGGCGTCGTCATATGCCGGCAGCTTGCCGTAAGGACCATCGGCCGAATAGCCGTAGGCGCCGACATAGACGATGTCGGGTTTGACCCGGCGGATCGCCTCGTAGCCCAGCCCCAGGCTCTCGATGGCCTGGGGCCGGAGCGCATGCACGAAGGCGTCGGCCGTGGCGACGACCTTCAGCAGGGCGGCCCGCGCCGCAGCGTTTTTCAGATCAAGGCACAGCGAGCGCTTGTTGCGATTCACGTAGAGGTAGGTCGGCCCCATGCCGGGGGTCTTCGCCGGCTTGCCGATATGGCGCACCATGTCGCCTTCCGGCGCCTCGACCTTGATGACGTCGGCACCCTGATCGGCCAGCAACATGGTTCCGTAGGGACCGAGAATGATGTTGGTGAGGTCGACGATCCTGATCCCTGCGAGTGCGCCCGGCATTTTTCTTTCTGCTCCGATGATGAAGCCGCGAGACTGCCATTGCGTCGGTGGTGCGTCACCGGGCCTGCCATTGCGGCGCAAAACACGGAAGCAGCGCCAACTATCAGGGGCAGCTGCACGCGCGGATACAATCTGTTGCGCACATGGGTCTGCATTGCTGACGGGCACGATGTCGGCTTCGCGACATCCGCATCATGCGCTGGCGCCGAGTCTCTTGCGTCGACGACGTGCGCGGCACGCTTGCGCGAATGAGTCAAGCGGTTCGCTCATTTCACCGCATGCGGCGGGTGTTATGAGACCGTTGTGCTACGCGCGCTGTCGGTGTAGCCAAGGAGCAACAAAGGCGGGGGCGATGCGGAGCAACGTCGCAAGAAGACAGCAAGAGACGAAGCCGGCATCATCAAGTCCGGCGTCACGGTCCTACCGCATCGAAGAGCAAATTGGTTATCTGCTGCGCCGCGCCCATCAGCGGGCCTCCGCCATCTTCCAGATCACCATCGGCGATCCCAACATCACGCCGACGCAGTACTCGAGCATGGTGAAGCTGCACGAGTACACCGAGCTCTCCCAGAATCACCTCGGCCGACTCGTCGGCATGGACAAGGCGACGATGCAAGGCGTCGTCCGCCGATTGAAGGAACGCCGACTGGTCGATTCGCGTCCGCATCCCGGTGACGCGCGGCGCACGCTGCTCAGCCTCACCACCGAAGGACAGCGCATCGTCGCCAAGTTGTTGGTCAACGGACCGGCGGTCTCGCGCGAGACGCTGAAGCCGCTCAACAACCAGGAGCAGCGCCAGCTGCTCGAGCTCTTGTCCAAGATCATCTGAAGAGAATCGCTGTCGCGTTTGACTCGCGGGCATTTGCGCCGCACGCTGCTCGGCCAATTGTACGTACACGAACGATATGGGTTCCTACCTTCGTCCGCATACTCTTGAGGAGGCGCTGGGCGCCCTCAGCCGGCCGCACACGGTGCTGGCTGGCGGCACGGATTTCTTCCCGGGCCGGGTCGGGCGGGCGATCGACGAGGACGTGCTCGATATCGGCGGAATCGGCGATTTACGGGGCATTTCCGAGGATGATGGCGGCTGGCGGCTGGGCGCCACCACGACCTGGCGCGAGTTGATCGAGGCGGATCTGCCGCCCCTGTTCGACGGGCTGAAGCAGGCCGCCCGCGAGGTCGGTGGCCGGCAGATCCAGAACGCCGGGACCCTCGCCGGCAACCTCTGCAACGCCTCGCCGGCGGCCGACGGCGTTCCCTGCCTGATGGCGCTCGATGCCGAGGTCGAGATCGCGGGCCCTCGTTCGCGACGCCTGCCGCTTCGCCACTTCATCACGGGCGTGCGCACGACGGCGTTGGCGCCGCGCGAGTTGGTGGTGGCCATTCACGTGCCGCGACCGCGCCATGATGCGAGGAGCGCGTTCCTGAAGTTGGGCGCGCGACGTTATCTCGTGATCTCGATCACCATGGCCGCGGCCACTGTCGAATTTGTCGACGAACGTGTCGCTACTGCGCGCATCGCCGTCGGCGCCTGCTCGCCTGTCGCCGAGCGGCTCCCCGCACTGGAAGCGGCATTGGTCGGAGTGCCGCGTGACAGTCTGGCCGATCGCGTCGATGTCGCGCAGCTTGCGCCGCTGTCGCCGATCGATGACCTGCGCGGCAGTGCCGCCTATCGCCGGGACGCCGTCGTCATCGTGCTGCGCCGCCTGCTGGCGGCCTTCGCGGCATGAAGGTCGACTTCACGCTGAACGGCCGGATGGCGACCTGGAGCGGTCCGCCCATCACGAGACTGGCCGCGGCGCTGCGCAACGACCTTGGCCTGACCGGCACGAAGATCGGATGCGATGCCGGCGATTGCGGCGCCTGCACCGTGCTGCTCGACGGTCGACAGACCTGCGCCTGCCTCGTGGCCATGGGGCAAGTCGGCAGCCGCACGATCGAGACCGTCGAAAGTCTCGGCGACGGCAACGACACACTCGATGCACTGCAGAAATCCTTCCTCGCTCATGGCGCCGCCCAGTGCGGTATCTGCACGCCCGGCATGCTGATGGCGGCCATCGAGCTCATCCGACGCAACCCGCGACCCTGCCGCGGCGACGTCCAGGACGCGCTGGGTGGCGTGCTCTGCCGTTGCACCGGCTACGCCAAGATCGTCGATGCGGTGATGCAGGCGACGGCAGCGCCCGACCCAGGGCCAGCCGCCGGGGCAGCCGTCGGCGCGCGGCTGGCGCGTGTCGACGGCACCGCCAAGCTCACCGGCCGCGAGGCGTTCGGTGCCGATGCGGTTCCGCGCGACGCGCTCTGGATCCGGGTCGTGCGCTCGCCGCATGCGCGGGCGCGCTTCACGCTCGGTGATCTCGGTCCGCTGCGCCGGCGGCTGGCCGCCGTGCTGACGGCGGCGGACGTGCCGTCGAACGGCTACGGCATCTACCCCGACATCAAGGACCAGCCGGTCCTGGCCGACGGCTGTGTGCGCTATCGCGGCGAGGCGGTCGTTGCCCTAGTCGGTTCGCGTGAGGCCGTCCTAGCGATCCGCGACGACGAGGTGCCCATCGCCTGGACACCCGAGCCGCCGGTCCTGGGAATCGATGCGGCGATGGCCGCGGACGCGCCGTTGGTGCAGGCCGACAAGCCCAAGAACCTGTTGCTGGAGGGTGGCGTGCGGCACGGCGATGCCGCCCGCGCCTTCGCCCGCTGCGCCGCCGTGGCCGAGGGTGTGTTCGAGACCGCCTTCGTCGAGCATGCCTATATCGAACCCGAGGCCGGCTGGGCCGAGCGGGTCGGCGATCGCATCGAGATCCATGCCTCGACGCAGACGCCGTACATGGACCGCGACGAGATGGCGATTGTCATGCGGCTGCGGCCTGAAGCCGTGCGCATCGTGCCGACCGCCTGCGGCGGCGGCTTCGGCGGCAAGCTCGATCTCTCGGTGCAGCCGTTGGTGGCAATCGCGGCCTGGAAGCTCGGCCGGCCGGTGGCCTTCGTTTATACCCGCCCGGAGAGCATGGCGGCTTCGACCAAGCGCCATCCGGCGCGCGTCGCCGCGCGCTTCGGCTGCGACGCCGAGGGCCGGCTCGTGGCGTGCGACGTCACCGCCACCTTCGATACCGGCGCCTACGCCTCCTGGGGACCGACCGTCGCCAATCGCGTGCCGGTGCACGCCATGGGACCATACCGGGTGCCCAACGTGCGCACCTGGGGCGAGGCCTTCTTCACCAACGGCCCGCCGGCCGGCGCCTTCCGCGGCTTTGGCGTGCCGCAGGCGGCGATCGCCCACGAGGCCCTGATGGACGAGCTGGCCGACAAGCTCGGCATCGACCGCCTGGAGTTCCGGCATCGGAATGCGCTGCGCATCGGCGATACGACGGCGACCGGCCAGACGCTCGTCCACTCGGCGGGACTTGCCCAATGCCTCGACGCGCTGCGGCCGCACTGGCGCAAGGCGCATGAAGAGGTCGCAGCGTTCAATGCGCCCGGTGGTGCGTGGCGACCCAGCTCAAAGCGGCGAGGAGTGGGAATCGGCTGCATGTGGTACGGCATCGGCAACACCTCGATGTCCAACCCCTCGCGCATGCGGATCGGCCTGTCGCCGGCCGGCACGCTGACGCTCTACAGCGGCGCCCTCGATATCGGCCAGGGTTCCAACACCATCATGGTCCAGATCGCCGCCGATGCGCTGGGCCTGCCGGCCGAGCAGTTCAACCTGGTCACTGGCGACACCGACCTGACGGCCGATGCCGGCAAGACCTCGGCGTCGCGCCAGACCTTCGTCTCGGGCATGGCGGCAGAGCATGCGGCGCGCGACTTGCGCCAGCAGATCCTGCGGTTGGCCAATGCCGGTCCGGACGCCACGCTGTCGCTGGACGGCGCGCGCCTTGCGGTGCGCGATGGTGCCGAGGTTCGCACCATCGAGCTCACCACCGTGGGCACGCTCATGGGTGAGGGGACCTTCGATCCGCCGACCACGCCGCTCGATGCCGACGGCCAGGGCATCCCCTATGCGACCTATGCCTTCGCCGCCCAGATGGCCACAGTCGAGGTCGACCTCGAGCTCGGCACGGTGAAGGTGCTGCGCATGGTGGCGGCGCACGATGTCGGCCGGGCGATCAACCCGACGCTGGTCGAGGGCCAGATCGAGGGCGGCATCGCCCAGGGCCTGGGGCTGGCGCTGATGGAAGAGTACCTGCCGGGCCGCACCGAGAACCTGCACGACTATCTCATTCCCACCATCGGCGACGTGCCCGAGATCGAGTGCATCCTGATCGAAGATCGCGAGCCGCTGGGGCCATCGGGTGCCAAGGGCGTGGGCGAGCCCGGTCTGGTGCCGACGGCGCCGGCGATCCTGGGCGCCGTTCATCACGCCACCGGCGTGCGCGCGAGGCGCGTGCCGCTGTTGCCGCACCGGCTGCGTGAAGCCATCGTTGCGCAAGGGAGTGGGGCGCGAGGGAAGGGACCATGAGCGACGACATTGCGCTCTCCGAGGCCGAGGCCAAGGCGGGCATCGTGCGCTGCGACGCCTGCCCGGTGCTGTGCCGCATCCGGCCCGGCCGCGCCGGCGCCTGCGACCGCTACGCCAACGAGGACGGCAAGCTGGTGCGCGTCGATCCGCTGGTGCTGCTGGCCAAGCCCGACCTGGCGCGCGTCGCCTTCGTCGAGGGCAGCGACGCCTGGCGCGGTGAATTGGGCCGCGGCGAGGGCGCCTTCGTCACCGGCATTGGCGCCACCACGACCTATCCCGACTACAAGCCCGCGCCCTTCATCGTCTCGTCCAGGCACGATGGCGTCGACATGGTGACGGTCGTGACCGAGGGCATCTTCAGCTACTGCGGGGTCAAGGTGAAGATCGACACCGACCGCTATCTCGGGCCCGAGCAGGCGGCGGTGCGAGCGAACGGCGAGGCGGTGGGCCATGTCACGACGGCCGAATACGGCTCGCAGATGCTGTCGCTTGGCGGCGTGCATCACCTGGTCGGCGGCAGCAAGAAGGAAGGCGTCGTCACCTGCGAGGCGCTGCTGGCGCTCTGCAATCGCGAGGCCGTCGAGCTCACGATCGACGATGGCGCCACGATCGTGGTGCAGGCCAACAAGCCACCGGTGGTCAACGGCACGCGCGAGGAGCGCATGCGCGTGGGCTGCGGCTCGGCCGCCATCGGCATGTTCGCGCCGCAATGGAAGGATCATGTCGATGAGGTGATCGTGGTCGACGACCACATCACCGGCGTGCTGAGCGAGCACCAGGGTGGCCGCTTCCTCGACATGAAGCCCGCCGGCATCCGCGTGCGCGGCCGCAAGTCGACGCCGGGCCGCTACTTCCAGGTCGCCGAGCCCGGCCTGGGCTGGGGCGGCACCAACGTCACCGATCCGCTGGAGATCATCGAGAAGATCGATCCCAAACAGGCCTGGCCGGGGCTCAAGCTCCTGATGGTCTCGACCACCGGCGAGCATTCGGCGTGGTTCGAGCTCGACGGGGCTCTGAAACCGCAACCGGCGGAAATGCCCGCGGCGGTGCGCCACGTCGTCGAGCGCATTGCCGAGAACTGCGAGCCCGCGCTCTGCACGGTGTTGTTCATGGCCGGCGCCGGCGGGTCGCTGCGCGCCGGCGTCACGGAAAATCCCGTGCGCCTGACGCGCTCGGTGCGTGATGCGCTGACCAAGGTCACGCTGGGCGGCGTGCCCGCCTATGTCTGGCCGGGCGGCGGCATCACCCTGATGGTCGATGTTGCCCGGATGCCGGAGAAGTCGTTCGGCTACGTGCCGACGCCGGCGTTGGTGGCGCCCATCGAGTTCACCCTGCGCGCCGAGGACTACGCGGCGCTGGGCGGCTACGCGGCTCGTGCAGTCACCCTTGAGGATGTGCTGCGCCGACACAAGGTCCGCCTTGACGAGGGTGGCAAATGAGCGCGGTTGCCGCGCGCTTGCCCGACGGTCGCCTGCATCTGCAGCACGGACCGATCGATCTCATAATCGAGGCATTCGGCCCGGCATCGGAAGTCGAGCGCGCCTATGGCCAGGCGATCGACCGCTTTGCCGACATCCTGCCGACTCTGGTGCGCGAACTGCCGACCCTGCGCCGGCCGATCGGCGATGCCCGGCCGCTGCTGCAAGGCCCGGTAGCGCGCCGCATGGCCGAGGCCGTGTGGCCGCATCGCGCCGTCTACATCACGCCCATGGCCGCCGTCGCCGGCGCCGTCGCCGACGAGATGCTGCAGGCGATGGTCGCCGGCCGCACGCTCGACAAGGCCTACGTCAATGACGGTGGCGACATCGCCATCCATTTGACGGCCGGCCACGAACTGCGCGCCGGCATTCTCGCCGATGTGCTCAATGGGGCGCTCGAGGGCGTCGCCCGCCTCACCCACGACAGCCCGGTGCGTGGCATCGCCACATCGGGTCGCGGCGGGCGTTCGTTCTCGCTCGGTATCGCCGACTCAGCGACGGTGCTGGCGGCAACGGCTGCTGCTGCCGATGCTGCCGCAACCCTGATCGCCAACGCGGTGAACCTCGACCATCCGGCCATCAAGCGTCGACCGGCGCGCGATCTCGATCCCGACAGCGACCTCGGCGGCCTGCCGGTCACCGTTGCGGTCGGTCGGCTATCGGACGCAGATATTGCCGGGGCCTTGGATCGTGGCGCCGTTGAAGCGCGTCGCCTGCGGCTCTGCGGCCTGATCGAAGGCGCGGCGCTGTCGCTCTGCGGCCAGTGGCGTATCGAAACCGCAGGCACGATGCTTGCTCACAGAAGAGCGGGATGAGCGCGAGTTGAGCTTGTGATGGACGGGCCGGGCTCGCTAGGGTCGGCTCAGGGAGAGTTGCTTCACGGAGGGGATTTCATGCTGACCCGCAACAAGTTGCTCGCTGGCGCGGTGGCGCTGGTCGGGTTGTCGATGGTCACGCCAGCCAGCGCCCAGGCGCCGATCAAGATCGGCGAGCTCAACAGCTACAAGGTCTTCCCGGCCTTCCTCGAGCCCTACAAGAAGGGCTGGGAGCTGGCGGTCGAGGAGGTCAATGCCGCGGGCGGCGTGCTCGGCCGCAAGATCGAGGTGGTGAGCCGCGACGACAACGGCAATCCGGGCGATGCCGTGCGCGTCGCCGAGGAGCTTCTGAGCCGTGAGGGCGCGTCCTTCCTGATCGGCACGTTCCCGTCCAATGTGGGTCTCGCCGTCTCCGACTTCGCCAAGCAGCGCAAGGTGCTGTTCCTGGCGGCCGAGCCGCTGACCGACAAGATCGTTTGGGACAGCGGCAATGCCTACACCTATCGGCTGCGCACCTCGACCTACATGCAGACGGCGATGCTGATCCCCGACGCGGTCAAGCTGAACAAGAAGCGCTGGGCCATCGTCTATCCCAACTACGAATACGGCCAGTCGGCCACGGCGGCCTTCAAGAAGCTCCTGTCGGCCAAGCAGCCGGGCGTAGAGTTTGTGACCGAGCAGGCGACACCGCTCGGCAAGATCGACGCCGGCGCAGTGGTGCAGGCGCTGGCCGATGCCAAGCCCGACGCGATCTTCTCTTCGCTGTTCGGTCCCGACCTCGCCAAGTTCGTGCGCGAGGGCCAGCAGCGCGGCGTCTTCAAGGGCGTGGAAGTCTTCAACCTCCTGGCCGGCGAGCCCGAGTATCTCGATCCGCTGAAGGAGGAGACGCCGGACGGCTGGTACGTCACGGGCTATCCCTGGAGCGAGCTCAAGACTCCCGAGCACACCAAGTTCCTCAACGCCTACCAGGCGAAGTACAAGGACTACCCGCGGCTCGGCTCGGTCGTGGGCTATTCGACGATCATGTCGGCCGTCGCGATCATCAAGAAGGCGGGCTCGCTCGATCAGGACAAGCTGATCGCCGCGGCGAGCGGCCTCACCGTGCTGACGCCGTTCGGCGAGGTGACGTACCGGCCGATCGACCATCAGTCGACCATGGGCGCCTATGTCGGCAAGCTCGGCGTCAAGGACGGCAAGGGCTACATGAAGGAATGGCGCTTCGTCGACGGCAAGGACGTGCTGCCGTCCGACGACGAGATCAAGAAGATGAGGCCGGCCAATTGACCTTCTGGGAGCGCGGGCCTCTGGCCCGCTCGGATTCATGAGCGGGCCAGAGGCCCGCGCTCCCATATGACCTGAAGTGACCTTCGCCTCCTTCATCATCCAGCTCCTGAATGGGCTGGCGGCTGCGGCGTCGCTGTTCCTGGTGTCGGCCGGCCTGTCGCTGATCTTCGGCGTGACGCGCATCGTCAATTTCGCGCACGGCTCGCTCTACATGCTGGGCCTCTACGGCGCCTACAGCCTGATCCAGGCGCTGGGCCGCACGCCCCTGGGCTTCTGGAGTGCCGTCGTGCTGGCCGCGCTCGCCGTCGGCCTGGTCGGCGTCTTGATCGAAGTGCTGGTGCTGCGCCGCATCTACAAGGCGCCCGAGCTGTTCCAGCTGCTGGCGACCTTCGCCGTCGTTCTGGTGATCAAGGACATCGCGCTGTTCGCCTGGGGCGCGGAGGATCTGGTCGGCCCGCGCGCGCCCGGCCTTTCCATGGCGGTCGAGATCCTGGGCCGCCGCATCCCGGCCTACGACCTGCTGCTGATCGCCATCGGCCCCGTCGTGCTGCTCGCCATGTGGCTGCTGCTGACGCGCACGCGCTGGGGCGCGCTGGTGCGGGCCGCCACCCAGGACCGCGAGATGGTGGGAGCGCTCGGCGTCGACCAGGCCAGGCTCTTCACCTCGGTGTTCTTCGTTGGCTCCGTGCTGGCCGGCCTGGGCGGCGCGCTGCAGATCCCGCGTGAACCGGCGAACCTCGAGCTCGACCTCGCCGTCATCGCCGATGCCTTCGTCGTCACCGTCGTGGGCGGCCTCGGCAGCATCGGCGGCGCCTTCCTGGCCGCCATCCTGATCGGCGTCGCCAAGGCCTTCTGCATCGGCGTCGGCACCGTGCATTGGTTCGGCGCGGAGATCGTATTCTCCAAGCTTACGTTGGTGGTCGAGTTCCTGATCATGGCGATCGTGCTGGTGGTGCGGCCTTTCGGCCTGTTGGGGAAACCGCAGGCCGCGCAACGCCTCGCCGCCGATCCCGCGCCGCCGCTTGCCGTGCCGTCCTGGACCTTCGCCCTGGTCTGGCTGGCGCTGCTGATCGGCGTGCCCGTGGTCGCCGACCGCTACGTCACCATCCTGCTGACCGACATCTTCTGCTTCGCGCTGTTCGCGGTCAGCCTGCACTTCATCATGGGACCGGCCGGCATGGTGTCGTTCGGCCATGCCGCCTATTTCGGCCTGGGCGCCTATGCCGCCGGCCTTCTGCTGAAGCGCGCCGGACTGCCGATGGAGCTGGCGCTGGTTCTGGCGCCACTCGTCGCCGGCGCCTTCGCCATCGTCTATGGCTGGTTCTGCGTGCGCCTGTCGGGCGTCTATCTTGCCATGCTGACGCTTGCGTTCGCCCAGATCAGCTGGTCGATCGTCTTCCAGTGGGATTCCTTCACGGGCGGCAGCAACGGCGTGTTCGGCGTCTGGCCATCGCCCTGGCTCGCCTCGAAGACCGCCTACTACTATCTCGCGCTGGCCTTCTGCGGCGCCGGCATCACGTTGCTGTGGCGCGTGCTGTTCTCGCCCTTCGGCTATGCGCTGCGGGCCGGCCGCGACTCTCCATTGCGTGCCGAGGCGATCGGCATCGACCTGCGTGGCTATCAATGGATGGCCTTCGTGCTGGTCGGCGCGCTGGCGGGCTTGGCGGGTGCGGTCTATGCCTTCTCCAAGGGCAGCATCTCGCCCTCGGCCATCTCCATCGCCCAGTCGACCGACGGGCTGATCATGGTGCTGCTGGGCGGCGTCGAGACCCTGACCGGACCGCTGGCGGGTGCAGCAATCTTCACCTGGCTGCGCGACGAGCTGGCACGCCGCACCGAATTCTGGCGCGCTGTCATGGGCCTGGTGATCCTGGCGATCGTCCTGCTCTTCCCGCAGGGACTGGTCGGCGGCCTCAAGGCGCTGATGCAGCGCCGGCGCGAGGTGCACTCGTGACCGCCGTGTTGCAAGTCGAGGGACTGCACAAATCGTTCGGCGGCGTCCGGGCGGTGGCCGATGTCTCCTTCGCCGTCGATGCCGGCGAGCTTCTGGCGTTGATCGGGCCCAACGGCGCGGGCAAGAGCACCTGCTTCAACATGCTGAACGGCCAGCTCGTCCCCGACGGCGGCATCGTGCGCCTGGAAGGCCGCGACATCGTCGGCATGAAGCCGCGCCAGATCTGGCGTCGGGGTGTCGGCCGCACCTTCCAGATCACCGCCACCTTCGCCTCGCTGTCGGTGCGCGAGAACGTGCAGATGGCGCTCTATTCCCATGCCGGGCGATTGCGCTCGCTGCTCAGCCGCTTCGGCGCCGCCTTCGCGGCCGAAGCCGATGGCCTGCTCGACCAGGTCGGCATGCTCGACCAGGCCACGCGGCCGTGCGGCGTGTTGGCCTACGGCGATCTCAAGCGCGTGGAGCTTGCCATGGCGCTCGCCAACCAGCCGCGCCTGCTGCTGATGGACGAGCCGACCGCCGGCATGGCGCCCCGCGAGCGCGTGGCGTTGATGGAGCTGGCGGCAAAGCTCGCGCGCGCCCAGAAGATCGCCGTGCTGTTCACCGAGCACGACATGGACGTGGTGTTCAGCCAGGCCGATCGCATCATCGTGCTCGACCGCGGCCAGCTGATCGCCGGTGGCACGCCGCCGGAGGTGCGGGCCAATCCCAACGTGCGCGCCGTCTACCTGGGAGGCACGCACTGATGCCTTTGCTGGGAGCGCGCCACTCCGTGGCGCATCTTTTGTTGATCACAGACCCAATGAGCGCCACAGAGTGGCGCACTCCCAGCAATGAGGAGTGCCGATGCTCCTCGTAAAGGACCTGCACTCCTATTACGGTCGCGCCCATATCCTGCACGGCGTGTCGCTCGAAGCCTCGGGCGGCGAGGTGGTGGCCCTGCTCGGCCGCAACGGTGCCGGCAAGTCGACGGTGATGAAGACCATCATGGGCCTGGTGCCGGCGGCAGCGGGCGAGGTGAACTTCGATGGCCGGCGCATCGAGCGCCTGCCGCCCTATCGCATCGCGCGGCTGGGCCTTGGTTACGTGCCCGAGGATCGCCGCGTCTTCACCGAGCTCACGGTGATGGAGAACCTCGCGGTCGGCCTGCAGCCGCCGCGCAAGGGCGCGCCGGCCTGGACCGCGGACAAGCTCTTTGCGCTATTCCCCAATCTCGCCGGCATGCGCGAGCGGCCGGGCGGGCGCATGTCGGGCGGCGAGCAGCAGATGCTCACCATCGCCCGCACGCTGATGGGCAATCCGCGCTGCGTGCTGCTCGACGAGCCATCGGAAGGCCTGGCGCCGATCATCGTCGAGCAGATGGCGCATTCGATCCTCGCCTTAAAGGGCGAGGGGCTCTGCGTGCTGTTGAGCGAGCAGAATCTGCATTTCTCCCAGGCGGTGGCCGACCGCGCCTATATCATCGAGAAAGGCCAGATCCGCTTCGGCGGCTCCATGGCCGAGCTGGCCTCAGACGCTTCCCTCCGCGAACAGTATCTTTCGGTGTAGAGCATGCATGAACTCATCGTCTTGCCGGACCGCGGGCCTCCAGGCCCGCTCATGATCTTCGCCGGGAGCGCGCCACTCCAGTGGCGCATCTCTGCTGCCTCGACACCGCATGAGCGGCACTGGAGTGCCGCGCTCCCGGCAATGAGCGGGCCAGAGGCCCGCGCTCCCAGGTCCTGATCATGCCCCCGCGCTACCTCACCGTCGGCATCGATGTCGGCGGCACCTTCACCGACCTTCTGGCGGTCGACCCGCGTTCCAATACCGTCAAGCTCGCCAAGGTGCCGACCACCGTCGACAACCAGGCGATCGGCTTCATGGCCGCGCTGGCCGCGGCCGATGCCGACCCCGCCGCCGTGCAGGCGCTGGTGCACGGCACGACCACCACCACCAATGCGCTGCTGGAACGCAAGATCGCCAAGGTCGGGCTCATAACCACCAAGGGTTTCCGCGATGTGCTCGAGCTCGGCCGGCGCACGCGGCCGCAACCCTATGGGTTGCGCGGCACCTTCAATCCGCTGATCAACCGCGAGTTCCGGCTGGAGGTGCCCGAGCGCATGGACGCCGACGGCAAGGTGCTGATGCCGCTCGACGAGGCAGCGGTGGCCGAGGCGGCCAAAAAGCTGATCGCCATGGGCTGCGAGGCCGTGGTCATCCATTTCCTGCACAGCTACATCAACCCCGCGCACGAGAAGCGCGCCGCCGAGATCGTGCACTCGCTGTGGCCCAACGGCTACATCACCGCGGGTCACGCCATCCTGTCGGAATATCGCGAGTACGAGCGCGGCGTGACCGCGGCGGTTAACGCCTCGGTGCAGCCCGTGCTCGACCGCTATCTCTCGCGCCTGCGGCTGGAGCTGCTGGGCAAGAGCTTCGATCGCGACATCCTGGTGATGCAGGGCAACGGCGGCACGGCTTCCTCGCAATTCATCGCGCTCTCCGCCGTGAACACCGTGATGTCGGGCCCGGCCTCGGGCGTGATGGCGGCGGCCTATACCGGCCGCGCCTCGGGCCATCCCAACCTCATCACCTACGACATGGGCGGCACCTCGACCGATGTCGGCCTGATCGAAAACGCCGTGCCCACCGTCTCGGGCGAGCTCGAGCTTGAATACGCCATGCCGATCCACGTGCCGATGGTCGACGTGCACACGATCGGCGCGGGCGGCGGCTCGATCGCCTCGGTCGATGCCGCGGGCATGCTGCGCGTCGGCCCGGAAAGTGCGGGCGCGCGGCCGGGCCCGATCTGCTACGGCCGCGGCGGCAGCGAGCCCACCATCACCGACGCCAACCTGATGCTGGGCCGGCTCAATCCCGATCGCCTGCTGGGCGTCGACCATCCGGTGACCCTCGACCATGTACGCGGCCTGGTCGAGGAGAAGGTCGGCCGGCGGCTCGGCCTCGATGCCGAGGCGGCGGCTGCCGCCATCCTGCGCGTCGCCAACGACCGCATGGCCGGCGCCGTCCGCCTGGTGTCGCTGTCACGCGGGCACGATCCACGCGATTTCGCCCTGTTCGCTTTCGGCGGCGCCGGGCCATTGCACGCCACGGCGCTGGCGCGCGAGCTTGGCATTCCCACGGTACTGGTCCCGGCGCGGCCCGGCATCACCAACGCGCTGGGCTGCGTCGTCGCCGACCTGCGCCACGATTACGTGCGCACCGTCAACAAGCCCTTGTCGGCGATCGACGACGCAACCATCGCCGGCATCTTTGCCGAGCAGGCCGCTGAGGGCCGCAAGACCATCGTCAAGGAGGGCGTGCCGGTGCGCGAGCTGCGTCGGGTGCTGAGCGCCGACATGCAGTTCCAGGGCCAGAGCCACATCCTGTCGGTGGCGGTCGAGAGCGAGAGCATCGGCGTCGAGGGCCTGCACAAGGCCTTTGCCGCGGCGTACTTCCGCCGCTTCGGCATCGAGCTGTCTGAGATCCCGCCGGTGCTGGTCAACCTGCACACCGCCGTGATCGGCGTGCGGCCGGAAATCTCGCTCGGCGTACTGGCCGCCGGCGAGCGCGCGCCGACGCTGAAGGCGGCACAGGTCGGCGAGCGTCGCGTCTGGTTCAGCGACGGCTGGCATCAGACGCCGATCTACGCCCGGGACAAGCTGCCGCGCGATGCCACCTTCGAGGGGCCGGCGATACTCGAACAGCTCGACTGCACGACTGTCGTCGAACCGGGCGATCGAGTGAGACAGGACGAACTGGCCAATCTACTTATATCGGTCAGCTGAAAGTTGGGGGAGAAGAGCATGCGGAGAAGAGCCATCGCCGGCCTGATGCTGGCTGCGGCCCTCCTGGCGAGCTTCGCTGCCGCCGGCAGCGCCGGCGCCCAGACCTTTCCCTCCAAGTCGATCACGCTGGTCGTGCCGTTCAGCGCCGGCGGTCCGACCGACACCCTGGCGGATCCTGGCCGAGCGCATGAGCCGGACGCTCGGCCAGACGGTGATCGTCGAGAACACCACGGGCGCCGCCGGGACGCTCGGCGTCGCCCGGGTCGCACGCGCCGCGCCTGACGGCTACACCATCGGCATCGGTCACTGGAGCACGCACGTCGTCAATCCCGCCGTCTATCCGCTGAAGTTCGACATCCTCGAGGATCTCGAGCCGCTGGCCGACATCGCCACCAACCCGCAGTTGGTGGTGGCCCGCAAGGACCTTCCGGCCAACGACCTCAAGGGCCTGATCGAATGGGCGAAGGCCAATTCGGACAAGGTCACCGCCGGCACGGCCGGCGTCGGCGCGGCCTCGCATATCGGCGGTCTCTACTTCGAAGAGAAGACCGGCGCCAAGCTGCGCTTCGTGCCGTATCGAGGCGGCGGACCGGCGCTGCAGGACCTGGTGGCCGGCCAGATCGACATCATGTTCGACCAGGCCGCCAACTCGATTCCGCAAATTCAGGCCGGCAAGATCAAGGCCTTCGCCGTGACCGCCAAGCAGCGCCTGAGGGCGATGCCGGACATCCCGACCGTCGACGAGGCGGGTCTGCCGGGCCTCTATATCGCGGTCTGGCACGGACTGTGGGCGCCGAAAGGCACGCCGAAGGACGTGACGGCCAAGCTCTCCGCCGCGGTCATGGAAGCATTGGCTGACCCCGAGGTGCGCGAGAAGTTCGCCGCCCTCGGCCAGGACATTCCCGAGCCCGCTCAACAAACGGCAGCGGCGCTGCGCGCTCATCACGAGGCGGAGATCAAGCTGTGGTGGCCGCTGATCAAGGCTGCCGGGATCAAGATCGAATAGACCGGTTGACGCCCTTGTTCCGGAGGGGGTGAAAGCCCTAGCGTTCGTCCCCAATCGGGAGGGCTCTCTCATGCAACATGCCGATCAGGTGGCCTATCTCGAGCGACTGCTGCGCCTGTCGCGCACCAACACGCGGGACGACGCGCCGGGGCTGAGCCACGCCACCGTCAGCGAGTATTTCGATCCGGCTCGGTACGCAAACGAAGTCGGGCTGCTGTTCCGTCGCTATCCCGTGTTGGTGGCCTTCTCGGCCCAGCTGCGCAAGCCGGGCGACTTCGTCACCCACAACGATAGCGGCCAATCCATCCTGGTCGCGCGCGGGATGGACGGCGTGTTGCGGGCTTTCCTCAATGTCTGCCGCCACCGGTCGGCCACGGTCGAGCTCAAGGCGTGCGGCGCCGGCAAGCGCGCCTTCGTCTGTCCGTATCATGGCTGGAGCTACGACCTGACCGGCCGCCTCTTGGGCATTACCGATGGCGCGATGTTCGGCGAGGTCGATCGCGCGAGCCACGGCCTGCGGCCTCTGGCGGTCGCAGAGAAATATGGCCTGGTCTGGGTGGTGCCGACCGTCCTCGAAGCGGGCCCCCAAGCCCGCCAGGAGGCCACGCTCGATATCGACGCCTATCTCGGCCCGGTGCGGGCCGATCTCGCGACCTGGGACATGACGAGCTGGGAGGTGCATGGCGCAGTGCCGATCCGGGCGCACATGAACTGGAAGCTGGTCGTCGATACCTTCCTGGAGCAATACCATTTCCGCTACGCCCATGGCGGCAGCGTCTATGCGCTGTTTCTCGACAATATCGCCGTGTTCGAACGCATGGACCGTCACCTGTGCGCGGTCGCGGCCAAGCGCAACCTGGCCGACGTCGAGACGCGACCCGTCGAGTCCTGGCGTGTCCTCGATCACGCCGTGGTGCTCTACCACCTCTTTCCCAACACCGTGCTGATCTACGGCAAGGATCATTGCAGCGTCTTCGCCACCTTCCCGGTCTCGGCCGAGGAATCGATCCTGCTTCTGTCGCTGCTGGTCGATCCACAGGAGCGGGCGAAGAAGCCCGACGAGCATTGGAACGGCACGTTCAACATGCTGCAGAAGGCGCTCAGCGAGGATTTCGCGATCGGCGAAGGCGTTCAGCGCAACTTCCACAGCGGCGCCAACAGCCGGCAGACCTTCGGCAAGTTCGAGAAGGCGCTGGGCTGGTACCACGACGAGGTCCAGACGGCGCTGGCGGGCGCTTCCCGCTAGTGAGGCATCCGTCCAAACCGAATCACCTCATCCTGAGGAGGCGCGAAGCGCCGTCTCGAAGGATGGCAACACAGAGGGTGCTCGTGCCCACCCTTCGAGACGCGTTCCTGCGGACCGCTCCTCAGGGTGAGGTCATCGGTCCAGTCTGATTGGACAACGCTCTAACGCCCGGCCAGCGCGCTTTCGACTTCCCGGCGGGCGAAATCATAGGCCGCGCGCGGCGGCATGGCGGCGCCTCGGGCGCGCGCCGCCTCCGATGCCTCGGGCCCCAACGCGTCGCGAGCCTGGGCGATGGCCATTTCAAGCTTGTCGAACGAGGCCCCGCGTTCGATGACCTTCGGCAACGCGCCGTGCACGACCAGCGCCGCTTCATGCCGCTCGATGCGGACAAGCAGCCGGACCAGCGCGCTGAGCCCGTTCGACACGAACAATGCATCGCGCACGCCACTCGAGAGTGTGAGCAGCTCATGGAAGCTCTGCAACGCCTGCCGCGGTTCGCCGGACGTCGCCTGCAGGTTCGCGATTTCGATGGCGATCAGCCCTCCCCACAGGTGGTTGCCCGAACGTCGGGCGATCTCCACGCCCTGGTGGAGCGCTGTGACGGCGGTCGCGACGTCGGTCGGCGCGAATGCCAGGCCTTTGCCAAGACAGGCGAGCGCGATCGAGCTCGGCACGCCGGCCGACCGCGCCTTCGCGAGGCATTCATCGGCGCAGGCCCTCGCTTCCTCTGCCTTGCCGGCAAGCACCAATGCCCACGGCAGGTGCGCCGTGCAAAAGCGGTCGCGCGCATCGACCGGATGGGCCGCGCCTTCGCGCGCATAGGCTGCGGCCGCCTCGTGATCGCCCTCGAAGATCGCCACCATAGCGAGGTCATCGTAGGTCTGCACGAACGGATCGAACGCGGGATCGCCCAGCAGCTCGATGGCCTCGTTCGCGAAGCGCTTGGCCGCCTCGAAGCGCTGGAAGCCCCAGGCGCTGCTCGCCGCCCAGGTGAGCAGCACGATCAGCCGCGGATGGCGCGCGGCGCGGGCAGCATCGACCATCTCGGCCGCCCAGTCGGCCGGCTCCTCGCGCAGGATGAAGCGGGCCATGTCGCCGATGTTGGAGGCGATGCGAACCGCCGGATCGACGCGGCCATTGTCGACCGCCCATCGGAAGGCCGCGCGGAGATTGTCCATCTCGCTTTCGAGCCACGGGTAGGCCTCGGCCTGATGGGGGCTCAGCCACTGGTCGAAGCGGCGGTCCGATTCGGCGGCGAACCACAGCGCGTGCTTTTCACGGGCTGCCTCGATGACGGCGGCGCCCTTGTCGGTCGCAAACTGCCGGATCGTCTCCAGCATGGCGTAGCGAACCGCCTCGCCACTGGAGTCGGCGGTCAATAGCGACTTGCGCAGCAGCGAATCGACCAGATCGAGCACGTCGTGGGTTTCGACTCCGTCGCCGGTACACAAGGCTTCGGCGTCCTCGAGGCCGAAGCCGCCGGCGAAGACGGCGAGGCGATGGAGCACGGCGCGCTCGGCCTCGCTCAGCAGGTCGTAGGACCATTGCACCGCCGCCGCCAAAGTCTGATGCCGGCCAAGCGCCCGTCCGCCGCCCAGCAGGCGGAAGCGTTCGTCCAGCCGGTCGCGAATCTGGCGCGGCGTGAGCGCGCGCACCCGGGCGGCGGCAAGTTCGATGGCAAGCGGTATGCCGTCGAGTCGCCGGCAGATCTCGGCCACCGATGCCGGGTCGCTCGTGCCGTCGAAACGGGGCGCCACCGCGCGCGCCCGCTCGACGAACAGGCTGACTGCCGGCGAGATCTCGCCGACCGCGAGCGGCGTCACCGGGAACAGCCGCTCGCCGTCGACCGCCAGCGCCTCGCGGCTGGTGGCCAGCACGCGGAGCCGCGCACAACGCGGCAACGCCCGCCGCAGAAGGCCGGCGACGGCTTCGACAAGATGCTCGCAATTGTCGAGCACCAGCAGCAGCTGGCGCCCGGCCAGCGACTCGATCAGGCTGTCGATCAGGTTACGGCCCGCTTGCTGGCTTATTCCCAGCACCGCCGCCACGGCGTGCGGCAAGGCATCCGGATCGCCGATCGCGGCCAGTTCGCAGAGCCATACGCCATCGGGAAATCGTTCGCCCGCATGAGACGCGGCCTCGAGGGCCAGCCGGGTCTTGCCGACGCCGCCCACGCCGGTGAGCGTCACCAGCCGGGCGTTCGACAGCGACTCGCGAACCGCGCCGAGCTCGGCATCGCGCCCGAGGATCGCGTTGGCGGGAGTCGGCAAATTGCCCGTCCCGACCGCCGCCGCATTGAGCGGCGGGAACGTCGTCTTGAGACCTGCGGCATTCACCTGAAACAGGCGCTGCGGCGTGCTCAGCCCGCGCAGGCGATGCTCGCCGAGATCCAGCAGGTCGGTGCTGTCCAGCAGCGCCGCGGTCGAGCCGGTCATCACGATTTGTCCGCCGTGCGCCGCCGCCATGGCGCGCGCCGCGCGATTGAGCGGCGGTCCGAAGTAGTCGCCCTCGCGCAGCTCGGCCTCGCCGGTGCAGAGGCCCATGCGCACCGGCAGCTTGAGGCCGAGTTGCGCCGCGACCGCGGCCGCCACGGCCGAGTGAGGCGTCGCGAAGGCTGCCAGCAGACCGTCGCCCGTATGCTTGAAGACCACGCCGCCCGCGTCGCTCACCGCCTGGCGCAGGGTGGCGTCATGCGCCGCGAGCGCAGAGCGCATGGCCAGCGCGTCCTCCTCCCACAACGCGGTCGAGCCTTCGATATCGGTGGTCAGGAAGGTGACGATGCCGGTCGGGAAGGAAGGATCGGGCAAGAGCTAGGATGGCCGCGCTGGAAACTCGACGTTAGCAAGCATGTCATCGAAGGCAAGCTGCATCGCGGACGGTAGCATCCTAGTCTGAATCCGACAGAAGACAGGCGGTAGAGATTTGCTCTTTGCCACAATGACTGCAAACCGCAATTTCACGCCGTACAGCGAGGGATCGTCCCATCTGCTCGTTATCCGAGCTACTGACCTGGATGCGCGGAGCGCCCGCGTGATGCACTCGTCGCAAACGGGCTGCCCACGATGCTGTTTGCAGAGGAAGCGGACCACTCGTTCGGCGGTATTCAAGTTGGCGCCTTCCGCAGCTTACGCTCCGCCACATTAGCTGCTCGCACTGGGATTGCCACGTCCTGCTCGTGAACTGTCGCTGTCCGAAATAGCCTGTCGTTGCTTCGCCTCTTCGCTCCGTGGCACGGTCCACGGCCATCGACGGGGAGGAACGACATGAAGATCACCGACGTCGCTTGCCACATCCTGCAATGCAAGGTCGACAGGCCGTTCGTGTCGGCGCGCGGCTGGGTCTACGGCACGCGCTCGTCCTGCCTGGTCGAGATCTCGACCGATGAGGGCGTCACCGGCTGGGGCGAGTGCTACGGGCCGTCGGCGGTCGCCAAGACTTTCATCGACACCCAGTACAAGCCGCGCGTGCTCGGGCGCGACCCGTTCGACGTCGAGGCGATCTGGGAGGATCTCTACAATCGCATCAAGGACTACGGCACCACCGGCATGGCGATCTCGGCCATCTCCGGCATCGACATCGCGCTGTGGGACATCATGGGCCGTGCCGTCGGCAAACCCGTGCACAAGCTGATCGGCGGCGCCTATCGCAGCGAGGTCGTGCCCTACGCCACCGGCCTCTACTTCATCGACATGAACCGGCTGGTCGAGGAGGCGGTGGAGGAGGCGCTGGAATTCAAGAACGACGGCTTTCGCGCGATCAAGATGAAGATCGGGCTGGGCGACCTGAAGCTCGATGCAAAGCGAGTCGCCGCCGTGCGCAAGGCGATCGGGCCGGACGTGCAACTCGCCGTCGACGCCAACCACTGCTTCACCGTGCCCAACGCCATCAAGCTCGGTCGCATGCTGGAGGAGCACGACATCCTGTGGTTCGAAGAGCCGATCAGTCCGGAGGACCATGACGGCTACCTCGAGGTCACGCGCGCGCTCGACATGGCGGTGGCGGGCGGCGAGAACGATTTCACGCGCTGGGGCTTCCGCGACATCATCGCCCGGAAGGCGATGGACATCGTCCAGCCCGATCTCTGCGCCGCCGGCGGCTTCTCCGAGGCGCGCAAGATCGCCACCCTCGCCAGCGCCTTCGGCGTTGAATGCGTGCCGCACGCCTGGGGTTCCGCCATCGGCCTCGCTGCGACGGTCCAGTTCCTCGCTGCCTTGCCCGACCAGCCGCCGGCGTTCCGGCCCATGCCGCCGATGCTTGAGTTCGAGCAGACGCCCAACCCGCTGCGCGATCACCTGGCGCAGCAGCCCATCGAGCAGAAGAAGGGGATCGTGAAGGTGCCGACGGGACCGGGCCTCGGCATCGAGATCGATCGCGAGGTGCTGAAGAAGTACAAGGTGGGGTAGCTGTCGTCCTGAGCGTAGCGACGGACCTCATCGCCGTTTGCTACCGACATGAGATCCTTCGCTGCGCTCAGGATGACGAGGAAGTGCTTGGAATGAAAATCGTCGACGTCAAAGCCTATCCCACCTCCTTCCGCGTGCCGAAGGAGCGGCAGGTGTCGTTGGGCATCGGCACCATGACCAAGCGCGACTGCGTCATGGTGAAGGTGACGACCGACGACGGCATCACGGGCTGGGGCGAAAGCCATCACGCGCGCTCGCCGGGCAGCATCGGCCACCTGATCAACACCACGCTGAAAGGCTTCGTGGTCGGCATGGACGCGACCGACACCGTCGGCATCTGGGCCCGGATCTACAAGTTCCAGCTCGGCAGCCACGGCATGGGCGCGGCCACCGCCATGGCGATGAGCGGCATCGACCAGGCGCTGTGGGACATCAAGGGCAAGGCCGCGGGCTGGCCGCTCTACAAGCTGCTGGGCGGTTCGCCCAAGCCGGTGCCGGCCTATGCCGGCGGCATCTCGCTGGGTTATCAGGAGCCGCCGTCGCTGGTTGCCGAGGCCGAGCCCATGGTCGAGATGGGCTATCGCGCGCTGAAGCTGCGCATCGGTGACACGGTCGCGAACGATATCGCGCGCATGACGGCGATCCGCCGCCGCTTCCCCGACATCGCCATCCTGACCGACGCCAACACCGGCTACAGCGTCGCCGACGCGCGCCGCGTCATGCCGGCGATGGACGAGCTCGATATCGGCTGGCTGGAGGAGCCGTTCCCGGCGCACGATCATCGTTCCTACGCCATGGCCAGGAGCTTCGGCCGCACGCCGCTCGCAGCCGGCGAAAACCACTACACGCGCTTCGAGTTCCATCGCCTGATCGAGGACGGCGTCATCAGCATCCTGCAGCCCGACCTTTCCAAGAGCGGCGGCATCACCGAGGTCCAGCGCATCGCCGCCGCCGCCTCGATGTGGAAGCTGCCGGTCCATCCGCACAGCTCGATGACCGGCCTCAACCATGCCGTCTCGATCCACTTCCTTGCCTCGATCGACAACGGTGGCTATTTCGAGGCGGACCTTTCCGTGGCCAACAAGTTCCGCGACGAGCTCGGCAGCGAGCCGTGGAAGATCGGCAAGGACGGATGCGTGCGCCCGCTGGACGGGCCCGGGATCGGCGTGGAAATCGACGAAAAGTTCCTGTTGGCCCATCCGGTGATCGAGGGACCGGGCTACGTGTGACCGCCATCACAGCGGAATCCACTATTTTCCGCGGATTCCGTGCAGTGTGGGCAAACCCACATAAGTCGGCGGCAGGGTCGGCCCATATCGCTCGCGACGAGGCCCAAGGAGGAGCCTATGAACGCGAGTGCAGTCCTGGCCAATCTTCTCCGCCTGCGTATCAACGAGGCGCGGGCAGGTGCCGAGCTTTACGATGCAGACCAGCCCGTTCGGCTTCTGCCGGTGCTGGAGCCCGACGAACTGCCGCCGGAATTCGAGGAGGTGCTCGAGATCCAGGTGCTGGGCTATCGCGAGCGCCTGACGATGCTGCACGGCCGGCGCCTGCGCGTGCTCGATCCGGTGTGGACGCTGGTTCCGCGCAACTGATCTACGGGAGCGCGGGCCTCTGGCCCGCTCTTGATCATGATGCGGGCCAGAGGCCCGCGCTCCCTTCAAAGACTACGCCGCCACTACCAGCGTCGAGGCAAGCTGGCGCACCGTCTTCACCATGGCCATGGCCACCAGCTTGCCGGTCTTGCGGTTCTCCTCGCTGACCGCGACGTCCTCCATGAACCTGAAGCGCCCGAAGGCGCCCGTGGCCTCGAGCTCGACGACATGCGTGGTGATGCCGGGGTCGGCCACGATCACCACCCGCGTGGCGTCGAGTCCCAGGCCGGCGATGGCCGCCGCCGCCGAGATATTGACGTTCTGCGGATAGAGCCGCGCGCCCTCGCGCACCGGCCCGTCGAACACGGTGTGCGGCTCCGTGAGCGAATCGAGATCGACCAGCGTCTCGGCGATCGTGCCCTTCCAAGCCGACGGGTCCTTGCGCACTGTGACCGTGACGCTGTCGAGGCCGCCGACCGCCGCGCTGCTCAGGATATCGAGGGCGCCGATGCCGGCCGACGGCAGGATCAGGCGCTTGCCGTTGGCTTTCGCTGCCGCCAGCAGGCGATCGAACAGCGCGGTGTCGGTGAAGGCGCCGACCGAGGTCACCAGCAGGTCGGCGCCGCGTTCGAGCACACGCTGGCCGTGGGTGCGCACCGCCTCGTGCCCGGCGCATTCGGCGACGGCGTCGAAGCGATGCGCGAAGAAGCGGCCGGGCTCGTGCGTCAGAAGACCCTCATGGCGCGGTCGCTTCACCAGCGCGGCCACCAGGTCGAGGTTCTCTATGCTGCCGGCTTTCAGCGCCGCCTCGACATGCTTGCCGATGGCGCCGTAGCCGATCAGGCCGAGCTTGAGGCTCACGCGAGCCGGCGCTCCACCCAGCGCGCGAAGGCGATCAGCTGGTCGTCCTTGTTGCGCGGCCCGATCAGCTGCACCGAGAGCGGCAGGCCGAGCGGTCCGGCATTGAAGGGCAGCGCGATGCAGGGCATGCCCAGAAGCGTCCAGAACCGGTTGAAGATCGGATCGCCGGTATAGCCCAGGCCCGACGGCGCCTCGCCCCGGGCCGAGGGCGCCAGCAGGAAGTCGAAGCGGTCCCACGCCTCGTCGAGCTGGGCCAGCGCCGTGCGCTTGTGCTTGCGGGCGGCGGCATACTGGCGGCGACTGACGGCGTCGCCCTCGACCATCACGCCCTGCATCACCGGCGAGAAGAGATGGGAGAACCGCCGGCGCTCCTTGGCGTAGGCCTGCGTCGCCTCCTTGGTCATGATGCGATGCTGCGCCTGCATCAGGCCGGCCCACGAGTCCGGCGCCTTCCATTCGCGCACCCGGGCGCCGGCCGCACGCAGGGTGCGTGCCGCCTCCTCGATGTTCTTCCTGTTGTAGGGCTCGGCCAGGTCCCACCATGGCGTGCGCATCAAGCCGATGCGCGGCGGCTCGCGCACCGGATCGGCCGCGGCATGGCCGTAGGCGGCGCGGATCAGGGCGAGGTCGTTGGCTTCGCGGGTGAAGAAGCCCAGCGTGTCGAGGCTCGGCGAATAGGGCTTGATGCCGGTCATGTCGGCCCAGCCGAAGCTGCCCTTGTAGGCGACGACACCGTTGAAAGCGCCCGGCCGGATCACCGAGCCCGCCGTCTGCGTGCCATAGCCGACCGGCGCCATGAAGTCGGCGACCGCCGCCGCCGAGCCCGACGAGGAGCCGGCCGGCGTATGGCGGAGATTGTGCGGATTGTGGGTCTTGCCGGCATGAGCGCCGGCGAACTCCGTGGTCACCGCTTTGCCCAGCACAATGGCGCCCGCCTTCACCAGCTGGGTCACGCAGGCCGCATCCTTGCCCACGACATGGTCGCGGTAGATCGCCGAGCCGCAGGTCGTCGGCATCGTCTTGGTGGCGATGATGTCCTTCACGGCAAGCGGAATGCCGTGCAATGGCCCGGCCGGGCGGCTTCTCTTGTCCAGGATATCGGCCCGCTTGCGCGCGCCCTCGGGATCGAGCGCTTCCCAGGCATGGACCTGGCCTTCGCGCGCCTCGATGCGGTCGAGACAGGCCTCGACGAGATCGCGGGCTTTCAGCCGCTTCTCGGCCATGCGCAGCACGGCTTCGCTGGCCGAGAGCCGGTTGGGCGATTTCGCCATGTGTCTCTTCCCCCTTCAACGCGGTTCGGGCCATGATGGCCGAGCGGAGGCCCAAAAGGTAGTCCATGCCCGATGCCATCGATTTCTGGTTCTCGACCGGCAGCACCTACACCTATCTCACCGTGTCGCGGCTGCAGCAGGTCGAGGCGGCGACGGGCGTGCGCTTCAACTGGCGGCCGTTCAGCGTGCGCGCCCTGATGCGCGAGCAGAACAACATCCCGTTCGCCACCAAGCCGATCAAGACGGCCTACATGTGGCGCGACATCGAGCGGCGCGCGGCGATGTACGGTCTCGCGGCCAAGGTGCCCGCGCCCTATCCGTTGAAGGAATTCGACCTCGCCAACCGCCTGGCGTTGCTCGGCCTGGAGGAGGGCTGGGGCAAGGCCTACATCGTGGCGAGCTACCGCCGCTGGTTCGTCGACGGCCAGGAGCCGGCGCTGGAGCCCAACCTGTCGGCGAGCCTGAAGGAGGTCGGCCAGGATCCGGCGCGCGTCGTGCCGCTGGCCGAGGCCGACAAGGTCGGCAAAGTCTACACGGACGCCACCGACGAGGCGCGCCGGCTCGGCCTGTTCGGCTCGCCGACCTTCGCCGTCGATGGCGAGCTGTTCTGGGGCGACGATCGCCTCGATGACGCCCTATCCTGGTTCAAGCATGGGAGGCTCAAGTCATGAACCCGCCCTTCGTCGTGCAGAAGCTCGGCCACGTCGTGGTCAACGTCACCGACATCGAGGCCTCCAAGCGCTTCTATACCGAGGTGCTGGGCTTCAAGATCTCGGACATCTATGGCGGCGACAAGATGCCGGGCGGCATGGTGTTCCTGCGCTGCAACGGCGATCATCATTGCCTCGCTCTGGTCGGCGGCCTGCCGGCGGAAGGCGAGGCCAAGCGCACGCTGCATCACATCGCCTTCGAGCTCGCGACGCTCGACGAGGTGTTCCGCGCCCGCGATCACCTGAAGAAGCACGGCGCCCGGATCGTCTTCGAAGGCCGCCGCCGCGCCGGCTGCCAGGTCTCGGTCGAGTTCCTCGATCCCGACGGCCATCACCTCGAGCTCTACTGGGGCGTCGACCAGATCGGCACCGACGGCCGCTCCCGGCCCGAGGCGGAATGGCGCCAGACCCTGACCTTGGAGGACGCGGTCCGCATCGCCCCGCCGGGCCAGGACACGACGCTGCACGACAAGGCGCTGAGCGAGCGCGTCGGATCGAACTGAGGGATTGCCATGCCGAGCATCATGTTCCACGAGGGCAATCGCCGGCTACAGGACCAGTTCGACAGCCGGCGCATCTCTGACCGCCTGGAAGAGAAGCTGACGCGCCGTGCCTTCACCGAGCAGGACCGCGCCTTCATCGAGCAGTCGATGTTCTTCTTCCTGGCGACGGCCGATGCCGAGGGCCGGCCGGACTGCTCCTTCAAGGGCGGCGCGCCAGGCTTCGTGCGGGTGGTCGGGCCGGGCGAGCTGGCCTTTCCCGACTACGATGGCAACGGCATGTTCAAGAGCCTCGGCAATATTCTGGCGAATCCGGGCGTCGGCCTGCTGTTCATCGACATGGGCGAGAAGCCGCGCCGGCTACGCGTCAACGGCACGGCCAGCGTGAGCCGCGACGATCCGCTGATGCAGCGCTTTGCCGGCGCTCAGCTGCTGGTGCGCGTGCAGGTGCGGGCGATCTTCCCCAACTGCCCGCGCTATATCGTGACGCCCGGTGCCGGCGAGCCGTCGCAATACGCGCCGCGGCCGGACCACCAGCCGCCGGAGCCGGCCTGGAAGGGCTTCGACGACTTCAAGGACTACATCCACCCGCGGCAGCCGACGCCGCGAGGGGATTGAGGGCCGCTGCACGACGAAGATCCCTCCCAGCGAAGACGATGGGGCGGGAGGCGTTTTACAGTGCCTGCATCCTACGGCGACGTCGTCGTCGTATAGGTCACCGTCGGCTTCTTCGTCCCTTTGATCTTCTCGCGGAAGGTCTGGAAGGCCACGTACAGACCCGGGATCACGAAGATGCCGAGCGCGGAGGCTGCGATCATGCCGCCGAACACCGCAGTGCCGACGGCGCGCTGGGTAGCGGCGCCGGCGCCCGACGCGATGACCAGCGGCACCAGGCCCAGGATGAAGGCGAAGGAGGTCATCATCACGGCGCGGAAGCGCAGGCCCGCGGCGGTTGTGGCCGCCGTCACGATGTCCTTGCCCTTCTCGCGCTCCTCCATGGCGAACTCGATGATCAGGATCGCATTCTTGGCGGCGAGCGCGATCAGCACGACGATGCCGATCTGGGCGAAGATGTTGTTGTCGAGGCCGGTCAGGAACAGCGCAAGCACCGCGCCGAACAGGCCGACGACGACCGACAGCAGGGCGGCGATCGGGATCGCCGTGCTCTCGTAGAGGCCGACCAGGAAGAGGTAGGCGAACAGCACGGCGAGCGCCAGGATGAAGCCGGTCTGGCCGCTTGCCGCCTTCTCCTGCAGCGCCGTGCCGGTCCATTCGAAGCCGTAGCCGGCGGGCAGCGTCGACTTGGCGAGCCGCTCCATGGCGGCGATCGCCTGGCCCGAGGAGAAGCCGGGAGCGGGCGCGCCGTTCACGACGACCGAGCGCAGGTTGTTGTAGCGCACGATCGAGGAGGGCGCGGTCACCAGCTCGATGTTGGCCACGGCCTGTAGCGGCACCAGCTCGCCGTTGGACGAGCGGATACGCACGCGGAAGATGTCGTTGACGCCGCCGCGGTCGGGCGCATCGGCCTGCACCTTGACCTGCCAGACGCGGCCGAACAGGTTGAAGTCGTTGGTGTAGGTGCCGCCGAGCGTAGTCTGCATCGCCGAGAAGATGTCGGAGATGCTGACCCCCAGCTGCTGGGCGCGTTCGCGGTCGAGCTTGAGGTTGATCTGCGGCGTCGAGGCGGCATAGGTGGTGAACACGTTGCCGAGCTCGGGGACGGTTTGGGCCGAGACCATCATGCCCCGGGCGACGGCCGCGAGGTCGACCGGCGGCGCCCCCTGCAGTGACTGCACGACGAACTCGAAGCCCGACGAATTGCCCAGGCCCATGATGGGCGGCAGGTTGAAGGCGAAGACGTTGGCCGAGGCGATCTGGGCGAACGCCTTGTTCACCTCCTCCAGGGCCGCGAACACGGTCAGCGCCCTGTCCTTGCGCTCGGCGAAGGGCTTCAGCTCGACCACGACCAGGCCGCGGTTGGGCAGGTTGAGGCCGTCGAGGATGCTGTAGCCCGAGACGGTGAAGATGCTCTGCATCCACGGCTTGCCGATGATCGTCTGCTCGACCTCCTCGATCGACTTCAGGGTGCGGTTGGTCGAGGCGGCATCGGGCAGCTGCAGCTCGGCCATGAAGGCGCCCTGGTCCTCGTCGGGCAGGAAGCCCGAGGGCACCAGGCTGCCGATGCCGCCGGTCGCCAGCGCAAAGCCGCCGACCAGGATCAGCGCCATGAAGGTGCGGCGCGCGATCGGCGCCACCAGGTGGACGTAGCCGTCGCGGCTCTTGTCGATGCCGTTCTGCAGCCAGGCCATGACGCCGCGCGGCTTCTTGCGATGGCGCAGGATCAGCGAGCAGAGCGCGGGCGACAGCGACAGTGCGTTGATGGCCGAGATCACCATCGACACCGACACCGCGACCGCGAATTGCTGGTAGAGCTGGCCGGTGATGCCGGGGATGAAGGCCGTCGGCACGAACACCGAGAGCAGCACCAGGGTGATGGCGATGATCGGCGCAGTGACCTGGCCCATCGCCTTCTCGGTCGCCTGGGCGGGCGTGAGGTCGGGCTCGTGCTCGAGGATGTGCTCGACCGCCTCGACCACGACGATGGCGTCGTCGACCACGATGCCGATCGCCAGCACCAGCGCCAGTAGCGAGATGGTGTTGGCCGAGAAGCCCATCGCCAGCATGACGGCGAAGGTGCCGATCAGGGCCACCGGCACGGCGATGATGGGAATGAGCGTGGCGCGGAAGTTGCCGAGGAAGATGAAGACCACGATCGCCACCAGCACGAAGGCTTCGACCAGCGTGTGGATCACGCTCTCGATGGTGGCCTCGACGAACACCGTGGTGTCGTACATGACGTTGTAGGAGACATCGTCGGGGAAGCGCGATTCCAGCTCCTTCATCGCCTTGCGCACGCCCTGGGCGGTGGCCAGCGCATTGGCGCCGGGCAGCTGGTAGATCTGAATGCCGGCCGCGGGCTTGCCGTTGTAGCGGCCGATCGAATCCATCGTCTTGGCGCCGAGCTCGACGCGGGCGATGTCCTTGATGCGCACCAAGCCGCCATCGGGCCGGGCGCGCACCACGATGTCCTCGAACTCGCCGGTCGTGACCATGCGGCCCTGGGTAGTGATGTTGAGCTGGAAGCCGACATCGTCGAGCAGCGGAGCGGCACCGATCAGGCCGACCGCGGCCTGCACGTTCTGCGCCTGGACGGCCTTCACCACGTCGTCGGCGGTGATGTCGAGGCTCGACATGCGGTCGAGGTTGAGCCAGATGCGCATCGAGTAATCGAGTGCACCGAACAGCGTGGCGTCGCCGACGCCCGGCACGCGGCGCAGCGCGTCGAGCAGGGTGATGGTCGCGAAGTTGCTGAGGAACAGCCCATCGCGGCTGCCCTTGGGCGAATAGACCGCCACGACCTGCAGGAGCGACGAGGACTGCTTCTTGGTGGTGACGCCCAGCCGCTGGACCTCGGGCGGCAGCAGCGCCAGCACGGCGTTGACGCGGTTGGTGACGTTGACGGTGTTGAGGTCGGGGTCGGAGCCGACCTGGAAGCTCACGGTCAGCGCGTAGCTGCCGTCGCCGCCCGAGGTCGACTTCATGTAGATCATCTTCTCGACGCCGTTGACCTGGCCCTCGATCACCTGGGCCACGCTCTCCTCGACCGCCTGGGCCGAGGCGCCGGGATAGGTGGCGGTGACGCGGACCTGCGGCGGCACGATGTCGGGGAACTGCGCCACCGGCAGCGCCGTCAGGGCGAGGAGGCCCGCGATGGTGATGACCGTCGAGACGACGAAGGCCAGCCGCGGCCGGCGGATGAACAGCGACGAAATGGTCATGGGGTCAACTCGGGCGCTACTGCTTGGCCTGGGCGGGGCTTGGCGGCGCGAGCGTGGGCGACACCGTCATGCCGTCGCGGATGCGCTGCTGGCCCTGGATGACGACCTTCTCGCCGGCCTTCAGGCCTTCGGTCACGACCAGCATGCCGTTGCGCACGATGCCGGTCTTGATGCGGCGGAGCTGCACCACGTTCTTGTCGTCGACGACGAAGAGATAGGGGCCGGTCTGGTCGAGGGCGACCGCCTGCTGCGGCACCGCCACCACGGTCTGCGGCTTGCTCTCCTCGATGATGACACGGACCGTCTGGCCGTCGGTCAGCAGGTTGTCCTTGTTGTCGAAGGTGGCGCGCACGATCTGGCCGTCGGTCTTGGGATCGACCGTGATGTCGATGAAGTCGAGCTTGCCCTTTTCGCCGAAGATGCTGCCGTCGGCGAGCTTCAGGCGCACGACCGGAGGATCGCCTTTTTGGGCGTCGCGCTTGGCGTCGAGAAGCTCGCGCTGCGTCACCGGGAACAGCACGCGGATGGGGCTCTCGCTCACCACCGTCGCCAGCACGCCGGAATCGGGGCTGACGAGATTTCCCGGCGAGAAGGCGGCACGGCCGATGCGACCTTCGATCGGCGAGCGGATGGTGGTGTAGGAGAGCTGGATCTCGGCGTCGCGCAGCTGGGCGCGGGCGTCCTCGAGGTTCGCCTTGGCCTGGAGCTGCTCGGAGAGGCGCTGGTCGTAGGTCTGCTTGGTTCCGGTGTTGGTGCGCAGCAGCTCGGTCGCGCGCTGGAGCTGCAGGTCGGCGTTGGTGAGCGCGGCCTGGGCGGAATCGCGCTGGGCGGTCTTCTGGTCGACGGCCGCCTGGTAGGTCTCGGGCTCGATGGTGAAGACGACCTCGTCTTTTTTCACCATGTCGCCGTCGTTGAACTTGCGCGGACCGAGGAAGCCCTTCACCCGGGCGCGCAGCTCGACCTTGTCGACGGCGGCGGCCCGGCCGATGAACTCGGACCGATCGGCGAGCGGCATCACTTCGGCGGCCTGCACCAGGACGGCAGGCGGCGGCCCTCCCTGCTGGGCCGCTGCCTCGACACCTGAAAAGGCCGTGGCAAGGGCCGTGACAAAACACGCCGCGAGGAGCGCTGCTATGGTTGAGCGCCGTTCACACATTGTCTTCGTCCCCGCCCGTAGTAACCTACGAACACTGCCTTAATTCGACAAAGCGGTCACGGGCTTTCCGACCGCGGTGGAGAAAGGAGCTGCAGTGGGTGTAATGCGGTGCATGGTGTGCGTGCTGTCGCTGGCGCTGGTTGTCGCCGCGTCGCTTGCGTCGTTCGATGCCTCCGCCCAGAGCCGCAGCAGCTTCGCCAATCCCGCCGAGTACGACAATTATCACGCTGCGCTCAACAACCGCGATCCGGCCAAGCGGGCGACGGCGATGGAAGTGTTCGTCGCCTGGTATCCCAACAGTGTCCTGCGCAACGAGGCGCTCGAGCATGCCATGGCCGCTTGGACCGCGGCCAAGGAACCGGCGAAGGCCGACTTCGTCGCCGGCAAGCTGCTGCAGCTCGATCCCGACAACCTGCATGCGTTGGCCAACCGCGTCTATGCCGGCCGCACCAGGGCGGTGCAGGGCGACAAGGCGGCGATCGCGCCCATGGTCGCCGCGGCCGAGCGCGGCGTCACGGCGTTGGCGGCATGGCAGAAGCCGGCCTCGCTTGACGATGCCGCCTTCACGCAGACCAAGCAGCAGATGAGCGCGGTGTTCAACGGCGCGCTGGGCTACGCCGCGCTGCAGGCCAAGGACTACGACAAGGCACGGCTCTACTATCGCGAATCGGTGGCGGCCGATCCGGAGAACCTGCAGGACGTCTATCAACTCGCGGTGTCGCAGCTCGAGGGCACGCCGCTCGACGCGCTGGGCTTCTGGTTCGCCGCACGCTCGATCGCGATTGCGCGCGCCGCCAGGAACGACACCGCCGCCAACGACATCGACCGCTATGTACGTTCGCGCTACCGGCTCTATCGCGGCAGCGAGGAAGGGTGGGACCAATTGCTGGCGCGCGTCGTCGCCGGCGAGCGCGCGCCGCCCGGTGGCTTCGTGAAGTCGATCCCGCGCGCGCTCACGCCCGCCGAGCTCGCCTTGCAGCTGGTCGAGGAGCATGATCCCGGATCGCTCTCCTTCGCCGATTGGGCGCTGATCCTGCGCCTGCGCGACGCGACGCCCGCCAATCGCGCGGCAGCCGAGAAGCTGTGGACGGCGATCGTCGACAAGCAAGCCCAAGGCGGCGGCACGCGGCTCAAGATTCCGATCAAGGTGATCTCCGCGACGCCCGATTCGCTGGAGGCCGCGATCACCGAAGAGGCGCAGGCGGGCAACGTCGCCGACCTGCATGTCGTCATGGCGCGGCCGCTTGCGCCGCTACCGGCGGCTGGAGCGAAGATCGCCATCGTCGGCACGCTGAGCGACTATCGTCCGCAGCCCTTCCTGTTCACCATGACGCGCGCCGAGCTCGCGCCGGAATCGCTGCCGGTAGCCGGCGGTCCCTGCGCCGATCCCCGGCCGCAGATGTGCACCCGCGACTACCGGCCCGCCTGTGGCATCCGAAAAGACGGCAGCCGCCAGACCTACGGCAATGCCTGTTCGGCCTGCGCCGACCCCCAGGTCACGACCCAGTCCGCCGGCGCCTGTCCCTAGTCCACGGCCGTGATTGCGAGCGGCGATGAGATCCTTCGCTGCGCTCAGGACGACAAGAAATAACAAAAGCCTTGAAAACGAGGTGTTTGCACAATAGTTAAGTCACAACTTAACTATAGGTAAGCCAGTGTCGTTGAAGCTCTATCTCCATCCCCTGTCGTCGTACTGCCAGAAGGTCCTGGCGGCGCTCTACGAGAACGAAACGCCCTTCGAGCCGGTGCTCGTGAACTTCGGCGACGAGGCGTCGGCGGCCGCTTTCCGCAAGCTATCACCAGTCGCCAAGATCCCGGTGCTGCGCGACGAGGCGCGCGATCGCACGATCCCTGAATCGAGCATCATCATCGAGTACCTGGGACAACACTATCCGGGCCGCACGGCGCTGATCCCGGCCGACCCCGATCTCGCCCTGCGTACGCGGCTCGCCGATCGGTTCTTCGATCTCTATGTGCACGACCCGATGCAGCGGATCGTCGGCGACCGCCTGCGGCCCGCCGACAAGCGCGATCCCTTCGGCGTCGATGCCGCGAAAGCGGCGCTGCGCAAGGCCTACGATATCATCGACGCCGACATGCAGGCCCGCACCTGGGCGATCGGCGAGGTCTTCACGATGGCCGATTGCGCCGCCGGCGCGCCGCTGTTCTTCGCCAACAAGCTGGTGCCGTTCGGCGATAGCCACAAACATCTCGCGGCATACTTCGAGCGGCTGTCGCAACGGCCCGCCCAGGCGCGCACCTTCCGGGAGGCCGAGCCCTTCCTGAAGTTCTTTCCCGCCGAGCCGAGATGATTGCGGCGGCGCCGCTCGATCTTGCCTTCCAGGCGCTGGCCGACCCGACGCGGCGCCTCATGGTCGAGCGGCTGAGCCAGGGGCCGGCCTCGGTCAGTGAGCTTGCCCGGCCGCTCGACATGACCTTGTCGGCGGTGGTGCAGCACCTTGCCGTGCTCGAGGCGAGTGGCCTGGTGCGCTCGCAGAAGGTGGGACGCGTGCGCACCTGCCGGATCGAGCCTACGGCGCTGCACTCGGCCGAACGCTGGATCAGCGAGCGGCGCGCCAGCTGGGAGAAGCGACTCGATCGGCTGGGCGACTTCCTGGCCGAGACCGATGCAAGACGGAGCAAATCATGACCGAACGTTCGACCAAGCACGCGACCTTCACCATCGAGCGCACTTTTGCCGCGCCGCCGTCGCGCGTGTTCGCGGCTTACGCCGACGTCAAATCCAAGGCGCGCTGGTTCGTCGGTCCGGAAGGCTGGGAGAAGTCGAACCTCAAGCTCGACTTCAAGGTCGGTGGACGCGAGAGCGTGAGCGGCGGCCCGCCGGAGGGGCCGATCCACTACTACAACGCGCTCTACCAGGACATCGTGCCCGATGAGCGCATCGTGCTGACCTACGAGATGCACATGGACAAGACCCGCATCTCGGTGTCGCTCGGCACCACCGAGTTCAAGCCGTCAGGCAACGGCACGCGGCTCGTCTATACCGAGCAGGCCGTGTTCCTCGACGGCTATGACGATGCCGGCAGCCGCGAGCGCGGCACGCGCGGCCTGTTCGATCAACTGTCCGCTTTCCTGGAGAAGCAATGACGGCGCGGTCGGCGCAACACGGCACGATCCGCCTGGAGCGGCGCTACAAGGCGGCGCCGTCGCGCGTGTTTGCCGCCTGGGCCGATCCCAAGGCGCGCGCCAAGTGGGACGTGCCGGGCCGCTGGGTGATCGCCGAACAGACCTTTGATTTCCGCGAGGGCGGCCGCGAGCTGAAGCGCTTTGGCCCGAAGGACGATCCGCGCTTCCTCGCCGAAAAGGTGTACAGGGATATCGTGCCGGACCGGCGCATCGTCTTCAGCTACGCCATGACCGCGCACGACGTGCCGGTATCGACGTCGCTCACCACGGTCGAGCTCGCCGCGGACGGCCAAGCACCGCACGAGGGCACGCGCTTGCTGCTGGTCGAGCAGATCGTCTTCCTCGACGGCAATGACAACGTCGCCAACCGCGAGGAGGGGCTCTCCTCGATGCTCGACAAGATCGGTGAGTGGGCACTGTCATCCTGAGCGAAGCGAAGGATCTCATGCCGCTTGCAAGCGGCGATGAGGTCCCTCGCTGCGCTCAGGACGACAAGAAGCTAGTGGCTCGTCACAGTGATCATGACTGTTTGGTTGAGGCGGATGACAGCATTGCTGGCAGCCCCACGAGTTCCGGCGCCTCTCTACGGTGCGAAAAAACTCGCGAAAACGAAATTGGTCGATCCAACTTTGGTTATTGATCTATTAAAGAACATGGGTTATATATTCTTCGCCGCCACGCTTCAGGCGTCCGCTCTATGCATCGTTTATCCGATACCCTCGCGCGCGCCGGCACCGCGCCAGCCCATCCGGCTGCCCGCCAAAATCCGGTTGCGAAACTTGCGTAACCATCCGAAGTCGGCGGCCACCCCCAACCCATTGGGGGTGGCTTCCAGAGGCCAACAAGAGAAGACTGGCGGAAACCTCGGGAACCTCGGAAACCTCCGGCACCGCTGACAGCAGTGCAGGCACCCGTGCCGAACGCGATCCCGTCTGCCGTTCAGCCGGTCAAAACCCCTGTGCAGCGACTAATGCGCCATCAACAGCGGCACGCGGCAGGACGAGATCACCTTGCCGGTGGCGCCGCCCATGCCGAGGAAGCTCAGCACCTGGCCGCGGCCGTAGGCGCCCATGACCAGCAGGTCGGAGCCCTTGCCGTGCGTGTAATCGAGCAGCGCGCGGCCGCGGGCACGGCCAGACACGGCGCCGGGATCGATGGCGTCGATCTCGGTCTTGAGGCCATGGCGGCCGAGATTGCGCGCGAGATAGGCCGCGCCGACATCGTCGGGCGTGCTGCCCACGACCAGGATGGTGACCTGCGTCGCCTTGACGAGGAAGGGCAGCGAATACTCGACGGCGCGCGCCGCCTGGAAGCTGCCGTTCCAGGCCACGATCACGTTGCCGAAGCCGCCGGCGCCGGGATTGGGCGGCGCGATCATGACCGCACGGGCGCATTCGTGGATGGCGGCCTCGACCGTGGCCGGCGCCACGTTCTCCGGGTCGGCGCCAGGCCGGCCCAGCACGATGATGTCCGAGCAGCGGCCCATCGCCACCAGCGTGTCGAGCGTCGCGGTCTTGGCCGCGGTGTAGGTCGAGCCCTTCACCGGCGCCACGACCTCGTTGTAGATGCGCTCGCTCTCCTTGGCGCGCGCTTCGAGCCGTTCGTCGTCGATGTTCATGATCAGCGGCATCGCCTCGCCGCTCATGGCGAGGCCACCGACCATGCCGCCTGCCGGACCGACCGGCAGGTGCAGGGCGTCGACCGCGCCGTCGAACAGGCCCGCGACCCGGGCCGCGAGCTTGAACGACATGCCGGCGTCCGGTCCGCCCTCGGACACGGCCAAAATCGACTTGAACATCCGCTGATCCCCCAAACAGAAGGCGCGATTAAGACGGGGTGACGCTGGCCATGCAAGCCGACTCTTTCACGCCGCGAGCCGCGAGAGTTCGCGCTTTCTTATCCAATGAATGAACGGCAAGGTCGCCAGCACCATCCAGAGCTTGCCGAGGATCTGGCCGGCGAGAAAGTCGAGGCTGCCGAAAGCAAGCCACAGGAAAAGGATGCTGTCGGCGATCAATCCGACGACGCTCGAGGCCAGCACGGCCAGCACCAGTCCGCGATCCTGCAAGGGCGTGTAGACGGCGAAGTCGGCGAGCTCCGAGAGCAGGAACGCCGCCGCCGAGGCATAGACCAGCGGCGGCGGCGCGATGGCTCCCGACAGAAGCGCGCCCGCAACGATGGCGGTGAGACCGGCCGCCCGTCCCAGGCGTCGCTGGACCATGTCGCGCAGCACCAGGGCGAGGCCGATCATCAGCACGCCCGATGGCGCCATCAGCGGCATGCCCTTGGGTCCCCACGGCCAGACCGGCACCAGGCACGGACCGTAGGGCGGCGGGCAGACCGTGCCGACATTGCCGATCATCCAGTTGGCGGCGGGAATGCAGGCCATGAAGGCCAGGAGATAGAGCACCGCTGCGGCTTTCTGGCGGGGCGTCGCGAGGGAAGGCGAAGGCGTCATAGGGCGCGCTCCTAGCAGGCCCGGACGACTACGAAAAGACCGCCAGCGATGGGCAAATCCGCACTGGCGCAAGGCGCCGACACGTGATGGAATCGGCGCGACGGGGAAAGACGAGGGCCATGCGTAGCGTAAGCGAGGGCGTCGTCTTGGAGGGCATTCAGGCCCCGCAACCTTTCTCCGCGGCAACGCTTACCGTTCGACCAACTTGCGGAGGAAGAACCATGTTCGTCTCCGACATTCTCTCGCAGAAGGGCGGCTTGGTTTATTCGGTGACACCCAGCACAACGGTCGCCGAGGTCGCACAGCAACTGAGCACTCGGCGCATCGGCTCAGTCCTGGTGCTGAGCGACCAGAGCGCGGTGGTGGGTATCGTCTCGGAGCGCGATCTCGTTCGTGTCACCGCGGCGCACGGCGCCAAGGCGCTCGAGCTCGAGGCACGCCAGGTGATGACGCGCGACGTCGTCACCTGCCATCCCGACGATTCGATCGACGAGGTCATGCAGACCATGACCAACGGCCGCTTCCGCCACCTGCCGGTGGTGCATCACGGCGAGCTGCTGGGCCTGGTCTCGATCGGCGACGTCGTGAAGGCGCGGCTGGAAGAGACCCAGTACGAGGCCGAGGCGCTCAAGGCCTACATCGTCGCGGGCTGATCGCCCCTACCGACCCTGTCGACAGCTGGCGGATGGGCTGGCAGTTTGTCGCCATGCCATCCGAAGCTGCTCTGCAGGGCAAGGTTGCCCTGGTTACCGGCGCGGGCCGCAATATCGGCCGCGCCATCGCTCTTACATTGGCGCGCGACGGCGCGGCGGTCCTGGTCAACGGCCGCGCCGACAAGGCCGCAGTCGATGCTGTGGTCGGCGAGATCACGGCGGCGGGCGGCAAGGCGGTCGCCGCCATGGGCGACGTTTCCGATCCGCAGGTGCCGCCGCGTCTTGCCGATCTCGCGGCCAAGAGCTTCGGCGGTGTCGACATCCTGGTGAGCAATGCGGGCCTGCGCCGCCAGACCTCGTTCCTCGACATGTCGTTCGAGGAATGGCGCGAGATCCTGTCGGTGGCGCTCGATGGTGCCTTCCTGCTGGGCAAGGCCATCATTCCGCAGATGGTGGCCAAGGGACAGGGCGGCGCCTTCGTTGCCATATCGGGCGTGTCGACCCATGTCGGCACGCCCAATCGCTGCCACGTCTCGGCGTCGAAGTCGGGCCTCGAAGGGCTGATGCGCGCGCTGGCGGTGGAACTCGCGCCGCATCGCATCACCTGCAATGCGCTGGCGCCCGGCGCAATCGATACCGCGCGTGCCGCCTCGGCGGGACCTGCGCCCGCCAACCGGATGAACCGGCCGATCCCGCTGAAGCGCTTCGGCACGGTCGACGAGATCGCCGCCATGGTACGCCTGCTGGTCGGCCCGCAGGGCACCTTCATCACCGGCCAAACCATCCATGTGAACGGCGGTGAGCACCTGACGTGAGGAACCTTCTCACCGATGTGCCCGGCATCCTGGTCGGCAACGCGCACGACGCGCGTGCCGCGAGTGGCGTCACCGTCGCGGTCTTCGAGCACAGCGTGGTCGCAAGCGTCGCCACGTTGGGCGGCGCGCCGGGCTCGCGCGCCGTCTCCATGCTTGAGCCCGAGATGACATACGGTCTCGTAGATGCCGTCGTGCTGTCGGGCGGTTCGCTGTTCGGGCTTGATGCGGCGGGCGGCGTCTCAGCCGTGCTGTGCTCTCAAGGCAAAGGTGCGCAGTTCGCTGGCCTGATGCTGCCGACCGCGGTGCAGGCGATCCTGTTCGACCTGGTGAATGGTGGCGAGAAGGACTGGCTTGTCCAGCCCATCAAACAGCGGCCGCCCTATTGGGACCTCGGCCGCGACGCGACGTTCGCAGCGGCGCAGGATTTCGCGCTGGGCACCGTGGGTGCGGGCTTTGGCGCTACGACGGTCACGTCGAAGGGCGGCTTGGGCTCGGCGAGCGCCAGGACGAGGCAGGGCTTCACGGTCGGCGCGCTTGTCGCGGTGAACGCCGTCGGCTCGGCCCTGATCGGCGATGGTCCGCATTTCTGGGCGGCCCCTTACGAACAGGGGCGCGAGTTCGGCGGCCTGGGCTGGCCCGAGAAGATGCCGCCGGAGGCGCTGGCCGTGCGCTTCAAAGGACAACCGGCACCGGCGACGGCGACCACCATCGGCATGGTCGCGACCGATGCGACGCTCACCAAGGCCGAATGCAAGCGGCTCGCCATCATGGCCAACGACGGTTTGTCGAAGGCGCTGAGGCCAGTGCACGCGCCCAACGACGGCGACACGATGTTCGCGGCGGCGACCGGCCGGGCTGGTCCGGGTGGAGATCCTCCTGTTCTGACCGAGCTCGGCACCGTCGCGGCGGATTGCGTTGCCCGCGCGGTGGCGCGTGGCGTCTATGAGGCGACGGCGCTGCCCTACAAGACGTCGCTGCCCGACTGGAAGACGCGCTTCGCCGGGGCGCGGCGATGATGGCCTTCGCCGTGGTGTTCGTGGGCGCGGGCATCGGCGGCGCGCTGCGGCACGGCATGAATGTCGGCGTGGCCCGCCTGCTCGGCACGCAGTTCCCCTTTCACACCTTCCTGATCAACATCGTGGGCTCGCTGGTCATGGGATTGATCGCGGGCTGGTTCGTCGGCCATCCCAATGCGGACGGCCACCTGCCGCTGTTCCTCATGACCGGCATCCTGGGCGGCTTCACGACCTTCTCGGCCTTCTCCCTCGACGCCCTGCTGCTGTGGGAGCGTCCCGGCCATCGTCTGGCGGGCGTCTACGTCGCGGGATCGGTGGCCGGCGGCATCGCGGGGCTGCTGATCGGCCTTTGGGTCATGAAGATGCTGGCGTGAGCCGGCCGTACGATGTCATCGTTGCCGGAGGTGGCGCTGCCGGCTTGATGTGTGCGCTCCGCGCCGGCCAGCGCGGCCGCAAGGTGCTGGTGCTGGAACATGCCGACAAGGTCGGCAAGAAGATCCTGATCTCGGGCGGCGGACGCTGCAACTTCACCAACCTCGGCAGCTGGCCCGAGGCGTTCCTGTCGGCCAATCCGCATTTCTGCAAGTCGGCGCTGGCGCGCTACACCCAGCACGACTTCATCGCCCTGGTGGAGAAGCATCGCATCGCCTGGCACGAGAAGACGCTGGGCCAGCTTTTCTGCGACGGCTCGGCGCGCCAGATCGTGGCCATGCTGCTCACCGAGTGCGCCGCCGCCGGAGTCGAGGTCAGGGAGGCGCACCGCATCACCGGCATCGACAAGGCCGATCGCTTCATCGTCGCCACCGATCATGGTGCGTTCACCTCGCAATCGCTGGTCCTGGCGACGGGCGGGCTCTCCATCCCAAAGATGGGCGCGACCGGCTTCGCCCACGACGTCGCGCGGCGCTTCGGCCTCGCCGTCACCGAGACGCGGCCGGCGCTTGTGCCGCTCACGTTGAAGGTGCCCGAGCTCAGCGGCGTGTCGCTGGACGTAGTCGCGGCGCTTGGCCGCGCGCGTTTCCGCGAGGCCATGCTGTTCACCCATCGCGGCCTGTCGGGACCGGCGATCCTGCAGATCTCGTCCTATTGGCGCGAAGGGCAGGAGATCGCGATCGACTTCCTGCCCGACCTCGAGCCCGCCGCCTTCCTGAAGGAGCGCAAGAGCACGCGGCCCAAGGCGGAGCTGCGGACGGTGCTCGCCGAAGTGTTGCCGCAGCGCCTGGCGCAGCATCTCGCCCCCGAGGGCACCATGGCCAACCAGCGCGACCGCGATCTTCTCGCGCTCGCAGACCGGCTGAAGGCCTGGAAGATCCTGCCCACTGGCACCGAAGGCTATAACAAGGCCGAGGTCACAGTGGGCGGCGTCGATACAGACGAACTGTCGTCGCGCACCATGGAAGCCAAGAAGGTTTCCGGCCTGTTCGTGATCGGCGAAGCCGTCGACGTCACCGGCTGGCTGGGCGGCTACAATTTCCAATGGGCGTGGTCGAGCGGCTGGGTGGCGGGCGAAGCCGTCTAGGCTACGATGAGCCCATGATGAAGCGTGCTCTGGTCGCGACCGTGTCGATCGCGCTGCTGCTCGCGGGCGTCGCCGCGGCCCAGCGCGCCCCGTCGGACTACCGCGAGAGCGATGCAGTGCTCGCGCACTATCCGGCGTTGCCGGAAGTCGCGCTGCAAAGCCCCGCCTTCGCCGCCGCGACGGCGTCGCTCACCAGCCAGGACGACTTGATAGCCTTCGTGTCCAAGCTGGCGGCAGGCTCTCGTCATGTCCGGCTGGCCAGCCTCGGCCGTTCGCAGCAGGGCCGCGAGCTGCCGATGCTCTATGTCACCCAGGAGGGCCTCGACGATCCGGCCGCCATCGCGCGCCTCGGCCGGCCGGTGATCTGGCTGATCGGCCAGCAGCACGGCAACGAGCCCGCCGGCGGCGAGGCGATGCTGGCCGTCGCAAGCGCGCTATCGTCAGGTGAGCTCGCGCCACTGCTCGACAGGATCAGCGTCGTGATCGTGCCGCGCGGCAATCCCGACGGCGCGGCAGCCGATCGGCGTGTGCTGGCCAGTGGCGCCGACCCCAACCGCGATCATCTGCTGCTGAGCCAGCCCGAAATTCGTGCCCTGCACCAGGCCATGCGAGTCCTGCCGCCCGACGTCGTGTTCGATCATCACGAGTTCAGCGTCGCCTGGCGCTGGATCGAGAAGTTCAACGCCCTCCAGGCGGCCGATGTCATGATCCTGGAGGCGACGCATCCCGGCGTGCCGCGCAGCCTGACCGACATCGCGCGGCGGCTCTATCGTCCCGCTCTCGATGCGGCGATGGCGCACCACAAGCTCACAAGCCACGACTACGTGACGACGGCCGCCAACATGGACGACCGCACGGTGTCGCTCGGCGGCAACGCACCCGGCATCGCGCGCAACACCTTCGGCCTGCGCGGCAGCGTCTCGTACCTGATCGAGACGCGCGGCGTCGGTATCGGCTTGCAGAGCTACCAGCGCCGTGTGGCGACCCATTACCTGCTGGCCAAGGCGCTGCTCGAGGCATCGGCCTCGGACAGCGGCCTCAGCGCCGCCATCGCGGCGGCGCGCCAGGAGGCGGCCGCCGATCGGAGCCCGCTGGTGGTCTCCCACAAGGTGGCGCGCCGACCCTTCGAGATGCCGCTGATCGACCCTGACACCGGTGCGCCCAAGCCCACGCCGGTGACCTTGGCCGACAGCCGGACCCTGACGTCGATCGAGCGGCGCGAACGTCCGCTGGGCTATCTGGTGGTTCGGGGAGGGGCCGCGGTTGCCGAGCATCTCGCGCTGAACGACGTGACCTCTTGCGAGGTGGCCGAGGCGAACAAGCTCGCGGTCGAGACTTATGACGTGCAGCGCGTCGCTGCCCAGACGGGCGCCGGCCGAGAATCGATCAATCCCGACCAGTCGGTGCGCGTGACGGTGCGGCCATCAGCGGTCGACGTGCCGCGCGGCGCACTGTTCGTGACCATGGCTCAGCCGGCGGCCGGCATTGCGGCGGCGGCGCTCGAGCCCGATTCGCCAGGGAGCTACCTTGGCGTCGGGGTCATTCCCATGAGTGACGGCGAGAGCCAGGCCCCTGTCTATCGCGTGATGGCTGATCCACCGGCGTGTTTGCGGCCGTGACGCACGCTCAATGTCCCAGGTAGCTCTTGCGCAGCTCGGGATGCTCGGCGAGGTCCGCGGCGGCGCCTGACAGGGCGATGCGGCCGTTTTCCAGCACATAGGCGCGATGGGCGATGGCCAGCGACTGCACGACGTTCTGCTCGACCAGCAGGATGGCGAGGCCGTCCCGGTTCAGCCGGCCGATCAGGCTGAACATCTCCTCGACCAGCAGCGGCGACAGGCCGAGCGACGGCTCGTCGAGGATGAGCAGGCGCGGCTCGCTCATGAGGCCGCGGCCGATCGCCAGCATCTGCTGCTCGCCGCCCGACAGCGTGCCGGCAACCTGGGTCAGCCGCTCGCTGAGGCGCGGGAACACGCCGAGCACGTGCTCGAGGTTCTTCGCCCGGCTGGCGCGGCCGCGGCGATAGCTGCCGAGCTCGAGGTTCTCGCGCACCGACAGGTTGGGGAACACACGGCGACCCTCCGGCACCTGGACCAGGCCTGCCTCGACGATGCGCATGGCGGGCGCGCCTGCGATCGGCTGGCCGTCGAAGGCGATGGCGCCGCCAAACGGCCGGTAGAGGCCGCTGACATTGTTGTTCAGCGTCGATTTGCCGGCGCCGTTGCTGCCTAGCAGCGCCACGATCTCGCCGGCGCCGACGGTGAGGTCGACGCCGCGCAGCACCTCGACGGCGCCGTAGCCCGCGCGCAGGGACCTGATCTCAAGCACGCAGCACCTTGGCGGCGCCATGGCCGAGATAGGCTTCGACGACCAGCGGGTCCTCGGCGATGGCGGCCGGCGTGCCCTCGGCGATCATGCGCCCCTGGTTCAGGACATACACGCGCTCGGCCAGCGACGTCACGGCCTGCATGACATGCTCGATCAGCAGGATGGTGATGCCCGAGTCGCGGATGCGGCGGATGACCTGGACGATCTCGACAATCTCGGAGGGATTGAGGCCCGCCATCACCTCGTCGAGCAGCAGTAGGCGAGGACCCGTAGCGAGCGCGCGGGCAAGCTCCAGCCGCTTGCGGCCAGCGACCGTCAGGTCGGCGCCAATCTGGTCGAGCTGGCCGGCCATGCCGACCATGCCGGCCACCGTCTCGGCCGCGCGCTCGGCGACCGCGCGCTGGGCGGTGCGGAAATAGGCCCCGACCATGATGTTCTCGCGCACGCTGATCTTGGCGAAGGGCTGGGTGATCTGGAACGTGCGCACCATGCCCGCGGCGCAGATGCGATGCGGCGCGAGGCCGGTGATGGGCTTGCCCTCGAAGGCGACGCTGCCGGCCTCCGGCGTGTGAAAGCCCGCGATGGTCGCGAACAGCGTCGTCTTGCCAGCGCCGTTGGGGCCGATCAGGCCGACGATCTCGCCCTGCCGCACGTCGAGCGAGGCCTGGTCGACGGCCCTGAGGCCGCCGAACGACTTGCTGAGGCCGCGCACCTCAAGCATGGCGCGGCTTCCGTCTGAACAGGCCCATCAGGCCGTCCGGCAGGCGGGCCACGATCAGCACCAGCATGACGCCGTAGACCACGAGGCTGAGCGGCTGGACGTTCTTCAGCGCCGGCACGACGCTCGCCAGGCCGCGCGTGGTCTCGTTGATGACGGTGAGCGCCACCGAGCCGATCAGCGGCCCGAAGATGGTGCCGGCGCCGCCCACCATGCTGACCAGCAGCATCTCGACCGACTTGTCGACGCCGAAGGCGATGTTGGGATCGATGTAGAGGTACTTCTGGGCGTAGAACGTGCCGCCCGCCGCGCACATCGCGCCCGACAGCGTCAGCACCTTCACCTTCTCGGCGAACACGTCGATGCCCAGCGCCCGCGCCGCGTCCTCGTTCTCGCGGAT
>Ga0164290_1000788_pt1 | contig 79308 bp, 84 predicted proteins | sample Micstemetagenome_FD_108782 | JGI IMG/M metagenome (GOLD analysis project Ga0164290, IMG submission 108782) | Contaminated culture microbial community from soil near Moab, Utah, USA - Microcoleus steenstrupii SON62 (Illumina Assembly) | ecosystem: Environmental > Terrestrial > Soil > Soil crust... | reverse complement strand
GCCGGTGACGCAACCTCCCGCCACCCAACCCCCCGCCACCCAACCCCCCGCCACCCGGCCCGCCCCCACCTCGCCGCCCGCCGCCACCTCGCCGCCTGCGGCGTCGCCGGACGCCGGCGCGGCGATCGGGGAGGACGAGGCCGTCGGGTTCGTCCTCGACTACTACGAGAGCGTCGCGACGCGCGACCGCGAGGCCGGGTGGTCCCGGCTGTCCGAGGGCTTCCGCGCCCAGCGGGACCTCAGCTACGAGGACTACGTCGCCTACTGGGACAGCACGACGATCGAGCTCGGCCAGCTCCGGTACCTGCCGGGCCCGGCCGAGGACGAGGCACGGGTGCGGTTCGAGGCCCGCTACACCACGGGCGGGCGCATTGTCGACGAGATCGACGAGGTGCTGCTGCGCCGGGGGCCCGACGGCGGGCTGACCATCATCGACCAGCGGATCGTGCGCAGCCTCTGACGCAGGCGGCGCCGGCCTCGGTGCTTGACTGGCGTCGATGGCCGGACGCTCCCCGCTCCCCCCACGGCGCGTCGCCGCGACCGCCCTGGGCATCGTGGCGCTGGGCGTGGCGGGGGCGTCGGTGGCGGGGTGCGGCGGCGGCGGGCCCACGACCACGGGGTACTGCCGGGCGGTGGACGAGCGGTTGGCGCAGCTCGCGAACCCGTCGATCGTGACGGCCGAGGACGTCGAGGCCGCGATCGAGCACTACCGCGACGTGCTGGCCGAGGCCCCGGCCGGGATCGAGCCCGAGTGGGCCCAACTGGTCGTCAGCCTCGAGACGGCCGCGACGGTCGACCCCGGGGACCAGTCGTCCGTGCAGCGGGTGGCGGACACCGCGCGGGCGAGCAAGCGGGCCGCCACCCGGGTCCAGCAGTACACGCAGTCGACCTGCGGGCTCGCGATCGGCGATGTCCCGCCCGTGACCAACCCCGTCACGGCGACGACGGTGGCGGGGGCGCCGACCACCGACGCCGGTTGATCAGCGGATCTCGCCGCGGCGGAGGATGACCTTGTCGACGAGGCCGTACGCCACCGCCTCCTCGGCCGTGAACCAGCGATCGCGCTCGGCGTCGGCCTGGATCTTCTCGACCGGCTGGCCGGTGTGCTGCGCCGTCAGCTCGGCCATCCGACGCTTCGTGTAGCCGAGCTGCTCGGCCTGGATCGCGATGTCGGCGGCCTGGCCGCGGAGGCCGGCGAGCGGCTGGTGCATCATCACGCGTGCGTTCGGCAGCGTGAAGCGCTTGCCAGCCGCGCCGGCCGTGAGCAGGAACTGGCCCATGCTCGCGGCCATCCCCATGCAGACCGTGGCCACGTCGCAGCCGACGAACTGCATCGTGTCGTAGATCGCCATGCCGGCGTACACCGACCCGCCGGGGCTGTTGATGTAGAGCCAGATGTCGGCGTTCGGGTCCTCGCCCTCCAGGTACAGGAGCTGCGCGCAGAGCTGGTTGGCGATCTCGTCGTTGACGTCGGTGCCGAGCATCACCACCCGGTTCTTCAGCAGGCGGTTGAAGACGTCGCTGCGGGGGTCGAACCCGGCATCGAGCGAGCTGGGCAGGGAGATGTCCGACATGGGCGACACGCTACCGGGCGGTTGCGGGTCGGGCGTCGCCGCTGGTGTCACCCTGCGCCGCCTGCGGCCTCATCCCTGCCGCTCGGCAGGATCACCCTCCGGATGTGCCGGAACCGGGGGTGGAGGCGTACACCCGTTCGGTAGCGTGGCGGCATGTTCGACGAGCGGCAGCCGACCGGAGACGGGGACCTCGACCCGACCGCGATCATGACCGCCTTCGGCACGATCGCCGACGCCGTCGGCGCGCTCGGCCAGGTGGCGTGGGCGGGGTACGGGTCGACGTTCGTCAACCGGCGGCTGCTGCAGGCCACGACGCTGATCGAGGCGTTGCGCGCGGTGCACGCCCGGCTGGTGGTGGCCGCCGAGGAGCTGCAGGTGTGGCAGGGATCCTCCTCGGCGAAGGACGTCGCCGGCTACCTCGCCGAGTACACCGGTGCCGCCTATGGCGAGATGCGACGCCAGCACGACCTCGGCCAGCTGTTGGAGGCGGTCCCGGAGGTCGGGGAGCGGATCGCCGACGGGCTCCTGTCCACCGGCACCGCCCGCGCCCTCGCCCCCGCCCTCGTCGGCGACCACGCGCTGCCCGACGCGGATGCGGCCGACCTGTTGCAGTCCGCGCTCGGCGCCGCCCCCAAGCACGCCCAACGCCTCACCGCCGACGCCCTCGCCGCCGCCCGCACCACCCCGGAGACGGCGGAGGAGACCGTCACGCGGCTGCGGGGGTTGCGGACCTTCACGCTCGCCCCCTCGATGGAGCAGCCGGGGATGCACCGCGCCTCCGGGTTGTTGGTGTCGGAGGACGCGGAGCGGGTCATCGCCGCCCTCCGCTCGATTCACGCGACGGCCGGGGACGGGCCCGACGAGGACCGCACGCCCGATCAGCAGTTGGCGGATGCCCTCGTGGACCTGTCCGCCGTGTACCTGTCGGGGAAGGTCACCGGCGGCCAGCAGCGACCCATCGGGCTGGTCGTCACCACCCCCGACCAGCTCCACGCGCTGGCGGAACAGCACACCGACACCTGCTGCACCCCCGACACCCTGCCCGGCCTGGCGCGCTCCGGCACCGGCGACGCCCTCCTGGCCCCGTCCCTCCGTGAACGGCTGTGCGACGTCGTCCTGCACCGCGTCACCGCCGCCGGCTCTGAGGTGCTCGACCTCGGCCGCGGCGAACGCCTCATCGACCGCAAGCTCTTCCTCGCGTTGGCGGCGCGTGACGGGGGCTGCCGGCACCCCGGCTGCCACCGGCCACCCGCCTGGTGCCACGGCCACCACATCATCCACTGGACCGACGGCGGACGCACCGACCCCTCCAACTGCGTCCTGCTGTGCGCCTACCACCACAGCCTCGTCCACCGCGCCGGCTGGACCATGACCGGCACCGCCACCCACCTCACCATCACCCGACCCGACGGCACCCACATCCACGCCCCACCACCCCAACGACAACCGCGACAACCCGTCGCCGCCTGACCCCCGGACCCGCCCCCACCAGCAGAACCCGGCCACCCCAGCGCCCACCCCGCCCGGCACCGCCGAGCGGGGCACCGGCGCGCCCGCGGTGCGGCGGATCCCGTCGCGGTCGCGGCCGGTCGCGGGAACAGGATCACGGTGGACTCGGTTGGGCGGCGCATGGACCTCACCACCGCCCTCGGGTTCGCGAGGGAGCACCAGCACGGCGTGCTGACGACGTTGAAGCGGGACGGCCGCCCGCAGCTGTCGAACATCTCCCACGCGGTCGGCGACGACGGCCTCGTGCGGATCTCGATCACGGCCGGCCGGGCGAAGTACGCCAACCTCGCTCGCGACCCACGCGCCTCGCTGCACGTCAGCCGGCCCGACTTCTGGGCGTACGTGGTGCTCGAGGGCGACGCCGAGCTGGCGCCGGTGGCCGCCGACCCGAACGACGCGACGGTCGAGGAGCTGGTGGCGCTGTACCGGGCGATCGGCGGCGAGCACGAGGACTGGGACGACTACCGGCGGGCGATGGTGGCGGACCGGCGGACCGTCGTGCGGCTGCGCCCGACCCACGCCTACGGGATGCTCGCCGGCTGACCCCGCCGGGCGTGCGCCCGCCGCCGCTCGCCCGGCGTCAGCGCCGGACGCCGCTGAACACGACCGCGACGCGCTCGTCGTCGGCGACCTGGTCGCGGATCGCGAGCAGCCCGGCGAGCCCCGCGGACCCCGTCGCGCTGACGTCGACGTCGGTGGTCCGGCGGGCGAGCTCGTGCGCCTCGACGATCTGCGCCTCGGTCGCCACGACGGGTCCGCCGCCCGAGCCCGACATCGCGGCGAGCACCCCGAGCCAGTCGTAGGTCTCGTCGTCGAGGATCCCGTCGGCGAGCGACGCGGGCTCGGCCTCGTCCCACGGCCACATGCACTCGCCCCACGACCTGCCCGCTCTCGCGCGACCGCCGGTCACGGCCGCCGAGCGCTCCCACGCGCGTGCGAGCGGCGCGCAGCCGGCCGCCTGCACGGCGTGGATCCGGGGGTGGATCCCGGCCAGCCGGAACGCGCCCCCGAGGCTCGACGCGAACGCGCCGCCGCCGACCTGCACGAACACCCGGTCGAGCAGGTGCCCGAGCGTCTCGGTCATCTCCCACCCGAGCGTGCGCCCGCCGTCGAGGCACAGCGCGTTCTCCGGGCCCTGGACGGAGAAGGGGACCGCGCCCGCGGCGACGGCCGCACGGAAGCGGTGCACGCACGGGTCGCCGGGCGGATCGCCCTCGCCACGCGGGCAGACCACCACGTCCGCCCCCAGCTCGCCCAGGCGAGCCGTCACGGCGCCGCTCGCCCACGGCGGGACGAACACCTCGATCGGCCAGGACGAGGCCCGCGCGAGCGTGGCCGCGGCGAGCGCCGCGTTGCCGCACGAGGCGATCGCGAGCCGGGGCCGCGCGGCGGGCGCGCCCCACGGCGCCAGCCCGAGCAGCTCGGCGGCGCGCAGGTGGAGCAGGATCGTCAGCAGGTGCCGCGCCTTGTGGCTGCCGCCGACGCCGCGCGTCTCGTCCTTGACCCACACGCCCCCGTCGGTCGTGAACCCGAGCGCCTCCGAGAGCGCGCGCCGGCGGCGGAAGGGCGTGACGACGAAGCCGGTCCCGGCCACCGCCGCGACCTCGGCATCGACCTCGCGCACGAGCGCGTCGCACGCGGCCTCGGCCATGCCGTGCGCCCGGGCGAACGCCCGCCACGCGAGCAGCGGCCCGAAGGCGACGAACGGGTTCGGGTCGTCCACGGCCCGCAGCGGCGCCACCGTGGAGACGATCTCGAGCACGTGGTGGCGGTCGTCGTCGGTGCTGCGCGGGCAGCGCCACGGCAGCGGCTGCGCGACGTCGACCGTCGCGTCGCACGCCGCGCAGCGGAAGCCGATCACCCGGTCCACGCCCCCGACCACCCGTGTCAGCTCGCGTCGACGCGGGCGTTCAGCTCGCCGACCAGCTCGTCCCACACCGGCAGGTACCGACGAAGGCCGCGCCAGAACGACTGCGACCGGCGCGCCTCGAACAGCTCGAACGGCGTGCCCTGCTGCTCGACCCACGTGTAGTAGCCGAGGTTGAAGATCCTCGTGCGGTCGCGCTCGGTGCACTCGATGACGTCGTCGGTGCCGACGTGGGCGAGGTGCTCGCCGAACACCTCGGCCGCGGCGACCGTGTCGAGCTCGCCGCCGAACCGGGCGGCGAGCGTCTTCGCCCGCTCGCTCGGGTAGAGCGCCGCGCCGTCGGTGGCGACGGTGACGATGGCGTCGTCCGGGCCGAGGCCGAGGAGGCGGGCGGTCTTGATCGCGGCGAGCGTGTTGCAGATGGACGAGAAGCCGAAGTGGGCCAGCGCGTCGACGACCGCGGCGGGCACGCCCTTCGCGCCGGTGAGGTAGGAGCGGCCGGCGGGCGTGTTGAACAGGACGTCGAGCTCGTCCGTGGCGCGGTCGCTGACGCCGACGACGACGTCGGTGTTCATGACGTTGTGGATGAGCGGGATGTGCTTGTCGCCGATGCCCTGGATGTTGTGCTCGCCGAACCCGTTCTCGAGCATGGTCGGGCACTCGAGCGCCTCGACGGCGACGATCCGCGACCCGTAGTCGTCCTTCAGCCGGTCGCCGGCGGCGATCGTGCCGGCCGACCCGGTGGCGCTGACGAACGCGGCGAGGCGCAGGTCGCGCCCGGAGCCCGCCCGCACGTGCTCGAAGACGTGGCCCAGCGCCCGGCCGGTGACCTCGTGGTGGCCGAGGTGGTTGCCGAACTCGCAGAACTGGTTGAGGACGAAGTTGCCCGGGTCGAGCGCGAGCTCGTTGCAGGCGTCGTAGATCTCCTTGACGTTGCTCTCGGTCCCGACCGTGCGGATGACGTCCTCGGCGGGGTTCTCGCACCACCGGTCGAGCCACTCGAACCGCTCGCTGCTCATCCCGGCCGGCAGGATCGCCACGCCGCGGCTGGCCATGATGCGGCTGATCGCGATCCCGCCCCGGGCGTAGTTGCCCGTGCTCGGCCAGATCGCGCGGTGGCGCGTCGGGTCGAACTGCCCGGTGACCACCCGCGGCGCGAGGCACGCGTACGCCGCCAGCACCTTGTGGGCCGTGACCATCGGGAACCGGTCGCCGAACACGACGATCACCGGCGCGTCGATGCCGGTGAGCTCCTTCGGCAGCACGACGTGCTCGGGCACGTCGACCCGGCCGCCGGCGAGGTCGTTGTACCAGTGCACCCGCCACAGGTTGCGCGGGTCGGCCGCGTCGACCGGGACGCCGTCAGTGAGGGCCCGCGGGATGCGGGCGGGGTCGGCCAGCTCCGCGAACGTCGGCAGGCGGATGCCCCGCTCACGGAAGCGCGTCGCGGTGCGGGCCAGCGCCGCCTCGTCGACCACGCGGTCGGCCAGCCCGAAGCGGTCGAACAGCGCCGCCTCGACGGCGTCGGAGGGCGGAGCGGTCACCGTGGCAGTCACCGGCCCATTCTGCCCACGGGCCGGTCGCGACGCACGACCGCGCCCCGGTGTTTCCCGAAGGAGCTGCTTGCGGAAAGGGTAGGCTCGCTGCCATGCCCAGGGCCCGCCACGCCGCGACCACGGCGCGCCTGACCGGCACCAAGCGGCGCCTGGTCGACCGCCTGAAGCGGCTCGACTCCGCGACGGCCGGTGAGCTGGCAGGCGAGTTCGGCCTGACCGACACCGCCGTCCGCCAGCACCTGGAGGCGCTCGAGGCCGCCGGTCTGGTGGCCCGGGCCGAGGGCACGGCCGCCGGTCGCGGCCGCCCCGCGGCGCGCTGGCGGCTCACGGCCGAGGCGCTGGCGCAGTTCCCGGACCGCCACGTGGACCTGACGCTCGAGCTGATCGACGCCGTGCGCTCCACGCTCGGCGCGGAGGCGCTCGACCAGGTGCTCGCGGTCCGGGCCCAGCGCCAGACCGCGGCGTACCGCGCCGTGGTCGGCGACGGGCCCGTGGCGGTGCGCGTCCGGCGGCTCGCCCAGCAGCGGAGCGCCGAGGGCTACGAGGCCGAGGTGCTCGGCGCCCCCGATGACGTGGCCGACGACGTGGCCGACGAGCCCGACGCGCCGGTGGTGCTCGTGGAGCACCACTGCCCGATCTGCGTCGCGGCGACGAGCTGCCAGCAGCTGTGCGCGAGCGAGCTGGACGTCTTCCAGGCCGCCCTCGGCGACGACGTCGTCGTCACCCGTGAGCAGCACCTGCTGGCCGGCGATCAGCGCTGCGCCTACCGGGTGACGCCGGTCGAGACGCGGTCGGGGACGACGGTCAGACGACCTCGCTGATCTGCATCACCGGCTGGGCGTTGGTGTAGTTCGGCACGTCGGCCATGATCGCCTGCGTGTCGGGCGAGCCCATCGCGCCCTGCATCTGCTCGACGGAGTCGAAGAAGAAGTGCACCGCCGCGACGTACGGCTGCCCGTCGATCCCCTTGTCGATCTCGGCCCCCACGTTCCACGCCTTGGTCGCCATCGGCACGTGGGTGTCGCGGTAGTAGTCGTGGTCGAAGGTGACGCCGTCACCGGCCGGGTAGAGGACGCTCAAGCGGATCATGCGGGCACCCTACGCCGCGCCGCCACGTCCGGGTCGCGCCCGGCGGCGCCGCGATCGGGCGTCGACGGCGGCCCGGGGGCACCCGCGGGCCGGGGCTAGCGTGCGCCGCCATGGCTGAGCTGCTGCTGGGCGCGCGGATCGATCCGGTCACGGGCGAACGGGGCACCGAGCCGGCCTCCGTCGCCACCGCGGAGCTGACGACGCACGGGGTGATCGTCGGGATGACCGGGTCGGGCAAGACCGGCCTCGGCGTCGTCCTGGTCGAGGAGGTGCTCCGCGCGGGGATCCCGGCGCTGCTGATCGACCCGAAGGGCGACCTCACCAACCTGGCGCTCACCTTCCCCACGCTGTCGCCGGGGGAGTTCGAGCCGTGGGTCGAGCCGCCGGCGGGATCGACGGCCTCCCGGGGCGAGCTCGCCGCGGCGGAGGCGACGCGCTGGCGCGACGGCCTCGCCGGCTGGGGCCTGGGGGCCGCCGACGTCGCGTCGCTGCGCGGACGGGCGCCGGTCACGATCTACACCCCGGGCTCCACGAGCGGCGTGGGCCTCGACGTCGTCGGCTCGCTCGACCCGCCGGCGGATCCCGACGACGCCGAGGCCGTCGCCGACGAGATCGAGGCGCTCGTGGCCGGCCTCCTCGGCCTGGTGGGCGTCGACGCCGACCCCCTGAGCAGCCGCGAGCACATCCTGCTCAGCAACCTCGTCCTGCACGAGTGGAGCGCCGGGCGCAGCTTCGACCTCGCGGGCCTGGTCGGGATGGTGGTGACACCGCCGCTCCGCAAGCTCGGTGTCCTCGACCTCGATGCGTTCGTGCCCCCCGCCACCCGCTCGGCGCTGGCGATGCGGCTGAACGGCCTGCTCGCATCGCCGTCGTTCGCGACTTGGCTGCGCGGGGTGCCGCTCGACATCGACACGCTCCTGCGCACACCGCAGGGCGGTCCCCGCTGCGCCGTGGTCACCACCGCCCACCTCGACGACGCAGCGCCAGTTCGTCACGACGCTGGTGCTGTCGAAGCTCGTGAGCTGGATGCAACGCCAGAGCGGCACGTCGGACCTGCGCGCGCTGCTCTACATGGACGAGATCGCCGGCTACCTCCCGCCCACCGCGGTGCCGCCGACGAAGAAGCCGATCCTCACGCTGATGAAGCAGGCGCGTGCGTTCGGGGTGGGCGTCGTGCTCGCCACGCAGAACCCGGTCGACCTCGACTACCGCGCGCTGTCGAACGCGGGCACGTGGATGATCGGCCGGTTGCAGACCGAGCAGGACGTGAACCGCCTCGTCGACGGCATGAGCGCCGCGGCCGGCTCCGTCGACCTGGGGGCGGTGCGCTCGACCATCGCCGGCCTCGGCAAGCGCACCTTCGTGCTGCGGCGCGCCGGGGCCGACGCGCCGTCCACGTTCACCACGCGCTGGGCGATGAGCTACCTCCGCGGGCCGCTCACGCGGGACCAGATCTCGACCTTGACGGCGCCGCAGCGGGCGGAGGTCGCGGAGCGTGCGACGGTGGGCGGGCCGCCGGTGCCGGGCGCGGCAGCCGGAGCTCTGCCGCTGCCGGCGGACGGCGCCGGTGTCCCCGACGACGCGAGCGCGGCGATGCCGGCGGTGGCCGAGGGGATCCCGGTCCGGTGGGTCGACCCCGCCGCGCCGTGGCTGCGCGCCGTCGGCGCCGACCCCGCCTCGAACGTGCTCCAGGCGGCGATCGTCGCACGCGTCGCCCTCCGCTACGACGAGGCGCGCGCCGATCTCGTCCACGACGAGGAGTACGAGCTGGTCCTCGTGCCGCTCACCGACCCGCTCGACGCGGCGGCGGCCGTCGCCGTCGACCACGACGACCGCGACCTGCGCGACGCTCCGCCGGCGGGGTGCCGCTACCTGTCGCCGGCGGCGCCGATCGGGCGGCGCACGTTCTGGACCTCCACCCGCACCGCGCTGGTCGCCCACCTCGTCCGGTCGCGCCGCATCGAGCTGCTCGTGCACCGCGAGCTCAAGCTCTGGTCGCGGCCGGGCGAGACCGCCGACTCGTTCCGCAACCGCTGCGCGGAGCTCGCCGGCATGCGCGCCGGCGAGCAGGTGGCGGCGCTGCGCGACCGCTACGAGGGGAAGGTCGGCGCGATCCGCCGGCAGCTCGCGAGCGCCGAGTCGCGCGCGGAGGTGGCGCGCAGCGAGGCGAGCGGCCGGCGCAGCGAGGAGCTGCTCTCGACGGCGGGCTCGATCCTCGGCGGGCTGCTGGGAGGGCGACGCTCCCGCGGGGGCCTCCTCGGCTCGGCGGGCCGGGCGGCGGGCGGCCGGCGACGGGCGGCCACGGCCGACCGGCGGGCCGATGCCGCGCAGGAGCGGATCGAGGCGCTCCACGACCAGCTCGCCGACCTCGAGGCCGAGCTGTCCGCGGAGATCGCCGAGATCGACGCACGCTGGCGGGCCGCGGCGGTCGCCGTCGAGGCGGTACCCGTCGGGCTCGAGCGCGACGACGTCACCGTGACGCACCTCGTCCTCGCGTGGCTCCCGGTGGCGGGCTCCCCCGCCGCCGCACCCGCACCCGGGACGGCCCGTCCGTGATGCCGCGCTCGTGATGTGCTGTTCTCGTGACGACCGTCGCGCGAACGATTGACCACGGCGCGGGGCGGGCGTACCATCCACCGGTGGCCACCATCACCGAGATCCGCTCGCCGCGACCGTTCCGGCCGGGTGGGGTCGTCGCGATCGGGTGGTACGACGGCGTGCACCGCGGGCACCGCGAGGCGCTCGCCCACCTGCGGCGCGTGGCCGACGAGCGGGGCGTGAGCGCCGGCATCGTGGTGCTCGACGACGACCGGCCGGACCGGCAGCTGACGAGCATCGACCAGCGCCTCGATCTGCTCGGCGAGCTCGACGCCGTGGACACGATCTGGGTCGTGCGCGCGTCCGTCGACGAGTGGTCCGCGAGCACCGGCGCCTTCGTGCGCGAGGTGCTGCTGCACGCCACCGGCGCCGGCGCGGTGGCCACGATGGTGGGGCCGTCGCAGGGCCACATGGTCGAGGCGTTCGGCCAGCGCCTCGTGGAGCTCGCGGCCGCCGGCGAGGTCGCGCTGGTGCCGCTCGACGAGGCGCGCCGGGAGTGGGACGAGATCGACGCGACGACGTCGTCGGCGGAGGTCGCCCGCCTCCTCGACGCCGGTGACGTCCGCGGCGCAGCCGTGCTCCTCGGGCGGCCGCACGAGATGCGTGGCGTCGTCGAGCACGGGGACCAGCGGGGACGGACGCTCGGCTTCCCCACCGCCAACGTGCCCATGCCCGTGTCGTTCGTGATCCCCGCCGAGGGCGTCTACGCCGGGACCCTCACGGCCGACGACGGGATCACCCACGCCGCCGCGATCTCCCTCGGGCGCCGCCCGACGTTCTACCCCGACGGCCTCGCGCTGCTGGAGGCGCACGTGCTCGACTACGGGGGCGACCTCTACGGCCGGCCCGTGCGCATCGGGTTCCTCGAGCACCTGCGCGGCCAGCGCCGGTTCGACGGCCCGGAGGACCTGGTCGCCCAGCTGCGCGCCGACGTGGAGGCGACGCGGGCGGTGGTGGCGCCGCTCATCGCCCGCTGAGCACGTCGCGCATCCGGGCAGCGGCCTCGTCGCTGATCCGGGTGCCCGGGGCGGTGACGGAGGTGACGCCCTCGACGGCGCCCAGCGCCCCCCGCACGGTGCCCTCCCACGTCAGCGGCTTCCACGGGCAGCCGCAGCACATCCCCGCGAACCGGACCGTGACGGCGCCGTCGTCGCGAGCCTCGACCAGCTCGACCGCACCGCCGTGGGAGCGCAGCCGCCCGTTCACCCACCGGAGCGCGTCGTCGAGCGCGGCGGTGTCGATCACGACTCGGCTCCGGGCGGGCCGGGCGGCGGTGGCGGGACCGCGACGCCCATCAGCCGCGCGAAGTTCTCGCCGAGGATCTTGCGCTGGTCGTCGCGGGTGATCTGCGGCAGCCCGTAGCCGACGCGCAGGTCCTCGGGGATCTCGAGGGCCACGAACGCGTCGATGTACGGCTTCGGCGGGCCCGCGAGCGCCGCCTCGGAGCCGTACAGGAGCTTGTCGGCGCCGACGCGGGCGAGGAGGTTGCCGAGCTGCCACTGCACCTGGCGGGGCGCGATCGGGGTGAACGCGAGGTTCGCCGAGAGCGCCAGGTACATGTTCGGGAACCTCGACGCGATCGACAGCGTCTCATCGAAGTAGGGCATGGCGAGGTGGTGCATCACGAACGTCATGTCGGGGAAGTCCCGGCACGGGGCCTGCAGGTCGTTCGGCTTGCCCCACTCGAGGTTCTCCGTGCCGAACGGGACGCCCTTGTGGAACTGCACGACGTCGACGCCCACCTCGCGGCACTTCTCGTAGAGGGGGTACGCGACCCGCTCGTCGTCGCAGCTCCACGGCTTCGACAGATGGGCGTTGTAGAACTTGAACGACACCGCCCCCAGCTCGGTGCGCTGCCGCTCGATCTCCTCGAGCGCGTACTGCAGGCCGCGGTAGCTGGGGTCGACACCGCCGCAGAAGAGCACCTCGTCGGGGTACGCCGCCGCCATCGCGTGCTGCAGCTCGACCGGCGCCCAGAAGCTCGGGTACCAGTCGAACACCGGCACCACCTGCGCCATCGCCATGTCGGTCGGGCTCTCCTCGAACACGAGGCGGTGCATGTCGTCGATCGACAGGCGGGTCGCGTAGTCGAGGTCGCCGCCGTGGACGCCGCGCAGCATCTCGCCCATGCCCACCTGCAGGTCGCGGACGTGCCCGCTGTCCGCGCGCCGCGGGTCGAGGTTGTCGTCCGACATGTCGTGGACGTGGATCACGCAGTCGAACACGAACATGCCGTCGATCACGGTCGGGCCTCCAGGTCGGGGACGAGCACCGCTCGCCCGCGGTGCTCGGGGCGGGTCAGCCACGCCAGCGCGTCGGCCGCCCGGGACATCGGGAACGGCGTCACCTCCAGCGAGATGCGGCCGGCGGCCAGCCGCGCCAGCAGGTCGGGCGCCGCCGCCCGGCCCTGCGCCTCGCGACGGATCATGTTGAGCGGGTGCAGGCTGACGTCGCGCTGCATGAACGACGGCAGGTCGACCTCGACCGTGGTGCCCGCCATGTACCCGACGAGCACGGCGCGCCCGCCGGGCCGCACGTGCGGGAGCACGCCGGCGAGCACGCCGCCGCCGACCGTGTCGACGAGCAGGTCGACCGGGTGGTCGGCGTCGACGCCCTCGGCGCCGACGACGCCGGTCGCCCCCGGCGGCACGAGCGCCAGGCGCTCGGGGCGCGACACGACCGCGAGCACCTCGGCACCGGCGTCGAGCGCCAGCTGGACCGCGATCGCCCCGACCGCCCCGGTGGCGCCGGTGACGAGCACGCGCTGGCCGGGCTGGAGCGCGCCGAGGTCGTGCAGCGCGACCCACGCCGAGGCGCACGGCGAGAAGAAGCTCGCGCCGAGCTCGAAGCCGACGTCGTCCGGGAGCGGGGCCAGGGCGGCGTCCGGCACGAGCACGCGCTCGGCCCACGTGCCGTCGGTCGCCGTGCCGAGGCCGCCACCTCGGATCCAGACGCGCTGGCCCGGCGCGAACCGCTCACCGGACTCGACCACGCCCGACGCCTCCACGCCCGGCGTGTACGGCAGCGGCGGGTGGCGCAGGAACGCGCCGGACCAGATGGTGCGGTCGACGTGGCCGACCGTGGCCGCGGCGACGCGCACCACGCTCGAGCCGCCGGAGGCGGCGGGGTCGGCCACCTCCTCCACGCGCGGCGGCTCGCCCCAGGCGTGGACGCGCACGGCCCTCACGTGCCCGCTCCGGTCGCTCGCCCCTCCAGCTCGTCCAGGAACGCCAGCACCACCTCGGCGAACCGCTCGGGCAGCTGGTCCGGCAGCGGCACCATCCCACCCTCGACGTCGACGATCGTCGCACCCGGCAGGCGCTCGCGCAGCTCCTCCGCGTGCGGCGCGGCGAACGGGTCGTCCGTGGCCCGGACCAGCAGCGTCGGCCGGTCGACCAGGTGGATCCGGTCCTCCATGCGGTACGACGCGACCGCCGTGTGACCCGCCTCGAGGTCGTCGAGCACCACCATCGCGTCGGCCACGAACGCGTGCAGCAGGTCGGGGCGGTCGGGCGGGTAGAAGCCCTGGCGCCGCTGCCAGAGCTCGGCCAGGTGCGACCCGTCGCCGCGGGGCTCCACCTCGTCGATCGGTGGTCGCTCGGCTCGCGCCCGGCGGAACCCGGCGTCGGTGAACGGGGTGGACGACAGCACGAGGCCGTGGACGCGCGACGGGTGGGCCGCGGCGAGCTCGAGCGCGATCACGCCGCCCGTGTGGTGGCCGACCACGTGGGCGCGCTCGATGCCCAGGTGGTCGAGCAGCTCGGCGGCGACGCCGGCCCACCGCTCGATGGACGCGGGCCACGGGGGGCGCGCGGAGTCGCCGAAGCCGACGGTGTCCATCGCGATCGCGCGGTAGCGCCCGGCGAGCAACGGCAGCACGTCGCGGTACTCGCGCCAGCTCCGCGGGGTCTGGTGCAGCAGCAGCACCGCCGGCGCGTCGGGCGGGCCGCACGACGCCAGGTGCACCTGACCGACCTCCAGCGGTGCGAACGAGCGGGTGATCACGGTCGCGAGTATCTCACGTTTCCGTTGCGGCCGTCACGATCGCGACCTACGCTCCGCCGATGAGCACCACGGCGACCACGTCCACCTCGTCCGGCCACGAGCGCACCCCCGCCCATCCCAACGCCGAGCGCGTCCGGCGGGCCCACGCCGCCTTCAAGAGCGGCGACATGGACACGGTCCGAGAGATCTTCGACTGGGACTCGATCCGCTGGGTGCTGCCGGGCCGCAGCGTCGTCTCCGGCGTCGACGTCGGCATGGAGCAGGTGTTCGCCAACTTCGGCCGCTGCTTCGAGCTCACCGACGGCACGTACCAGGCCGTCGGGTTCGACTACCTGGGCAGCGACGACCACGCGGTCGCGCTCGCCCACCTCACCGCCCGCCGCGGCGAGCGCACCCTCGACATCGACGAGGCCGTGATCTTCACCGTGCGCGACGGCCGCTTCGTCGAGGCGTACCACCTCGCGTACGACCAGTACGCCTGGGACGAGTTCTTCGGCGAGGCGTAGCCGGCGGCGCCACCGCCGCGTCACGCGAGCCGCGCGAGGTCGCGCTCGGCGTAGCGCAGGTGCCCGAACTCCTCCTCGAGCACCACCCGGATGCAGTCCCGCACCACGGCGGACCCGTTCTCCAGGACCTCCACCGTCCGGTCGAGCTCGGCGGCGGCGCCGTCGCGGCCCACGGCGTCGAGGAAGCGCCGCAGCTCGCGGGCGCGCTCGGCCCGGACGGCGACGACCTCGTCGAACGTGGGGTCGGCGCCGGGGTCGAGCCCGGGCCACTCGAGGTGCGCCGAGCCGGAGTTCGGGATCCCGACGGGGTGGAACGAGGGCGCCCCGAGCACGGGCACCGTGAACCACTTGTCGATCGCGAAGACGAGGTGGCGCAGCGTGTCGACCAGGGACCACTCGCCGTCGACGGACGTCCGTCGCTGGGCCTCGCTCAACGTCGCCGCCAGGTCGAGCGGCCCGGTCCAGGCACGCTCCAGCGCGTCCCAGGCCGCGAGCATCCCCGCCGCGTCGGCGGGGCAGAGCATCGTCCGCAGCGGGAACCAGCGGTCCCGCTCGTTCACGAACGCGGTGACGTCGACGCCGTTGACCGTGAGGCGCTCGACGACGCCGTCGATGTCGACGTCGACGAGCCGGCCGTTGCGGATCGTCACCCCGGTCAGGTCGACGTCGCGCAGGTGCGCGCGGGTGAGGTCGACGCCCCAGAAGACCGCCTCGGTGAGATCCCGGTCCTCGAACTCCTCCGGCATGTCGCGCACCTCGCCGCGTGCTCGTCCGGGAGCGCCGCGATCCGGCCCTGCCTCGGTCACCCCATCATCGCGGACCGGGCGATGCCGCCGGAGCGAGGTGCTCCTCGACGGTCTCGGCCAGCCAGGCGAGCTCGTCGACGTCGTCGACGCACCCGAACAGCACCAGCTCGTCGGCGCCCGCGGCGCCGTAGTCCGCCATCGCCTGGCGGACGCCGTCGGCCCCGACGGCGATGGGGGCGAGCACGAACGGCGGCGGGCCGCCCTCGGTCAGGTACGTGTCCCGCCACGCCTGGGCACGCCCGGCGTTGCGCTCGCTCGCGTACCACGTGCCGGCGACCACCCGCGGCGGCCCCTCGCGGCCCGCAGCCGCCCAGGCCGCGCGCACCGCGGCCACCTCGTGGGCCATGAACTCCGCCTTGATCCCGCCGCCGAGGTAGCCGTGGCCGTGCTCGACCATCCGCCGCAGCGCGCCGGGGGACGCCCCACCGACCAGGACCTGGATGCCCGGGTCCGGCACGGGGCCGAGCGAGTGCGGCGGGTTCGCCGGCGAGCGCAGCGCGGCGAGCGCGGCGAGGCACTCGTCGACCAGGGCGCCGCGCCGCTCCCACGGGACGCCGGCCGCGGCGTGGTCCTGGGGCCGGGCGCCCGCGGCGACGCCGAGCGCGAGGCGCCCGGGCGCGAAGCGGCTGAGGGTGGCGACCTCCTTCGCGAACACCGCCGGCGGGCGCAGCGGCGCGATGAAGATGTTCGCCACCAGCTCGATCCGGGTCGTCACCGCTGCCGCGGCGGCGAGCGACAGCACCGCGTCCGCGGTGTCGTAGACCAGCCGCTCGGCCACGCCGAGCGACGAGAACCCGGCCTCGTCCGCGAGGCGGGCCCAGTCGAGGATGGTCCGCCCGCTGACGCCCGGGATCCCGTGGGGCAGGTGGACCCCCACCTTGCTGGTCGACCCGCCGCCGGTGCCCTCGCTCGTCGTCGACTCGCTCGTCATGGTCGCTCCCTCCGCTCGGCGCGCCGAACGGCCCGCGCCGTCGCGCATGGTAGCGCGTCTGCGTGACGGCCGTCAGCGAAACGTCCGACGTGCGCTACCATGCCGTCATGGACGGGTCCCCTCCCTCGACGGCGCCGCGCGATGATCTGCGAGCCGCACGCGAGGCGGTCGTGGCCGAGCACATGCGTGCCGAGATGGCGGGCGACCTCGACGCCACGATCGCCACGTTCCCCCGCGAGCCCGAGTACGACATCGTGCCGCTCCAGGCCCTCCACCGCGGCCACGACGAGGTGCGCGGCCTCCTCGGCGCGCTGCTCGGCGCGTTCCCCGACCTCGGGCTGCACGCCGACGTGCTCCGCCACGCGGACGACGCGGTCGTGATCGAGGGGACGATGACGGGCACGCACCGCGGTGCGTACGCCGGCGTCGCACCGACGGGCCGGGCGATGCAGCTCCGCGCGGCGATCTTCTTCACCTTCGACGGCGCCGACCTGCTGCGCGAGACGGTCTACTACGACGAGCTCACGCTCCTCGGCCAGCTCGGTGCGCTGCCGGACGCGGCCGGGGCGCCGGCGCCTCAGTAGAGCGAGCGGACGTTGTGCAGCTCCTCGCGGGCTGCGTACCGGCGGAGCTGCTCGCCGGCGAAGCGGTAGGCGCGCCGCATCCAGGCGCGCGACGACCCGGCCGTGTGCGGGGTGATGATCAGCCCGGGAGCGCTCCACAGCGACGCCCCTGCCGGCAGCGGCTCCGGGTCGGTCACGTCGAGTGCGGCGCGCAGCCGCCCGGCGCGCAGCTCCCGCTCGAGCGCGCCCTGGTCGATCATCGAGCCGCGGGCGCCGTTCACCACCACCGCGCCGTCCGGGAGCAGGGCGAGCCGGCGCTCGTCGAGCAGGCCCCGCGTGGCGTCGGTCAGCGGCGCCATCAGCACGACGACGTCCGTGGCGGGCAGCAGCTGGTCGAGCTGCTCCGGTCCGTGCACGCTCGGGCGTGGGTGGAACGCGACCCGCTCGATCTCGACGCCGAAGGGGACGAGCAGCTGCTCGATCCGCCGGCCGATCGACCCGTAGCCGACGATCAGCACCCTCGCCCCCTCGAGGTCCTCGAAGGGGATCAGCTCGGGTGGTGTCGTGAGCGCGTTGCCCTCCGTGTCCCAGCGGCCCTCGCGCTGCGCGTCGAGGAACCGCGGGAACCCCCGGCGCAGCGCGATCAGCGCCGCCACCGCCCACTCGGCCACCGGCACGTCGTGCACGCCGCTCGCGTTGCAGAGCCGGACCCCCTCCGGCACGAACGGGAGCATCGTCTCGACCCCGGCGTTCAGGGTCTGCACCACCCGCAGGCGGCGGAGCTCGGCGAGGCGTGGGACCAGGTGGCGCAGCTCGGCGCCGAGCACCAGGAACTCGGCGTCGAGGTGCTCGGGCCCGGGCTCGGCCCCCTCGCCGAGCGCCACGAGGCGCATGTCCGCCGGCACCTCGCCGAGCTCGTCGCGCAGCGCGCCGGCGGGCACGAGCACGACGCGTGCGGCGGTGGCGGTCACCGCGCGCCCCCGGCCAGGAACCCGACCACCAGCGCGTTCCACTCCTCGGCACGCTCGACGTTGGGGCAGTGGCCGCAGGGATCGAACACCACGACCTCGCAGCTCGGGATCTGCTCACCGATGACGTGCGCGTAGCCGGGCTCGCGCAGGCGGTCCTGCGCGCCCGCGGTGAGCAGCGTGGGCACGCTCACGAGGTGGTACGGGGTGTCGTCCACGTTGCCGAAGTCGCCACGTGCCGGCGCGAACGGCGCTCGCAGCCGCGGTGCCGAGACGAACTCCCACTGCCCCGGTTCGAGGCTCGCCTCGTGGTACGGGCGGACGAACTCGTCATCGTCCCACAGCGGGGCGTGGATGACCTGCTGCAGCTGGCGGCGCATCGCCTCGAACGAGCCGTCGTACTCCTGCAGGATGGCCCGCGCCTCGTTGGCCGGACTGAAGCCGCCACCGGACACCAGCACCATCCGGCGCACCGGGAAGGGTGCGACGGGCGCGGCCATGGCCTTCACGAGGAACGTGCCGCCCATGGACAGCCCGATGACGTCGGCGGCGTCGATCGCCATCACCTCGAACCAGCGCACCATGTGCTCGAGCATCCGCGCGTTGCCACGCCCGAAGTCGCGCAGCTTGTCGGTGCGCCCGAACCCGAGCCAGTCGGGTGCCAGCACCCGGTGCTCGGCCGCCAGCGCCCCGATGTTGCGGTGCCAGCTGTTCCACGCGTTCTCGCCGTACCCGCCGGCGTGCAGCAGCACGACCGTGGGCCCGTCGCCCGCCTCCCAGAAGTGCGTGCGGATCCCGTCGACGACGACGTAGCGGCTGGTGGGCGTGGGGTTCACCCGGCGCTCCCCTCTCGGGCGCGGCCCCAGCCGCGCCAGTCGTGCGGCCGGACGCCGGTCAGCGCCCGGGTGCGGTCGCGGCGGACCTCGAGCCGGACGCCGGCGCCGCCCGTGAGGGCCGCCGGCGTCCAGATCGCCCCGTGATCGATCTCCACCGTGGCGGTGCGGACGCCGTCGACGCGTCGCAGCTCGTCACGTGCGGCCACCGCCATGCTCGCGCCGTACGCGCAGCACGGCGACGTGAGCCGCATCGTCACCGCGACCTCCCCGCGCGCCTGGTCCACGCGCACCTCGTGGGCGAGGCCCATCTCCCGCAGCCCGAGCGGCTCGCCGAGCGCGCACGAGCAGGGGTCGACCACGCGGTCGAGCGCCGCGTCGACCGCGACCGGGTCGATCACGCCGGCACCTCGGCCGCCTCGGCCGCGAGCGCGTCCGCGTGGGACTCGCCGGCACGGCGGGCCCAGGCCGTGTAGGGCGCGGCGAGGCCCGTCGCGCGGCCGGCGTCCCAGCCGTCGCCGGCGGCGGACGCGAGGTGGGCGTCGAGGTCGACGCGGGCCATGTCGGCCCAGTTCCGGCCGAGGATCCGCGCCCTGAGCTCGCGATCGAGCTGCGGGAGCTGGTAGCGGTCGAGCAGGTCCGCGTCGAGCTGGAGGTCGCAGAACGCGGCGAGCGGCCCCTGGGCGTGGGTGAAGTTCGCCCCCGTCGCCCAGACGATCTTGGTGGGGCCGCCCCAGAACAGCATCGTCGCGAGCGCCTCCTGGAACAGCCGGGGCGCCTTGAGCAGCAGCAGGCTCGTCACCTCGAGGTTCGCGTACACGTTGGGGAAGCGCGCGAGCGCGTACGCCGTCTCCTCGACGAAGGCCATGCCCGCGTGCACGATCTCGAACGCGAGGTCGGGGAACGCCATCGCCGCGCCTTCGACGTCGTCGATCCGGTACGGCGCGAGCGGCACGGGCCCGTTCGGCAGTGCCTTGTGGACCGCGACCACCCGCAGGCCTCGCTCGCGCACGCGCTCGTAGATCGGGAAGCAGGCGGTGGGGTCGTCCATCCGGAAGGTGCGGTAGGGGGCGACCTGGTCGGGGTAGAACTTCACGCCGATCGCGTCGGGCACCTCGGCGAGCTGCTCGTCGAGGTCGTCGAGCGTGCGCGCCACGCCCAGCGTGGGGTCGAGCCCGAGGTACACGAAGCTGCGGCGCGGCCAGCGCTCGCGGAGCCGGACCGCCTTCGCCCGCCCGCACAGCCCGTCGCGGAAGAGCGAGTCGAGCCGCAGCGTGTGGTACACGGCGAGGTCGACGTCGGTCTCCGTGGCGAGCGTGGTCATCAGCGTGTCGACGTCCTGGTCCGCCTGGAACCAGCGCCGGGGGGCCTGCAGGTGCGCCGGGTTCCAGTGCGAGTGGAGCTGGTAGAAGCCCTCGCGCACCATCGCCCCGAGCTCGCCGATCGCGTTGGTCTCGCTGAGGTCGTACGGGTGCACGACCGCGTCGACCACCGGGATGCCGTCGATCATCAGGGCATCGCCCTCCCGTTGCGGATCCGGTCGAGCAGCACCGCCGACACGAGCACGCCGCCGGAGACGATGCCGTACCAGAAGCTGCTGATGCCCGTCAGCGTGATCCCGTTGGACAGCACGCCGAGGAACAGCACCCCGAGCAGGGTCCCGAGCAACGTGCCGCGACCGCCCATGAACGAGGTGCCCCCGAGGAGCACCGCGGCCGCCGCGGTCAGCTCGATCCCCGTGGAGCCCGTGGGCGACGCCGACGTGAGCCGGCTGACCTCCATCATCGACGCGATGCCCGCCAGCAGCCCGGCGATGACGAACACGCTGATCGACACGGCGATCACGTTGATGCCCGCCAGGCGCGCGGCCTCGCGGTTGCCGCCGCAGGCGTAGACCATCCGCCCGAACCCGGTGTAGCGCAGGACTCCGATGCCGATGCCGAGCACCACGAGCGAGATCCACACGAGCCACGGCACGCCGAGCAGCTCGCCGTCGTGGATGCGCGAGACGAGCTCGACCTCGAACAGCGACGTCACCTGCCCTTCGGTGCGCACCTGCGCGATGCCCCGGAACGCGGATCCCGTCCCCAACGTGACGACCAGGAACGACAGCCCCACCTTGCCGACGAGGACGCCGTTCACCAGGCCGAGCACGGCGCCGAGCAGGATCGCGAGGCCCATCGCGAGGCCCGCGTTCCAGCCGCCCGTGACCAGTTCCGACATCACGATCGCGGTGAGCGCCATCGTCCCGCCGAGCGACAGGTCGATCCCGCCGTTCAGCAGCACGAACGTCAGCCCGACCGCGACGACGAGGATCGTCGCGTTCGTCTCGAGGATGTTGATCCAGTTCGCTCGCGTCATGAACCCGTCCTCGGTGATGCCGAGGAACACGCACAGCGCGATGAGGATCCCCCCGACGCCGGCGTAGGTGTCGGCGGCGTGGCGCACCCGGTCCCACCGCGACCCGACGCGCCCGCCACCCGCCGGGGCGCCGGCTCCTCCCGCTGCGGCGGAGGCACCGGCGCCGGCGGGGGCCATGGCCGTGCCGTGGAGGTCGAGCGCCGGCGGACCGGCGGGCTCGTGCGCGACCGGGCGCAGGGCCGGGCCTCCGTCGACCTCGTTGCTCATGTGGGGTCCCCCATCCCGGCGCGTGCACCTCCTGCGCTCAGCAGCGCGATCCGTTCCTCCGTCGCCTCGTGGCGCGCGAGCTCGCCGACCAGCTCGCCCTCGTGCAGGACGAGCACCCGGTCGCACAACCCGAGGATCTCGAGCAGGTCCGACGACGCCAGCACCACCGCCACGCCGCGCCCGACCATCCGGTCGATGATCTCGTAGATCTCGGTCTTCGCGCCGATGTCGACCCCGCGGGTCGGCTCGTCGAGCAGCAGCACGGACGGCGCGTGGTCGAGGCAGCGGGCGAGCAGGACCTTCTGCGCGTTGCCCCCCGACAGCGTCTGGACCGGCGCGTCGATGCTGGAGCACCGCACGCGGTAGTCGCTGACGGCCTGGCGTGCGGCGCGGCGGTCGCGCAGGCGGTTCGTGCGCCGCAGCGGCCGGTGCCGGGCGAGCGCCACGTTCGACACGATCGGGTCGTGGGCGATCAGGCCCTGCGCCCACCGGTCCTCCGGCACCAGCCCCACCCCCGCGAGCATCGCCTCGCGGGGCGACCCGGTGCGCAGCGGGCGACCGTCGACCTCCACGGTGCCGCCGCGGCCCGGGCGGCACCCGGCGATGGTCTCGAGCAGCTCCGAGCGGCCGGAGCCGACGAGGCCGGCGACGCCGACGATCTCACCCCGGCGCGCGACGAGGTCGATCGCGTGCGTCGAGCGGGTGGTGACGAGCCCGTCGACGCGCAGCACGACCTCGCCCAGGGCGTGCGGCCGCTTGACGAAGAAGTCGCTCAGCTCCCGACCGACCATCATCGAGCTGATCCGCTCGTCCGTGAGCTCGCTCCGGTCCAGCTCGCCCACGGCGCGGCCGTCGCGCAGGACGAGCGCCCGGTGCGACAGCCGGCGGATCTCGCGCAGCCGGTGGGTGATGATGATCGCCGCCATGTCGTGCTCGGCGCACCGGCGCTCGACCACGCGGAACAGGTGCTCGGGGTCGGGCAGGCGCGTCGTCGCCTCGTCGAGGATCAGCAGGCGGGGCTCGGTCGCGAGGGCCTTGGCCACCTCGGCCAGCTCGCGCGCCCCCTGGGGCAGGCTGCCGAAGGGCAACCTCGGATCGACGTCGAGGCCCACCTCGAGCAGGTAGCGGCGCGCCGCCTCGTCGAGCTGGGCCCGCCGCACGATCGACACGGGACGCCGGAGCCGGTGCAGCAGCACGTTCTCCGCGATCGTCATGTGCGGCTGCACGGTCGGCTCCTGGGCGACCAGCGCGATCCCGGCGCGCAGCGCGTCGTCCGGGCCGGAGAACGTGACCGCCTCGCCGTCGAGGGCGACGCCCCCCGTGGACGGCTGCAGGGACCCGGCGATGATCTTCGCCAGCGTGGACTTCCCCGACCCGTTCTCGCCCGCGAGGGCGAGCACGTGGCCGCGCGCCAGCGAGAACGACACGTCGTCGAGCGCGCGGACCGCGCCGAAGGACTTCCCGAGGTGGGACACCTCGAGCACCGTCCGCACGGCGCGGTCCGCAGCGATCGTCATGACTCGACGAGGAACGTGCGGCCGTCGATCTCGCGCAGCTCGACGTCGAGGTCCTCGGCGCCGCGCTCACCCGGGTCGACCCAGCTGCCGACGTTGTCGGCGTCGATCAGCGTGCTCTCCACCCAGATGTCCTCGGGCAGCTCGACGCCGCAGATGGCGGCGACCGCCGCGTACGCGAGGGCCCGGCCGAGCATGTCCTGCTGGAGGTCGTACGTGGCGTCGATCTCACCGGCCTCCACGAGGGGGATCGCCTCCGGCTGGCCGTTGATCGACACCAGCGCGGGCGAGAACGAGTCGTCGAAGGCCGAGGCGACGCCCGTGGCGGACGTGTCGTTGAAGGTCCAGATGCCGGCGAGGTCGGCGCCGTACTGCTGCTTCCAGGCCTCGGCGATCGCGCGCGCCCCCTCGGGGGTGATCTGCTGGTTCGTCTGCGTCGCGACGACGTTCAGGCCCACCTCCTCGGCGGCGGCGGCGAAGGCCTCGGCCTCGCGCACGAGCACCTCGGCGAAGGGCGGCCCGACGATCGCGGCCACCTGACCGTCACCGACGATCTCCTTCAGCCGCTCCGCGCCCGCCCGCGCCGCGCTCTCGACGTCGGCGGTGACGTTGGTGTAGTAGGGCCCGCCGAACTTGGTGTCCTGGACGATCACCGGGATGTCGGCCGCCTGCACGTCCCGGATCACGCTCTCGACGGCCTGCGGGGCCACGGGGTTGATCAGCAGCACGTCGATGCCCTGCTGCTGCAGCGCCTGCACGTCGGAGATCTGCTTGTTCGGGTCGAGCTGCGCGTTCACGGCCTCGAGGGAGGCCCCGACCTCCTCGAGCTGGGACTCGATCACCTCTTCGATCAGGGCGAAGTTCGGGTCGGGCAGCGGCTCGCTGTAGCCCACCACCGCTCCCTCGGTCTCGGCGCACTCGATGTCGTCGCCCGAGGTGCCACCGCCGGCACCGCTGGTGGTCGGCGAGCCGCTCGTCGTCGAGCTCGCGCCGTCGGTGGTCGCGGTGGCCTCGGTGGTGGCCGGCGCCGACGTGTCGGCGGCGGTGGTCTCGGCGGCCGACGCAGTGGTCGTCGCGGCATCGGCGGTCGTGGTCGTCTCGTCGTCGTCGTCGCCGCACGCGGCGACGACGAGCGAGCCGATCAGGACGGCTGCGATGGCGGTACGGGTGGTCCTCATGGTGTCTCCCCCTGGTGGGCCCGCGCGGGGCATCTCCGGTCGGCGGTGGGCGCCTGCCCTAGATCTTTCCCTTTCGTGACGATCGACACAAGACCTCTAGACGGAATTCTCGTCGGGACGGAGGCCGGCGTCGGCCATGAGCGGCGCGAGGACCTCGCCGAACTGCTCGATGCCCTCCTCGTAGTCCACCCAGCTGACCGCCGCGCCGTCCAGGCCGTCCGCGCGCATCCGGGCGAACTGCTCGACCACGTGCTCGGGCGAGCCGACGATCGGGGTGGCGAAGAAGCCGAAGATCGCCGCGTCCTCCATCTCGGGAGAGAACCGCGCCGACTGGGACCCGCCCATGAGCGAGGCGATCGCGGCGCGCGCGCCGTCACGGTCGCCGTGGTCGCGCACGACGCGGACGTAGTCCGCCTGCGCTCGGGCGTCGTCGTCGCGGCACAGCACGTGCGCGGCGCCCCACACCCGCAGCTCCCGGCCGCCCGCACGCGCGAGCGCCTTGACCTCGGCGATGCTGGTCCGGGCGGCCTCACGGTCGGGGGTGATGACGAAGTTGAGGTCTGCGTGACGGGCGGCGAAGGCGCGCCCGGCGGGGCTGAAGCCGGCGCTCATGACGACCGGTCGCGGCGACTGCACCGGTCGGGGCTCGCTGATCACGCCGCGGGCTCGGAAGTGCGCGCCGTCCACGTCGAACGGCTGCGGTCCGGCCCAGATCCGCTCCAGGAGCTCGATCCACTCGCCGGCGACGGCGTAGCGGTCGTCGTGCTCGTCGAGCTCGATGCCGAACATCTCGAACTCGGTCGCGTTCCACCCCGCCACGACGTTGACGCCGAGGCGGCCACCCGAGATGTGGTCGACCGTGGCGATCTCCTTCGCCGCGCGCACGGGGTGGACGGTCGGCACGTGGAACGTCGCGAAGACGTGGATCCGCTCGGTGCTCGCGGCGACCCCGGCGGCCCACGTGAAGGTCTCGAACGACCGGTGGGCGGCGGGGTCCGAGGTGGTGGAGGGGCTCCGCCAGCGGGCCACGGGCACGATCGCGTCGAAGCCGGCGCGCTCGGCGGCGCGCGCGATCCGCACGGTCTCGTCCCACGTCACCACCGGCGGACCGGGCGCGTGGGTCAGGTTCGTGCCGCCGGCCATGTTCGAGCTGAACACCGCGAGGCCGAAGTGGTCGCGCGCGAGCAGCGGGCTCGACGACGTGGGGATCGTCGCGTCGGCGAAGCGGCGGGGCTCAGCCACCCGCCGGCCAGGTCCCGGAGAGCTCCTGGACGTGCGCCGTCAGCGCGTCGACGTGCTCGCCCGAGTCGAGCCGCACCCGCGGCTGCAGCTTGGGCTTGCCCACCGTGGCCGCGTGCTCGGTCAGCGTCGCGGCCACGGCCCGCTCGGCGGTGGCCCAGCTGGGCCGGCCGCCCGGGTCGCGGAAGTGCGGGATGACCTCCTCGGCCATCAGGTGCATGTTCTTGTGCACCATCCAGCTCGGCATCGTGCCGAGGTGGCCGCCGGCGGACATGACCATGCCGATCCGGAAGTCCTCGATGAGCTGCTCGTACTTCTCGATCACGGTCTCGGGCGAGCCGACGATGACGTAGCCGCCCTCGACCAGCTCCTCGTAGCTGAGCTCGCCGAAGCCCTTCGCGCCCGCACGGACCTTACCCTCGAGCGTCTTGCGCATCGACTCGCGGGTGTTGTAGCCGGCGGGCATCATGTGGAACCCGGGGATCTTCAGCGCGTTGCGGAAGAACCACAGGACGTGGGCGCGCGCCTCGCGGTGGGCCTGCTCGTCGGTCTCGGCGACGTGCGTGTGCACGAGGCGCCCGAGCTGGCGCGGGTGCGGCGTGTAGCCGCACTCCTCCTCGGCGTAGCGGTAGTAGTGGGCGAACGCCGACTTCGACAGCCAGTTGGACGTCGGCGTCAGCATGAACGGGTAGTGCCGCTTCGCCGCCTGCTCGATCGTCTCCACGCTGGTGCTGCCCGGCAGCCAGATCGGCGGGTGCGGCTGCTGGAGCGGCCGTGGCCAGGTGTTGACGTACTCGACGTCGAAGTGCTCGCCGTGCCACTGGAACGGCCCCTCCTCCGTCCACGCCTTGACGATCAGGTCGTTCGCCTCCCAGAACCGGTCCTTGGACAGCGTCGGGTCGCTGCCGGCGGAGACGTACTCGGCCCCCATCGCGCGCACGTGGCCGGAGATGATCCGCCCGCCCGACAGCACGTCGAGCATCGCGATCTCCTCCGCGACGCGCAGCGGGTTGCGGTGCAGCGGCAGCGCGTTGCCGACGACGCCGATGCGGATGTCGCGCGTCTTCGCGGCGAGGTACGCGGCCCACAGGTTCGGCGCCGGCTGGACCGCGTAGGCCGTCTGGTGGTGCTCGTTGACGAGCACCCCGTCGTAGCCGAGCTGCTCCGCGAGGACCATCTGGTCGAGGTACTCGTGGTAGAGCCGGTGCCCCACGCGCGGGTCGTAGTGCGCGTTGGGCAGCGTGATCCAGATCGACTCCATGTCCTCCGCCGCCGGGATGTACGGGTAGGGCATGAGGTGGAACAGGTAGAACTCCAAGCGGTTCACGCGGGGACCTCCTCGATGAACGTCGACACCAGCGTCGCGACCTGGTCGGGCTCCTGGAGCAGCAGGCCGTGCCCCACCCCCTCGAGCGTGGAGAGCCGGCTCCCGGCGAGCGCCGCGGCCCAGCGCTGCGCGTGCTGCGCCGGCACGACGCGGTCGTCGGCGGGCGTCACCACGTGGGCCGGGGTCGCGAGGTGCCGCAGCCGGCGCTCGAGGCGCACGTCGTAGCGCCGCTCCCACACGAGCCGGGCGGTGACGCCGTTCTCGCCGTAGGCCTGGACGAAGCCGTCGATGTCCGACGGCGGGGGGAACATCCCCGCGTGCGCTCCGGGATCACCGTTGAACAGCGCGTCCACGACCCGCTTGGGGTCGGCGGCCATCCACTCCATCGGCGGCGCCTCGGGGACGCGCAGGCCCATCGGCGCGATCAGCGTGAGCGAGCGGACGCGCTCGGGGTGGAACGCGGCCAGGGTCGCGCCGAGCCAGCCGCCGAGGTCGAAGCCGACGAGGTCGACGCGCTCGGCGCCGAGCGCGTCGAGCAGCGCACGGTGGTGCAGGACGAGGTCGTCGAAGCCGAGCAGCCAGTCGGGGGGCCCGCCCTCGAGGTACCCGGGCAGGATCGGCGCGATGAGCTCCGCCCGTTGGGCGAGGCCGTCGTGGAACGGCAACCAGCGGGTCGGGAAGAACGCGCCGTGGAGGAAGACCACGGTCCGGCCGGCGCCGGCGCGGCGCACCGTCGTGGGCCAGCCGTGCACGTCGACCACCACCTCGTCGACGTCGTGCGCCGCGCCCGCCCGGTCGGGCCCCGGGCGCGGCCCCGTCGCGGCGGTGCTGTCCAGCGTGTCGGTCATCCGTGCTCCTCCGGGAGGTGGTGGGGACTGTAGCGCGCCGGCGTGACCGCCGTCACCGGAACGCGAGACGGGCGGTCCGACCTCACCGTGACGACAGCCCCGCGTCGACGGGCAGCGCGACGCCGGTGACGTAGCGGGCGGCGTCGGACGCCAGGAACGCCACCGCCTCGCTCACGTCGACGGGGTCGATCCACGGCACCGGCAGCGAGTGGAACGACCGGAACAGCTCGACGACGTCGTCACGGCCGGGCGCGGCGAGGTCCGGGCGGAACAGGCGGTAGGTGGCGTCGTTGTGGATCATCGCCGTGTCGACCGCGGTGGGGTGGACGCTGTTGACGCGGATCCCGGCGGGGCCGAGCTCGTTGGCGAGGCTGCGCACGAGGCCGACCAGGCCGTGCTTGGCCGCGGCGTAGTGCGCGAGGTGCGGGGGCGCCTTGAGGCCGCCGTTGGCGCTGCTGGTCACGACGATGGAGCCGCCGCGGCCGCCGGCCAGCAGCGCCGGGACGGCCGCGCGCAGCGTGGCCCACACGCCGGTCAGGTCGACGTCGATCATCTCCTGCCAGGTCGCCGCCGTCATCTCCGTGATCGGCACGCCGCCGGCGATGCCGGCGTTCGCGACGACGACGTCGAGGCGACCGCCGAGCTCGGCGGTGCCGCGCGCCACCGCGGCGCACATGGCCTCGAGGTCGCGCACGTCGGCGACGACGGTGCTCACGCGCGTGCCGGCGGCCCGCACGAGACGCCCCGTCTCGTCGAGGTCCTCGGTGGTCGCGCCCGGGTAGGCGGTGGTCGTCAGGTCGGCGCAGAGGTCGACGGCGATGACGTCGGCGCCGTCGGCGGCGAGCCGGACCGCGTGCGAGCGCCCCTGGCCGCGGGCCGCGCCGGTGACGAGGGCGACCCGCCCGGCCAGGCCTCCGCCGCTCATCGGATCAGCGTCCCGGCGTCGACGGGCAGCACCGTGCCGGTCACGTAGCGGGCTCGGTCGCTCACGAGGAACGCGAGCGCCTCGGTGACGTCGATCGGGTCGATCCACGGCACCGGGAGCACGTTGAGGCTGCGGAACACGTCGACGACGTCGTCGCGGCCGGGTGCCGGGAGGTCGGGCCGGAACATCGCGTACGCCTCGGGCCAGTGGACCATCTCGGTGTCGACCGTGGTCGGGGCGAGGCAGTTGACGCGGATGCCGTGCGGGCCGAGCTCGGCCGACAGCGAGCGCATCAGGCCGATGACGCCGCTCTTCGACGCCGCGTAGTGCGCCATGTTCGGCGGCCCCTTCAGGCCGGCGGCCGAGCTCGTGATCACGACCACGCCGCCGCGCCCCTGCTCGATCATCGGCGCGAGCGCCGGCGCGACCGTGTTCCACGTGCCGGTCAGGTTGACCCCGACGACGTCGGCCCAGTCGTCGGGACCGATCTCCGTGGCCGGCTTCAGCTGGATCACCCCGGCGTTGGCGACCACGATGTCGATGCCGCCGAGGTCCTCGACCGCCGTGCGCGCCGCGCCCGCCATCGCCTCGGCGTCGCGCACGTCCGCCACCACCGCCCGCACCCGGGCGCCGGCGGCCTCGGCCAGGCGCACCGTCTCGTCGAGGTCGGCCGGGGTCGGCTGCCGGTACGGCACACGGGGAAGGTCGGCGCACACGTCGACGAGCACGAGGTCGGCGCCCATCTCCGCGAGCCGGCACGCGTGCGAGCGCCCCTGGCCGCGGGCGGCGCCCGTGACGATCGCGACGCGGCCGCGCAGCTCGCCGGGACGTGCGCCGTCCCGCTCGCCGCCCCGCTCGGCCTGTGGATCCCCCACGACGTCACCCCTTCCCGGCGCACGCTCCGGGTTCATGCTGTTTCGGTTGCGCTCGTCACGAAGATAACGCAGACTGGCGGGGTCCGCCAGCGGCACCTCGCATCACGTCGCGAGCCCGGGGGCACCGGAGGAGAGGAGACACGGTGGGTGCGAGGATCGGCAAGGAGTTCCTGGAGGGGCTGAAGGACGGTCGCGAGATCTGGCTCGGCGCGAGCCGGGTCGACGACGTCACCACCTGCCCCGACCTGGCCGGCGCCGCCCACTCGATGGCCGACCTGTTCGACCTGCAGTTCCGGCACGCGGACGACCTCCTGACGGTCGACGAGGCCTCGGGCGAGCAGGTCAACGTCACCCACGTCGTGCCCCGCTCGGCGGCCGACCTCGTGCGCCGCCGCGTCGCCCTCGAGCGCATCGCGCACCAGACCATCGGGCTGATGGGTCGCAGCCCCGACTACCTCAACGTCACCATGGCCGGCTTCGCCGGCCGCGCCGACGTGTGGTCCCGCAACGGCAACGAGCAGGGCGCCGAGAACCTGGTGCGCTTCCAGCGCCAGGCGATGCTGCGCGACTGGTCGATGACCCACGCGATCGTCAACCCGACGATCGACAAGCAGGTCCGCGAGGTCGACAGCGGGGGCGGCGAGATCGTGCTCCACCTGGTCGGTGAGACGCCGGACGCGTACGTGGTGCGGGGCGCGAGGGCGCTCGCCACGCTCGCGCCGTTCTCCGACGAGATGGTCGTCTACCCGGGCCAACCGCTCCCCCGCGACGCGACGTCGTACGCCCTGTCGTTCTCGATCCCGATGCGCACGCCGGGGCTGCGGATCCTGTGCCGCGACAGCTACGCCGCGGGTGGCGACCCGGTCGACCACCCGCTGTCGTCGCGCTTCGACGAGCAGGACGCGGTCGTCATCTTCGACGACGTGGAGGTGCCCAAGGAGCGGATGTTCCTCGTGGGCGACCCGGAGGTCTACAACAAGGCGATGACCACCGGGTGGGTGGCCAACATCATGCAGCAGACCACGATCCGGGCGCACACGAAGCTCCGCTTCGCGTGGGAGCTCGCCACCCGCATGTCGCAGGCCGTCGGCGCGGACTCGCCGGCGGTCAACGAGATGCTCGGCGAGCTCTGGTCGTACGCCGAGCTCACGCGCTGCGTCATCGAGGCGGCCGAGGCGGGTGCGCACGAGTGGGGCAACGGCGTGTGGTTCTGCGACGAGCGGCCGTTCCGGGCCATCCGGCCCACGTTGCCCCGGTGGTTCCCCCGGGTCAACGAGATCATCAAGCTGCTCGGCTCGCACAGCCTGCTCGCGACCCCGACGCGGTCGCAGCTGGAGGATCCGCAGCTGCGCCCCCTCATCGACCTGTACTACCAGGGAGCCGGGGACATGACGGCCGAGGAGCGGATCGCGATCTTCCGCACCGCGTGGGACTTCGTCGGCTCCGCGCTCGCCGGGCGCGGCGAGCTGTACGAGCGGTTCTACCTCGCGTCGTCGCAGCGGATGTACCAGGTGGCGCACGCGGCGTCGGTGCGCGAGGCGGACCTGTCGTTCGTCGACGGCGTCGTGCGGGGCGACCGGTGAGCTCGGCGCCGGGCCGGACCGCCGACGTCGCGGGGGTGGCCGTGCCGCTCGACCACCTCGTCGGCGGCGCGCGCACGCCGTCGCCCGACACGTTCGAGGTGCGCTCGCCGATCGACGGCTCGCTGCTCGGCCACGTCGCGCGGGGCGGGCCGGACGAGGTCGACGCGGCGGTCGCCGCCGCCCGCGCGGCGTTCCCGGCGTGGGCGGCCCTCGGCCCCGACGGGCGCGGCGAGCTGCTCGACCGCCTCGCCGCCGAGGTGCGGCGTCGCAACGACGACCTGGCGGCGGTCGAGACCGCCGACAACGGCTCGCTCCTGCTCGGCAACCTGAAGCGCGTGATCAAGCGGGGCGCGCACAACATCTCCTTCTTCTCGGACTGGGCCCGCCAGCTGGCGCACCCGACGATCACCGGCGACGAGACCGACGACCACGTCCACTACGACCCGGCCGGCGTCGCCGCGCTGGTCGTGCCGTGGAACGCGCCGTTCATGCTCGGCACGTGGAAGGTCGGCCCCGCGCTGGCCGCGGGGGACACGATCGTCGTCAAGCCGCCCGAGTGGGCGCCGCTCACGCTGTCGCTCCTCGGCGACCTCGCCGCCGAGGTCGGGATCCCCCCGGGCGTGATCAACGTCGTCCAGGGCATCGGCGAGGAGGCCGGCGCCGCGCTCGTGGCGCACCCCGACGTCGACCGCGTCAGCTTCACCGGCTCGCCCGAGACCGGGCGCGCGATCGCACGCGCCGCCGCGGCCCACCTCACGCCGTGCAGCTTCGAGCTCGGCGGGAAGTCGCCGTTCATCGTGTTCGCCGACGCCGACCTGGACGACGCGGCACGCACGATCTGCGGCCAGTTCATCAACGCCGGCCAGGTCTGCCTCGCCGGCACCCGGATGCTCGTCCACGCGTCGGTCGCCGACGACCTGCTCGGGCGGGTGCTCGCGCTGGCGCCGTCGTTCCCCCTCGGCGACCCGCGCGACCTCGCCACCCGCGTCGGGCCGCTCATCCACCCCGAGCACCACGCCCGCGTGAGCGGGTTCGTCGAGCGCGCGCTGGCCGGCGGCGCGACGGCCGTCATCGGCGGGGCGCCGAGCTCGTTCGGCGACCTGTGGTTCGAGCCGACGATCCTGGTCGACGTCGACCAGCGCAGCGAGATCGTCCAGCGAGAGGTCTTCGGACCGGTGCTGACGTGGCAGACCTTCGACGACGACGACGAGGTCGTCGCCCTCGCGAACGACACGGAGTACGGGCTCGCGGCCATGGTGTACACCGCCGACGAGGCGCGCGCCGATCGCATCAGCCGACGCCTCAGCGCCGGCACGGTGTGGGTCAACTGCTTCTTCGTCCGCAACCTCGCCTCGCCGTTCGGCGGCGTCGGCGAGTCCGGCGTGGGGCGCGAGGGCGGCACCTGGAGCTTCGACTTCTACAGCGACGTGAAGAACGTGTCCGTCAAGCGCGGCTCGTTCGGCTGAGGGGGATCGCATGGGGACCATCGTCGGAGCGGCGATCGTCGGGCACGTGCCGACGCTGATGATCGACGAAGCCGTCCGCCGCCGTCTCGGCGGCGGCGAGGACACGACGCTCGTGGCGGGCTTCGCCGCCCTCCGCGAGCGGCTCGACGCCGTCGGGACCGAGGCCCTCGTCATCGTCGACACCCACTGGTTCACCACGAGCGAGCACATCGTCGCGGGCGCGCCGCACCACCGGGGCACGTACACGAGCGAGGAGCTGCCGATGGTGATCCGCGACCTCGAGTTCGACTACCCGGGCGCGCCGGACCTCGCCGTCGCGATCCAGCAGCTCGGGCGGGCCCGCGGCCAGCGCGTCCTGAACGCCACCTCCGCCGCGCTCGCGCACCACTACCCGACGCTCAACGTCGTCCACCACCTGCGCTGGGACCGGCCCGTGCTGACCACGGGCGTGTGCCAGACCGCCGACGACCAGGACTTCCTCGCGTTCGGCGCGGTGGTCGGCGAGGCGATCCGCGCCGGCGACCAGCGGGTCGCGATCCTCGGCAGCGGCGGCATGTCGCACCGCTTCTGGCCGCTGCGGGAGTTCCTCGACCACGCGAGCTACGACCCGTCGCACGTGCGCACGCCCGAGGCGCGTGCGTTCGACGAGCGGCTCGTGTCGTGGATGCTCGAGGGGCGCCACGCGGACGTGATCGACGCCTGGCCCGAGTACCGGGGGTTCTCCCCCGAGGGCGGCTTCGGCCACTACCTCACCGTCGCCGGCGCCCTCGGCGGCCGGGACTGGCACGACCGCGGCGAGCAGCTGTCCGCGTACGAGAACTCCTACGGCACCGGCCAGGTCCACGTCTGGTTCCCGACCCGCACCGCCGCCCCCGACCACCCAGCGCAGGAGGACCCGTCATGACGTCCGGAACCCCGCCGCTCACCGGCTGGACGCTCCCCCAGAGCCCGTCGGGCACCGCGTCGCTCCTGCCGGCGCCGCCGTGGCACTACTCGGGTGAGGTGATCGCGGTCGACTACACCGCCGACCCGGCCCGGGTGGCCGAGCTGGTCCCCCCGGGCTTCGAGCCCGCGGGCGACGGCAGCTGCTCGTTCGTGTTCTGCGACTGGTCGAGCGCCGCCGACCACGACCCGCGGATCAAGGACGACCCGGCCAAGGGCCAGTACCGCGAGGCCTACCTCGTGCTCCACGGCAGCTTCGGCGCGAAGCGCGCCGGCCGCGTGCCGTTCATCTGGGTCGACAGCGACCTGTCGCTCGTGCGCGGCCTGATCCAGGGCTTCCCCAAGAAGCTCGGCGAGATCCACATGACGAGGCCGGTCGAGCTCGGCCGCGGCGGCTCGAAGAAGGCCCCGGGTGAGCGGTTCCGGGCCCACGTGTCGGCCATGGGGCGCCGGCTGGTCGACCTCACGGTGACGCTCGACGAGCCACGCGAGAGGACGTACCCGCGCGGCGTCGCCGCGCCGCTCGTGCACACCCGGCTGTGGCCGAGCATCGACCGCGAGGAGCCCGCCGTCCACGAGCTGGCGCGCGGGACGATCCAGGGCTTCGAGGTGGGGACCGTCTGGCACGGCGCGGCCGAGCTCGAGTTCGGCTCCTCGGAGCACGAGGAGATCGACCGCCTCGCCCCCGTCGCCACGGGCGACGGCTGGGTGCTGTCGATGGCCTTCAGCGTCACCGGCGGCAGCGTCGAGCCGCTCGGCGGGGAGGGCCGCGCGTGAGCGTGCTCGACGGGCCTCGCCGCGAGCGGCGCCGGATCCTGCTGGAGGGGGTGGCGCACTGGGTCGTGCCCGACGGCGAGGACCTGGTGCTCGGCGACGGCCGGCGGGTCGCCGAGGCGGGCGCCACGTACCTGCCGCCCGTCGACCCGACCAAGATCCTGTGCGTCCACCTCAACTACGAGAGCCGCCGGATCGAGTTCCAGCAACCGGAGCTCGTCACGCCGACGTACTTCCAGAAGCCCCTGACGGCGCTGAACTCGCACCGGGGCACGTTGTGCCGTCCGGCGGGCTGCCGCTACCTCAACTACGAAGGCGAGCTCGCCGCGGTGGTGGGCGCGCCGATGCGCAACGTCGCGCCGGTGGACGTCTGGGACCACCTCGCCGGGTTCGCCGCGTCGAACGACGTCGGCCTGCACGACTTCCGCGACACCGACGCCGGATCCATGCTGCGCGTGAAGGGCCAGGACGGCTTCTGCCCGATCGGGCCGGGCCTCGTGGCCGGCGTCGACGTCCGCACGAGCACGCTGCGGACGTTCGTCAACGGCGAGGTCGTGCAGGAGGGCGTGATCGGCGAGATGAACTTCGGCATCGACTACCTCCTCGCCGACCTGTGCCGCCACATCACGCTGCTGCCCGGCGACGTCGTGCTCACCGGGACCCCGGCGAACAGCCGCCCGCTCGACCTCGGCGACGTCGTCGAGGTGGACATCAGCGGGGTCGGTCGCGTCTCCAACACCGTCGTCGAGATCCCGGCACCGCCGCACGAGGTGGGCCACCAGCCGACCGACACGAAGACGGTCCGGGCGGTCGCGCTCGGCAGCGAGTACCGCCGGCTGCGCGACCTGCACCGGGGCGGCGCCGGCACCGATCCGGACCCGAGCTCGGCGTGAGCGGGGCGGCGGCGGCCGCCCCCGCGGGCATCGGCGAGGTGGGCGAGCGGGCCGACCTGGTCGCCGCGCTGGTCGAGCGAGCCGTCGCGACCATCCCCTTCTACGCCGCCCACCTCCGCGGCGCCCGCGCCGACGACCTCGCGGCGCTGCCGAGCTGCTCGAAGGAGGACCTGCGCGCGTGGGGGCACCGGCCCCTGGCGGCCACGGGCGACCGACCCGCCCGCTTCTGCGCCACGTCCGGCACGACGGGCGCCCGGATGCTGGTCGGGTTCTCGAGCGCGGACTGGGAGCGGCTGGGCGCCCAGCTCGGGCGCCGGGCCGCCGTCGTGGGCCTCGGGCCGGGCGACCTGCTCGCGAACACGCACGGGTACGGGTTGTGGATCGGGGGACCGTCGCTCGACCTGATGGCGGCGCGGGCGGGGGCCGCGCTCCTGCCGCTCGGGCCCGGCAGCGCCGACCAGCTCGTCACGTGGATGGAGCAGCTGCCGATCACGGCGATGTCGGCGACGCCGTCGTTCCTGCGCGTCCTCGCCGAGCGCGTCCGCGCCGCCGGCGTCGACACCAGCGCCTGGCGGCTGCGCCTCGGCCTCGTCGGCGGCGAGGGCGCGTCGATCGAGCTGCGCCGGGAGTGCGCCCGGTGGTTCGGCGACGCCTTCCGCTGGCAGGAGCTCTACGGCGCGAGCGAGGTCGGCGGGCCGACGCTCGGGTGGTCACCGCCGCACGACCCCCTCGCGGGCCGGCTGCTCGTCGACACGGAGGAGTTCGTCGTCGAGCTGCTCCACCCAGGGCGCGACGAACCGGTGGTCGACGGCGAGGTCGGCGAGATCACGGTGACGACCCCGCACCGCGAGGTCGACCCGCTCGTGCGCTACCGCACGCGCGACCTGACCGTGCGCGACACCTCGGCGGCGGACCCGTCCGGGTTCCCGGCGGTGCGCGCGCTCCTCGGCCGGGTCGACGATGCGATCAAGGTCCGCGGTGCGCTCGTCTACCCGGCGGCGATCGAGGCGGCGGTGGTCGGGGCGTGCGCCCCCGGCGCCGAGTGGCGGATCGTGGTCGAGCGCGAGCCGGGGCGCCACGACGTGCTGACCGTGGTCGTCGAGCACGACGAGCCCGACGCCGGCGGGCTCGCGGAACGCGTTCACGACCGGATCGGCGTGCGCACCGAGGTGCAGGTGGTGGCGCCGGGCTCGCTCCCCCGCTCCGACGGGAAGTCGGCGCGGGTCACCGACCTTCGCTGACGGGCCACGCCGCGGCGTCCGTGGGCGGGCGCACCGCGGCGGTGCTCGGGTTCACACGCGTGCGCTCGAGCGGGCGGCCACCGCGGCGGTGTACTCGAACGCCCGCTCCTCCAGCATCTCCCGCAGATCGCCGAAGAGCTGCGCCGCGTGCCGCCCGGGCCACTCCTCCGGCAGCAGCTCCGCCGGCAGGCCGGGGTCGAGGTAGGGGAACTTGCGCCACTCGTGCAGCGCCCGGGTGTACCAGCGGAACGCCTCGGCGCCCTCGACGGCGCGCCGGCGGCGGCGGAGCTGGTCGCGCACCGGTCGGTGATCGTCGAGGAAGGCCTGGTAGGAGGTCGCCAGCTGCTCGAGGTCCCACGAGTGGCGGACCAGCTCCGCCACGTCGCCGAGCCCGTGGTACGACGCGAGGAAGACGTCGGTGTAGTCCGCGAAGCCGAGGTGCTTGAGCGTCTGCGTCACGTCGTCCACGAGGCGCGCCGGGCCGATCCACAGCCCGCTCGACAGGTTCCCCATCCCGTGCCACATCAGCTTCGAGCGCAGCACGTGGCGCTTGTCGCGGTCGCTCTCCGGCATCGAGAAGCTGACGAGGACCCATCCGTCGCGCAGCGACGCGGGCTCCATCGAGGTGTAGATCCGCCGGTCGCCGTCGGCGAGGAGCGCGTCGGCCTCCGGCGTCGTGCGGTACCCGCGGACGCCGTCGCGCACCTCGGGCTTGAGCAGGCCCCGGCGCGTCATGCGCGACACCGCCGAGCGGACCGCCTGCTCGTCGACGTCGAGCAGCTCCATGAGGTCGACGAGCACCCCGACCGCGATCCACCCGTGGAACTGCGCGCTGTAGCGGCCGTAGACGTCGAGGATCAGCGACTTCGGCCGGCGGTTCCCGGCGGACGGCACCGCCTCGGACGACGGGGCGGACGTGGCGGTCGGCATCGCCGTCATGATCGCGCAGCGGGTTCGGCCGTGCGAGGTTCCGGTCCGTGCAGCACGCGCCCGAGCGCACGCGCCGCGGTCCGCACCGCCGGCCCGAACCGCTCCGGATCGAGCCGCTGCTGGGGACCGGTCACGGACAGCGCGGCGATGGGACGCTCGCCCGCGCCGAGCACGGCCGCGGCGACGCTCGCGTAGCCGACGACGGTCTCCTCCCGCTCGACGGACCACCCGGTGCGGCGCACCTGCTCGAGCTCGGCGCGCAGCACGTCGGCGACGACCACGGTCCGCGGCGTGACCCGCTCGAGGGGCCGTTCCAGGTAGGCCTCGACCTCGGCCGGGGGGAGGTGGGCGAGGATCGCCTTGCCGGTGGCCGTCGAGTGCAGCGGCATCCGCCCGGCGACGCGCGACGGCGTCCGGCCCGACGAGTGGCCGAGGAGCTTCTCGAGGTACAGCACGTGGCGGCCGTCGGGCGCGGCGAGGTGCACCGTCTCGCGCGACGCGACGTACAGGTCCTCGAGGAACGGCAGCGCCGCGTCGCGCAGCACCCGCGACCGCGGCACCTGCTGGCCGAGCTCGAAGAGCCGGACCGCGAGCCGGTAGCTCTCGTCGACCCGCTCGAGGAAGCCGTGCTCGACGAGCTGCCCCGCGAGCCGGTGGACCGTCGCCTTCGGCAGCCCCGCCCGGCGGGCCAGCTCCGACAGCCCGAGGGAGGGGTGTCGCACGTCGAACGCACCGAGCACCATGGACGTGCGGGCGACGATCGACACCTCACCGGCGCCTCGCGCCGTCCGCGGCGTCGGGCGGGTGGCGGCCTGCACGGGATCAGCCTACGCGGAACCGGTCGAGTCACCGGACCGGCGGGCGGGGCCCGCTGAGCGGGACGCGCGCGACGATCTGTCGATGATCGACCTCCGGCTGAGCGACACCCACGAGGAGATGCGCGACACGGTCCGGCGGTTCGCGGCCCGGGACGTGGCGCCCGTCGTCGCCGCGGCGGTTCGCGGCGACGGACACGTCGGGCGCGAGGAGTACCGCGCGATCGTCCGCGCCGCGGCGTCCTTCGGGCTGCACTCGATGCTCGTGCCCGAGGAGCACGGCGGCGCGGGGCGGACCTGCCTCGACAACGCCATCGTGCAGGAGGAGCTGGGCGCCGTCGACGTCGGGATCGCGTCCAGCCTGAACCTGCTCATGACGATGCCGAACATGGTCGTGGTCGGCGGCACCCCGGACCAGCGCAAGCGGTGGCTCCCCCGGCTGGTCGAGGGGGACGGCCACGTCCTCGCCGGCGCGCTCAACGAGCCCGGCGTCGCCGGCTCCGAGCTGTTCTGCCCGATCGACGACCCCGCGCTCGGGCTCCGCACGCGAGCGACGCGCGACGGCGACCGGTACGTGCTCGACGGGGCGAAGGCGGGGTGGGTCTCCAACGGCGGCGTCGCCGACACGTACCTCGTGTTCGCGCGCACCAGCCACGACGCCCCGGCCATGGCGACCACCTCCGCGTTCCTCGTCCCGGCCGGCACGCCGGGCCTGCGCGTCGGTCCCCGCACCGAGCTGCTCGGCATGCGCTCGGCCTGGCACGCCGAGGTCGTCCTCGACCAGGTGGTGGTACCGGCCGCGGACCGCCTCGGCGAGGAGGGCCGGGGACTCGAGCTGATGGGTGCCGCGTCGGCGGGCATGGCGGTCGGGCTGGCCGCCGGCTTCGTCGGCCTGGCACGTCGCGCCCTCGAGGGCAGCGTCGCGTGGTCGAACGAGCGCAGCAGCTGGGGCCGGCCCATCCGCCAGCACCAGGCCGTGTCGCTGAAGCTTGCCGACATGGCCGTCGACCTGCAGACCGCCCGGCTCCTGGTGTGGGACGCCGCGCTCGCGGTCGACCACGGCGACCCGGCGGCGATGTGGAAGGTGCCGGCGGCCAAGACGCACGCGGTGGACGTCGCCATCGCGAACGCCCAGCGGGCCGTCCAGCTGCACGGCGCCACCGGCGTCGCGAGCGGCGCCGGGCCCGAGCAGTGGCTGCGGGACGCCTGGACCGGCTACTCCTGCGACTTCACCCGCGACGTCCTGCGCCTGCAGCTCGCCGACACGCTCTGAGACCGCCGGCGCGCTCAGCCGGTGCCGGCGCGCCGGCTCACGAGGTCCAGCGCGACGTCGATGATCATGTCCTCCTGGCCGCCGACGAGGCGCCGGGCGCCGACCTCGACGAGGATGTCGCGGACGTCGATGCCGTACCGCTCGGACGCCGCCTCGGCGTGGCGGAGGAAGCTCGAGTACACCCCCGCGTGCCCGAGCGTCAGCGTCTCGCGGTCGACCTGCACGGGGCGGTCCTGCGTCGGGCGGACGAGCTCCTCGGCCGCGTCCTCGAGCGCGAAGAGGTCGCAGCCGTGGTCCCAGCCGAGGAGGTCGGCCACCGCCACGAACACCTCGAGCGGGGCGTTGCCCGCACCGGCGCCCTGCCCGGCGAGGGACGCGTCCACGCGGATCGCGCCGCACTCGACGGCGACCACCGAGTTGGCGACGCCGAGCGACAGGTTGTGGTGGGCGTGGATCCCGAGCTCGGTCTCCGGATGCAGCACCTCGCGGTAGGCGTGGAACCGGTCGCGCACCCCGTCCATCGTCAGCCGCCCGCCGGAGTCGACGACGTAGACGCAGTGGGCGCCGTAGGACTCCATCAGCTTCGCCTGCGCGGCGAGCTCGGCGGGCGGGCTCATGTGGCTCATCATGAGGAACCCGGCGACGTCCATCCCGAGGTCGCGGGCGACGGCGATGTGCTGGCGCGAGATGTCGGCCTCGGTGCAGTGCGTGGCGATGCGGACGGACCGCACGCCGAGGTCGTGGGCTCGGCGCAGGTCGTCGGCGGTGCCGATGCCGGGCAGCAGCAGGGTCGCCAGCGTCGCGCGCTCGAGCACGTCGGCCGCCTCGGCCAGCCACTCCCAGTCGGTGTGCGCGCCGAAGCCGTAGTTGAACGAGGACCCGGCGAGGCCGTCGCCGTGGGCCACCTCGATCGAGGCGACCCCGGCGCGGTCGAGGGCGCGGGCGATCTCGCGCACCTCGGTCAGGGTGTACCGGTGCCGGATCGCGTGCATGCCGTCGCGCAGCGTGACGTCCTGGACGTAGAGCCGCCCCCCGGGCACCCGGGCGTCGGGCAGGAGCGCGCTCACGTCGCGCTCCGGGCGCCGGCTGCCAGCACGAGGGACTCGGCGGTGCGCAGCGCGGCCGACGTCATGATGTCGAGGTTGCCGGCGTAGTTCGGCAGGTAGTGCGCGGCGCCCTCCACCTCGAGCAGCACGCTGACCTTCAGCCCGACGTACTTGCGGTCGAGGTCCGGGATGCGCAGCGGGTCGTCCGCGGTGATCTCCTGCACCTGGACCGGCTGCTTCAACCGGTAGCCCGGCACGTACTCGGCCACCGCCGCCACCATCTCCTCGACGGCGCGGACGATCAGCTCCGGCTCGGCGGTCGCCGTGAGGCAGAACACCGTGTCGCGCATCACGATCGGTGGCTCCGCCGGGTTGAGGACGATGATCGCCTTGCCCCGCTCGGCGCCGCCCACCACCTCGAGGCCACGCGCCGTGGTCTCGGTGAACTCGTCGATGTTGGCGCGGGTGCCCGGTCCCGCCGAGCGCGACGCGATCGACGCCACGATCTCCGCGTAGGGCACGTGCACGACGCGCGAGATGGCCGCGACGATCGGGATCGTGGCCTGCCCGCCGCAGGTGACCATGTTGACGTCGCGCTCAGCGAGGTGCTCGTCCAGGTTCACCGACGGCACCACGAAGGGTCCGACCGCAGCGGGCGTGAGGTCGATCATCCGGACGTCGTAGGGCGCCAGCACCTCGGCGTTGCGGCGGTGCGCGGCGGCCGACGTGGCGTCGAAGACGACGCGGATCTCGTCGAAGCCCTCCATCGCCACCAGTCCCTCGACCCCGTCCGACGTCGTCGGCACGCCGAGGCGCGCCGCCCGGGCGAGCCCGTCGGAGTCGGGGTCGATGCCGACCATCGAGCCCATCTCCAGCACCTTCGACAGTCGCTTGACCTTGATCATCAGGTCGGTGCCGATGTTGCCGGACCCGATGATCGCCACCTTGGTCGCCATCACCCCTCACCTCCTGCCGTCGCCGGCGTCGAGAACCGCGCGCTCACCGAGCCGAGGCCGGTGATCGTGGCCGTGACCTCGTCGCCGGGGGCGACCGGCGCCATCGGCCCGAGCGCGCCCGTGAGCACCACGCCGCCGGCACGCAGCGGGGTGCCGGCGTGCGACATGGTGTCGGCCAGCCACCGCGCCGCGAGCAGCGGGTTGCCGAGGCAGGCCGAGCCGCGGCCGGAGGAGCGCTGCTCGCCCCCGACCGACATCGACATCTCCACCGCCGCCAGGTCCAGCCCGGTGATCGGCACGGGGACCGTGCCGAGCACGAACCGACCCGAGGACGCGTTGTCGGCGACGGTGTCGACGAACGTGATGTCCCAGCCGGCGATGCGCGAACCGACCACCTCGAGCGCGGGCAGGACGTAGTCGATCGCGCTCAGGACGTCGGCGACGGTGTGGGTGCCGAGGTCGAGGTCCCGCGAGAGCACGAGCGCCACCTCCGCTTCGACCTTCGGCTGCATGAGCAGATCGAAGGGCACCTCCTCGCCGCTGCCGTGGGCCAGCTCGGCGAACAGGAGCCCGAAGTCGGGCCGGTCGACGCCGAGCTGGCGCTGCACGGCCGGCGACGTGAGCCCGATCTTGTGGCCGCAGACCCGCCAGCCGCGCTCGCGCCGGAGCCGGTCGGTGTTGACGGTGGCGACGGCGTAGGCGGTCTCCACGTCGTCGGCCGCGACGAGGTCGCGCACGGGCGCGCACGGCACGCCGGTCTCGGCCGCCTGCCACAGGCGCGCCGCGGCCTCCTCGACCACGCTCACGACGAGGTCCGGACGTTGTGCGCGTCGAGGAACTCGACGGCCATCGCGTCGTAGCGCTCGGCGTGCTCGTGCTGGGGCCAGTGGCCGCAGCGCTCGTAGAGCTCGAGCCGGCTCCCCGGGATGTGCTGCTGCATCAGCCGCGCCTCCGGCACGTCGCCGAACGGGTTCTCCATGCCCCAGATGATCAGCGTGGGGACCGACCCGAGACGGGCGAGGCGGTCCTCGCGCAGGAGGTTGCGCTGGCGGGTCGCCATGTCCTGCAGGCACAGCAGGTGGTCGATGTTCGCGACGAAGTCGGGCTGGTGGTAGATCCGGTGGCGGACCTGCACCAGCTCCTCCGACACGTCCTTCGCGGGGTCGTGCATCAGCAGGTGCAGGCGCTGGCGGGTCAGCTCGACGTCTTCCTCGCTCACCGCCCGCCGCGTCGAGGTGCGGATCCGCTCCATCACCTCGGGGTTGGCCTTCGTGCCGCCGGCGGCGATGAGCTGCAGGCTGATCACGCGCTCGGGGTGCTCCGACGCGAACCAGGCGCCGACCCAGCCGCCGAGCGACTCCCCCGCGATGTTCACGCGGTCGAGCCCGCAGGCGTCGAGGTACGCGGTCAGGTGCTCGACGTAGCGCGGGATCTCGTAGTCGTAGTCGGGCTTGCCCGTGTAGCCGTGGCCGAGCATGTCGATGGCGTGGCAGCGGTAGCCGGCGGCGACGTGGGCGGCGATGTTGCGGGTGAACGCCTCGAGGTGCCCGCTGGTGCCGTGGAGGAAGACGACGGCCGGCCCGTCGGGCGGGCCGGCCTGGAGGCTGCGGGTGGGCACGCCGCCGGCGTCCACCCACGACACCGAGAACGCGACCCCGGTGAGGTCGAGCCAGGCCGTGGAGGGCGAGCCGCCCGGACGGGGCGCGCCGGCGGATGCGTCGGGCGGGGTGCCGGTCGAGGTGGTGGCGGTCATGGCGAGCGCGTCTCCTGGCTGGTCGGGATCGGGGTCGGGGTGATCGTCGGGACGGCGGGCGCGTCGACCACGGCGACGCCCATGCCGGTGAGCCACTCGGGCATCGGCGAGTAGCACAGCGTGCGCGCCGGGGCGAACCCGCACGCCGCCGCCGCCGCGATCCAGCAGCGCAGCTCGGCGGCGCCGTTGCCGGCGACCTGCTCGAGCGTCCCCTGGTACTGGACGAGGTCGCGGCCGTCGCCGCGGGCGAGGGTCGCGAGGACGTCGTGGTCGAAGTCCTCCGCCAGGCGCGCCGGCGCGCCGACGACGATGCTGCGCCGGCGGGGCTCGTACTCGGCCCACCGGTCGCGGCCGTCGACCCACGACGTGACGAGGTACTCGTCGTCGTCGCTCGCGGGTCGGCGCCAGTCGGGGAACGGCAGCTGGTGCGAGAGGCCGCCCGACCCGACGACCGCCACCCGCCGCGCGCCGCCGTGGGCGGCGATCGCGGCGCCGACGACGGCGCCGAGGTCGGCGCAGCGCTGCAGGCGCGCGAGGGGCGGCGCCAGGCAGTTGACGACGACCGGCACGACCGGCATGCCCTCCGGCAGCACCCACTGGACGGCGTGCGTGATGCCGTGGTCGATCTGCAGGCGGGCGGAGATGGCGGGGTCGAACCCGGCGGCGACCATCGCGTCCAGGATCGCGTGGGCGAGCGCCGGGTCGGTGGGCAACGGCCCGGAGGGCGTGCCGTGCTCACCGACGCCGGCGACGTCACCGACGCCGACCGTGAAGGTCGGCATGAGGTCGAGCCACAGGCCACGGAAGTGGTTGGGCCCGACGACCACGGCGACCTCGGCCCCCGAGGCCTCGATCGCGCGGCGTGCCTCGCCCAGCGCGTCGCGGAAGCGGTGCGCCCGCTCGAGGTGGTCGACCTCGTCCCAGCGCGTGTTCATGAGCGTCGTGTGGGAGGCCAGCACGCCGACCGCGACCGCGCTCACGGCCGGACCCCCCGGAGCTCCGCGCACGACGTGGCCGCCACGGCGAGGCGCACCAGGTACCGCGTGAGCGTCACGAGCGCGTCGACGTCGACGGTGTTCATCCCGGCGGCGAAGCCGAGCGGCCGCCCTCCATCGGTCGACTTCGGGAGACCGACCCGCACGGTCGGGATGCCCCGGTGGCGCAGGATGTTGGCGTCGGTCGCCCCGCTCGTGCGGGTGGCCGCCTCGTGGCGCCCGCCTGTCTCGGCCTCCCACGCGGCGACGGCCGCACGGGTGATGGGGTGGTCGGGCGGCGTCCGGCTGCCGGGGATGCCGACCGCCAGGCGGACGTCCACCTGCAGGCCGGGGTCCTTCGCCCGGAGGTCGTCGAGCTCGGCGTCGAGCTCGCGGCAGGCCTCGAGCGGCGTCTGCTCCGGGGTGAGGCGCAGGTCGACGCGCAGCCGCGCGGTGGCGGGCGTGAACGCCGCCATGTCCCACCACCCGCCGTCGATCGCGGCGACGATCGCCTGCGGCTCGACGTGACCGCTGCGGTGGCGCGCGGCGCGGGCGGCGAACCGCTCCTCCAGGAACGCGACGACGGTGGCCGCGTCCGCCAGCGGGTTGCGGTACGGCAGGAGGTGGCGAGCGCCGACGTAGGTGTGCGTTCCGTGCACCGTGACGTCGCACCACGCGAGGCCGACCTCCTCCCACGAGACCGCCCACCCGGACTTCGCGATCACGGCCGCGTCGGTCCACACGCCCTGCTCGATCAGGAACGAGCACCCGACCCCGTGGCCGACGTGCCGGCGGCGCACGACGCCGTCGGGGTCGGCGACGCCGTTGGTGGGCATGCCGCCCGCGCCGAACGCGGCGACCAGGTCGCCGTCGAGGGGGATCCCGGCGGCGGCGACGGCGAGGGTGGCGCCGAGGACGCACGCGGCGTGGCCCTTGGGGTTCATCGCGCCGAGCCCGACGACCCGCCCGCCCGACACCTGCGCCCGCGCCACCAGGTGGTCGTCCATCTCCGTCGCCACCCGCGGCAGGTCGCGGCCGGGGTCGCCGGTGGTCATCGTGTCGATCGGCGCGTAGAGCATGAGCGACGCGCCCGCCGCGGCGCCCGCGTCGCGAGCGGCGGGCAGCCGCCCCCACGCGTTGGCCTGCCGATCGTCGAGCGCCTGCACGTGCGCCTCCGCACCGCCCTCGCGCATCAGCCGCGCGAGAACCTCCGCGAGCGGGCGCTCGTCACCGGTGGGCGACGGGACGTCGACGAGCGCGCGGCACAGCTCGACCAGGCGGTCGGGGTCGATCGCGGCCTGCGCACGGCGCACCCGCTCGTCGACGTCGTCAGTCGCCACCGCGCGCCTCCGGGGCGCGTCGCGGCGCCGGCGGCGCACCCATCCACGTGCCGGTGGTGGCCGTGAGGAGGTCGACGAGCGCCGACCGCCCCCGCCGGGTGCCGAGGAGGCCCGCGACGGCGGCGAGGGCGCCCGCCACGAGGCGCGTGCGGTGCGACGGGCGGTCAGCGCTCATGCTGTTGCTCCAGGAAGCCGGTGACGACCGTGTAGTAGTCCCACGGCCGCTCCTCCTGCAGGTGGTGCGATGCGCGGTCCATGACGTACAGCTGCCCGTGGGGCACCATGTTCGCGAGCATCAGCGCGTAGTCCGGCGTCAGGAACGCGTCGTGCATCCCCCAGCAGAACAGCGTGGGGCAGGCGATGCGGCGCAGGTGCCCCTCGAGGTCCTGCCACTCGCCGCGCAGGTCGTCGCTGCTCGCCGCCAGGCGCATCTCGTCCGGGTCGAGGCTGTGGCGGTGGCGGGCCTCGACGGTCGCCTCCGGGATCTTCGACTCGTCGTACCACTCGAGGTCGGCGATGAGGCGGCGCATCTTGTCGAGCGTGGGTCCCTCGCCGCCGAAGTAGGCGTCCCGGGCGCGCCGGCCGCGCCGGGCGCCCTCCGGCAGCGGGGCGAGCGGGCCGTAGAAGACGGGCATCGACCCGGTGATGGCCATCGCGCGCACGCGCTGCGGGTGCTCGGCCGCGAGCGCGATCGCCACGGTGCCGCCCCACGAGTTGCACACGAGGTCGACCCGCTCGAGGCCCAGCGCGTCGAGCAGGGACGCCATCGACCCGGCGAGGTGGCTCCAGCGGGGTCCGTCGATCGCGTGCTTGTCGGAGCGCCCGTACTGGAGCAGGTCGACGAGGTGGACCGGCCGGTCCTGCGCGAACAGCGGCGCCACGGGCCCGAAGTCGGTCCACCCGGTGCAGCCGGGGCCACCGCCGTGGAGGAACACGGCGGGGACGCCGGGCCGCTCCGCGCCGAGGGAGACGACGTGGTACCCCGTGCCGTCCGCGGTGACGACGCGGCGACCCTCCGGCTCCGGCTCGATCGGGAACGGCTGGACGAGGGGCTCCGGTCGGGCCGCCACGGTCAGGCCTCCGCCGCGGCGGCCGACGGCGCGGGAGCCGCCGCACCCGAGGCGTCGGCGGGCGGCGGGTCGAAGGGGTTGCCGGCCTCGACGAGGCGGCGCCACTCGAGCAGCGAGACGTCGGGGCGGTAGAGCCGCTCGGGCGGCGCGTCGGTCTCGGCCACCATCCAGTGGTCCTGCCCGGAGAACTGGCCGTGGAACAGCCAGCGGATGCCGAACAGGTAGCGGACGTAGAACCACAGGCGGTCGAGGCCGGTCTTGAACTGGACCATCACGCCGACGTACTTCGTGCGCCCCGGCCCGATCGGGACGTAGAACTCGTAGTGGATGAACTGCGGGTAGGCGATCCGCAGCACGCCGGGCACCGACAGCGAGGCGAACCCCGGGAACCCCTTCGACGCGATGTACGGGTCCGGCTTCGTGCTGCCGCCGGTGTTGCCGAGGAACTTGCCCTGCTGCTGCTTCGGCTTGATCTTCCACCAGCGGCGGTTGGTCCAGGTGCCGAGGCCGGGGAACTCGGCGTCCCAGTGCCGCTCGTCCTCGATGCGGTAGATCCAGCGCCCGTGCTGCTCGATGTGGACCTTGTTCCACGCCGGCATCATCTTGAAGGTCCGCCACAGCGACGTGCGGTGGAGGTACTTGGCGTGGCCCTCGTCGAAGCCGTTCTCGGCGTAGAGGCGGTAGTCGCCGCTGCGGTCCTCGATCCGCCCGCCGATCGCCATCGGGGGCGCGTCGACGAGCTCCTCGGGGAGCTGGTCGTCGAGCGGGTGCGGGTCGCGGTCGCCGACGAAGACCCACACGAGCCCGAGGCGCTCCTCGCACGGGTACGTCTGCACCGACACCTTGCCGCACATGGGCGAGTCCGGCCCGTCCGTGATCACGGCCACGAGCTCGCCGTCGTCGAGGCGGAAGGTCCAGCCGTGGTACGGGCAGCTGACGGTGCCGGGGAAGTGGCTGGTGCCCTGCGACAGGCGCACGCCGCGGTGCGGGCACCGGTCGCGCAGCGCGTGGACGCGGCCGTCGGGGCCACGCTGGAGCACGAGCGGCTCGCCGCACAGCTCCAGGGCCTGCGGCCGCTCGTGCACCCGGCTGGACCACTGCACCGGGTACCAGTAGTCCCGCAGCCCGGCGTCGGCGCCGTCGTAGGTCGGCCAGCTCGACCAGTCGGCACGACCGAGCGAGCGCTTCGGGTCCTCGCCGGACGCGGCGCGGCGGGTCCGGCGCTGCAGGCGCTCCGACAGGGCGACGCTCGTGCTCTCGGCGGTCATCGGTGACGCTCCCTCCCACGCGGCGGCGCGGTCGCCACGTGCCCGTCGAGGCTCGCGCCCGCGGGCCGGGGGTGCGAGCGGAGCGGTCGACTCACCGGACCGGATCGCGCCGAGCTGGCGTCAACGGCCCAGCTGGCGCCACATCGACGCCATGTCCTCGACGTGCCAGATCTCCTTGATCCGGCCCTCCACCACGCGAGCGACGTCGATCCCGGAGAACTCGACCCGCCGGCCGGTGGCCGGCACGCCCTCCAGGTCGCCGGTGTGCGTCGCACGGAACGTCCAGACGTCGACGCCGTGGTCGCCGTCGGCGAGCGTGCGGTGCAGCTCCATCTCCTGGTCCGGGAAGGCGTGGTGGAACGCGCTGAGCACGTCGCGGAGCCCGTCGTGGCCGGGGCGCTGCCCCGGCACCGGGTTGTGGTCGATCACGTCCGGCCAGTACAGCTCCGGGATGAGCGACTGGTCGCCCCTCGCGAACAGCTCGACGATGTTGCGCCGCATCAGCTCGCGGATCTCCTCGGGCGGGTCAGGGCGTGACGACATCGCCCGACGGTAGCCGGGGCGGCGGGAGCGGCGGCGGGGCTAGCGTGAGCGTGCCACGCGGGCGTGGCGGAACCGGCAGACGCGCAGGGTTTAGGTCCCTGTTCCGAGAGGAGTGAGGGTTCGACCCCCTCCGCCCGCACCACCTCCCCGCGCCGCTGCTGCGGCTACCGTGCCGCCCGATGCGCGTCGAGGACCTCCCCACGCCGGCGCTGCTCGTCGACGTCGACGCCCTCGAGCACAACCTGGCCGTGATGGCCGCCGCGCTGCCGGGACCGGCGCTGCGCCCCCACGTCAAGGCGCACAAGTGCACCGCGCTCGCCGCCGCGCAGGCCGCGCACGGCCACCGCGGCTTCACCTGCGCGACCCCACGCGAGGTGCTCGGCATGGCCGCCGCCGGCCTCGGCCACGACCTCCTGCTCGCGAACGAGTGCGTCGATGCGCGCCGGCTCGCCGATCTCGCCGCGGCGGGCTCGACGGCCAGGATCACCGTCGCCGTCGACTCCCCCGAGACCGTGGCGGCCGCCGCGGCCGCCGGGATCCGGGAGGTGCTCGTCGACGTCGACGTCGGCCTCCCCCGCTGCGGCTGCCCACCCGAGGACGCCGGGCGGATCGCGGACCTCGCCCGCCGCTCGGGCATGGAGGTCCGGGGCGTGATGGGCTACGAGGGCCACCTGATGGTGGCCGATGACCGCGAGCGCCAGCGAGCGCGCGTCGAGGAGGCGATGGCGCTCCTCCTCGATGCCCACGAGCGGGTCGGCGGCGACGTCGTGAGCGCGGGCGGCACCGGCACCCACGACCTCCACCGCGTCGTGCCGGGCGGCGCCGGCACGGTGACGGAGGTGCAGGCGGGCAGCTACGCGCTGATGGACAGCCACTACGCGCAGCTCGGGCAGCCCTTCCGCCAGGCGTGCCACGTGCTCGGCACGGTCGTGTCGTCAGGGCCGCAGCGGGCCGTGGCCGACGTCGGCCTCAAGGCCCTCGGGATGGACCACGGGAACCCCGGCATCAAGGGCGCCCGCGTCTGGTTCTACAGCGACGAGCACGTGACGTTCTCCTGCACGGGCGGCGACGGCGCGCCGGCCCCGCCGCCCGTCGGCAGCCGCGTGCGCGTGGTCCCGGCCCACATCGACCCGACCGTGGCGATGCACGCGACCGCGTGGGTGGTCTGCGGCGACGAGGTCGTCGACCGGTGGCCGGTCGACCTGCGGGGCTGGTGACGCGCGCCGTCGAGCTGCTCGGGTGGGCCGTGACGGCCTGCGCGGGGCTGCTCGCGCTGACGCAGGCGTTCGGCATCGGCGGGCTGCCGGTGCTGTACGTGCTGCAGGCCCTCACCCCGGTGCTGCTGCTGCCGGCGGTGCCCCTCGCGGTCGCGGCCGCCGCCACCGGACGGCTCGGCCTCGCGGCCACGAACGCCCTCGTCGCCACGGCCCTGGTCGTGCTCGTGGCACCCGCGGTGATCGCGGTCGACGCACCCGTGCCCCCGCCCGGCACGCCGAGCCTGCGCGTCGCCCACTCGAACGTGTACTACCGCAGCCGCGAGCCCGACGCCGCAGCGGCGACGCTGCTCGGGATGGACGCCGACGTCCTCGCGGTGACGGAGTACACCCCGAGGCTCGCCGCCGCGCTCGCGGCCCGGGGAGCCGCGGCGGCGTACCCGCACCGCGTGGAGGTGCCGTCGTGGGACGCGAGCGGCGTCGCGCTCCACAGCCGCCACCCGATCGTCGAGGTGATCTCGACCTCCATCGGCACCCGGCCGGGCCTCGACGTGGTGATCGACGCGGACGGCACGCGCGTGCACGTCCTCGTCGTGCACCCCGTGCCCGCCACGCGCCGGCGGACCATGCAGCGCTGGGCCGCCGACCTCGCGGAGATCGGCCGGGTCGCGCTCGCCCGCGACCTGCCGGTGCTCCTCGTCGGCGACTTCAACGCCGCGCGCTGGCACCCGGAGTTCCGCCGCCTCCTCCGGCGCGGGTTCCGCGACGCGCACGAGTCGCTCGGCCGAGGTCTGGCTCGCTCGTGGCCGCTCGGGCGCCGGATCCCGCCGTTCGTCCGCATCGACCACGCGCTCGTCTCGGGGGCCGTCCTCCCCGTGCGGATCGCGGACGTCGTCGTGCCCGGCAGCGACCACGTCGCCTTCGTCGTCGACGTCGCGCTCAGCCCGCCGTCAGTCGCCTGACGAGCTCCCGCAGCGCCCGCCCGCGATGGGAGACGGCGTGCTTGTCGTCCTCCGACATCTCGGCGAAGGTCCGCCCGTCGCCGTCGTCCGGCACGAACACCGCGTCGTAGCCGAAGCCGCGCGCGCCCCGCTCGTGCGGCGCGATCACGCCGTCGCACGCCCCCTCCGCCACCACCTCTCGCCCGTCGGGCCACGCGACGACGACGACCGTGCGGAACCGCGCCCGGCGGTCGGCGGTGCCGGTGAGGCGCTGCAGGAGCAGCCGCCGGTTCGCCGCGTCGTCCGGCGGCTCACCCGCGAAGCGCGCCGAGCGGACCCCCGGCTCCCCGCCGAGCGCCGCGACCTCGAGCCCGGTGTCGTCCGCGACGGCGGGCGACCCGCTGGCCGCCGCGATCGCCTGCGCCTTGAGGCGGGCGTTGCCCTCGAGCGTCGGCGCGTCCTCGACGACGTCCGGCACCCCCGCCGGGCGCGCCACCAGGTCCACGGCGCCGCTCGCGCCGAGGATCGCGGCGATCTCGGCCACCTTCGCCGGGTTCGCGGAGGCGCAGACGAGGCGGAGCCCTCCCACCTCGTCAGCGCCCGATGGGCCGCGGCGGCGGGGGCTCCGCGAGCAGCTGCGCCTGCAGGTCCATGATCGTGCGGATGCCGCCGCTCGCGAGCTCGAGCAGCTCGTCCAGGCGGCTGCGGCTGAACGGCGCGCCCTCCGCCGTGCCCTGGACCTCGACGAAGTCGGGCTCGGCGCCGTCGAGGTGGCGCAGCATGACGACGTTCATGTCCACCTCCGCCGCGCTGTCCTCGACGTAGGGCAGGTCGAGCACCGGCACCCCCGCGACCACCCCGACGCTGACGGCGGCGCAGGCGGAGTGCAGCGGGTGGCTGCGCAGCCCGCGCTGGGCGGTCAGGCGGGTGAGCGCGTCGTGGAGCGCGAGGTAGCCGCCGCAGATGCTGGCCGTGCGGGTGCCGCCGTCGGCCTGCAGGACGTCGCAGTCCACGACGACCTGGCGCTCCCCCAGGGCCCGCATGTCGCACGCCGCCCGCAGCGACCGGCCGATGAGCCGCTGGATCTCGACCGTGCGACCGCTCTGCTTGCCCTTGGCGGCCTCGCGGTCGACCCGCTCGGGCGAGGACCCGGGCAGCATCGAGTACTCGGCGGTGACCCAGCCCTTCCCGCTGCCCTTCATCCACCGCGGCACGTCCTCGTCCACGCTCGCCGTGCACAGCACGCGGGTCCGGCCGAAGGCGACCAGCGCGCTGCCGGCCGCCATCTCCGTGAAGTCGCGCTCGAAGGTCAGGGTGCGCAGCTCGTCGGCGGCTCGCCCGTCGGGTCGTGTCATGGTCGTGGCTCCGATGTGGTGGGTGGACGTGCGCCCGCGCGGACGGGCGCCGGGTGCCAGCGCTCGGCGCCGCGCAGCTCGGGCCCGAGGAGGCGGCCGCCGAGGTCGGCGAACCACGCGATGTCGCCGCTCGACAGGAACCGGCGCCGCGGCGGCGTCCCGTCGCTCGGGCGCAGCAGCCCGAGGCGCTGGAGCTCGGTCCGTGCGACGAACGCGGTCTCGTCCGCGCTCGACACGAGCGTCACCTGGGGACCCATCACGTCGGCGATGACGCGGGCGAGGTAGGGGTAGTGCGTGCAGCCGAGGAGCAGGGCGTCGACGTGCGCCTCGCGCACGGGGGCGAGCAGCCGCTCCGCGAGGATCGTGATCTCGTCGCCGGAGGTCTGGCCGCGCTCCACGAACTCGACGAACCCCGGGCACGCGGCAGCGGTCAGCCGGACCGGGCGGCCCGAGGTGGCGACCGCACGCTCGTAGGCGCCGGAGCCGATGGTGCCGACGGTGCCGATGACGCCGATGCTGCCGCTGCGGCTGGTGCGCACCAGCGCGTCGGCCCCCGGCTGGACCACGTCGATCACGGGCACGGGCAGCTCGGCGCGCAGGTCGTCGAGCGCCGCCGCGGATGCGGTGTTGCACGCGACCACGACCGCCTTGGCGCCGTGGTCCTCGACCAGGCTCCAGCCGAGCTCCAGGGCGAACCCGCGCACCTCGGCCTGCGCGCGGGGCCCGTAGGGGTACCGCCCGGTGTCGCCGACGTACACGAGGTGCTCGTGGGGCAGGAGGTCGATCAGGGCCCGCGCGACGGTGAGGCCGCCGAAGCCGCTGTCGAACATCCCGATCGGGCGATCCATACGGGCGGCAGGCTACGAGGTGGACGCCCTCGGGCGCCGCCACCGGGCACGGCCCGGCGGGCGCTCAGGCGGCGCCGATGAGGCGCCCCGACACGACGATGCGGTACCTGGTCGACCCGGGCGGGTGGCAGGCGACGAGCGTGGCGGTCACGGGGCCGGAGCGCACCACGAGGTCGAGCAGCACCTTGGGCCACGGCTCGATCACGGCCGTCTGCGTCACGAGGTACCGGTACTGGTGGCCGTCCGCGCCGACCACGACGAAGACGCTCCCCACGCGGAGCCGGTCGAGGTGCCGGAAGACCCCACCGGCGCTGGTGCGGTGGGCGAAGAAGATGTTGTGCTCCGGGACGCCGAGGCCGCCCTCCCCCGCGTAGAGCCCCGCCAGGCCCCGATCGACCACCGTGTCGATGTCGGCGCCGTAGCCGACGCCGGCGTTGACGACGCCGGGCGCGTAGATCTGCGTCGCCCAGGTCGGGCCGAACGTGGGGTTGGGCGCGACCGCGCCGCTCGCGTCGGGCGCGCCGAGGTACCAGCCGGTGACGTCGACGATCATCTGCGTGCCGGACTGCGTGTAGAGCGACACCCCGCGGGTGCCGAGGCGGACCGTCGCGTGGTTCGAGATGATCTGCTCGAACGCCATCACGTTGAGGTTCGCCGCGAGGGGGCGCGGCACGCCGGCGGGGAAGGCGGTGACGAAGCCGATGTCGAGCGGCTCCGCGATCGCGATGTTCATCGCCACGGCGGCCGCGGCGACGGGCGCGTACGTCGGGAACTCGATCGTGGTGCCGCCCCAGGGCGCGATGGCGTACGTGGCGCGCGTGTCGAGCACCCGGAACGGGTTCGTCGGGACGAACAGCCCGTCGGTCGAGGGCGGCGACGTCTCGCCGGTGTAGTAGCCGACCACGTCGACGACGAGGTGCCCGCCCGACTGGCTGAACACCTCGATCGCCCTCGGGCCCGGTTCGAGGCGCACGATCGCCTGCGCGTTGCGCGTCTGCGCCGGCGCGTCGATGTTCAGGCTGCTGGTGAACGGGCGGGGGATCCCCGCCGGGTAGGCGGTCCAGTACCCCGCCGCGGCGGTCTCGGTGGCCGCCAGGTTGACGACGACCGCGGTCGCGTCCGCGGGCACGCCGACCTGGCCGACGCCCACGTGCTGCGTGCCGCCCGGGCCGAGGGGCACGCCGGCGGTGCGCGTGTCGGTGGCACGCCGCGCCCCGCCGGGGAACGTCACGAGCCGCCCGGCGCGCACCTCGCCGGGCGCGGCCCGGTACGCGCCCTGGACGTCGACGACGAGGTCCATCGCCACGTTGGTGTAGAGGTCGACCGCGCCGTCGGGTCCGAGGCGGACGGTGGCGAGGTTCGCGACGATCCGCCCGGGGACGTCGACGTTGAGGCTCGACGCGAGCGGGAGCGGGCTGCCCGACGGGAACGCCGTGACGAACCCCGCGGCGACCGCGCCCACGCTCGCGATGTTCAAGACGGCGGAGGTGGCGCCCGGCTGGATGCCGGCTCGCCCCGTGACCTGCACGCGGATGTGCGTCGGCCCGACGCGCGTGAACCCGGTCGCGCCGCCCTCGGCGCGCGTGTCCGCCAGGCGGGCGGGGGTCACCGCGACGTAGCTGGAGGCTCCGGCGGGCGGGGCCGCGGCGGCCCGCGCCGGCGGTGCCGCGGCCGTGGGGAGCGCGGCGGCGAGGACGACGACGGCGGCCACGAGCGCCCGGTGACGACCTCCCACGATGCGCTCCTCCCCCGGCCTCGCCGCCGACCGGCCCGGCCGGGGGCCGATGCCGGGACGAGGCTAGCCCGCGTCGGTCGCGGGTACCGTCGCCGTCGATGCCGCCCCAGGAGCCGCTCCCACCTCCGCCACCGCCGCCCGGCACGCTGGCAGGCGCGGCCCCGCCACCACCGCCACCGCCACCGCCGGCATCGCCGCCGGCATCGGCGACGGCGCCCACCGCCCGGCCGGCGGCGGGCGTGGAGCGGCGGGGATCGCCGTCGCTGTGGGCCGCCGTCGTGGCGTCGCTGGTGGGCGTCCTCGGGTCGTTCCTCCCGTGGGCGCAGGTGAGCGTGCTGTTCGTCCGCGTCGACGTGGACGGGACCGACGGCGACGGCGCGCTCACCGCCGTGCTCGGCGCGTGCGCGGTCGTCGCCGTGCTGGTGGCGCTGCGCCGGGGTGGTCGGGGCTGGTCGATCGCCGGCGCCGTGGCATCGGCGGTGGCAGCTGCGATCGCGCTCTACTACCTCGTCGACATCGACGGGATCACCGACGAGGTGCGCGGCGACGGGATCCGGGTCGAGCGCGGCATCGGCCTCTGGACGTGCGGGGTGGCGTTCACCGTCGCCACCGTCGCGTTCCTCGCCGCCACGGTCAGCGGCTCGCGACGCCGCCCCTGACGGGGCGGGCGCCGGGGTCAGAAGTAGATGATCGACTCGGCGTGCTCGGCGGCCACGTCGAGGTCGTCGGTGTAGGCGCCGGTCGACAGGTACTTCCAGCCCCCGTCGCACACGATGAACACGACGGTGCCCTCGTCGATCTCTCCCGCGACCTTGGCCGCGCCGGCGAGCGCCGCGCCGCTCGAGATGCCGGCGAACACGCCGCACTCGCGCACGAGCCGGCGCGTCCACTCGAGCGACTCGCGAGGCCGCACGACCCGCTTGCGGTCGAGCAGGTCGCGCCCGCCCCACTGGTCGAACACCGGCGGGATGTAGCCGTCGTCGAGGTTGCGCAGCCCTTCGACGCGCTCGCCGAGGGGCGGCTCGACGGCGATGACCTTCACCTCGGGCTTGCGCTCCTTCAGGTACCGGCCGGTGCCCATCAGCGTGCCGCTCGTGCCGAGGCCGGCGACGAAGTGGGTGATCTCGGGGCAGTCGCGCAGGATCTCGGGGCCGGTGCCCTCGTAGTGGGCCCGCGGGTTGGCGTCGTTGCCGTACTGGTACAGGAAGCACCACTCGGGGTGCGCGTCGGCCAGCTCCTGCGCTCGCCGCACGGCGCCGTTGCTGCCCTCCGGCCCCGGGGTGAGGATCAGCTCCGCGCCGAACACCTCGAGCATCTGGCGCCGCTCGACGGACACGCTCTCGGGCATGAGGATCTTGATCGGGTGGCCCTTCAGCTGCGCGATCGCGGCGAGGGCGATGCCGGTGTTGCCCGACGACGGCTCGACGATCGTCTGGCCCGGCTGCAGCCGGCCGTCCTTCTCCGCCTCCTCGATCATCGCCTTCGCGATCCGGTCCTTGACCGAGCCCCACGGGTTCTGGTTCTCGAGCTTGGCGACGATGCGCACGCCCGGGTTCGGCGACAGGACGCTCACGTCGACCATCGGCGTGTCGCCGACGAGGTCGAGGATGCTGGGTGCGGGGATCACCGGCGCCTCCGGGTGGCTCGTGCGGTACCCGACCATCCCGATCGGGTTGGTTGGAATCGTACCGGGCGCGCCGACCTGCGGGACGGGCGGAGCGGCGGGCGGCTTCACCCGACGGTGATGGGCTCCTCGGTGATCGTGCCGTCGGTGATCCGGTAGCTCCGCACCTCGGGCGCCTCGCGCTTCAGGCCGACGATGACGTAGTGCCACGCGGGGTCCGGCGCCTGCGCGACGTCCGTCGGGCTCGGGTACGGCTCGCTGTGGGTGTGGCTGTGCACCACGCCGACGACCTCGAGCCCCTCGTCCTCCGCGGCACGCTCCGCACGGAGGTGCTCGAGCGGGTCGATCGTGTACACCTTGGCCGAGGCGGCGACGTTCGTGCACGGCACGAACCGCGCGACCCGGGCGCCGCGCCCGACGAGGAGCCCGCACGCCTCGAGCGGGTAGCCGTCGTAGGCGTGGCCGACGATGGCCGCGACCGCGGCGGCGGGCAGGACGAGCGGCGCGCGCGGCGGCAGGTCGGGCATCGCCGCAGGAGGGTACCGCTAGCGTGGACGCTCCCATGGCCACGACCAAGACCGGCGACCGCGCCGGCACGACGCTGATCGCGAGCAACCGCAAGGCCCGCCACGACTACGCGATCGTCGACACGATCGAGTGCGGGATCGTGCTGTCCGGCAGCGAGGTCAAGAGCATGCGCCTGGGCCACATCCAGATCGCGGATGCGTACGCACGGGTGATCAACGGCCAGGTCTGGCTCGACGGCGTCCACGTCCCGCCGTACCAGTTCGCGCACGGGGTCGGCGCGCACGACCCCGACCGGGCCCGCAAGCTGCTCCTCCACCAGCGCGAGATCGAGCGCCTCCAGGCCGAGGTCGCCCGCGAGCACCTGACGCTCGTGCCCCTGTCGTTCTACTTCCGCGACGGGCGGGTGAAGGTCGAGCTGGGCATGGGCCGCGGGCGCAAGAAGGCCGACAAGCGCCAGGCGATGGCCGAGCGCGACAGCCAGCGCGAGATCGCGCGCGCGCTCGGCCGCCACGCGAAGGGCATGGACTGACGTCCGGTCGCGGCGGCGCCACGGCCTGGGCGTGGTCGGCGGCGCTGCTGGTCGCGTCGTGCACCGCGGGCCCGCCGCCCGAGCCCGTGGCCGGTGACCCCGCGGTCGTCCGGATCCGGGCCCAGCCGTGCGAGCGCCCGACGAGGTCCCTCGGCGTCGGCACCGTCGTCGGCCACGGGCTGGTGCTGACGGCGGCGCACGTGGTCGAGGGCCGGTTGCGCTCGCTGACCGTCGACGGCCGGCCCGGCACCGTCGTCGCGCTCGATCCGCGGCGGGACCTCGCCCTGGTCGCGACGGAGACGTCCGCTCGGCGCCCCGCACGCCTCGCGGCCGGGGTGCCCGCCGGCGGGACGGCGGCCCGAGCGCTGCTCCCGGACGGCCACGAACCGGTGACCGTCCTGCGGGCCGTGCGCCTGCGGGTGACCGATGCGACCCGGCGCACGATCCACGAGCGCCGCAGCGTCGTCGTGTCGCCGGCCCTGCCGCGCGGCACGAGCGGCGCACCGGTGGTCGACGACGACGGGCGGGTGCTGGGGATCGTCGTGCTGTCGCGGCCCCGCAGCGGGGTGGCCGACGCCGTCGCGCACGACGAGGTCTCGGACGTGGTGGCGCGGGGTCGCGAAGCGTCCCTTGTCCCCCCGCCCGGTTGTGCCTAAGGTCACGGCACCATCTGCCCGGGCGGGCGGAGGGGGTGGACGGGGACCGACGGCCTGCGGGCCCAGAAGGGGAGGCACCCATGCGATCCACCACCACCCGGCGGCGAGCCGTACGAGCCGCGGTCCCGCTCGTCGCCGTGGCGCTGCTCGGCGCCGCCTGCACGAGCGACGACGACGACGCGGCCGAGGACACCGCGCCCGCGCCGGCCGAGACCACGATCGGGGGCGGGGAGGGTCCTGCGACGAGCGCCTCGACCGACACGACCGAGGCCGCGGAGGAGGTCCAGACGGGCGAGTCGACGCTCGACACCGTCATCGCGAACGGATCCGTGCGATGCGGCACGCGCGACGACCTCCCCGGCTTCGCGGTGCTCTCGCCGGAGGGCGATCACGTCGGCTTCGACGCCGACTTCTGCCGGGTCATCGCCGCGGCGGTGCTCGGTGACGCCGAGGCCGTCGAGTTCGTCGACGTCGAGACCGCCGACCGGTTCACGGCGCTGCAGTCCGGCGAGATCGACGTGCTCGTCCGCAACACGACGTGGACCGCCACCCGCGACGGCGCCGAGGGCGCGACGTTCCTGCAGCCGACGTTCTACGACGGCCAGGGGATGATGGTCCGCGCGGACAGCGGCTTCGAGAGCGTCGAGGACATGACCGACGTGATCGTGTGCGTCGCGCAGGGCACGACCACCGAGGGCAACGCCGCGGCCGAGGCGGCCCGCCTCGGGCTCACGTGGGAGGTGCGCGCGTTCGACGACGTCGAGCTGCTGCAGCAGGCGTTCGAGGCCGGCCAGTGCGACGGCTGGTCCTCGGACACGAGCCAGCTGACGGGGCTCCGCTCCGCCTTCCCGGAGGGTGCGGAGGCGTTGACGATCCTGCCCGAGGTGTTCTCGAAGGAGCCGCTCGCGCCCGCGGTGGCCGACGGCGACTCGCGCTGGGCGCAGGCCGTCCACTGGGCCGTGCTCGCCACGATCCAGGCCGAGGAGCTCGGCATCGACTCGACGAACGTCGACACGTTCTCGGCCACCGAGGATCCGACCATCCAGCGGTTCCTCGGCCTCGAGGTGGCGAGCGACGACGGCGCCGCCGTGCTCGACCCGGGCCTCGGCCTGCCGACCGACTACGCCGCCCAGGTCGTGACGCAGGTCGGCAACTACGGCGAGATCTTCGCCGAGCACCTCGAGCCGCTCGGGCTCGAGCGCGGCGTGAACGCGCTGTGGACCGACGGCGGCCTCATGTACTCGCCGCCGTACCGCTGACCGCCATCACCGCACCCCGGCGACCGCCCCTGTGGCGTGACGTCCGCGTCCTCCGCTGGCTGTTCCAGCTGGCGGTGGTCGCGGTCGTCGTCGCCGTCGTGGCGTGGCTGTACGGCAACTACACCGCGAACGTCGAGCGGCAGAACATCCCCACGAGCCTCGACTTCCTCGACAACCCGGCATCGTTCGAGATCACCGGCAACTCCATGTCGCAGAACGCTCCCGTGCGCGACGCGATCTACCAGGGCGTGCTGAACACGCTGCGCGTCTCGGTGGCCGGGGTGGTCGCGGCGACGGCGCTCGGCACCGTCGTCGGGATCGCCCGCCTCAGCCGCAACTGGCTCGTCGCGCAGCTCGCCCGGGCCTACGTCGAGGCGGTGCGCAACATCCCGCTCGCGCTGTTCGTCGTGTTCGGCTTCCTCGTCGTCGTCCTCGGCGTGCTGCCGGCCGTGGACGGCGCGTGGGAGCCGCTCGGCCTCGCGGTCGTGTCGAACCGGGGCATCTCCGTGCCGTGGTTCGAGGGCTCGGGGCTCGGCCTGCTGGCGATCGGCGCGATCGGCCTCGCCGTCGCGTGGGCGGTCGCGAGGTGGCGGCGGTCCGTCGCGGACCGCACGGGCGCGCCCGCGCGCACCGGGCTCTGGGGTGGCGCCGCGCTCGCGCTGGTCGCGGCGATCGGGTGGGTGGCGCTCGGGTACGCGGCGAGCGTGCCCTCACCGGAGGGGCGGACCGTCGTCGGCGGGATCCGGATGGACCCGTCGTTCTTCGCCCTCTTCTTCGCGCTCGTCATCTACACCGCGAGCCACATCGCCGAGATCGTCCGCGGCTCGATCCAGGCAGTGCCGCGCGGGCAGGGCGAGGCGGCCGACGCGCTGGCGCTCAGCGGGTTCCAGCGTCTCTGGTACGTCGTGCTCCCGCAGGCGTTCCGGATCGCCATCCCGCCGATCGGCAACCAGTACCTCAACCTGATCAAGAACTCGTCGCTGGGGGCGGCGATCGGGTACTACGACCTGACGCTCGTGTCGCAGACGACGGTCGGCAACGGATCACCCGCCGTGCCGGTCTTCTTCCTCGCGATGACCGTCTACATCGCGATCTCCCTCGTCACGTCCGTGCTGGTCAACCTCGCGAACCGGCGACTGCGGCTGGTGGAGCGATGAGCCCGCCCTCGAGCACGTGGCTGCGGCGGCACCTGTTCCGCAGCCCGGTCGACGGCATCGTCACGGTGGTCGCCGGCGCGGTCTCGCTGTGGGTGCTGTACCGCACGGTCCGGTTCGTCCTCGTCACGGGCCGGTGGGAGGTCATCCGCGCCAACCACCGGCTGCTGATGATCGGCCGCTTCCCCGAGGTGCACGTCCTGCGCCTGTCCGTCGCGCTGATCGTGCTGGCGGGCTGGGGTGGCCTGGTCGCCGGGTACGTCCGCTCCCGGCAGCTGCGCGCCGGGCGCGTCGAGCGGCGTGACCTCGGCTGGTCGCGGGCCCGGCTGCTCGGCCTGGCGGAGCGGTTCTGGCTCCCGATCCTCGTCCTCCTGCTGGTGCTCGCGCTCTCGTCCACCGCCGGGCCCTGGATGACGGCGGCCGGCGCTGTCGCGGCCGCGGCCGCGGGGCGCGCGCTCGGGCCGCTGCTCGGTCGTGCGGTCCGGGGGCGCTGGAGCGCGATCGGCCTCGCGCTGGCGGTCGCGGCGGTGCCGATCGCGATGTACGTCTACGTCGTCTCGGCGGCCGGCTTCGACGAGTGGGGCGGCTTCATGCTCAACCTCTTCCTCGCGCTGTGCGCGATCGTCCTGTGCTTCCCGCTCGGCGTGCTGTTCGCGCTCGGGCGCCGGTCGCGGCTGCCGTTGCTGCGGATCCTGTCCACCGCGTACATCGAGATCGTCCGCGGCGCTCCCCTGTTCGTGCTGCTGCTCCTCGCCAACAGCGCGCTGCAGTTCTTCGTGCCGCGCGACCTCGCGCCGTCCAAGCCGGCGCGGGCGATCATCGTCCTCACGCTGTTCACGGCGGCGTACATGGCCGAGATCGTCCGCGGCGGGCTGCAGTCGGTGCCGCGGGGCCAGGTGGAGGCCGCCCGGGCGCTCGGGCTCTCGCCCGTGCGCCAGACGGTGCTCGTCGTGCTGCCGCAGGCGCTGCGCAACGTGATCCCGGCGCAGATCGGCCAGCTGATCAGCCTGTTCAAGGACACGACGCTCGCCGGGGTGGCGATGGCGCTGTTCGAGCTGCTGAACGTGTCCGAGTCGATCACGCGCCAGCCCGAGTTCCGCGGCCAGCGGTTGATCGGCGAGACGCTGACGTTCGCCGCGCTGCTGTTCTGGGCGGTGTCGTACACGATGAGCCGGGAGAGCCAGCGGCTCGAGCGCAAGTTGGGGGTGGGCACGAGATGACGACCGAGGCTCCGGGGCCGGTGACGGGGACGACCGCCGACGCGTTCGCCGACGCGACGCAGGTGACCGGTGGCGGCGAGGCGATGATCGTGCTCGAGGGCGTGGTGAAGCGCTTCGGCGACTTCACCGCGCTGCGCGGCATCGACCTGCGCGTGGGGCGACAGGAGGTGGTGGTCGTCATCGGTCCGTCGGGATCCGGCAAGTCCACCATGATCCGCTGCATCAACCGCCTCGAGGAGCACGACGGCGGTCGGATCGTCGTCGACGGGATCGAGCTCGGCCACGACGTCCGCAACATCCAGGAGATCCGCCGCGAGACGGGGATGGTGTTCCAGAGCTTCAACCTCTTCCCGCACCTCACCGTGCTCGACAACGTCACGCTGGCGCCGCGCAACGTCCGCAAGCTGCCGAAGGCGCAGGCCGAGCGCGAGGCGATGGAGCTGCTCGCCCAGGTGCGGATCCCCGAGCAGGCCAAGAAGTACCCGGGACAGCTCTCGGGCGGCCAGCAGCAGCGCGTCGCGATCGCCCGTGCCCTCGCGATGAAGCCGAAGGTGATGCTGTTCGACGAGCCGACCTCGGCGCTCGACCCGGAGATGATCAACGAGGTGCTCGACACGATGAAGGACCTCGCCCGCGGCGGGATGACGATGATCGTCGTCACGCACGAGATGGGCTTCGCCCGGGAGGTCGCCGACCGCGTCGTGTTCATGGCCGACGGCGAGGTGGTCGAGGTCGGCACGCCCGAGCACTTCTTCAGCGACCCGCGCGAGGAGCGCACGAAGCTGTTCCTGTCGCAGATCCTCTGAGCGTTCACACCCGCGGGGCCGGGCGCGCGACCATGGCGTGCGGTGAGCACGATCGACATCGACGCGTTGAAGGCGAAGTACCGGGAGGAGCGCGACAAGCGGCTCCGCCCCGACGGCAACGACCAGTACATCCGCCTGACCGGCACGTGGGCCGAGTACCTGGAGGATCCCTACACGCCGGTCACGCCGCGCGATCCCGTCACCGACGACGTGACCGTGACCTTCATCGGCGGCGGGTTCGCGGGCCTCGTGACGGGGGCGCGGCTCGTCGAGCACGGGGTGACCGACGTCCGCATCGTCGAGAAGGGCGGCGACGTCGGGGGCACGTGGTACTGGAACCGCTACCCCGGGGCGCAGTGCGACACGGCGTCGTTCGTGTACATGCCGCTCCTCGAGGAGACGGGGCACATGCCGACGGAGAAGTACGCCCACGCGCCGGAGATCCTCGAGCACTGCCGCCGGATCGCGACGCAGTACGGCCTGTACGACCAGGCGCTGCTGCACACGGAGGTCACGGACCTCGAGTGGGACGGCTCGCGCTCGCGCTGGGTCGTGCGCACGAACCGCGGCGACGAGTTCACCACCAGGTTCCTCGCCATGGGGACCGGGCCGCTGCACGTGCCGAAGCTGCCCGGCATCCCCGGGATCGAGTCGTTCCGTGGCCACTCGTTCCACACCAGCCGGTGGGACTACGACTACACCGGTGGCGACCCGCTCGGCGCCCCGATGGAGCGCCTGGCCGACAAGCGGGTCGCGATCATCGGCACGGGCGCGACGGCCGTGCAGTGCATCCCCCACCTCGCCCGGGCGGCGAAGCAGCTGTACGTCGTGCAGCGCACCCCGTCGTCCGTGGACGTGCGCGACAACCAGCCCACGGACCCGGAGTGGTTCGCCGAGATCGCGACGCCGGGGTGGCAGCAGCGGTGGCTCGAGAACTTCACCGCGAACCAGACCGGCCAGCCCGTCGACGAGGACCTCGTCCGCGACGGCTGGACCGAGCTGTCGCGGCGGATCCGGGCGAGGATCCTCGCGCTGCCGCCCGACGACCTCACGCCGCAGGCGATGATGGCCGCGTTCGAGGACTCCGACTTCGAGAAGATGGAGGAGATCCGGGCGCGCGTCGACGAGATCGTCGCCGATCCCGACACGGCGCAGCGGCTCAAGGCCTGGTACCAGCAGCTCTGCAAGCGGCCGTGCTTCCACGACGAGTACCTGCAGGCGTTCAACGAGCCGGGCACCGTCCTGCTCGACACCGACGGCAAGGGCGCGGAGCGGATCACCGAGCGCGGGGTCGTGGTCCAGGGCGTCGAGTACCGGGTCGACTGCATCGTCTACGCCTCCGGGTTCGAGGTGGGCACCGAACCGACGAGCCGGATGGGCTACGACCCGACGGGCCGCGACGGCGTCCGCCTGTCCGAGTACTGGGCCGACGGCATGCGGACCCTGCACGGGATCCACGTCCACGGGTTCCCCAACATGTTCATCGTCCAGCCGACGCAGGGCGCGAACCTGATCTCGAACGTCCCGCACAACCTCACCGAGTCGGGCATGACGATCGCGATGATGGTCCGGCACGCGCTGGACACCGGCGCCGCCGAGGTCGAGGTGACGGCCGAGGCCGAGCAGCGGTGGCTCGACCTGCTCCTGTCCGGGCCGGGGACGATCTTCGGCAACCCGGACTGCACCCCCGGCTACTACAACAACGAGGGCCGGCCCGACGAGCGGGCGTCGATGTTCATGCGCGGGTATCCCGGCGGCGCGCTGGCCTTCTTCCGCTACCTCGACGCCTGGCGCTCGTCCGGCGAGTTCGAGGGCCTCGAGTTCCGCTGACCGCTGGTCGGGGGGACCGGCGCGGCTCCCGGCCGGTACACTGGCGGCTCGTCACACGACGGGGCTGACAGGTTTCGACATCGGTTCCATCGTTCGGACGTGCGACCCGAGTTGCTCAGACTCGCTAAACGGGGCACCACAAAGAACCGCCAACGAGCAGTTCACTCTCGCCGCCTGATCTAGTCAGGTGACGTAGAGACATCGTGACCAGCAATGGCGCACGGGGCCGATCCACCGCAGCCCGGCAACAGAAGCGGGGGATGGCGGCGGGGAAGACCGCTGGCAGCTGGGAAGACCGCTGACCGTCGGGAAAGTCCGGCCGGTGGCCTCCGGGCCGCTCGACCCGCCGAAGGGCCAACGTCAGGCCCGAAGTCGGGAACGGTCGTAGCGCGTACGTGCGGTGCCTGATGGACGGGGGTTCGATTCCCCCCAGCTCCACCATCTGCGCGCCTAGCCTCGAGCCGGTGGACGTCCGCGCCGAGTGGCAGGAGGCCGCGGCACGGGTCGAACCCGGCGGGCGTCTCGTGGGTGCCACCCCGCTCACCGGCGGCGTCTCCGCCGAGGTGGTCCGCCTCGACATCGCCACGCCGCCGGGCGCGACGCGCCGGGTCGTGTACCGGCGCCACCGGACCCACGGCGTGAAGCGCCACGCCCGACGCGTCACGGCGAAGGAGTTCCACCTCCTCGTCGCGCTCCACGCCCGCGGCGTCGCCGTGCCGGAGCCCTACGCCCACGTTCGCGCCGGCGAGGACGACGAGGGCTACCTGCTCGTGGAGTGGATCGACGGATCGACGGACGTCGCGGCGCACGACCTCCCGTCGGCGCTCGACCAGATGAGCGAGTTCCTGGTCCGCCTGCACTCGCTCGAGCCGGGCGCGCTCGGCGTGGACGAGCTCGAACCGATCGAGGATCCGGTGGCGGCGATGCCCGCGCACCTCCCCGACACGCCCGCCGGCCGGCTCGTGCAGCGGGCGCTGCGCGCCGGCGCGCTGCACGCCGACATCCGGCGGCCGGTGGTGCTCCACGGTGACTACTGGCCCGGCAACGTCATGTGGCGCGACGGCCGGCTCGTCGCCGTCGTCGACTGGGAGGACGCGTGCCTGGGGTCACCGCTGGCCGACCTCGCGACCGCGCGGGTCGAGCTGCTGTGCCGCTACGGCGCCGGGGCGATGCAGCGGTTCACGGAGCGCTACCTGGGCTCGTCCCCACCGGCGCTCGCGCCGCTCCCGGCCGGCCTCGCCCTCTGGGACCTCTACGTCGCCGCCGCTGCGCTGTCGGCGATGGGCGGGTGGGGCCTCCCGAAGGCGGAGGAGGCGCTCCGGCGCGAGCGTACGCAGGCGTTCTTCGAGGACGCCGCCGCGGCGCTCGACGCCTGGTCGGCGTGACCGCCGCCGGTGGCGACCTAGCGTGGCGCCATGGAACCCGGCCTGCTGGGTCAGCTCAGCGACGACGACGCCAGGATCCTCCTGAGCAGGATGGTGCACCGGTCGTTCCGGCGAGGGGAGACCCTGTTCCACGAGGGCGACCCGGGCGACACGATCCACGTCATCGAGACGGGGCACGTGGCGATCCGCTCGTCCACGCCCGACGGCGACGTCGTCACGCTCGCCGTGCTCGGACCGACCACCAGCTTCGGCGAGCAGGCGCTGCTCAGCACCGACGCCACACGAACGGCGAGCGCCGTCGCCCTCGATGCGGTGGAGACCCGGTCGATGCACCGCACGGAGTTCGAGCGCCTCCGGGCCACGACCCCCGCGGTCGAGCGGTTCCTCGTCCAGGTCCTCGCGGCCGACGTGCGCCGGCTGAGCGCCCAGCTGCTCGAGGCGCTGTACGTCCCGGCGGACAAGCGGGTGATCCGGCGGCTCGCCGCCGTGGCCGACCTCTACACCGCCGACGGCACGAGCGACCGCCCCCCCGTCGAGGTGCCCCTCAAGCAGGACGACCTCGCCTTCATGGCCGGCACCACCCGTCCCACCGCGAACCGGGCGTTGAAGCAGCTCGAGGCGGGCGGCGTGATCGCGCTCGCGCGGGGCCACGTGGTGGTCCTCGACCTCAGCGCGCTGCGCCGGCTCGGGCGCTGACGCCGCGACGCGAGCGCAGCGGTTGTGTCGCCGCCGGCACGGACATGCCGCTCCGCGTGCGCCAGAGTGGCGACACCGACCACCGGGGTCGGACACGGCGACAGGAGCAGACGATGAGCGACGACCGGGTGCGCGACGTGCCGGCGGAGGACACCGTGGGGCACGGGCTGACCGAGGGGATCCGGATCCAGGACGACCTGCCCGAGCTGGAGGACGCGGAGGGCCACCGGTTCGTCCCCGTCGACGAGCGCCCGGCGGTCGGCGAGGTGCCGGCGAAGGCGGCGCGCCGCGCGGGTGACGACGACGACACCGAAGGCCACCGCCTCTTCACGTGAGGATCGCCACGAGGACCGACGAGCGTCGCCGCGTGCGCGGCCGGACGCGCAGCCGGCGCGACCGGTGAAGGTCTCGTTCTGGGGCGTCCGCGGCTCCACGCCGGTCTCCGGCGCCGAGTTCGTGCGCTACGGCGGATCGACGTCGTGCGTCAGCGTCGCGCGCGACGGCGACGAGCTCCCCCGCCTCGTGCTGGACGCGGGCACCGGGCTGCGCAACCTGGCCCGCCAGCTCGGGTCGGAGCCCTTCCGCGGCACGATCGCGCTGTCCCACATGCACTGGGACCACACGCAGGGCCTGCCGTTCTTCCGACCCGCGGACCACGACGCCGCCACCGTCGACCTCCGGCTGCCGGTCGATCCCGACGGCGACCTGGACGCGGAGCAGGTCCTGTCCGGCGTCATGCAGCCGCCGTTCTTCCCGATCGGGCCACGGGACCTCGGCGGCACGTGGACCTTCGGCGACGTCGAGTGCGGGCGCGCCTGGAGCGTCGACGGGCTGTCGGTCGTGGCGCACGACGTCCCGCACAAGGGCGGTCGCGCCGTCGGCTACCGGGTGACGGACGGGACGTCCACGATGGCCTACGTCCCCGACCACCGGCCGACCGCCTTCGGCGGCGGCGACGACGGGTTCGGTGCCTACCACCCGGCCGCGATCGCGCTGGCGGCGGACGCCGACGTGCTCGTCCACGGCGCACCGTTCCTCGCGGCCGAGCTGGAGCTCGCGGACCGGTACGGGCACACGACCCTGCCGTACGCCGTCGGCCTCGCCGAGCGCGCCGGTGTCCGCCAGCTCGTGGTCACCCACCACTCGCCCGCGCGGTCGGACGACCAGCTCGACGAGATCGCGGAGCGCGCCGCCGCCTCGAGCAGCGTCGCGGTCGTGTTCGCCCGCGAGGAGATGACGGTCTCGACGCGGCCGTCGTAGGCCCTCGCTCAGCCGTGCGCCGCGGCCCTCGCCACGGCCGCCAGCACCGTCCGCGCCTGCCACGGGGTGATGCCCGGGTGCGCGCCGACGATGCGCGCCAGGTGCCCGGCCACGACGGGCGCGGCGAAGCTGTTGCCGGACGCCACGATTCGGCCGCCACCGGACCAGGCGACGTCGACGTCGATGCCCGCCGCGCCCCACTCGGCCGGTGCTCCCGGATCGCTCCAAAGCGTCTCGCGGTCGTGGCCCGGCGCGCAGGCCACGGAGAACACGCCGGCGAACTCGCTGGGGATGCTCCGCTTGCGCTCGTTGTTCAGCGCCGACACGAGCATCGTGCCGCGGAAGGCGGCGCGGTCGACGAGGTCCCAGAACGTCTCCGCGTACGTCTCGTTGGACGTGGACAGCGACAGCGTCGCGACGTCGACGTCGTGCTCGACGCACCACTCGAGCCCCCGGGCGAACGCCCCGGCGCTGCCCTTCAGGTTCGCGCCGAGCACCCGGACCGAGATGAGCTCGACGTCGGGCGCGAGCTCGCGGACGATGCCGGCGCACGCCGTGCCGTGGCCGTAGAGGTCGTCGTGCGGTCCTTCCACGATCCGCAGCCCGTCGCCGGCCGCGGCGTCGCGCTCGACGCTCACCGCCCGCACCACGCCGCCGACCGCGGGATGGGCCGCGTCGACACCCGAGTCGACGACGGCGACGCGCACCCCCGTGCCGCGCCCGTCGCCGTACGCCCAGGCGCGGTCCACCCGCTCCGGCCAGCGGAGGTCGGGGGCGGGCGTCGCGGAGCCGTCGTGGAACGGCTCCGACCACGCGGGGAGGAAGTCCGTCACGGCCGGCGGCGTGGCGTCGCCAGCGACGCGATCTCGGCCATCAGCTCCACCACCCGTGCCCGGACGCTCGGCTCGAGCCGTCGCAGGTCGGCCAGCAGCGCTGCGGCGCGGGCGAGGTCGTCGTCGGCGGCCTGCGGTCGCGCCAGCGCCCGCCGCAGGGCCGGGCCGAGCCCGGGGTCCGCGGCGCCGGCGGCGTCGACCACCGCGTCCAGCAGGAGCCGTGCGACCCGGCCACGCGCCGCGAGCGCGGGGATCACGAGCGCGGCCTGGGCCGCGAACGACGACGCGAGCACCAGGGCGTCCGCAGCCCCCTGCTGGCGGTCGAGGACCGAGATCACGCCGACGACGTCGCCGACGTCGTCGACGACCGGCACGACGAGCACCGCGGTCGGGACGTAGCCGGTGCGCTCGGCGGTGTCGCGGGCGAAGCGGGCGTCGTCGGTGACGCGGTCGACGGCGAGCGACTGGCCGGACATGGCGACGTACCCCGCGATGCCCGACCCCGCCGGCAGGGTCGTGCCGACGATCGCACCCGCGCCCTCGCCGTCGGCGGCGACGTAGAGGAGACCTGCGTCCGTGACGGTCGCGACGGACACCGCGGCGGCGGACATCGCCAGCCGCGCCGACCGGCACAGGGCGGTGAGCTGCTCGGCGCCCACGACGTCGCCGAGCACCGGTTCGAGGTCGACCGCGAGCGCGCCCAGCGCATCGAGCAGCTGCCTACGGTTCATCCAGCGCGCCTCCGTCGGGGATCCGGGTCGTGCACCCCGGCACCGGACATCCTGGCAAACCTGCGGCGGCGGCTGGGCGAGGCGGTGCCGCCTGGCTCGTCCGGCGTCGACGCGAGCGCACAGACTGGCCGCGACGGTCGATCCGGAGCAGAGGACGTTCGAGCACATGCCCTTCCCCAAGCACGTGAACCACGAGTTGAGCCCCATGCGGTGCCCGGTGGGGCTGGAGGACGTCGACCTCTTCGGCGAGGGCGCGCAGGAGCACTGGTACGAGGCGTACGAGATCCTCCACCGAGAGGAGCCCGTCTACCGGATCGAGGGCGGTGGCCTCACCCCCGGGACCGACGCGTACGTGCTGACGAAGCACGACGACGTCACCCGTGTGCTGAAGGACCCCACCCGCTACCGCACCGTGACCACGATGCGTGTCGGTCAGCTGGCGCAGCAGGGCCTGTCGCCGGAGGAGGCCTACGCCAGCACGCGCAGCCTCATGACGGCGTCGATGGTGTCGCTGCGCCCCACGCAGGAGCTCTACTTCCACCACCGGCGCGAGCTCACCGATCCGTGGGTCGGCGTCGGCGCGCTCCGCCACCGGGACATGATCACGCGGCTCGCGAACCGCCTCGTCGACCAGTGGATCGACGACGACCAGGTCGAGTTCATCAGCCGCTTCGCCCGCCCGCTCCCCCAGCTCGTCATGGCGAACATCCTCGGCTTCCCGGAGGAGGACGTGCCGCAGCTGGCCGAGTGGGGCGACGCCGCGGTCACCCCCTTCGTCCACGGGACGGGGCTGAAGCACGAGCTGACGCCCGAGCAGGCCGACGAGATGAACCGGCGGCTGGCCGGCTTCCAGGACTACATCTACGAGCACGTCGAGGCCAAGCGGGCGGATCCGCAGGACGACATGGTCAGCTTCCTGTGCGGCGTGACCTACGAGGCGCTCGGCCGGAAGCTGACGAACATCGAGATCGCCGGGATCGTGCACGCGATGATCCTCGGCGGGCTCGAGACCACGCAGTACGCGCTGGAGGAGGAGGCCCAGCTGCTCTGCGAGCGCCCCGGCACGTTCGAGGAGCTCCGCACCGACCGCTCGAAGCTCCGTGCCTTCGTGGAGGAGTCACTGCGCCTGCGGGCGCCGACCCACGGGCTGTCGACCCGCATGACCACGCAGGACGAGGTGTTCCAGGGCGTGACCGTGCCGGCGGGCTCGCTGCTGCACATGCGCTTCGCCGCCGCCAACGTCGACGAGGAGGAGTTCGCCTGCCCCTTCGACCTGGACCTCGAGCGCGAATCGCTCGGCCGTCACGTCACGTTCTCGACGGGCCCGCGCGTCTGCCCCGGCGCCACCCTGTCACGGCTGGAGCAGCAGGTCGCGTGGGGCGTGCTGCTCGACCGCTTCGAGTCGATCGAGTACGGCGAGGGCAACGACTGGTTGCACCAGCCGGGGATCATGCTGGGCACGCTGCGGCTGCACCTCCGCTTCCGGCGCGCGGCGGAGCCGCTGTCGCTCGGGACCGGTCGCGCCACGCCGGTGACCTGATCCGCGCCGCGTCACAGGTAGCGGCGGCCGTCCGTCGCCCGCTCGACGAGCGTGCGCAGCGGCACGAGCAGCTGGCCGGCCGCGCGGTCGCGCTCGGCGTCCCCGATCCACAGGCGCCGGGTCCGCTCACCCCCGCTCGTGCGCAGGAGGATGTGCACGATCGCCTCGTCGGGCACGCCCGGGCGCTGCGGGAAGTCGTCGTCACCGGCGCCCACCGCGGCGGCGGCGTGCACGAGCAGCTGCTCCGGTCCGACGTCGAGGACCTCGCGGACGTCGCCGCGCTGCTCCTCGCGCACGGGCTCCTTCGTCCGCTCGTCGCCCTCGCGCGCCTCGTGCCGGACGATGAACGTGCCGTCGCGCTCCACCGTGACCGAGGTCTGGCCGTCGGGGCTGCTCACGTTGCCGACCCGCAGCTCGAACGCCCGCACGTCGTCCATCGAGTTGTCGCTCATCGCCCCTCCACGTCGTACTCGCAGCACGTCCGGTCGGTGGCCCACGTCGCGAACCCCTCGTAGTGCCGCTCCTTGACCGTGCCGCTCTGGCTGGTCTGCATGATGCTCCCGTCGCTCGTCACCGTTCGCTGCGGGCAGGCCTCGTCGGCGTACTCGTCGGGGTTCCCGAACATGTGCCCGGCCTCGTGAGCCGCCGTGCCGCCCGTGCTCTCGACGAACCACGTCCCCATGTTCGCCCGCCCCCTGCCGGCGCGGACCTCCACGACGTGGTGCTCACCCGAGTCGACGAACCGCACGTCGACCCGCACCGCCAGCGATCGGCACGGGCACCTGCCCTGCCGGAGCGCGATCGCGAAGCGCTCGGTCCACGCGTCCTCGATCGCGGGCTCCCACCGCGCCCGCACGGTGGCGAGGTCGTCGGCGCTGACCCCGTCGCCGGGGACCAGGCGGATGCGCAGCACGATGCGAAGCTCGCAGCTGCGGGGGTCGATCTCGATCCGGTAGCGGGCGGTCCAGCCGTAGATGCACTCGGACTTGGGGATCGCCACCTCGGTCGGCGCCCGCAGCCGCGAGACGAGGCACGCCACGGAGCAGAACCCCGTGACGACCCACTCCCACGTGCGGCAGACGAAGGTGAGCACGACCGTCCACAGCGAGCAGACGAGGGAGGTGACCCACCCCCACGCGTCGCAGACGGCCGTGACGACGGTGACCCACAGGTCGCACACCGCGGAGGTGACCGTCACCCACAGGTCGCAGACCGTCGAGACGACGACGCTCCAGGCCCGGCACACCCAGGTGGTGACGATCGTCCACAGGACGCAGACGAACGAGAAGATCCCCCACGAGTCGCACCGCCGCGACTGCTCCTGCTCCCATCGGTCGCAGCGCTGCTCCGTCACCTGCCGCCAGCGATCGCACCGCTGCTGCTGCACCTGGCGCCATCGGTCGCACCGTTGGGTGGCGACGTCACGCCAGCGGGTGCACCGCCGCTGCCACTCGGTGCGCCACCGCTCGCAGCGCACCTGTCGCTCCGTCGACCACCGCGTGCAGCGGCGCTCGAGTCGATGGCAGAAGGAGAACATCGTCCTCGTCCTTTCCCGCCCTCGCCGGTGTCGCGGGCCGCGCGGGCACCGGTGGGCGCTCCGTCACGTCACACGGCCACCTCATCCGATGCAGGGACAGGTCGGGCGGGCGCTGCCTGCGCCGCGGTGAGCGCCACCTGCAGCGCCTCGCGGCCACGGGCGAAGCGTGCGCGCGCCGCGGCCAGACCAGCCGCCTTGCCCGCCGCCGCGCCGCCGAGCAGGCCGATCACCACGCGCACCGCGAGCGCGCCGGGCGAGCCACGGCGTCCGCGCCGGGACCCGAGCCCCGACAGCAGCGCGAGCCCACCGAGGGAGATCGCGCCGAGCGCGCCCTCGTCACACCCGCACGCCGACAGGGCGCCCTCGAGGTCGCGCTCGATCGGACGCGCGACCTCGAGGGGGACCCCGCCGCCGACGAGGACGTGCGGATCGCCGGCGCGACGGCGACCGAGCGACGGCCAGGACTCGTCGAGCCTCGCCAGGTCGCCGGGACCGTCGATCCGGATCGCCGTCATGGAGCCGCTCACCTCCGGCCGGAGGCACCGACGTCGAGCAGGGCGCTCGGCGCGCCGTCCGTCCCTCGGGCACTCTGCGCCTCGCCCGTGGTGGCGTCAAGGGTGCAGGACCACGTTCGCCGTCAGCCCGGCGGCGGCGTGCGGGCGAGCGCGGCGGCGAGGGCGAGCGCGACCGCCATCGTCGTCAGCTCGAACGCCGCGAGGGCCACGATCCCGCCGCGACGGTCACCCGCGCGGCGCAGGACGTGACGGCGCTGCAACCATCCAGCGGCGACGAGGCCCCCGAGGAGCGTGACCTTGAGGCTCACGATCGCGCCGTAGCCGGAGCCGAGCAGGTCCCCGGGATCGTGGAGGCGGTCGACGGCCGCGACCACGCCGGACCCCGTCACGAGGACGGCGCACGCCAGCGCCACGTCCGAGAACGCCGTCAGCGCGGCGTGCCAGCGGTGCGGCTCCGTGAGCACGATCCAGGCGACGACGGCGAGTCCGCCGACCCACGCGGCGGCGCCGACGACGTGCGCCGACACCGCCGCGCTCGCGAGCAGCGGGTGCTTGGTGGAGCGGGCGTGGCCGGCGAGCGCCGTGGGGAGCAGGCCGGCGAACGCGACGACGATCCCCGCCCGACCGCTCACCGGACCTCGGCCCCAGCGCCAACAGGCGACGGCGAGCAGGGCGAGCGCGACCTCCGCGATCGAGGCGCGTCCGCGGCCCGAGTCGAGCAGGTGAGCGCGTCCGGAGAGCTCCCACCGCGTCAGGCCGAGCTGCGCCGCGGCGAGCACCGCCCAGCACGCACCGGCGGCGGAGGCCTGCACCCGTGCACGTGGCCCGGGCGATCCGAGCGATCCGGCGACGGCGAGCCCCAGACCCACCACGACGACCCCGGCGACGCGCAGCGGCAGCGTGAGCAGCGCGCCGATCCAGGCAGGGAGCCGCCCGGCGTCGTCGAGACCGCGCGGCGCAGGCGGCGGGGCACCGCCGCCCGCGACGAGGGCGAGGGCGAGGGCGGCACCGGCGGCGACGAGGACGGCGCCGGACCAGGTCGCGACCAGCGCCCGCCGTCGGCTCACGGCGCGCGGTGGCCGACGTCGAGCACGAGCCGGCGCACCACCACGAGCGACGCCGCGAGCGCACACGCGAGCACCACCACCAGGAGCGCGACCGTCGACGGCGCGACGTCGGTCGTGCGAGCCGTGGTCGCACGTGCCGGCGCAGGCGCGGCGGCGCCGGCCCCGGGATCGCCCACGGTGAACGACACCTCGCCCGCGATCGGATGGCCGTCGGCCGACGTCACCTGGTAGCCGATCGAGTACCGACCGTCGCGCGCCGCGCCCGCCCGGAGCGCCACCGTCACCGTGTCGCCGACGAGCTGCAGCTCGTCGCCGGGGACGGTGCCACCCCCCGGATCGACGACGACCACCTCGGCGGGCCGACCGACGTTCTCGCTGAAGACGAGCTCGACCACGTCCGGCAGCACGGCGATCGCGGCGCCGTCGGCCGGCGACGAGGAGACGAGCTCGGCGTGCGCCCCGGCCGTGGCCGCGGTGGCGAGGTGCACGGCGCACGCGCCGAGCACCACCACCACCGCGGACACGAACCGGTTCACGCGGCCGGTCGCGGGCGGCGCCGCGCGGTGACGCCGAACGCGAGGCCGGCTGCCCCCACGGCGAGCCCGGCCACCGCGAGCACGCGGGCGACCGTGTCGGAGCCGCTCCCGTCGCCGGCGCCGGCACCGTCGGCTGCGCCGAGCTCGAGCACGGGCGCGGGCCGTCCGGGCTCGGGCTCACCGTCGACGACGGGCTCCGCCCACTCGACCACCTCGCCGTCGGAGTAGGTCTGGGCAGCGGGGAAGACGAGCTCGTCGACACCGCTCGGGAACGGACCCGCCGACAACGCGAACTCGGTGAACTCGTGCGGCGCCAGGCCGCCGTCCACGGCGGTCCAGGTGACACGGGTGACCGCCTCGGTGAGGGTGAAGCCCTCGACCTCGAGCGGCTCGGGCAGTGGTGAGGTGACCGTCTCGGCCGTCCATCCGGGGACGGATCCGACGCTGACGAACGCGAACGGGGTGGCCGCCGGCAGCTCGATGCTGACCGCGGTCGTGTTCGCGGTGTCGGACTCGCTCGGGACGCGGAAGACGAGCTTGCCGAACCCTCCTGGGGTGGCGTCGGGCGAGGAGACGGTCACGTGGGCATGGGCGGTGGCGGCCGGCACGAGCACGAGGCCGGCGGCCACCACGAGCGCCGCGGCGGTCCGCCGGGCGCGTGGGATGGAGATCATGGGAATCCTTCGGGATGTCGAGGGTTGACTGGGCGCGCGGCAGCGGCGATCGCGGCCGCACGGGCGACGGAGCGGTCAGCGCGGTGGGCCGCGGGTGTCCCACGACACCAGCACGGCCGGCGGGAGCAGCCGGACGCGGGCGGTGGGCGGCAGCGGGCGGCACCCCATCTCGACGGGCAGGACCGGCCCGCGCGCCGCGACGAGCACGTCCCGGGCGAGGCCGGGCATCATGCGCAACCACCGCGCGCCCCATCGCACCGTGACGCCTGCGACGAGCGACACGACGACGTGGGCGACGACCATGCGGACGTCGGTCCCGGCGCCCGCGTCGGTGGCGTGGCTCGCGTGGTGGCCGTGGCCGCCGGTCGCCACGGCGTCGTGCGGGCGATCGTGGCCGTGCCGCCCGAGGAACGCGTGCAGCACGGGCTGCGCGACGAGCGCCACGAGCGTGACGCGGGGGAACGTCAGCGAGCGACGGCGCGCCAGGAGCCAGCCGAGCAGCGCCGCCAGGCCGGTGGTGGCGACCAGATCGGCGGGCTCGAGGCTCCCTCCGGCAGCCAGGTGGGCGACGGCGGCGAAGCCGACGACGGTCGATCCGGCGCGTGCGCCGGCCACCACGGACGCCTCACGCGGGGTGGACATGCGGTGCCGACGCTACCGCAGGGCTCGCGCACCTCCGACGAGCGCGCGGCCGCGGAGCACGCCGGTCAGAACGCCGGTGCCGCCGATGCCCCGCCGTCGACGAGCAGGTCCTGGCCGGTGATCCACGCCGCCATCGGCGACGCGAGGAAGAGGCACGCGTCGGCGACGTCGCGACCGGTGCCGAGGCGGCGCAGCGGCGCCCGCTCGCTCCAGCGCGCCACGCCGTCGGGCCACTGCTGCTCGATGCCGTCCCGGTGCACCAGCCCGGGTGACACCGAGTTGACGCGGATGCCGGACGGCGCGTACTCCACGGCCGCCGATCGCGTGAACGCGACCACGGCCGCCTTGCTCGCCGTGTAGTGGCTCTGCGCGACCGCCGGGTGGTGCGCCGACAGCGAGGCGATGTTGACGATGGCGCCGCCGCCGGCTCCGCGGATGAGCCGCGCTGCGCCCTGCGCGCACAGGAACGTGGAGTCGAGGTTGGCCTGCACCACGGCACGCCACTCGTCGTGGGTCATCTGGTCGAGCGGCGACGAGGGATAGCTCCCCGCGTTGTTGACGAGCACGTGCAACGGCCCGGCCGCGGCGACCGCGGCGAACATCGCGTCGACCTCGCCCGGCACCGTCAGGTCCGCGTGCACCGCGGCGTGCCGGCCCGGCCCGGGCAGGGTCTCGTCGGGGACGCCCGCGACCTCGCGACGGCGGTGCAGCACCACGTCGGCCCCGGCTTCGGCGAACCGAGAGGCGATCGCCAGGCCGATGGGGCTCGTGCAGCCGGTGACGAGCACCCGCTGGCCGCGCAGGTCGATCCCGATCACGCGTCAGCCGACCTCGTACGGACCCGCGTGGGGATCCGCCGGTTCCCACGCCGCGTGCGTGATGCCGTCGAGGGACATGCCCTCCATCCGGCACACCTCGCCGAGGCCGTAGCGGTGGAACTTGACGTGGGTGTAGTCCTCGGGGAACAGGACGTACAGCGGCTCGCTGATCGCGCTCTGGAACTGCTGACCCGTCAGCACGGGCCGGTGGCGCCGTGAGAACTCGTCGAACTCCCCGCCCACCACGAAGCCGACGTGCTCGAGGCCCATCCGGTAGACCCGCTGGTGGAACGGCGGGATCAGCTCGATCAGCTCGACGCTCGAGCCGTCGTCGAGCGCCAGCGGCTCCGCGAGGACGATCTTCGAGATCGGCCGTCCGTTCCACACGTTCTCGAGGTTGCCGGTGCAGCGCTGCTCGAGCTCGTCGCGCAGCACCACGTACTCGGCCCACGTCCGCACCCGGCACGCGAGGTGGCCGACGGGGAGCCCGGCCACGTCGATGCCGAGCGCCGCGCAGCGGTCGCGCTGGCGCCGGTAGAAGCCCGGAGCCTCGGCGAACAGGTCGGCGGCGCGCACGGGCGGCGAATCTAGCCGTGCGCCGGCAGGCCGCTCACCGACGCAGGTGCCGCCGCGGCAGGGGCCGGGCCGCCGCCCCGACCGCTGCCGGTGATCGATCAGTACCCCGGGATCTGCCCGTCCGCCGTGTAGGGCGTGAGGATCGAGAGCTCGAACCGGTCGGGGAACGCGACCTGCTGGACCTTCAGGTAGGCCTGGCTCTCGAGCAGGTCCACCGGCGAGCGGAACCCGGGGCTGACGGCGACCACCTTCGTGGTCTGCGGCTCGTAGCGCTCCAGGCCCGTCTCGTTGATGTTGCCCTTGGCGATGATGTACTCGCCACCCACGAAGATCGAGTTCAGGCAGTCGCCGTAGTAGTCCCGCGCCGGGAACGTCCCGAACGGCGTCGACACCGTGCCGAGGTCGAGACGGGCGACGCTGTGGGTGGTGTCGCACCTCACGTGCACCTGCCCGACCGCCACGCCCGACCCGTTGGTCAGCAGCGCCGACGACGCGAACCAGCTGCCCGGGCCGCGCGGATCGCACGTGGGACCCGCGGGCGCGCACGCCGGCGTGAACGTCACCGAGCTCAGCGGGGCGTACTCGTACCAGTTGAGCTGGTAGCCCGGGTCGTACGCGTTCGCCTGCGCCGTCGGGGCGATGGCGACGGCGGCGGCGGCCGCCAGGCCGATCAGTAGCTTCTTCATGTTGCTCCTCGTCTGCGGCGACCGCTGTGATCGCCCGCGAGGAGCACGGTGACGCACGCGCGCGCGGATCCGGCGAACGTCGCTCCGCTGAGCGGACCGGCCTGGCCGCGGGTGGCGCGCACGCGGTGAGCGGGACCTTCCGCGGACGCGCTCCGGCGGGAAGGTCGCCGGAAGGCGCGGGGCGCATCGTCGGGCGCATGCGACCTGCTCCACCGTCCCCCGCCTCCGATCCAGCCGCCGCCCTGCGGACCGTGGGGCTCCTCGAGGTCTGCAGCGAGGACCACCTGCGCCCACTGCTCGCATCCGCCGACCTGGTCACGCTCCCCGCCGGCACCCTCATCGAACGTGCCGGCTCCACGGCGCGCCAGTTCGTCGGCATCGTGGAGGGCTACGTGCGCTGCGTGGACGGCGACGGGGACGCCGTCGTGCTCGGTCCCGGTGACCACATCGGAGCCACGGAGCTGGTGGAGGACCGCCCACACGTCCGCACCACGACGACCTGCACCACGGCGACGCTCGTGGTGGTGTTCGGTCCGGCGTTCCGCGCCGCCGCCCGGTCGCTGCCCGGGCTGATGCTGCATGCTCGTGCGGCGAGGCGCACCGGCGGGTGGCCCACGATCGAGGCGCGCCCGCTCGTCGGCGCGCGCGCCTGAGCGGGAGGGCCTGCCGTGCAGCTGCACCACCACCACAGGTACGAGCTCGGCCGCGCCGAGCACCGCGCCGAGCTCGCCCGCGCAGCGCGGATCGCTCGCCTGCTCGTCGGCGTCGATCCGTGCCGGCGGGAGCGCCGGCGCGCGGTGCGGCGTCGCGACGCCGGGGCGCCGGCGAGCTGAGCCGGCTCCGGCGAGCGCTACGGTCGGAACGCCGGCGAGGCGCGACCAGCGGCTCCGGCGTGAGGGGGGTGGCGGCGTGCGGGATGCGAGCGTCGACGAGGCGGAGGGACCGAGGTGACGTGGACCCGACTGCGGCAGGTGGCGCTCGTCGCCCACGACCTCGACGCGGTCGTCGGCGACCTGCACGACGCGTTCGGCCTCGAGGTCGCGTTCCACGACCCCGCCGTGGCCGCCTTCGGGCTGCGCAACGCGGTGCTGCCGATCGGGACGCAGTTCGTCGAGGTCGTCTCCCCCACCCGCGAGGGAACCGCCGGCGGCCGTCAGCTGCAGCGCCTCGGCGGTGACGGCGGGTACATGGTGATCTGCCACACGGACGACCAACCCCGCCGCCGGGCGCGCGTGGACGAGCTCGGCGTCCGGGTCGCGTTCCAGGCGGACGACCACGGCTACCGGATCATGCAGCTGCACCCGGCCGACACCGGGGGGTCGTTCCTCGAGATCGACCACCAGCCCGGCGGTGACGACCCCACCGGGCCGTGGACGCCGGCCGGGCCCGACTGGCAACGCGCCGTTCGGACGCACGTCGTCGACGGCATCAACGGCGTCACGGTCCAGTCGACCGACCCCGCGCGCACCGCCCGCCGCTGGGCCGAGATCCTGGAGACCGAGGTGGTCGACGGCAGCGTCGAGCTCGACGGCGCCGTCGTGCGGTTCGTCGCCGGACCCGTCGACTCCCTCGTCGCCGTGACCGTCACCGCGCCGTCGCCGGTCTCGCCTCGCGTGATCGGCGGGGTCACCTTCTTGACCTGATCGACGCCGCCTCATGCGGCGTCGCCTCGGGCGCGTCGGGGTGGTCGGGTGATGGTCGTTCGGCGTGTGCTGGATCGGCGGGGTGGTGTGGCGGCTGGTTCGTGGTCGAGGTGGTGTGCGTGTCGCCATCGTCGGCGGAGGCGGTCGATGTCGGCGGGGGTGGCGGGGTGTTCGGGTCGTGGGGTCTTGTCGGGGTGGTCGCGCAGCGTGTGGCGGTTGTGGGGTGGGCAGCCGAGGCGGCCGTTGGTGTGGCTGGTGGGTCCG